>Ga0172382_10004805_pt1 | contig 20494 bp, 15 predicted proteins | sample Leawel138RmetaG_FD_122245 | JGI IMG/M metagenome (GOLD analysis project Ga0172382, IMG submission 122245) | Leachate microbial communities from a municipal landfill in Southern Ontario, Canada - Leachate well 138R metaG | ecosystem: Engineered > Solid waste > Landfill > Unclassified | place... | reverse complement strand
GGTAGGGCACCATGTTGGAATGCGCGTTGCCCATGCGGCGCGGGATCTGCCCTGAAAGAAAGTGGTTGATGGCCTGATAGGAGCTGATGGCCACCACACAGTCCAGCAAGGAAATATCGATATGCTGGCCGCGCCCGGTTTCACGACGGCTCTCGAGCGCTGCAAGAATGGCACTGGTGGCGTACATGCCGGTGAACAGGTCGCTGACAGCCAGCCCGGATTTCATGGGTTCGCCCCCGGGGCTGCCCTCGGGTTGGCCGGTAATGCTCATCAACCCGCCCATGCCCTGAAAGACGAAGTCATAGCCCGGCAAGTGGGCATACGGGCCATCCTGGCCAAAACCGGTCACCGAGCAATAGACTAGGCGCGAGCTGGCTTGGCTCAGGCTGGCATAATCCAGCCCATAGCGCGCCAGCGTACCCACTTTGTAGTTTTCCACCAGCACGTCGGCACGCGCCGCCAGCCTGCGGATCAGCGCCTGCCCGTCGGGATGCGCCAGATTGACCGTAATCGACTGCTTGCCCCGGTTGCTGGCCAGGAAATAGGATGAATCCGCCGTCTTTGCGCCCTGGGCGTCCTTGAGAAACGGCGGCCCCCAGGCACGCGTATCATCCCCCACGCCCGGGCGCTCGACCTTGATGACGCGGGCGCCCAAATCGGCCAGGTTCTGCGTGGCCCAGGGCCCCGCCAGGACACGGGTGAGATCCAGGACAAGCACATGTCCAAGTGCACTTTTCATGCCACAGCTGCCTTCCAACAAACGTATTGACCCAGTGTAGGAACCCGCAAGCAAGGCGTCTAATATTATTTGCCCCCGATGTGATATTCAATAGCTATCACAGGAGCCCTTGCCTACGGTGCGGACAGGATATGGATCAGGGCGCAGACGGGAAAATATCCTGCAGCACCGCCAGGAAGTTTTTGACCATGGCGGATTCGTTTTCGGGTGACCAGGCGGCCGAGATGCCGATGGACGCGGTACTGGGAAAATCAGCCACCGTTTTCCAGACCAGGCCGGCCCGTTCGTTCTGGCGGCTGACCGACGGCACCAGCGCAATCCCCATCCCCGCTTCGACCAAGCTGATCAGCGTGGCCACCTGGACCGCCTCCTGGGTCACTTTAGGCGTATAGCCATGAACTTCGCAGGCGTGCAGGGCCGCCATGCGCAGGCCCGGTGCGTCTTCGGTATAAAAGACGAAATCCTCGCCAGCCAGATCAGCCATGTAGATATCGGATTGCCCAGCCAGCCGGTGATGGGCCGGCAGGACCAGTACAAAGCTTTCGTTTTGCAGTGAATGCATTTTCAGCACCGTACCGGATGGGACCGGAATCCGCAAAATACCGACGTCGAGATCGGCGCTTTGCAAGGCATCGACGATCTGCAACGAGCGCGATTCGCGCAGGATCAGCTGCACCCCGGGAAACCGCGCGCGAAACACCGGCAAGGCGACCGGCAAGATGCTGTACGTTGCCGAGCCAACAAATCCGACCCGCAGTTCACCACGCTGCCCCTTGGATGCCGCACGCGCCGCGTGCACGAATTCGGCTGCGTGAAACAAGGCTCGGCGGGCCTCATCCAGTGCCGCCAGGCCGCTTTGGCTGAGCTTGACACCCTCTTTGGAGCGGTGAAACAGCTCGACGCCCAGCTCAGACTCGAGCTTGCGGATGGAGACCGACAACGGCGGCTGCGACATGTGGAGCCGCTCGGCCGCCTTACGAAAATTGAGGGTGTCGGCCAACACCACGAACTGGCGCAAATGACGAAAATCCATGCTGCACTATAACCAAAATCAGGCCACGGGGTTCAGGCCCCCCACCATGAAATCCGCCACAGCCAGCGAAGGCCGGGACAATAGCGCCGAACCCAGCTCGCGTTCCCAATAGGCTTCCGTGCCATGCGCGCGACGCCATTCGCGCAGATGGCGGGTATGGCGCTGCAAGTCATATTCCTGGGTCAACCCCATGGCGCCATGCAGGGCATGCGCCGTATCGGCCACCAGGACGGCCGAACTGCTGCAGCGCGCCTTGGCGACCATGACCCGGCCCGCATCGGGCCGCAGGCCGGCCTCTGTCTGGCAGGCCAGACGGGCCGCCATATGCATGGCCCACACTTGTTCGGCCATCACGCTGGCTTGACTGCGTACACTCTGAAAATGGGCGATGGCCCGGCCAAATTGCTTGCGCGTCTGCACGTGGACAAGTGTCATGTCGAGCACCTTGCGTGCCGCCCCCACCATCAGGCAGGCAAGCCCGACGGCCGCCAGGGCCGCGGGCACCCCGAAACCGGTGACAGGCCGTGGCGTTGCGTCATCCGGCGTCTCGGGCCAATACAGGTCAGCCATCCCACTGCCCCGATCGAGGGCAGGCGATACCTGGGCCTGGGCCGTGGGCAGCAGCAATACCCGCTGCCCAACCTGCGCCAGCACATGATCCGCCCAGCGACCAAACGCCACGCCGTGCAGCACGATTCGCCCCCCCTCCCCTGAATGCTGCATTGCCGGGGCCAATGCAATTCGCCCCGCCGGCACTGGCCAGCCCTGACGCGCGCACCAGCCACGCGCCAGCACCGTCGGCACGAACGGCAGTTCGATCCCATGCCGGCCAGCCAGGCACAGGGCATCGAAGGCGTGATGCAGGCCCAGACCCGCCCCGCCCTGCTCTTCCGGCACCAGCAGATCGAGAAAACCATCGTCGTCCAGGGCCTTCCACAGCGCGGCCTGCCCTGCGCCAGGGGACACACTGCTTGGCGGTATGCTGCTTGGTGGCGCGCTGCTTGGCAGTACGCTGCTTGACGGCACGCTGCTTGGCGGCACGCTGCTCTGGGGCAAACTACTCGATGACGACGCGGGGCCGGCATCCGCATGATCCGTGAAAAGGCGATCCAGCGCCTCGGCGAACATGTCCATGGTATCCCCCTTCAGCGCAAGCCAAGCCCGCGAGCCACGATGCTGCGCATGATTTCACGCGTGCCCCCGCGCAAGGAAAACGAGGGTGCCATCAACTCTAGATACACCAGCGCCTGGCGCAGTTCCAGCGGCACCGGCCGCTCGGGCTGCGCCCCCAGCAGATCGCCGATCCAGGCTGGAATCGCCTGCTCGATTTCGGTGCCCAGGTCCTTGACCAGCGACGCTTCGATCGACGGACTTTCACCGCGGGCCAAGCGCGCCGTCAGGCTGATCGACAGGGCTCTGAGCACCGCCAGCCATGACGCAATGCGCCCCAGCACGTGCGCCTCGGCCCCGCCGACTGCGCCCTGTGCATGACAATGCTGCAACCAGCCCTGGACGAGGGCCACGCTCGAATACAGCCGCTCTGGGCCACTGCGCTCGAACGCCAGTTCGGCGTTGACCTGCGCCCAGCCGTTGCCCTCGTTGCCGATCAATGCCTCGGGGGGGCATTCGACCTCATCGAAAAACACCTCGGCGAAATGGGCATCCCCCGATAAGTCGTGGATGGGCCGTATGGTGACGCCCGGCAGGCTCAGATCGACGATCAGTTGCGACAACCCCTGGTAGCGATCGTCGGTGGTACCCGAAGTACGTACCAGGGCGATCATATAGTGCGCATGTTGGGCATGAGTCGTCCAGATCTTGCTGCCGTCGAGCACCCAGCCACGCCCGTTGCGGCGCGCCTTCGTCCGGATGCTGGCCAGATCCGACCCGGACCCGGGCTCGCTCATGCCGATGCAAAAGAACGCCTCGGCCCGGCTGATGCGCGGCAAGTAAAACTGCTTCTGCGCCTCCGTGCCATATCTTAGAATCAAGGGCGCGCTTTGGCGGTCGGCGATCCAGTGCGCCCCCACTGGCGCGCCCGCCAGCAGCAATTCTTCGGACACGACAAACCGCGCAAACGGCCCGCGCCCGGCTCCGCCATAGGCTTGGGGCAGCGTCAGCCCCAGCCAGCCGCGCTGGGCAAGCGACCGGCTGAAACCGGCATCGAACCCCATCCAGGAACGCACCCGCTGATGGACCGACATATCCGCCAGCGCTTCGTGCAGAAAAGCCCGTACCGGTGCCCGAAGCGCCTCGTCTTCGGCCGGAATCTCGTGAAAATCCAAAGTTTGCATGCGTGCGATACCACTTGATTCGAACAACCGGACTATGCCTTGTACATGCCGTATGCGTCCAATATTATTAACCAGGCAATCAATATCAAATGAGTATCATATACTGGGATATGCAGAATGTATTTATCCTTTGGCGCCCAGAAAATGACCTTAAAAGGCAATTAACGCCAGCGCTCTAATATCCTGGCACCAAGATCAAGCAACGCCAAATCGCTACCTACGGGCCCAATCAGCTGCAAGCTGAACGGTTCCCCAAAATGATTCGCCTTAGTTGGGATGGTCAATGCGGGAACACCCACCACATTAGCTAACGTGGTCAACATAGACAAGTTATTTGGCGGGGCTGCATCCTTTCTTGGAATTCTGCATGGAAGCGTTGGCAAAGCCACAAATTCGCCATGACGGGCAATGGCCCTCCACGTCAATTTGCCATTGGAAATAACATTATCGATTCCAACCAAATCAATGGCCGATCTGCCAGATGCCCACCGCATCCCCTGGGATATATCTGCCGGAATAAGTTCCTTGTCAAATGAAAACACACCATCATTAAATGAATTCAACAGCTCAATTTCGCACTTCTTAAATGCTGCAACTCTTATATCCTCCAGCTCCGGACACGTATCATCGTACGTAGCGATATTAAACCCCATCGCTGCAAGATCCTTGGTTGTTTTCATGAAATACCCTGCCACCGTTGGATCACATTGCCATTGCTCGAGATTCATCGGTGCCCCGATTCGAACCCTTGCATCGTCTGTTTGCAAATCATAGACAGAACGCGAATAAGGGTCGGCTGGGTCAAACCCTCTCATCAAGAGATAGACATAACGAATCAGATTAATATCCGCCGATACCAGTCCAACAGTGTCAAACGACTTGCACAGAGGACTAACGCCTATTGAGCTGATAAATCCAAAAGAAGGCTTGAATCCGATCACACCGCAGCAGTGGGCCGGAATCCTTACAGAACCCATCGTATCAGTGCCCAATGCAATGTCCGCCCAACCATTCGCCACGCTGGCAGCAGCCCCACCACTGGAACCACCTGGGATCAAATGCTCATAACGAGGATTAATACAATCACCGAAAAATGGATTACGCGTCGTAACACCTAATGCCAGTGGGTTCATGTTCGTCTTGCCGACCACCAAGCCACCGCCATTACGTAATCTTGTGATGATTGGCGCATCTTCCGTTGCAGCCGCTTGATTGCTCTCTATAGGAAGACCACTGCCCGTGCAATAAGCTGCGACATCGATATTATCTTTGACCGATACGATGAAAGGAGGAAGACCACCACGACCCGCCATCGCTGCCTGATATTTGCGAACCAATTCATCGTGATTATTTTTATTAAAATGAACGTATATGTTCTTTTCATTATTATGATCGTCGATCTCATCAAGCAAAGTGGATAAACGGCAGGATTGGGACGCTTTCACAACGGCGCACCCAAAGCAGGCTTACTCGACTTAATCAGTCTACGCGGCTTTTGCCGGACATTAATGCCCGTAAGATCATCCAGACCATGCTTGGCCACCAGCCGCACACGAGGCGTTACACCTAATGATTTCTTTAGAATGGCTTCATAATTCTCACGGACGCCGTCGCTGTCCTTCAGCGAGGACTCGATATATATAATAAGATCCTGTTTTCCATCATCCAAGCGAACCCACTCGCAAAGATAATTTCCAGCATAATCGTCGGTCTTTTCAATAATATTGCCAATCGATTGAGGATAAATATTTATCCCCTTGAATTTAACCATATCGTCGCTACGACCGCCTATTCCACCCAACCGCCTGAATGGGTAACCGTCTATGTTGTCAGGAGGCAAAACGCAAGAAACATCGTGTGTATTGAAGCGAATGATCGGAAAGACGTCATTGATATACAAACAGGTTACGACAATATTGCCAGATCCTTTATCATCTTGCTCTTCGGATTCCGCTTCTATCTCGACATACTGCGCATCTTCCATGATGTGCAGACCATTGTGTTCTTTGCCTTCCCATCCAACAATGCCCGTATCACCCACTCCATACCAGTCGAATATCTCGACCTCACTGCCCCAGAGTTCCCTCAAAACATCATAAGAGTCAAATCCGAAGTGACCAACCAGCATACGAATGTTGATGTCTTTGGCGAGGCCTTCATTATTGCTGCGGGCATAACGCCCAACACGTGCAACATAGTCACCGAATCCAGTCAGAACGGTTGTTCCAAAACGTTTCATATACTCGATTTGCTTTTCCGTCGGTGTCTCCACACCTGTGCCGGTAGGCAGGAAAATCGCAGGATTATATTTAGTGAAAGCCTCTCTTATATAATGTCCGCCATTGATCGGGCCAAAACCATAGAACGACTGAACGACATCGTTGCTGCCAATGCCGAACTGATGGTAGGCACGCGCAAGCAGCAATGATTGGACTTCCCGGGTCCTGGGGCTATATATCAAAGGTTGCGGCTCACCCGTCGTACCTGACGTAGTATGCAAAATAATAGGGTAATGAGCTTTGCTATCCGGATCCTCAATCACGGAATGCAGGCCCAGCGGAGGCATGGCGGCAACAGACTCCATGATCTCTGCTTTACCAAACGTAGGTAATAATTTGATATCTTCTAATCCGCGAACATCACCTCTGGAGACGCCGTGCTTTTTCCATAAGTTTTTATAAAATGGAACCTTGGCTGCCTGGTCGAGGGCCGATGCAAAACGTTCGTTCTGAATATGATGCAACTCATCTCGACTCATGCCGGAAAATGTTTCGGTAAATTCTTCGCCAAACGGATATTCTTTTCTCAACACGTATGGATTAGCAAAATCGTAATATGTCTTATTAGTCACTGCATCTTCTCCAATATGCATAGTCCACCGAAAACAATCAAATCCGTCACACCATCCGCCGCTAATCGCGATCAGTATCCGAACAAAACATCAACTCAATGACACATGATAAGCCAAGGCTGTGACAATCCCTGGGAAGACATACAACACCGCAATGAATGCGAGCATCATGAATAAATACGGCAACACGCCCAACAATATGGAGCGACTGTCAACCCTGTGATCAATGCCGCCCAGAACAAATAAATTCATTCCTACAGGCGGGGTTATGAGACCTATTTCGGCAAGAACCACGACGATGATTCCAAACCAGATCGGATCAAATCCGAGCTCCACCACCAACGGAAAAATGATGGGAAGAGTGAGCACCATCATTGATATCGAGTCGAGAAACATCCCCAAGATGATGTAAAACAGGCAAATCACCAGAAAAACCATGAAGCGGTCGACCGTATAATTTAAAACGTTTTGCATCAAGCGCTGTGATAACTGAAGAATGTCGAAGCTATAGGACAAGAGATTTGCCATGACAATAATCAGTAAAATAAACGATGTAACCTTGATGGTTTCTATAAGTGCGCTTATGAAATTCTCATGGGAATATTTGCCAGACAGGATGACAATAAGCAAAGCAGCGACAGACCCTACCGCACCTGTTTCTGTTGGCGTCGCAATACCGAAATATAAAGAAAAAATAACAATGCCAAGAAGAAAAGTAATCCCCAAAGTACCAATTATCTGTTGCCCAGTAATTGGTTCATGAGATTTTTCCCGTTCGACGGGAACCGCACCCTTTTGCATTGACCAGACCGCACTGACCGCCATGAATGCCATCATCAGCAGGATTCCAGGTAAAATCCCGGCAATGAATAGCCTGGACACCGATGCCCCTACCGTTGTGCCGTAAACAATGAGTGGAATACTTGGCGGAATCAGTATGCCAAGGGTTCCACCAGCCGCTACGGAACCATATGCCAGCTTGTGTGAATACCCTCTATTGATCATTTCCGGGCATGCTGCCGTGCCAATCGTCGCAGCAGTCGCAACACTTGAGCCGGAAATCGCCGCAAACAGCCCGCAACCAGCAAGAGCCGCTTGCGTCAGCCCACCCGGCGTTCTGCGCAAGAAGCGGCTCAGGACGGAAAACAGGTCGCTGCTTAATCTGCTTTCTACAATTATGTTACCCATTAAAATGAACATGGGTATAGAGATCAACACGAACGAATCGGTAGCTTCCCATACGCGCGCAGTGATCAGGCTGGGCATGGGTATCGGCGCCAGTACAAACAGCGATAAAAAGCCGATTATTCCCAGCGTATAGGAAATTTGGATCCCGGACAACAGAAGCACCAGGATCAGTACCCCAATCCCCAAAATCGCAAAACTGGCATCACTGCCTTTGCATAGATACAAGACATATAAAATGACGCAACCGTACAAAAGAAACAGAATTGCCGACTTTTTATTTGTTAAAAATATTTGAGCAAAAATTATGACAGGAATAATGATGTCAGCCCATCTCAGGCGCACATCAAAATAAGTAAATCTATCATTCCCAAAGATAACCAAAAAGACCAAACCCAATATGGGAATAATATTGACAGCCAGGACGTGCAAGCGCCCATGATGATCAATTTGCCGCAAGCCCGTATTTATAAGAACAAAATATAAAAGCAGAAACCCGATTGCAATAGGGACCTTTGGAATCCACTTTGGAGTCAAAAGCATTCCCATCAAAACCGACTGAGATGAATAATCATCCATTATATTCAAGGAAACATACCATACGGCGCATAGCGAAATATATGCCCCCAGTCCCTTGGATACAATATTTAAAATATTGCCAATATTATCTGGAAGTCTATTTATTATAATGTCTACATTGATATTTCTTCCGCTGAGTTCGGTAACTATGATGCCAAAGAAAATCGCGATGATAAGAAAATAGCGACTAATCTCATTAGCCCATATCGTTGGCGAATTCGCCAGATACCGTGCTAAAACGTCGTATGTTACGCTGCATGTAATCACCACCAGCGCAACTACTGAAACAGCCAATGCAACCCTATGGATTAATGGCACACCAGTGCCATGCTCCGAGGTACCTGCCAATGCATTCTGGCCGCTCATAGGCCTTCCTTTGGCACATAGTATCCATCGGCTGGCGGATAAATCGTATTCATTATCTCCTGACCGCCATTTCTGGACCATGCCTCAAAGGCAATTGTCGACATGATTCCAGATAAATTCAAATCTCTGACAGTCATCTGGTCAGGCTCTTTGGTGGCCGTGATAAATTGCCCCAGGAACACATCACCTTTCATGATTGGCGTAAAAACAACGGAACCCATCCTGGCCGTTTTGAGGTACTGTTTGAAATCCGTGTTGGTGACCGTGCTTGTCAACAATAGTGGCGCTTTAGTACGCCACACATGCCCCGGATGCCCACCGTCTATTGGGATGAGTAAATGATTCTGTTCGTCTGGAAATCCGATATTGGCGACCAGCATATGATAGTTCATGTCTGGCGTAACCATGAAGGCTCCGGAGATTTTCGTCTCGTCTGCGCCATCACTGGGTGTAGAGGCTTTGGGCTCGCCCCAATATCCAAGATTGGAATGCAAGAAGGAAACCAATGACTTCAAGATCTCAATTGGGTCCGAACTATCATAAGACATCCGGATGCAGTCATTGATGTTCTCCAATACTTTATTCATATCCATTATTTATCTCCACCCTTGCTTAGTGATCTGTATATACTGATATTATATTTTTATGCGTCTGATCGTTCTATTTCATGGCAGCAACCGGCAAGAATACCGTTATTATTGCTATCACGCTATTCCAAAGCAGCCAAATAAACACGAGCAATGTCCCTTCTCGTTGCAATCCAGACGTCATCACGAGCCACGACATAGTCTAGCAGTTTTCTTAAATTACTCATCCTACCCGGCCTACCGCTTATACGGCAATGCAGTCCGACTGACATCATGCGAGGCGACTTGTTGCCCTCTTCCAGCAACCAATCCAGGGTGTCTTTGCAATATTCGAGCCAGTCGCTAGTCCCAAATTTATACGACAGCCAAAACTTCATGTCATTAGTATCTAGAGCATAGGGCACAACAATCAATTTTTTTGTAACCGGATCAAGAAATGGACGATCATGGCTATAGTCGTCCATTGTGTACAAAAACCCCTCTTCATTAAGCAGCTGCCGCGTGTTTTCAGTGGTGAGATACCGTGACAACCAGCCCTCTGGAGGATATCCGACAATCTTATGGATCTCATTTTTTGCTTTTTTTATGTAATCCCGCTCTTGATCTTCGGTCATCCTGAATTGATGACGCCAATAATAACCATGCGAACAGACTTCGTGATTTCCGTTATTTATTAGCTCTACGATAGACGGCGCATTCTTAAGTGCTACGGCACAGGCCGTGACGGTAGTCTTGATTTCGTAGGAATTGAACAGCTCTAGCAAGCGTATCCCACCAACATTAACACCATACCAATAGTTGCTCTCATTGGCATAGTTTCTTACGCTCGACCTCAACACCAGACCCAGCTCATCCACCGGTTCGGGATACTTGTCGCCATTCAATATGCTGTTTTCAGCCGTTTCCTCTAGATTCAATACAAATGAAACAGCCAGCTTCTTGCCATTTGGCCAGTCAAAGTCTCTATATGTTGCATTCTTCCACATAATTTCCGTATCCATATCTTCTACGTAAACGAACCCTAACCAACAGCCCTTGGAAGTCAAACAGAAAAACCAGCCAAAACACAAATGGATTCATCATCCTATTGACGATCTTTCAACGCGTCAAAGCCCATCACGTATTGATCAATCACTGCCTGTTTAACCACATCAATCGTTTTTTTCGACATCTTGCTGACGTGCAGGCTATGGGCTGCCCTGAATGCCTCTATTTCCGCATCCTCGATGACTTTGTTAACCAGCCCAATCTCCCTTGCCTCTTCCGAGCAAATTGTACGCCCAGTGAAAAATAAATCCATACATGCCGTTGGACCTAGTTTATGAATGAATTGAAGTATTCCAGAATAATCATATGCAATATCCAAGCGCGCCGCCGGCATCATGAATGTAGACTTTTTCGTGCAATAGGCCAAATCACAAGCCACTGCCAATGCAAGGCCGCCGCCAATACAAAAACCGTTTATGAAGGCAATCGTGGGAATAGGACACAACTTGAGGGCCTTTAACGCTTTCCTCATCTTCATTGCATAAAGCTGCAAATCTTCTTTTGATTCGCGAATCGCCTGCGTTTCTTTCAAGTTGGCGCCGGCAGAAAAAGCCTTGTCTCCTGCCCCCGATAGACAAATCACCCTGGCGGATCCATCGCGGACTATCGAGTCTAGGATTTCCCCCAGCTTGATCCACATTGATAGTGTGATCGCATTTAAACTGCTCGCATCCTCGATAACGATATCGGCAATTTCCCCATCCATCTTGTATAGAATATCACCCATGACGTGGCTTATTTAGACTATTAACGACGAAATACCCAGTGAAAATTAAACGACTATTCTTATTTGTGTCGCATGGCGGAGGAAGTCAAAACAGACCCAGCATGCCCGGATTGATGACTGGTGTACCATCAATCCGGGACATCTCAGTACCCAGCTACCTCTAGCTCTCTCCGGTACTCGCTTTCATTTCTTCTATCTTGGTCACAAGTTCTTTTGCTTTGTCGACGTTATCTTTGGCCAGTTTATACCAGTTGTCATAAACAGATTTCGTGTTGTCCTGAGAAAACAGTTTGGACAACTCGTCAGGACTGATATTGTTGACTACCATTCCCTTGGCTTCCAGCCCCTTAATCAGTTGCTTATTGTATTCGTCAATATTCGCATAATGTTCTTCTTCTAATTTCTTGAACTCTTCTGCGACAATAGGCTTAAGATCGTCTGGAAGTTCGTCCCATTTATCGTTATTGATGATGAACGACCATGAGATGATGGTACCAATATCCCACATATTGATGTTGTCAGCGACATCATATATGTGCATCCCCGTGGCGGTTCCAGCTGACGTCATAATGGCATCCACAATACCACGCTGCATGGCCGGCACAATTTCACCGAAATCAACGTTAGTGGGGACAGCCTTTACGTTCATGATCAGATCAGCCGCAGCATTATTATGCACCCGAATTTTCTTTCCAGCGAAATCACCAACTTTCGTTATGGGTCCTTTGGAAAACACGCAGTTGATCTCGAACACCCCGGTGTTCAACATCTTGGAATTGTATTTACTGTCCCATATCTTGACCATTTCATCGCGCAGGAAACCATCCAGCACTTTCTTGTAGAAACCGGTGGTTGTTATCAACCCAGGCAACGTTCCTATGTTCAATATGGGCGCCTCGGTGCTGATCCACGGATTCACCGCAAATGACCCGTCCAGTTCGCCACGCTTTACAGCTCCGGGTTGATCCGTTCCTTTGACCAGCGTGTCATACAGCTTGATCTTCAGTCTTCCATTAGTGGCTTTCTCGATACGCTCCGGTATCTTATTGGCGTTCATATCATAACTGCTTCCTACCGTATGTATCGTTCCAATAGTCCACGTTATTGGCTCGGCGGCATACGCAGTTGCGAAACCTGTCGCTGCAGCAAACACCGCAAGCTTTAGTAACATATTGACTTTCATTGCCTTATCTCCTAATTATAGATATAAAATAAGCACACCCATTGCTTTTCTTATAAGCTTCTCCTAACCACTTGTAGCGTCATGAACACTGCAATACCTCTAAATAGAACGCCTTTCGCGCGCCCCCCGTGACCGAGCCTAGCATGTTGAACATATGTTCAAAAGCCCCTATCCTGTATACATAGCAACATATCCGATATTGTTGAATTAATCATACTGTCAAATATAAGCCATAACTGTACAAAATTTTCAAATAAACGCGCTGTTGCATGATCCACTTACAATTATTGGTTTAAAATTAAACAGGCTCATCGGCATGACGTTAGTCGCGGCTTTTCGACAAGCTGCATGACACGCCCCCTGGGACTGCGATCAATCGCCTCTAAGCATGATACTGTTCGGCGTTTTTCTTGACTAATATCATTATTGTATTAACTGATAGTCAACGTGTATTGGCGAAAAGATAATAATGCAAGCCAGCAACATGTCAGCTTGGTTAGTTCAAATCGGACGCCGAGCCGACATGCAGATGGCTACAATGGCAAGCAGAGGCGCTTGCACTTCACTCAACCCCAAACGCTGAAATCGCCATCACAACCAATCTTCGCACATCGAACAGGCTCATAGCGAAATTTTGATATTTTTAATGCCATCTCGAATAGCATTTACCTGAACCGCTGAATTGAGATGAAGCAACTGATGAGCTGCTGCATTGCACTAAAACTGCAATAGGGTGGTATTGGCGCGTTAATATCGTTGCGTTAATACATAAGGGCCACAAGAACCGATAGTCGGGGATTGAACAGATGGCTCTGGTTGTAACGGCAGCCCGGTCGATTATGCCCTTGGCCACGGCCCGCAGATAGGGCAAGAGCAGACGCACTGCTCTCGCCAGTTTCCAGCAAAGCCCGGCCTTGTACGGGCCGGGCCTTATCCAGACGACGAAGTGGATCAGACCCCTACGACTGAAACCGCCTTCGTGTTCAGGTACGCTTCGAGCGCTTCGGGGCCGCCTTCTGTACCATAGCCGGAATCCTTGATGCCACCGAAGGGCAACTCGGCTGATGGGGCTGCCGGCTGGTTAATCCAGATCATGCCTGCTTCTACGTTGTGCATGATCTGCTGTACGTTCTGGAATGAGCGGGTGAACGCGTAGGCCGACAGCCCAAAGGACAGGCGGTTGGCTTCGGCAATGGCGTCATCCAGAACCTTGAAGCTGCGAATGCCGGCCACCGGGCCGAAGGGCTCGTTGTTGAAGATACTGGAATCGAGCGACGGTTCGAGAATGATCGTGGGTGCAAAGAAGTTGCCGGCTTCGCCGATTTTCTCGCCGCCGGTGAGGATTTTAGCCCCGCCTTTGCGCGCATCTTCGACCACATCGAGCATGGCCTTGACGCGGCGCGGGTTGGCCAGCGGGCCCATGGCAGTGCCTTCGGCCAGCCCGTCGCCCAGTTTCAGGCTTTCGGCGTGCGCCACCATGGCCTTAGAAAAGGCGTCGACTTGGCTTTCGTGTACCAGGAAGCGGGTCGGCGAGATACACACTTGGCCCGCATTGCGGAACTTGGCCCCCGCAGTGATCTTGACGGCCAGTTCGATGTCGGCATCTTCGGCCACGATCACCGGTGCATGGCCACCCAGTTCCATGGAAACCCGCTTCATGTGGCTGCCGGCCAGCGCCGCCAGCTGCTTGCCCACCGCCGTGGAACCGGTGAAAGTCACCTTGCGGATGACGGGATGTGGGATCAGGTAATTGGAGATTTCGGCTGGCGAGCCATATACCAGGCCGATCACACCGGCCGGAATGCCGGCGTCGAGGAACGTCTGCATCAGTGCTGCGGGCGCCGCCGGAGTTTCTTCGGCCGCTTTACACAAGAACGAGCAGCCGGTGGCCAGTGCCGCACCGATCTTGCGCACGATCTGGTTGATAGGAAAGTTCCAGGGCGTGAAGGCCGCTACGGGCCCGACCGGCTCTTTGATGGCCATCTGCAGAGCCGACACGTTGCGCGCCGGGATGATGCGGCCGTAGACGCGCAGGCCCTCATCGGCGAACCATTCGATCTGGGCGGCGCCGCCCAGGGTTTCAAGACGGGCCTCGATGAACGGTTTGCCTTGTTCCATGGTGAGCAGGCAGGCGATGTGATCGGCGCGTTCGCGGATCAGGGCTGCCGCGCGGCGCATGATCGCAGCGCGATCGTGGGCAGCCATCTTGCGCCAGACGTCGAAGCCTTTTTGTGCGGCTTCCAGCGCTTCGTCCAGGTCGGCCGTGCTGGCACGCGCCACCTGGCCAATGACTTCGCCGGTGGCCGGGTTGAAGACATCGAGCGTCTTGCCGCCAGCGGCGTCACGCCACTGGTTGTTGATGAGCAGTTGGGTATTCGGATATTTCGGGACGGATGTCATGAGCTGTATTTCCTTGCATTGCAATGAGGGCTATTGCCCATACCATGATTACTATAGCCAATATACACGGAACAGGCACTCAGTTGTCCTGGCCAAGGCGCTGCCATTCCTGGGCGGCCTTTTCGAACCGGTCGAGCGTCAACCGCACGTCGGCTTCAGTGTGGGCACATGACACGTACCAGGTGCCCCGCGAAGTGGTCCAGATACCGTTCAGCGCCAGGTAGCCCCTGAAGGCTTCGTAGCGCGCACCATCCAGCTTGGCGACGTCGGCGTAGTTTTTCAGGGTGCCTGGTTCGCCAAAGCCGGTGTGAAACAGCGGCCCCAACCCCTGGGAGCGCCATGGCAGGCCCAGCGCCTTGGCGGCTTGATCGAGCGCGCCCTGCAGCTCGAGCCCCAGCTGGGTCACCCTTTCGTAGGGTTGCGTCATGTCCAGGTATTCTTGTGCGGCGATCACAGCTGCACACGCCATGATGGAACCATTGAAGGTGCCCGAGTGATTGACCACCCCGGTGCCGAATTCTTTCAGGATATCGCCCGAACCCGCCAGCACGGCAACCGGCCAGCCACCCGCCACGGCCTTGCCATACGTGGCCAGATCCGGTTTGACCCCATAGCGCCCATAGGCCCCCTGCCGATGGATGCGAAAGCCCGTGATGATCTCGTCGAAGATCAGGACCACACCGTATTGATCGCATAGCTTGCGCACACCCTGCAGATAGCCCTCGACCGGCTCGATGGCGCCATTGTTGACCATGACCGGCTCCATGATGACGGCGGCGAACTCTTGCGGATGTGCGCGCAGGCACTGCTCGAGTGCGGCCAGATCGTTCCAGGGGAGCATTTCGGATTCTGTCAGGTGACTGGACAACTGCCCTTTCGAGGCAGGCAGCGACTGGCCATTTTTTGACAGCGACAGGACGTTGTCGAGCCAGCCATGGTAGTGGCCCTCGAAGCGGATGAAGCGGGTGCGCCCGGTGACGGCGCGGGCGATGCGCAGGGCGGCCTGGTCCACCTCGGTGCCAGTCATGCCGAAACGTACGGATTCAGGCCATTCCAGCGCACGAATCAGGATCTTTGCGGCGTCCAGCTCGATGCTGGCGGTGGCCCCGAACACCATGCCGTCATCCACGGCAGCCGCCACGGCGCGGTTGACGTGGCGATTGGCGTGCCCCATGAACGCCGGCCCCTGCCCCAGGACATAATCGACATACATGCGGCCATCCACATCCCAAAGGTACGCGCCCTCGGCCCTGCGAAACACGACTTTGGGCGCCTTGAGCCGGATGTTGGAATTCACGGCCCCCGGAACCACCTTTTCCATTTCGTGGTTGAAGGCGTGCGTACCGCTTAGCCGAACATCATCATTCATTTCATATCCTCATATAGACGAGACGATCACGCCATGTGCGCTGCTGCGGACCGGCAACAGAACGGGCAGATCACAAGTATTCAGGGTATGGGTATGGTACGACATTTGGCCGGCGCCATGGCGCGGACCCAACGCCACCCTCAGGCGCACGCGGCGCCTACCGCAGCGCCTACAATGGACCGGATCAACCACCAGCCACACGGGAGCCCGATCGCGATGGCAGAACTGAACAGCCTGGCAGACTTGCCGCTGCCCACGTACGACGACGTCGCGTCGGCGGCCCGACAGCTGGCGCAACACGTACACCGCACCCCGGTTCTGACATCCCACCGCCTGAACGAGCAGACCCGCGCGCAGTTTTTCTTCAAGTGCGAAAACCTGCAGCGCACAGGCTCTTTCAAATTTCGGGGCGCCAGCAACGCGGTGCACCACCTGTCGGCCCGTCAGCGGGCTGCGGGGGTGATCACGTTCTCTTCCGGCAACCACGCGCAGGCGGTGGCCCTGGCCTGCCGGCAGCAAGGCATTCCGGCGACCATCGTCATGCCATCCGATGCGCCGGCCAATAAGCTGCAGGCAACCCGCGACCACGGCGCCCAGGTCGTCCTGTACGATCGCTACACCGATGACCGCGAAGACATCACGCGCGCACTGATGACGCAGCACGGCCAAACCTTCATCCCGCCCTATGACCACCCGCACATCATCGCGGGCCAGGGCACGGCCGCCGCAGAGCTGGTCGCAGACACAGGCCCGCTGGATGCCCTGTTCGTTCCGGTGGGGGGCGGTGGCCTGATCGCCGGCTCGGCACTGGCCGCGCGGGCGTCCTCGGCCAGCTGCCGGGTGTACGGGGCCGAGCCGGCCGCCGGCGACGACGCGCGCCGCTCGCTGCACAGCGGCCACATCGTGCACATCGAGCCACCGCGCACCATCGCAGATGGCGCCCAGACCCAGCACGTGGGGCGCTACCCCTTCGGTATCCTGCAGCGCGGCGTCACCGACATCCTCACCGTCACAGACGCCGAGCTGATCCAGTGCATGCGCTTTTTTGCCGAGCAGATGAAGTTGCTGGTGGAGCCCACCGGCTGCCTGGGACTGGCCGCAGCCCTGGGGATGCAGCAGTCGCTGCACGGCCAGCGCGTCGGGGTGATCATCAGTGGCGGCAATGTCGACCTCGACCGCTTTCACAGCCTGCTGACATACGGGGCACCGCCAGACTAATCACAGGGTGCGCAGCCAGGTCATTGGATCACGGCCTCGGGGTGCGGCGGATCCGGGATGCGCGCGTCGGCAAGGCCCGAAAGCGCCGCGCTGAGGCTGTACAAAGGTTCGAACGACTCGGCCTGCGCCATGGGCCAGGCGGTGCGGAAAATCGTATTGCGAAACGTGCCCGCCAGCAGTTCGCCTTTTTGCAGGTCGGGATACAGTGCCGACAGCACGCGGACCTCGCCATTGGGCAGACGCCGGGCAATATGGTGGGGGCGCAGGTCCGATGGATGCTGCAGCCCAGCCGCACCCAGCAGTTCGCCCAGCGCCTTGAGCGTATTGGCGTGGTAATTGGCCACCCGTACGGACTTGTCGGTCACCACCAGCGCCCGCTGGCGCTTGGGATCCTGAGTCGTCACCCCCGTAGGGCAGCGGCCGGTATGGCAGACCTGGGCCTGGATGCAGCCGATGGCGAACATGTAGGCCCGCGCACTGTTGCACCAGTCGGCCCCCAGCGCCATGATGTGCGCCATGTCGAAGGCGCTGATGACCTTGCCCGATGCCCCCAGGCGGATTCTTTCGCGCAGCCCGATGCCCACCAGCGTGTTGTGTACCAGGCGCAGCCCTTCGCGCAGCGGCGTTCCGACGTGGTCGACGAACTCGATCGGAGCGGCCCCGGTGCCGCCCTCGGCACCATCGACCACGATGAAATCCGGCGTGATGCCGGTCGCCAGCATCGCTTTTGCAATGGCGAACCATTCCCAGGGATGGCCGATGCACAGCTTGAAACCCACCGGCTTGCCGCCCGAGAGCTCGCGCAGCTGCACGATGAAATGCATCAGGCCCATCGGCGAATCGAAAGCACTGTGGCTGGAGGGCGAGATGCAGTCCTGCCCGACAGGCACGCCCCGCGCCGCCGCGATCTCGGGGGTGACCTTGGGCGCGGGCAGCACGCCGCCATGGCCTGGCTTGGCGCCCTGCGACAGCTTGATTTCGATCATGCGGATGTTGTCGTGGCATGCCATATCGGCAAACCGTTCAGGCGAGAAGCTGCCATCGGGATTGCGGCAACCGAAGTAGCCCGAGCCGATGTTCCAGATCAGGCTGCCGCCGTGCTCGAGATGATAGCGGCTGACGCCCCCTTCACCTGTATCATGGGCGAAATTGCCCAGGGCCGCCCCACGGTTCAGGGCGCGGACCGCATTGGCCGAAAGCGCACCAAAGCTCATTGCCGAGATATTGAACACGGACAGGTCAACCGGCCGGGTGCAGTCCGGCCCCCCGACGGAAATGCGGAAATCCGTGTCGGCGACGTGCGTGGGCACGATGGCATGGTTGATCCACTGATAGCTTTTATCGTAGACATCGCCCTGGGTACCGAACGGCCGCTGGTCCATCTGCTGTTTGGCCCGCTGGTACACCAACGAACGATCGACGCGCGAGAACGGCATCTTCAGCGTGTCGTCTTCGAAGAAATACTGCCGGATCTCCGGGCGCACGTATTCGAACAGGAAACGCATGTTGCCGATCACGGGGTAATTTCGCCGGATGGCATGGTGCGTCTGGGTCAGGTCGTAGATGCCCAGGATGGTCAGCGCCAGAAACACCAGGCCTGGCAGCCACCAGGCCGCATTGAACTGCAGCGCCAGCACGGCACACAGCAGGGTCAGGCCGATGACGACATAAAAGGCGGTATGGCGCGCAAGCAATCGGGGCATGAGGGCCTCTGTCTGGGGAGTGGCCAAGCCCATACCATACCAGAGGATCGGCCCGGAACCGATGCCGGCGTATTTGCCCCTAGACCCGGGAGGCCCCAAGGCTACCCTGCGCCATACGCCGCCTTGGCCAAGGGCCACCCTTGGCACCATTATTTGTTGTTAGGTTTATTGTAATTTAACTACCGAGGATTTATCGGTAGTTACCGCGCCAAGAGACCAACCTCTGCAAAAGGTGCAAGCGTTCAAACTTAACACGAACAAGACCTCTCCTCATGGGCCCCCAACGCGGCTTTATTACCATGCGAAAGAAAATAAAGTATGATTAAGTATGAAACCCCACCGAGGTACAGCACGATGTCCACGATTGAACGTCTGACCGTCACGATGCCTGCCGAAATGGCAGCCACACTCAAAAGCGCTGTCGATGCGGGCGAGTACGCATCCACCAGTGAAGTCATCCGGGAAGCCCTGCGCGATTGGTCTTTCAAGCGTCAGTTAATGCTAGATGAATTGGCAGCACTCAAACAGGACATCGACAAGGGGTTTGCAGATGTCGCTGCCGGTCGCATCCGCGAGTTCAATACGCAGCACATCGCTGAACGAGGGAGAAAGCTATTAGCCGCACGCTCTTCCTGACCGACAGCGCAGAAGCGGATCTAGCGGAAATCTGGTCTTATGTCGCAGAGGATTCCAGCGAGGCCACGGCAAACCGTCTGATTGCCAAACTACACGCTACCTGCGAAAAAATACTGCCATTTCCAGAAAGCCAGCCTGCACGGCGACCCCTCGCGCCTGGCCTGCGCGTGACCTTTCTCGGGCCTTACGCGATCTACTACACACATAGCCACACAGCCGTCACCATCATTCGCGTCCTTCATGGAGCGCGTGACATTGGGGGAATCGCCGCCGATGGCGGATTCGACTAGCAGGAACTTCCCACAACAGCCAAGACGCTGGCGGCCACGTTAATATCATGGCTGGAACCCATCGTGCGCATGTGGCGATTCTCCAGGTCCAACAGAATCGCTGAAGGATTCCATACCAAGATGGGGACGCTCTCGCGCAGGGCCTAGAGCCCACACTTCTTGTTCTATGGTGCCGTCGGCGAGCAACGTACACCGGCTATTCATCTTACTCTTCAGAAAAAATGGGGCATTTTATGGGGCCTTTGCGATAAACCTTAAAGCCCTGCCCTCCAGTTTACTCTTGCAGC
>Ga0172382_10004803_pt1 | contig 20499 bp, 19 predicted proteins | sample Leawel138RmetaG_FD_122245 | JGI IMG/M metagenome (GOLD analysis project Ga0172382, IMG submission 122245) | Leachate microbial communities from a municipal landfill in Southern Ontario, Canada - Leachate well 138R metaG | ecosystem: Engineered > Solid waste > Landfill > Unclassified | place... | reverse complement strand
AGCTCGGCTGGGATCACAGCAAGGTGAATGTCAACGGCGGCGCCATTGCCCTGGGGCATCCAATTGGAGCCTCCGGGTGTCGCGTGCTGGTATCGCTGCTCCATGAAATGCGGCGCCGGGACGTAAAAAAGGGCTTGGCAACCCTGTGTATCGGCGGGGGGCAGGGGGTCGCCATTTGCGTGGAGCGAGAATAGTCCCCCTTTTTTCCTGGATGTTTGGCTGAGGCGTCGTACAGGGAAAGTGTAGTGGCCAACTAATAACGGAAAGGACTAACCATGCCAGCAGCGATACCAGCCATTCTGTTCGGTGACCTGTAGCTCGGTCTGGTACAGCGCCGACAGGTTGGTATCTCAACGAACCATGGGCCATTGCGACAGTCTCAATTTAGGAACACGTCTAGTCACCCAGGAGAAGCCCTATGGACACCTTTGAGAAAATGCTCAACAACTGGGAGTCCAAGTCTCAGGAATCCAGTGAACGGGTTGAATACACCCTGACGATGCACAAGCATGATCTGGTAAAAATCAAAGCTTTTGCGCAGGCATACGGGCTGGATGAAGCCACCATTACCCAAGGTCTGATCCACTCTGCTATCAAGGAAGCAGAACAGGCCATGCCATACGTGAAGGGAACCGACGTGATCCGTGTCGAGGAAGGTGAAGAGATCTATGCCGATGCGGGTAAGACACCTGTATACGTTGAGGCTGAACAGAAACTGTCCAAGACCCTGTGAGACCCTGAAACAGTCAGGTAATCGGAAGGAGCGAACTACAGGCTAGACATCCTCGGGATCAGGCGTAAGCCTTTCCAACTGAGGGCCCGCCCATTCGACAAAGGCTCTCACCCGTGGCGAGAGCTGCAGGGAATGCGGATAGACCAGCTGGACCGGCAGGTCCGTCGGCTCGAAACTCTTGAGCACCCTGAGCAGACGACCATCGGCCAGCTCATCTGCCACCTGATAATGCATCAACCGGGTAACGCCCAGGCCCTGCACACAGGCTTGGCTGGCGGCACGGATTTGGTTGCACACCAGCCTCGGAGCGATTTCTTCGGCCAACACCTTCCCTTGGTGTCGGTAGTACCAGTGTCGCCCCTGTGAGGACAGTGCTATGCAGGCGTGCTCGCGCAACGATGCGGGGCTGTCGATAGCCGGTGCGGCACGAAGGTAATCCGGGCTGGCGCAGGTGATGAGCCGAGTCGCACCGACCTGTCTCGCCACCATGGCCGAGTCGGGAAGATGCCCGATGCGGAGCGCAAGGTCGAGGCGCTCATCCAGCAAGGGCACCACCTGGTCAGTCAGGTTCAGCTCAACCCTGACTTCCCCGTTTTCCTTGATGAACTCGTTCACCAGCGGCGCGAGGTAGCGGTGTCCGAACTCCACGGGTGCTGTCACGCGAAGCAGGCCTCGCACGAGGCCATCCTTCGCTTCCAGTCGCTGCTCCATGTCGTCGAAGTCTGCGAGCATACGGCGGCTCCAGGCCAGGTATTCTTCGCCTTCATCCGTCAGGGCCATGCGCCGGGTACTGCGGTTCAGCAACCGAACCCCAAGATGGCGTTCCAGAGCCGCCAGCGAGCGTACAACTGATGCCACCGATTGCCCTGTCGCATCAGCCGCCGAACTCAAGCTACCGCTGTCAACGATCCGGACGAAATTAGCCATTGCCTTGAGCCTGTCCATTGCTACCTTCCGATTTGTGCATTTAATGCATAAGTATTGTCAGGTTCGCGGCATAGGTGAAATGCGCCCCTTGGTTGACACTGCACTGACTGATCTCATCCGGAGTCGACTATATGAGCCAGCAGCCAAGCCCCGCTCGCATTCTTGCATATGACCACATCGGCATTCGTGTCAGCGACAAGAGCCGGGCGATGTCTTTCTACCAGGCACTCGGGTTCGTCGAGAGTGCCGATTTTCCGCTGTACGAAGCCAACGAGATGCTGAGTCCCGACGGCGTTCGTATCAATCTGATCTTCAACGGTGCTCGCGTACCGCATGCTCACAACATCCTGCTGGACGCGCCAGTGAAGCTGCCGGGGGTGACGCATCCGGCCTTCGTTGTCGATGATCTCCAGGCACTTGAAGCCTGGCTCGGCGAGCAGGGGATAGTTATCACGCAGGGGCCGCATCCCATCGGTCCCAGGAGAGTCGCACTGTTCATCCGCGACCCTGACGGCAATGTCCTCGAGTTCAATCAGCTTATCAATGGAGGTGCAGAATGAAACTCTATGATCTGGAAGCATCCGGTAACTGCTACAAGGTGAGGCTTTTTGCTTCCCTGGCCAACATCCCGCTTGAAGTGATGGCGGTGGATTTTGTGAGCGGGGCACATAAAAAGCCGCCGTTGTCAGATCTGAATCCCTTGGGGCAAGTACCTGTTCTGCAGGACGGGTCGCATGTGGTTCGCGACTCGCAGGCCATCCTGGTATACCTCGCTGGTAGCCACGGCGGTCTGGCCTGGTGGCCAGCGCATGCTCAGGGGCAGGCTGACATTGTGCAATGGCTGTCTTTCGCCGCCAATGAGATCGAGCACAGTCTCTGTGCTGCGCGGTTGGTGAAGAAGTTCGACCAGCCCTTGGACAAGTCGGCAGCGCTGGCGAAGTCAACAGTGGTGCTCTCACTGCTGGACAAGCATCTGGAGTGCAACGACTGGCTTGCGATGAGCCGCCCCACTATTGCGGACTGCGCCGTCTACCCCTATGTCGTGCTGGCGCCGGAAGGTGGTGTGGATCTCACGCCCTACACATATGTTGTCCGGTGGGTTAAGAGGATGGAAGGATTGCCAGGTTATTTACCTAAGCCGTGATCAGGCATGCAGGTCGCGTTGTCTGTAGCGAAGTGCCGAGGGACCAGGTGCGTAAGTGGCAACATGATATCGAATCGACTTATCATCGTCCCCATGACAACAGCAACGTTGTGTAGAGATCAATGCGATCTGCCACTGGCGCGGACATGCGGGCAGTTGATACTGGTCGCCCTGTGCTGGCTGACACTCGGGATCACTGTCAGCGTGCAGGCGGGTTCGCCACTGCCGCTGCGGCTGGGAGGCACGCCGGAGGCGGTAGCGTATGCTCGCCTGCTGCTGGAAAGCGCGTTGGAGACCAGCGGGCATGAGGTGGCAGTGGAGGTGAGGGCTGATCGGGGAGATATCCCCATGACTCGCCTGGAGGTAATGTTGCAGCAGGGTGAGATCAGCGCGCTGATCCTCGGGCAAACGGCAGAGCGTGATCGCCGGTTTCTCCCGGTGCTGGTTGGCATGACCGATAGCTTGGTCAATCATCGAATTCTCTTCATCCACAAGGGCAGTCAGCCGCGCTATGACGCGGTATATAGCCTTGAGGACTTCCGAAGAACGGGTACAGTGGCGGCCATCGGGGAAGCCTGGGCCGACCGGGTAATCTGGGAAATCAATGGCCTGCCGGTGGAAACCATCAGTGGTGATTGGCGGCGCCTTTACCGGATGGTGGCCTCACCGGCGCGCAAGGTGGATTATCTGCCCCGGGGCGCGCATGAAATGAGCCAGGAGTGGGCGCAGTATCCCGAGCTGGATGTGGAGCGCAACCTGGTATTCGTCTACGACCAGGACCATATCCTCTACGTCTCACCTGCCCAGCCAGAACTGCACCGGCTATTACTCGAGGTGATGCCGGCAGCGCGGGACTCGGGGCTGATCCGGCGTTTGGCCAGGAAGCATTACGCCGAGGTCTTCGAACCACCAGTGAGTTTGCAGGAGCGGCGTCTTATCCGGCTTGAATCAGGCGCACCCTGAGCTCCTCTCGATACGCATAACATCCCGCTCAAGGCAGTGTTGATTACTGACAATAAAGGAGACGACAATGCCTATTCAGACGGAGCACGATCCGCCGCCTTGGAGAGCCGAATCAGCGGCTGGAGATATATCCTGTTCGGTTGAAAGATGTTTACGTATCTCAAGGGCATAGTGTGGACAGAGAACAACTGGAACAGAATCAGATTCCAATCTATTTCGCCGCCGTCATCCTGGCGGCTATCGGAGGCCTTGCATTCCCCACTGCCTCCCAGGTATTGAGCGTACTCGTGACTCCTGCCATTGCAGTACTCATGTACGCCATGTTCCTGCAGATCCCGTTTCTCGAGCTTCGAGAAGGGCTCAGTAACAAACGCTTCATGCTTGCTCTTCTGCTAGCGAATTTCGTCTTCATCCCTTTGCTGGTGTGGGCACTGACCAGGGGGCTCTCCGATCACCCGGCGATTCTGGTGGGGGCCTTGCTGGTCTTGCTTACTCCCTGTATCGATTATGTCGTGGTGTTCACCCACCTGGGAAAGGGTGACGCCAGGCTGACACTGGTCGCCACGCCGGTACTCCTTTTGCTGCAGCTTGTGTTATTGCCTCTATACCTGGCTTTCATGCTGGGTCCTGATTCAGCTGTTGTGATCTCCATTGGTCCATTCGTCGAGGCCTTTCTGTTGTTGATCGTATTACCCCTGGTGTTGGCGGTATTCACCGCCGCGGGGGGCAAAGGATCCAGGGTTGTGAATCTATGGAACCGCGCTTGGGGTTGGGTGCCTGTCCCGGCCATGGCCACGGTATTGGTCGTGGTGATCGCGTCGCAGATGGCGTTTGTGGTGGGGGATATAGACCAGCTGTTGCCCGTCTTTCCCGTGTACATCAGCTTCATGCTCCTGGCGCCGTTGATAGGGATGCTGGTTGCACGCGCCTTCAGATTGCCTGCGACAACGGTGAGATCGGTCGCCTTCAGTAGCGCGACACGTAACTCGTTGGTGGTTCTGCCCCTGGCATTGGCCCTTCCCGAAGAAATTAGAGGACTCGCAGCGGCCGCAGTTATCACGCAGACACTGGTCGAGTTGGTCAGTGAGCTGATCTATATCCGCGCGATCCCCTCCTTGGTGCGGGAGAGAGCAGAGGTTCCGTTCCGGCGCTGACCTGGCAACCTGGGATCGGGGTCAGGTACAATTTTCAGGCTTGCGGGGCGGTATGAACGGGATCGTGAGGGCGCGAGAATGCAACTCGATATTTTCCAGGTGGATGCTTTTTCCTCCGAGATTTTCGGCGGCAATCCTGCGGCGGTCTGTCCGCTGGAGGCCTGGCTGCCTGATGAGGTGCTGCAACGAATCGCAGCAGAGAACAATCTGTCCGAGACGGCCTATTGTGTTCGCAATGGCGAGGTGTTCGAGCTGCGCTGGTTCACCCCCACGGTGGAAGTCGACCTTTGCGGGCACGCCACTCTGGCAACTGCATGGGTGCTGTTCGAGCAGTTCGGCGAAGCGCGGGACGTGTTGCGTTTTTCCACTCGCAGCGGTGAGTTGCGGGTGAGCCGCAAGGACGGGCGCCTGGCCATGGACTTCCCGTCCAAGCACCCTGAACTGGTCGCTGTTCCGCCTGGATTGCTGCAAGCCCTGGGCCTGGAGCGGGCCGATGCGCTTTATCGCACCGACGATTATCTGGTCGTGGTCGAGGATGAAGCCATCGTCGCCGGGCTTGCCCCCGACTTCGTCGCATTAGCCGCGTTCGACGTGCGCGGTGTCGCGGTAACCGCGCCGGGTCGCCATTTCGACTTCGTCTCTCGCTGGTTTGGCCCTCGGGTTGGGGTCAACGAGGACCCTGTCACCGGCTCGGCCCATACCTCCCTGGCGACATACTGGGCCAAGCGCCTGGGCAAAAGCGACCTGATTGCCGAGCAAGGCGGGGCGCGCAAGGGGCAGTTGCATTGCGAAGTCCTGGACAATGACCGAGTCATCATCAGCGGGCAGGGGGCACTCTACTTGCGCGGCACGATCTTTATATGAGGTCCGCCCTGCACGTGGTTGGCTGAAGAACACGGCGTCTGATCCGGCCTGAATCAGCGGCGCATTGAACCTATTGCATGCCACGTCGGCAGGAGAAAGCAGGGTGCGGCATCTTTCATTTGCCTCCCGTCAGCGTGTTGTAGCTGTTGATCAGGTTGCGATAGTCCGGGATATGGTTGGAGAACAGCGTGCCCAGGCCCTCGACATCATTGCGCCAATCGCGGTGCAGTTCGCAGGCGACGCCGAACCAGGTCATCGGCTGGGCTCCGGCAGCGATCATGCGATCCAGCGCCGAGTTGCGTGTCAGCTCGTTGAAGGTGCCGGAGGCATCAGCCACGACGAATACGTCAAAACCTTCGGCCAAGGCTGAAAGAGCGGGGAAGGCCACGCAGACTTCAGTCACCACGCCCGCGATGACCAACTGCTTCCTTCCGGTCGCTTTTACCGCCGCGACAAAGTCCTCGTTGTCCCAGGCATTGATCTGGCCTGGGCGGGCGATATAGGGCGCATCCGGGAAAAGTTCCTTGAGCTCGGGCACCAACGGGCCGTTCGGACCGTCTTCGAAGCTGGTGGTGAGGATGGTGGGCAGTTCGAAGTACTTGGCCAGATCCGCCAAGGCCAATACGTTGTTCTTGAAGGTATCGGGGTGGATGTCTCTTACCAGGGACAGCAGGCCGGTCTGGTGATCGACCAGCAGTACGGCGGCATCGTTCTTGTCCAGGCGAATATAAGGTGTGCTCATGGCCATCTCCTGTTCATGGGATCCGGTGTCATTCATCGGGTAGTGATGAGCTGCAACAGCAGGGGTGATCAAGACCGACTGATAGAGCTTAGGCCCAAGAAGTGGTATTGGGTATGACGCGAGGCTGCCATTCGGCGTTTTATCTAAAGGCCCTGCCGCTCACGCTGGTGACCTGAGTGGCCCCCCAAGGCCCCAACTTCTTGTGGGTACTTGGGGGAGGACAGCTTACTGCCTGTGTCAGAATTTCACTCTGATACCCGTGGTCAACACTGAAATATCTTCATATTCAAGATCATATGAGGTTCTGCCACTGAAGGTTTCCCAGCTTTTGCGTTTGAAACTATGGACCTTGGCGCCCGCATAAGCATCGAACATATGCGTAGGACTCCAGACATAGCCCGCGCCTATCACGGTTCCCACATCGCCCACCTTGTTCCTGTCCTTGGTTACTCCCCAATGAACATCGAATGCATGTTTGCGACTGGGACGATAGCCCAGCTTGACGTAGCGAAACTTCGCCAACTCCGAGCGGTTGTGCGTCAGGTTGCCGGTTTTCGATGCCTCGGTCTGTTTCTCTACCCGGTTCAGCGCGGCGAAGGTGACGTTGATGCCGTTCTCGGCGATCCAGGATACCGAGCCGCCATAAGTCCGCACATTCGGATCGAAGCTGCTGTCGTCCGGGTCGAAGGATACGCTGGGATCGGCCGAGTTTCTTTTCGCGCGTGAGTACCCCAGGCCAGCCAGCGCCCTGCCGCCCAGAACACGTACACCGGCTCTGGCGCCCACCTCGAGAATGGAGTTGTGGCTCTGCTCACCGGTGCCGTGCCCGGTGCTGACGGACAGGGTTACCGGGCCCATTCGCGGGCTGTCATAGCGGATGCGGTCGTGGCGGCCTTCGAAGTTGAAGTCGCGGATACTGCCGATAATGGAGACCTTGTTCGGGTTGCTGTCAGGGGCCGGTGGGCCCACGCTGGTGACGTTGCCACTGGCGTTTCTGTTGGTGATCACCGATTTCCTGGTCTCATCGAAATACAGCCCGCCGCCGATTAGCCCCGGGTGCCGAAAGCTGATTACGCCGGTACCGGAATAATCTCTCCTGCCTGTCGCGTAGGCTGCGCCTTCGCCTCGACCGAGGGTTATTTTGCCGAAAGGAGAGTCAACGAAGCCATCAGTGATTCTCTGTTCCAATTCTCCAGAGGTACTTTTATCCTGCGGTGACACATCGGTGGAGAGGTTCGAATACATCCCGGTCTCTAGTAGTGCGCCGGCAGTCCAGCCATCCAGTAGCCTCTGTGTGCCTCGCACATTGATGCGTGAAGGGCTGTTTCTGTTATCGACATGATAAAGTTCCGAATTGGAGCCGAGCCCCCTGAAGTTCTCGCTGTACCCATCCTCAACATACATTGCTGCACGATTGATTTGGCCGCCGATTTCCACTTCGAGCGCCAATGCCGGCAGCACGGGCAAGCTGAAAATGCTCGATAGCATCACCATTCTCGAAAGCTTCATGCTTCCTCCTAATTCTTATTCTATGGCGTTTCGCCTGATATTCGTGTGAGAAACCAGGTTTTCTCAGCGGAGTTATCCACTATTATGAATACTTATGTAAATTCGAAATATCGGATAGATATATGCGTTTTATGCATGTTATTTGGAGAATGACTTGAATATCAAGAAGTTGAAGTGCTTTCGCGCTGTTGTTGTTCACGGCTCATTGGTTGCGGCAGCCTCGGTGATGAACTTGAGCCAGCCGGCGACCAGCCGGCTGATCTCGACGTTGGAAGATGAACTGAAACTGAAGCTCTTCAAGCGCGAAAAACGCCGACTGGTGCTCACGCCCGAGGGGAAGGAGTTCTATCGGGAAACGGAAAAGATACTCTCCAACCTCGAGGACCTGCCGCGTATCGTACGTGAAATCAAGGAAGGCGGGACCCGCACCCTGCGTATCGTCGCGCTGGCCAGATTGGCCAATAGTCTTGTGTCTCCGGCCTTGGCGCGCTTTGTAAAGGAGCATCCCGACCAGCGCTTCAGTGTCGATGTGCGCGGGCATCGGGATATCGAACAATGGGTCGCGGGCCGTCATTACGATATTGCCGTGGCGCTGACCAAGCCCTGTAATCACCCATCGGTCATTCAACGGCCGTTTTTCGATACCGATGCGATGGTGATGATCCCCACAGGGCATCCTCTGGAAAGCGCCGAGGCCGTGTCCGCCAGGGATCTGGCAGAGCACGATATTATCGCCCTGGCCTCGGGGTTGAGGCCCCGGCTACAGATGGAAGAGATTTTCCAGGCGGCCGGTGTGGAGTTGAACTGCAAGATCGAGACAACGTCGAGCGTGCTTGCCTGCCAGATGGTTGCCGAGGGGCTGGGGGTAACGATTATCGACCGTCTGACCGCCCTTGCAGTCGACAGGACGCGCTTCTGCCTGCGCCCGTTGGCTCCGCGTTACAGATTGCAGTTCGTTCTGCTGTTTCCTCCCGGATTCGAAGAGACGCCCGCTACCACCAGCCTGGTCCGTTGCCTGCGGGAAGAAGTCGTGTCCGCCCTGGGGGACAACGCAACGATGACCGGCGACGAGTGACCCGCAATACATGCATTAATTGCATATTTCTATTGATTATATGCAATTTTAAAAAGCATTAGCCCTGCCTACACTCAGCTCATTGCTTGATCTCCAATAAATACAACAGGAGGAGAAATGAGGATTCACTATCCACGCCGGGTTGGCATCTGCCTGACAGGCTTGTTGGCCGCCGGCGCGCTGTCGATGTTCGCTGACGCTGGGGAGCGTAGCGACACACTGGTGGTTGCGCTGGCCATGCCTCTGACCACGGTTGACCGGCTTTATTCTGTTCAGCGCGAGGGGCTCATTCTGTCGCAACTGACTGACGATGGGCTGTTTCACGTCGATCCGGAAAGCCTGGAATTTGTACCGCTGGCAGCCGCGTCTTACGAATGGGTGAGCGAAACCCGTCTGGATGTCGTCTTGCGTGACGATGTGATGTTTCACGATGGCAGCCGCCTGACTGCCGAAGACGTGGTCTATACCTTCGATTGGGTTCTGCACAAGGACTCCGGCACCAGTCGCGGCCCGGTCATAAGAGGCTGGCTGGACAGTGTTGAGGAAGTGGCTTCCAACAAGGTCTCGTTCCATCTCAAGGTGCCCTATCCCATGGCGCTGCGCGATATGGCGGTGAGCGTTCCGCTGCGCAAGAAGGATACCTATGCGGAGGTTGGGACAAGAGCGGTAGAGCAGCCGCTGAATGGCATAGGCCCCTACCGGGTCACCAATTTCAGGGCCGGCCGGGAAATTGTTCTGACCCGTTTCGAAGGGTATTACCAGGCCAGTCCCAAGGCCAACCCGGCGATCGAGAACATGGTGTTCCGGGTCATCCCCGACCAGGGTACCCAGCAGGCCGAGTTGTTGAGTGGCGGCATTGATCTGATGCTGGATGTGCCGCCCGATGTGGCGGATAACGTTCGTCATTTGCCCAATGTCGTGCGCCTCGAGGGTGACGATATACGCATAGGGTACATAACCCTTGATGCCGCCGGTTACTCCGATCCCGACACGCCGTTCAGGAATCTCAAGGTACGCCGCGCACTCAACCACGCCATCAATCGTCAGGCCATTACAGAGTACCTGGTGCGGGGTAGCGCCGAGGCTATCGATTTTGCCTGTCATCCGCATCAGTTCGGTTGTGAAGGCAGCGGTCCCGTCTACGCCTATGACCCGGACAAGGCCAAAGCGCTGTTGGCCGAAGCAGGCTACCCGCAAGGCTTCTCGTTTGATCTGTGGGCCTACCGGGACAAGATCATGGCCGAGGCGATTGTCAGCGACCTGAGGGCCGTGGGTATCAACGCCAACCTCCGCTACGTCAAGCTGAATGTGTTTTCCAAAGTCCGTAATGACAGGGACATGTCGGCGTTTTTCGCTTCTTACGGTGGTGGCGGTACCGCTGACGCCTCTGCGATCACCGGCGTTCACTTCGTTGCGAATACACCACGCAATTACTCCGGTGACGAAGACCTTGCTGCAACGGTTCTGGCGGCTGAACGCACCATCGATCCGGAAAAGCGTCGTGCACTCTATAGGCAAGCGCTGAACCGCATTGCCGAGCAGGCCTACTGGGTGCCGATGTTTTCCTACAGCCAGAATTTCCTGCTATCGCCTGGCCTCGAATTGTCGGTTCCCAAAGATGGTGTTCCCCGTCTTTGGCAGGCCCGCTGGAGTCATTGATCATGCTGAACTACATCCTTCGAAGAGGCTTTCTGGCCCTGTTGGTCGCGCTGTTCGTTTCCTTTGGCACCTTTGCGCTGTTCTACTTCGCGACCGACCCGGCACAAACGATTGCCGGTGAAGACGCCCCGCCGGAAATGGTTGAAGAAATTCGTCAGGAGTACGGTTTCGATCGTCCCGTATCGGTCCAGTACGTCGAATGGCTGGGCGGGGTTTTGCGTGGCGACTTCGGCGAAAGCTATTTCTGGAAGCAGCCGGTAGGGGAGCTGATTAAAGAGCATGCGGGGGTGACCATCATCCTGGCGCTGTCCTCATTGATGATCACCATCCTGATCGCATTGCCGTTGGGCATAGGTGCAGCGCTTCGCCCGAATAGCTGGGTGGATCGGCTTGCGCTATCGATCGCCGTTTCAGCCCAGGCCATTCCCAATTTCTGGCTGGGGCTGATGGTCATCATCCTGTTTGCGGTGACGTTCCCCATTTTTCCCGTATCGGGTGATGCGACCTGGCTGCATTACGTGCTGCCGGCGCTGGTGCTCGGCGCCAGTTCGGTGCCCGCGGTCATGCGGCTGACCCGCACCGGCCTGCTCGATGTGCTGTCCGCGGACTATATCCGCACGGCCCGTGCAAAAGGCTTCATGGGTTATCGGCTGATCTTCCAGCAGGCGTTGCGCAACGCCTTGTTGCCCGTTGTCAGCGTCCTGGCGGTTCAGCTTGGACACAAACTGGGCGGGTCGGTCGTGACCGAGTCCGTCTTCAGCATGAACGGCCTGGGTCGCCTGGCTGTGGAGTCGATTTTCAATTCGGATATTCCGACGGTGCAATCGTTGATTCTCATCTTTGTGCTGACCTTTGTACTGCTCACGCTGGCGGCTGACTTGATCAACGCCTGGCTTGACCCGCGGATTCGGATGGGGTGAATGATGACAACAAGTGAAACAGTGAATAGCCCTCGCTTCGTCGCCGAGTCGCAGATGGATGGCGAGCAGGTCGACACCGGCCTGGGATTGAGCCCGGCAAAAGCGGCCTTGAAGCGTGCCCGCCGTCATACCGGTCTGAAGATCGGTTTCGGGATCATTCTGGTGATGGCGTTCTTCGCACTTTTTGCGCCCTGGCTGGCGCCTCATGATCCTTACCTGCAGAACCTGCCATTGCGGCTGCTGTCGCCTGCCTGGGTCGAAGGCGGGGAGTGGCGGTATCTGTTCGGCACCGATCATCTCGGTCGGGACTACCTGAGCCGGATCATCTATGGCGCAAGAATCTCATTGGCGATAGGCGTCGGCGCCGCAACAGTCGGCGCAATCATTGGCGTGACCCTTGGGCTGCTCGCCGGCTACTACGGTGGCTGGCTGGATCAGGCGGTCAACTTCCTGGTGACCTGCCAGTTGGCGATACCCAGCCTCCTGCTGATCATGGCGCTGGTTTTCGTGATCGGCCAATCGATCACCGTGGTGATCTTTGTGATCGGGGCAACTCACTGGGTGTTCTACCTCGTGGTCACCCGCTCCGCGACGCTGCGCTTGCGAGAGATGGATTTTGTCGCCGCCGCGCGATCGATGGGCTGCAGTCGGTTTCAGGTGGCGGTGCGGGAGGTGTTACCGAACCTGTCCAACCAGATCATGGTGATTTTCACGCTGGAAGTGGCTATCGCCATTCTCAGCGAGGCGACTCTGTCCTTCCTGGGCCTGGGCATTCCATCCCCCATGCCTTCCTGGGGCCTGATGATTGCCGAGGGCAAGACCTCCATGTTCTTCCAGCCCTGGCTGGTCATCCTGCCCGGTGTAGCGCTGTTCATGCTCGTTATCGCCGTCAACTTGTTGGGTGATGGCGTACGGGACGTCACCGTTACGGATCGGAGAAGCTGATATGAGCACGCATTCACTACTGGATATCCGCAATCTGTCCGTCGAGATTCCTACCGAGTCGAGCACGTTGAAGGCGGTCAGAGGTGTCAGCCTCGATCTGAAACGTGGAGAAACCCTTGGCATCGTCGGCGAGTCCGGGTCGGGCAAGTCCATGACGGCGCTGGCGATGATGAGCCTGCTGCCTCCGTCTGCCCGTCGCACTGCCGCCTGCATCAATTTTGATGGTGACGACCTGAAGCATGCCAGCGAACGGGACTTTGCCATGCAGGTTCGCGGGCAGCGTATCGGCATGATCTTTCAGGAGCCGATGACCAGCCTGAATCCGGTGTACACCATCGGTCGCCAACTGAAGGAAACGATGACGCTGCACCGGAAGGTGTCGGAGGCCACGGCCGAGGCGCGGGCGATTTTCTTGCTGGAAAAAGTCGGGCTGCCTGATCCCGCCAGCAGGCTCAAGCAGTACCCGCACGAACTCTCCGGCGGCCAGCGTCAGCGCGTCATGATTGCCATGGCGCTGATGAACGAGCCCGAGTTGCTGATCGCCGACGAACCCACCACGGCGCTGGACGTGACCATTCAGGCCCAGATACTGCGCCTGCTCAGAGACTTGCAGCAGGAACTGGGCATGTCGATGATCCTGATCACCCATGATCTGGGCGTGGTGTCACGGGCGGCGGACAAGATTGCGGTGATGTACGCTGGTGATATCGTCGAAACCGGCAGCACCAGGGAAGTGCTTCTGGACCCGCGGCACCCTTATACGCAGGGCTTGCTGGAATGCGTTCCCGGCTACCGGAACGGGTCGCTGAAACGGCTCGGCTCCATTCCCGGCATCGTGCCGGCCATGACCGGAATCATTCAGGGCTGCGCGTTTGCATCGCGCTGTTCGCGTGCCGTTGATGCATGCAGAACAACGACACCTCCGAGCAAGGAAGTCAGCGCGGAGCGTATGTATGTTTGTCATGACCCACACGAGACGACTGGCGGGCTGAAGGCTGCACCGGCAGCCATGAGCCAGGCTGCGGTTGATCCTGTGAAGCCGGTCAGTACCAGCGTTCTGACTGTCGACTCGGTCAGTTGCACCTTCTTTGTACGACGCGGGCTTTTCGGCAAGCGGAAACCGCTGCGGGCCATGAATGACATTAGCCTGGAGCTCAGAAAGGGCGAGGTTCTGGCTCTGGTCGGCGAGTCCGGGTGCGGAAAGACGACCCTTACACGGACCATCATGGGGCTCCAGCAACCGGATAGCGGATCGGTCATCCTCAATGGCCAGCGGATAGAAACCCTGCCGGCCATGCAGCGCGCGCGGATGATCCAGCCCATCTTCCAGGACCCCTATTCATCGCTGAATCCGCGTAAAACCATCGGTGAGATTATCGGCAAGCCACTGGCTGTGCACAAGCTGGGCAGTCGGCAGGAACAACTGGCCAAGACCTACAGCATGATGGAGCTGGTCGGGTTGCCACGCCGAGTATTCAACAGCTACCCGAACCAGTTGTCCGGCGGGCAGCGCCAGAGAGCGGCCATTGGTCGAGCGTTGATCATGCGGCCTGAAGTGGTCATCTGTGATGAGCCGACCTCGGCGCTGGATGTGTCCGTTCAGGCGCAGATTCTGAACCTCCTGCTGGACCTGCGCGATGAGCTGGACCTGACCTATCTGTTCGTCACCCACAACCTTTCTGTCGTTCAGCACATGGCTGATCGGGTCGCCGTCATGTATCTGGGTGACATCGTGGAATGCGGCGACCGGGACGAGGTGATGTTGAATCCCCGGCATCCCTACACCCGCGCGCTGATGGATTCGGCGCTGAGTATTGCGCCAGGGGAGATCGTGCCGGACCTGGGGCTTGCTGGTGATTTCCCCAACCCGATGAACCGGCCATCCGGGTGCCCGTTTCACCCTCGCTGTCCCATTGCCGGTCCGGTTTGCCGAGAGCAGGTTCCAGGGCCGGAAATGATCGGCACCACATTGGTTAAATGCTGGAAGGCGCAGCCCTCCAGTGACCGCCCCACTCCGTGATCAAAACAACAATACAGAGGACCCATATCATGAAGATGAGCGCCTTGTTTTTAGTCGGGATTTTTTCATTCCTGGCCGGCTGTGCTCCGGTCTCGCTGGAGACACCTTTTGCCTCGCTGAACACCAGCGATCGTTACGGCTCGATCGAGGTGGAAGCGGGATCTGCCGACAAGCCGGTGACCATGCGAGTCTTTTACTCCCAGCCAAGGCAAATGAGGCCGGATACGCCGGTCGTGTTCGTCATGCATGGTGGGCGACGCGATGCCAATATTTACCGCGATATCTGGGGCCGATACGCCACGCAATATGATGTGCTGATCGTGTCGCCTGAAATACCCGAGAAAGAGTTCCCGACGGGCTGGGGGTATCAGACCGGCAACTGGGTCACCCGGGATTCCTCGTCCCTGGATGCTTCAAAGGGTAAACGCATTCCGCCCCAGCAATCCTCGTTCGCTGCTGTGGAACGGGTGTTCGATCAGCTCCGCCAGGAGTTCGGCCTGGAAGCCGAGCGGTACGACATTTATGGCCATGGCGGTGGCGCTCAGTTCGTACACCGGATGGTGATGCTCTGGCCGGACGCCAGAATCCGCACCGCGATTGCAGCGAACGCCGGTAATTACACCTTCCCCGACTACAGTCTGCCCCTGCGCTATGGCCTGAAGAATACCGGCATTGATGATGAAAGCCTGAAGCGCTCTTATGCTCACCGGTTGGTCATCATGTTGGGTACCGATGACAACGATCCACATCACCGCATCCTGAACAGAACCGCTGTAGCCATGGCGCAGGGCCCCCATCGTCTTGCCCGCGGAAAAAGCTTTTACGCCGTCTCGAAAGCCAAGGCCGAGGAAATAGGTGCCGAGTTCAACTGGGAGGTAGAGACCGTTTACGGGGTAGGCCACAACGCTCGCGGAATGGCTCCGTCCGGTGCGCGGTTGCTGCTGTCTGGTGCAAGAGAAACATCGCTGTTTTCCAATTCGGGCGCAAGGCGTGATGCCGCCGGAGCAGAAGACGAAAGCGGTGAAAGCAAAACACCGTTTAGAGGGGCTGACGACGATGAAGATTATCCGTTCTGAAACATGCCTGTTACGGCATCGAATCGTTGCTCACTGAGGCTAGCCAGGAAGTTACACATGAATCAAACGAACAAGGCCGGCAGACCGGCAGCACGATTAAGCGTCAACTTGGAACACGGCCGGATCAGCTATCTGGAGCAGGGCGAGGGGGAGCCATTGGTATTGCTGCATGGGATCAATGGCAACGCCTCAAGCTGGGAGGAGCAAATAGATGCCCTATCGCCGAGCATGCGGGTCATTGCATGGGATGCACCCGGTTACGGTAACTCGGATGTGGCAGGTGATGACCTCACCGATCTGGCTCGTGCCGCGATTGCGTTTATCAAGCAAGTGTCGGCGGCGCCGGTGACGTTGATAGGGCACTCGATGGGCGGGCTGGTCGCCATGAAGGTAGCCATTTTGGAGCCCGCACTGATCAAGCGTCTGGTTTTATCCTGCACCCATCCTGGTCATGCCTTGGACCGCAACGGAGAGGCCGATGATCGCTATAAGCGCCGTCTCGACGAACTGAGCAACCTGCCTCTTGAAGTGTATGGAGAGCGCCGAGCAAAGGGCATGCTGCCTGCTGGAACGGCTGACGACGTATACAAGCGAGTGGCTGAGATTGCCGCCGAATCAAGGTTAGAGGGCGTGTCAGCCGCTGCCTGGGCGATTCAGACTGCCGATCTGAAACCGGAACTCGCCAGGATACAGGCGCAGACCCTGGTGATTACCTGTGACCAGGACTCTGTTGCGCCACTGGCAAAGGCCAAACCCCTGCTGGCGTCGATTCCCGACGTTCGCCACGTCCAGCTTTCAGGTTTGGGGCATGCGCCCTACCTGGAGGATTCCCATAGATTCAACGCTGCCATATCGGATTTTCTGGCGTCGCCGTAATGAGCCATTCGGTTGGGGGAGAGACAAGCATGATGTCAGGAAAGCCGGCAAGTGAGCTGTTCAGCATATCCTCGAAAATCCAGGCATGGCTGGACGTCGAGGTGGCGTTGGCCAATAGCCAGGCCGAGCTTGGCATGATCCCTGTGGAAGCAGCCAGGGAGATAACGCTCAAGGGAAAAGCCGATTGCATCGATCAGCCAGCCCTGCTGAGCGATATGGAGGTGACCAAGGCGCCCATCGTCTCTCTGGTGCGCTTTCTGGCCCGCGCCTGTGATGGCAATGCGGGTGACTATGTGCATTGGGGCGCGACCACGCAAAACGTCATGCAAACCGCTGAGATTCTGCTCATCCGTCAATCTCATCAGCAGTTGCTGAACAGCCTGGCCGGATGCCTTGAGGCCCTGGCCCTGCTGGCTGAGAACGGCTCTGACATGGTCATGGCCGGCAGAACGCAGCGCCGGCACGCACTGCCCATCACCTTTGGCTTCAAGGCCGCCGCCTGGATTGATGAGCTGCTGAGGCATGAGGAGCGGCTGCGGACTGCGGAACCCCGGGTGTTCGCTCTGATCTTTGGTGGTGCCGTGGGCGCCATGCATTCGTTTGGCAGTCAGGGTGAGGCCTTGAGCAAGAGTCTTGCCAGGAACCTGGCGCTGCACTGCTTTGATGTCCCGAGCCGGTCTGCCAGCGATCATCTCATTGAGTACGTCCTGTTGCTGGGTTTGCTGGCGGCCACCTGTGGGAAAATAGCCCAGGAGCTGTATGTACTGATGTCGGAAGAATTCGGCGAAGTCTATGAGGATCTGGGTGATGCCGTGGTGGGTAGCAGCACCATGCCACAGAAAGTTAACCCAAAACTGTCGGTTAACGTCATTGCGCTGGCAGCGCAGCTCAGGGCTCAGGTGAATCTGGCGCTGGAGGCTGGCCAGGTCAGTCATGAGGGGGACGCGGCGTCGAGCAAAATCCTCTATGCCGCTATCGATATGGCCTGCCCGTTAGCCAACAAAATGCTGTTTGAGCTTGAAGAGTTGCTTGGCAAGCTGCGCCTGAATCCGGCCAGAATGCGTACCAATCTGGAGCTTTCCCATGGTCTGATCAATTGTGAAAACGTGATGATGAAGCTGGCTGGCGCAGGTCTGGGCAGGCAGCTTGCTCATGATGTCGTGCATGAGGCCGCCAGCACTGCGGCGCGTACACACCGCCCAGTGGGGCAGGTTCTGATTGGAAACCCTATCGTCAACAGGATAATGCCGCGCGAAGGCATTCAGGCGGCACTCGACCCGGAAAGCCACCTGGGCGATAGCGTAAAGCTCGCAATCAAACTTGCCCGTCGTGCGCGGTCCGAGGCTGAACGAGTTCGACGCCACACTGCATTGCTGGGTGGATAGAACTCATAGGACTGAGTAGTCCCAGGGAGGGCAACTGGTATCAAGAACAATTTGCGTAGGGAAAATGGTGGGCCCAGTAGGACTTGAACCTACGACCAATCGATTATGAGTTTGCCGCTAACGCATTAAGTCTAGCAAAATCAAGCGTATACGAACGTAATTGAAGTAGCTATAAAGTACTTGTGCATCAGTAGCTTAGCGCAATTTGGCGCAAGAGGGTAGATCTGGTGTATGTACCGCTGGTGTACCTAAAGCAGGGCGGCATGTAGGGCGACGGATCCGCGTCAGGTCTGGCGGGCTGGACTAGCTCAAGCGAGATAGTCGCTGGTGCTAAGGTAAACGGGAAAATATGGATAACAGGAATAAATGGTGCCATAATCCGCATTACCGTAAACTGGCTCTGTTGAGGCTCATCGTGAACCAAGAAGAAATCTGCCGCTTTATTTGCCAAGAACTACCACGCCACCGCCTGCAAAGCTTGTTAGAGAGCATTGATGCGGCATTTAACAAAAGCGATAAGCACCTGAAAGAGACCTATCGGCATGTGCCAGTGGTAGGGCCGGGGCCGCAGTCGCACCACTTCATGGTGCAGGAGGCGCTGTTAAGCTTGCCGGAAGGTGATGGTTTTCAGGTAATCAACCGCGCCACCAAACCTGCCGGTGGTCACTTCGCCCTCATCTCTGCCGGGGCCATCAAAATCACAGCCAGTGTCGTGACAGCAGACCGGGTTCCTCCAGTTCGTGAAGCCAAATTCCGACGCGAACTCCGCCAGGAAAATGCACGATTGCAGCAACAGCATCCGGATTTGTTTGAAGCCTTTGTCCCACCCTTTGGTCCGCAGGATGACGCCATCCATGCTTTGCTGCTCCCCTATGCAACCAAGTGGAGCGATACAGACCATAGCGCTCCATTGAGCTGTATTATCGCCGTCCCCTACAGCGATGACCTCAACAGCTACCACTTGTGGGTCGATGTAGGGCAGCTTTGGCAATATTATGGTGAAGAAGAAGGTGGGCTTGCAGATATTGCTTATCCGAAATTGCGTGACCGGATGCGCAATGCGGAAGCCCAGGCCAAAGAAGAAGGCGGTAAGGGGTAACATGAGAACCGGTGTTGAAGGCTTCCAGGGCCAGCGCCTGAGGCAGTTGCGTGCTGCTCACAGCTTGACGCTCGCTGAGTTGGGGGAGCAGGTTGGTCGTTCTCCAAGCACGTTGTCTGCCTGGGAAAAGGGTAGCCAGTTGCCAGAAGCTGAGTCCTTCGGTCGTCTGTGCGAAGTATTTGGTGTTTCTCAACAGTGGTTTTTCAAGCCGATAGTTCAGGTAACAGAGGAGAGTAGCCTGCGGCCATATTTCTTTCGCTCCCAGGCTTCTGCCCACAAACAGGCGCGTGAAAGATCGCAGTTGTATCTCTTATGGCTGCAAGAAATATCCGTCTTTTTTCAGGATGCGATGGACTGGCCCCCTGTCAATGTCCCGATGCTAGATGCCGATGATTGTCGATTAATCAGTGATGATGAGATAGAAGACCTTGCACGGGAATGTCGTCAGCGCTGGAGGCTGGGGACGGGACCGATCCCTGATATTATCCAGGTGATGGAGAACGCCGGGATTATTTGCACCCGAGCCACGCTGGGCCATGTAAAAATGGATGGTGTTTCTCACGTGTCTGTCATGGATGGTCGCCCTTATGTCCTGATTGCCGAGGATAAGGCAAATGCCATCCGCAGCCGTTTTGATGCTGCCCACGAGCTGGGGCATATTGTTCTTCACTCACGAATTCCAGCCAGTCAGTATTCAAAAAAAGAACTCTACAGCTTGATGGAAGAACAGGCTCACCGCTTTGCCAGTGCCTTCCTGCTACCTCCGGAAAGCTTCTCGCAAGAGGTAGTATGGCCGACCCTCGATAATCTGCTTTCGCTCAAATCTCGCTGGAAGGTGTCTGTTGCGGCGATGATTGTACGCTGTCGGGATCTGTCGCTGCTAAATGAGCAGCTTGAATTAAGGTTGTGGAAAGGCCGTTCAGCCCGACAATGGACAAAGGGTGAGCCAGGTGATGATGCCATTCCTTTCGAGCAGCCAAAACTGATGACGCGGGGTGTTCACTTGTTGGTGGACAATGGTGTTTTCAGCCGTGATGAATTGGTTCACCAAATAGGGTTGCCGCCAGAGATCATAGAAATGCTGTGTAATCTTCGCAGAGGTTATTTGACTGAGCACTCTAATGCCGAAGGGAATGTGGTGGCTCTTAAGCTAAAACCAAGGGCTAAAAGGGTTGGTGGGAGGGTGGCAGGAGATGTCTTGCCATTCAAACAGTAAATTATGTTGCGATTATGTTCTGTCGGAGTGATGGAATAATCTAGGTTTGCGATCTCGCTGACATAAAACTGTAGAAGTTCAGACTTGATCTGACAGTTACCGGGTTTTCTGGCTGCAACTGTCAGGTCAAATTCAACCTATCAATTTTTCCTGCCAGATTTTCTTTCCATCAGCGAAGGTGTCCATTGGCGT
>Ga0172382_10004801_pt1 | contig 20506 bp, 19 predicted proteins | sample Leawel138RmetaG_FD_122245 | JGI IMG/M metagenome (GOLD analysis project Ga0172382, IMG submission 122245) | Leachate microbial communities from a municipal landfill in Southern Ontario, Canada - Leachate well 138R metaG | ecosystem: Engineered > Solid waste > Landfill > Unclassified | place... | reverse complement strand
CCTAATTCTTCTCTATTTTTCCCTAGAAGAATTACCAGGTCACCATCATTTTTAAATGACATGGTACAAACATTCTTGAAATCCTCAATTATACCTGCCATACCAATAACTGGAGTAGGATAAATGGCTTTCCCGTTACTTTCATTATTCAAACTGACATTCCCGCTGATAACCGGGATATCAAATGCCTCACATGCCTCGCTAATCCCTTTAACTGATTCTTCCAGCTGCCAGAAAATCTCCTCTTTTGCAGGATTTCCAAAGTTCAGATTATCGGTAATCGCCATAGGAGTAGCTCCCTTACAGGAAAGGTTTCGTGCTGCTTCGGCAACAGCGATTTTTCCACCTGAAAAAGGATTGAGATAACAATATCTTCCATTACCATCTGTTGTCAGAGCAACTGCTTTTTTGCTTTTTTTAATCTTTAATATACCGGCATCATCTCCCGGAAACAATACGGATTCAGTCCCTTTTGGACTTATTTGTTTGCTGTCTTTAAACATCCATTTTTTATCACAAATATTAGGAGAAGATAGTATCTTTAACAATGTATCGTTAAAATCTGCCGGCTGAGCTATGTCTTCCAAATTCAATTTTTGTATTTCTTTAATATCAGCAGGTTCTTTACCTGTATAATAACGCAATGGAACATTTTCAGCCAAAGATTTTGCCGGTACTTCTGCTACTATTTCGTCTTTTTTCTTTAAACGAAGAATTCCATCTGAGGTTACTTTTCCTATTTCAGTGTATTCAATGCCATATTTGTTAAATATTTCGCCTATTTCTTCCTTTTTATCCGGTTTGGCTACCAATAACATTCTTTCCTGTGTTTCGGAAAGCATGATTTCTCTGGGAGTCATTCCTTTTTCTTTTAGCGGAACCAGGGAAAGGTCTAATTCAATTCCACAGTTACCTTTACTGGCCATCTCGCAACTTGAGCTTATTAACCCGGCTGCCCCTAAATCCTGCATCCCTAAAATGAGATTTTTTTCAACCAATTCCAGACATGCCTCGATAATTTGCTTTTCCAGATAGGGATTTCCCTGGGGAATGGGAGGATGTTCTATTTTTTCTTCTCCCTCCAGTTCCCGGGACGCAAAACTGGCACTGCCTACTCCATCTCTGCCTGTTTTTTCTCCGGCTAAAATCACAACACTGTCTTTTTCTCCAGCTACGGCCACTACAATATCATCTTTTTTCACCAATCCAACACACATGGCATTAACCAGGGGATTACCGTGATAACTGTCTAAAAAGTAAGTCTCTCCGCCCATAGTAGGAACTTCGATATTATTACCATAGAAAGCCAGGCCTTTCGCAACTTCTTTTGCCAGATATTTCACATGTGAATCTTCAAATCTTCCAAATCGGAGAGAGCCCAACAGGGCGACCGGACGGGCACCCATTGCCAGAATATCTCTCACTACTCCACCTGAGCCGGTAGCAGCTCCATGAAAAGGCTCAACAGCTGAAGGATGGTTATGGCTTTCTATCTTCATTACAACGGCTAAACCATCTCCAATATCAATTACTCCCGCATTTTCTCCGGGTCCAAATATCACCCAATCAGCCTGGGTTGGAAAAATACTCAATACGGGTTTTGAACTTTTATAGCTGCAGTGTTCAGACCACATGGCAGAATAAAGTCCAAGCTCTGTATTATTTGGTTCTCTTTGTAAAGCCTCTAATATTTTCTGGTATTCATCTTCGGTAAGATCGTTTTCCTCCAAAATTCTTTTCAATGTTTCTTCTTTTTTATTAATATCTTCCATTATTAACTCCCTTTAGATAGATATTTTTTATATTTTAAATATCAATATACTTATTTATTTTAGACTCACATAATTATATACTATAAATTTACTGTAGCAGCACTACTGTTTTCCCCGCCACACTTTCTCCATTTTTTCAACCGGGAGATTAACCCATTGATTTATTTTAAGATTATCTCCTTTTACATGACCGATCTTCTTAATTGGTATCCCCTCTTTTTGAGCAAATTTAATTATTTTTCCTGTATTTTCATGATGAACACTAACAATAATTCGAGACTGACTTTCTCCAAATAAAGAACAATCAGAGCGAATGTTTGTTTCTAATTCAATCTCTGCACCCAGACCACCATTGATGCAGGATTCTGCTAATGATATGGCAAGTCCCCCTAAGGAGCAATCATGAGCAGAAACAAGCAAGTCTTTTTCAATCATCATTCTACAAAAATCCTGAATCTTTTTTTCCATTAATAAATTGAGGGCTGGGGGCTGTCCGCACTTTTTCTGATGTATCAGCTCCAAATATTCACTGCCTCCCAATTCATCACGGGTTTCTCCTAACAAGAAAATAATATCATTTTCATTTTTAAAATCCAATGTACAAATCCGGTTATAATTATTGATAATACCAACCATGCCGATAACAGGTGTCGGATCAATTGGTTTTCCATCATTCTCATTATAAAGGCTTACATTTCCACTTATTATCGGGGTATTAAAAAATTTACACGCCTCTGATAAACCTTTGATGGCTTGAACCAACTGCCAGTAACTGTCACTATTTTCAGGTGCACCAAAGTTAAGGCAATCTGTAACAGCTCTGGGTAAAGCACCTTTACAGGATATATTTCTTGCAGCCTCTGCAACAATGATCTGAGCACCTTGATAGGGATCCAGCAAACAATACCTTCCATTGCCTTCAGTGGTTAAAGCTATGGCCTTCTTGCTTCCTTTCAACCTTAAAACTGCCGCATCATCACCAGGCGCTAAAATCGTATTAATCTGAACCATATGGTCATATTGCTGGTAGATATCCTCTTTGCACGATAAATTTGGTGATGAAAGCAATCGAAGAAGAATCTCATTGTAGTCATCCAATTCCTTGATTTTATCCAGGTTTAATTGGTTTATCTTTTTCTGTACTTCTGGTTCTCTTATTTCTCTTTTAACTACCGGCGCACCATCTGCAAGAGATGATACGGGTATATCTGCAACAATTTTTCCGTTATTCTTTACTACGAACCCTGGATTATCTGTAACAATTCCGATAATAGAAGAATCCAAATCCCATTTTCTTAAAGTCGACAGGACTCTTTCCTCCTGCCCTTTTTTAACAACTACAACCATCCTCTCCTGTGATTCAGACAACATAATCTCAAAGGGATTCATACCCTCTTCTCTTTGCGGCACACTGGTTAACTCAATTTCTAATCCGCTATTTCCTCTTGCAGCCATCTCACTAAGTGAACTGGTTAACCCTGCGGCACCACAATCCTGTAAGCCGATAACTTCATCAAATTTCACCAGTTCTAAACAAGCTTCAATCAGCAGTTTTTCTGCAAAAGGGTCACCAATCTGGACTGCAGGGCGATCTTCCTGAGATTTTTTATTTAATTCAACAGACGCAAAAGCTGCTCCACCTATTCCGTCCCGTCCGGTTTTGGCGCCTATCAGAATTACTGAATTACCTGCCCCTCTTGCAATAGCACGGGTAATCTGCTCTTTTTTTACCAGGCCTACACACATGACATTTACTAAAATGTTTCCCTGGTAGCTATTTGAAAAAAAAGTCTCCCCGCCAACAGTAGGGACACCAACACAATTACCATAAAAAGATATACCTCCAACAACACCGTTAAACAAATACTTAGTTCTGTTATCATGGAAATCACCAAAAAACAGAGAATCCAGGACAGCTATAGGACGGGCTCCCATAGTAAAGATATCTCTCAGGATTCCCCCTACGCCTGTTGCTGCACCCTGGAATGGTTCGATTGCAGATGGATGGTTATGGCTTTCCATCTTCATCACAATCAATTCATCTTCACCTATATCAATAACGCCTGCATTTTCTCCAGGACCCTGCAGCACCCAATCAGCTTTGGTAGGTAACAGTTTTAACAAAGGACGTGTATTCTTATAGCTGCAATGCTCACTCCACATTACCGAAAAGATACCTAATTCCAATTCGTTGGGTTCACGTTCCAGCATTTTGCAGATAGTTTTATATTCATGAGCAGTCAGATTCCATTTTTGCCAAAATTTCTTTTGTTTAAAATTTTCCATATATTACACCTGGGTAGTTATTTTATTAAAAGCAATTTACCTTTAAATGATTTACTATTGATTCAAATATAAGCCTTCCATCATCAGATCCAAGACAACTTTCAATAGACCTCTCGGGATGGGGCATTAAACCAATAACATTTCTCTCTTTATTGCAAATCCCGGCAATATTATTTAGAGAACCATTAGGATTTGCCTTATCTGATATTTTTCCATCAGCATCACAATATCGAAATATAATCTGTTTATTCTGTTCTAAATGCTCTAAAGTTTCCTTATCCGTATAATAACAACCTTCTCCATGAGCAATAGGTATTTGTAGTACTTTCCTGGTTTTACAAGCTATGGTAAATGGTGTATCAATTTCTTCAACCCTTATTGTCTGTTGTTTGCATATAAAATGAAGACATTTATTTCTGGTTAATGTTCCAGGTAGAAGCTTGGCTTCAGTTAACACCTGAAATCCATTACAGATTCCTATTACCAGCCCTCCTGCCCGGGAAAAATTGGTTAATGCTGACATAACAGGTGAATACCGGGCAATAGCTCCAACACGTAAATAGTCGCCATAGGTAAAACCTCCCGGCAAAACAATACAATCAAAGCCATTCAAATTATCCTGTTTATGCCAAATCCATTCAACAGGTACTTTTATTATATTTTTAAGTGCATAATAGCAGTCAAAATCACAATTTGAACCGGGAAATTGTATAATTCCAAATTTCATTTATTGTTCCTCAATTTTATAACTATAATCCTCAATTACCGGATTAGCTAAAAGTTTTTGACACATATCCTGCACACTTTTACTGACTTCATCCTGCGAATTACCTTCAAGCTGAATTTCAATCAGTTTACCGATCCTTACATCTTTGATGCTTGAAAACCCCAAAGAGAGTAAGGCATTATGTATTGCTTTACCTTGTGTATCCAGCACACCCTTCTTTAGCTTTATATTTATTTCTACTGACCACATATTAAGTACTCCTTATATATAAAATAACTCAATATAACAAATTATAATTTATTTAATAAAATGTTTCATCTCTTTCAGGATTTCTTGAAGGGGAGGAATGTCTGAAAACCATTCTTTGCCAGTAATTTCATTAGCAAAGGCTTGATATACACTTGATATTAATAATTTCAATTCTAATGGTAATGGTTTTGGATTTCCTTTAACATTTTCTTTCCAATTAACTTTGTCTATTTCCTTTGCCTTTAATATTTCTTTATACCATTCACTTTTTCGATAATAAAGACGTGGGATTTCTTTACTAATAGGCATACCTTGATAGGTAAAACGGCATTCATCAAGTGTGCCGAGCACATCTACCAGTACAATATTCTGGTTTTGATCTAAGGCAAATTCAAATTTACCGTCTTCGTTTTTTAGACCTGCTTTTTTTACCTCTTTACTAATCATTTGATTAACTCTTAGTGTTATTGCATTTAGTTCTCCAATTTTTTGCTCAGATAAATTTGATATTTCCCGGGCTTCTTGCCATGAAAGATAGCGATCACTCTCTTCTAATTTAGTCGAGACATCTAAGTATGGATGGTCCAGTTCAACTCCTTCACCGGGCATATTATTTAAACCTAAGTCTTTAAGTTTTAACTCTCCTTTTTCTAAACGCTTAAATACACTTGACCCGCGTGGAAGAGTATTACGATATATGATTTCCAGGGGTATTAAATAATTTCCCTTTTCCTGATTATATATTTCATAATCATAAACATTCTTAATCAATTTTGGGTGCAAGACTCTATAAAGTTTTGTTTCCAGAACATTTACAGCTTTATCGAGTTCCGAAAGTGTTTTGATTTGTCCATCTTCTACTACACCAAGATAATGTGTAAGTATCCCGTTACTTTCCAATTTTTCAAAAAAATAAGCTGCGACAATACATAAAGCAGATCCTTTCTGGGGGATATGATCGGGCATCTCTCCCCAATCAAAAACTGAGTATCGGTCAGAAAAAATAAACCTTCCCCTTCCGGGGTATTCTCCAGCTGGAGCAACCAGTACTTCTAAATCTTTTACACTGCCCATACAAAAACTCCTCATATTATAAAATTTTTATTGAATTCCCTTATTGATTTCCAGGTTTATAATATTCTCTTCCATTTTTTGTACATATGCTGTTAATTTGTCTTTCAGCAGATTGTTTTCCAATGCCATAATCCTTGCTGCCAATAGTGCTGCATTGGCAGCATTGTTAATCCCAACTGTTGCAACAGGAACTCCTTTGGGCATCTGTACAATTGAAAGTAATGAATCAAGACCATCTAATGTTTGGGTTTTAACAGGAACACCGATTACCGGTAAAAGCGTTTTCGCTGCAATTACTCCTGGCAAATGGGCAGCACCTCCTGCACCGGCAATAACTACTTTAAATCCCCTCTTTGGAAATTGATTGATATATTGAAAAAGAAAATCCGGGGTACGATGCGCGGAAATTGCCCTTAACTCATAGCTTATTCCTAATTCCTGCAGAACTTCAGTAGCCTTTTCCATTATTGACTGGTCAGATGTGCTTCCCATGATAATACTAATATCCATTTTATTATACCTGCCTTCCATTTATTATTTTCTATAAAAATAAAAAACCCAGACCAAGAGGTATTCCAAATTAAGAGTGGAACCTCTCCGTCTGGGATTTTAACCCTACGGTGTAGTATAACCTTATACACTTTGCACCACTTGGTTCGAACCCTGTATTGGTTTTGACAGGTGAATCCCTAAGGTGCACTTCCACTCGTAGCCATCTGTGATTTACGGTCACTTGGTAGAAACGTTTCCGCCATATTCGAAAACTTATACGAGTTTATAAATCATAAAATATCTGTTGAAAATATAGCACCATTCCCGGTAATTGTCAAATCTTAAAAAATTATTAAGCCTATTATTCCACAGGTAAAAATTACTATGATCGGGTGCAATTTTTTTTCAAAATTAAATAAAAGCAGAAAGGCTGCAATTGCAATTCCTATATCTATAAATCCATCAATTACTGCTGAACCATAACTCCAAACAGCAAAAAATATAAGACTTAATACACCCAATTGCATATTGTTTCTTAATCTGCAAAAATATTCATTTTTATTATATTTTATAAGAATTGGTGTTAATAATGTAAAAATTGATAATGAAGGCAGTATGACTGCTATTGTTGCAACTACAGCGCCAATTATTCCTGCAATACGAAAACCGGTGAATGTTGCTGAATTAATAGCAATCGGTCCTGGTGTCATCTGGGCAATGGCAAATACCTCTGCCATCTCATCAAGTAAAAGCCAATTGTTTTTAACAACAATTTCATGCTGTATCAGTGGTATGGTTACCATACCACCTCCATATGCACCTATTCCTATAATCATAAAACTTATAAATAAATCCAATAATATTTTCACTATTTTATTCACCAACTATTATTTTTTCGAAAATATTTTTGTAAAATTTTAAATTTTCTTATTGGGAAATAAAAAATAACCAATTATACTTACTGTAACTAATGCAAAAACCGGATGTAGTTTAAGTACTCCCACTATTACAATACCTATGACACATACAGCAAGATGTGGCCATCTCCTGATTGATTTCCTGCTAAAAACAACACTTGCAAAGGCTAATTGGCCTACAACTGCAATTGCACAACCACGTAAAAATTTAACAACCAAAGGATTATAAAAATATGGGAGCAGTATGCCTACAATTAAAAGTATGATAAAAAATGAAGGTAGAACAACTCCTAACACTGATAGTATTAGACCTTTCCATCCCCGAAATCTTCTTCCTAATAAATAAGCTACATTTACAGCAATCACTCCGGGAACGGCAGTTGCCAGTGCAACTATAGAAAAAAAATCTGAATCTTCCATCCAGTTTTTTTTCAGCACAAGTTCATGTCTCATAACCATTGTCATAGCTATCCCGCCGCCAAATGTTAGCATTCCTATTCTGAAAAAAGTCCAAAATAGTTCGATAAGTGAAATAGTTTCTTTCTTATTTTTCATTTGATTAAATTGGGTATCTTTCTTAACAGTCAATATGCTTTTATTTCTAATAAATATGTGTTCTGATTCCTGATATCTTTATTTTTACAGGCAATTGCTACCCTCTATTTATTTTCCTTAACTATTTTCGCAATTGCTTTTATATGTTCCGGGGTTGTTCCACAACAACCACCTATAATATTTACTTTTAATTTTACAAATTTTTCCGCATATTCTGCCATCTCTTCCGGAGTTGCAGGATAAACAACCCTGTTATCCTTAAGATAAGGCATACCGGCATTAGGTTCAACCAGCAGAAGAGAATCAGTGATAGTTCTCATCCGGGTCATTATCTCATACAGTAATTTTGGTCCGCTTCCGCAATTGGCTCCAACACCGTCAGCTTCTTCTTTGAATAATTCTTCCACTGCTCTCTCTGGGGTTATTCCATAGATAGTCTTTTTGCTGTCATCAAAACTCATAGAGGCAAAAACTGGTAAGTCTGTGTTTTCTTTTACGGCTTTTAGTGCAAGTTTTATTTCAGAAAGATCATAAAAGGTTTCCAATAATATCATATCAACACCGGTAGAAGCCATTTCCTTTATTTGATCCTCATAGCCCTGATAAGCTTCTTCCGTTTTTAGTGGACCGATTGGTTGCAGTATTTCACCTGTTGGGCCTACCGATCCTGCGATAAAGACCTGATTTGAATATTTTTCCATATATTCTTCAGCTGCCTCTCGGGCAATTTTAACTGCTTGTTTATTTATCTCTTTCAGCCTGTCCTGTTGCTTTAATTTTAATAATTTTACTCCATTGGCTCCAAAAGTATTGGTAAGAATAATGTCAGCTCCTGCTTCCAGATAGGAAGTATGGATTTGTTTCACAATTTCCGGGTGATTGATATTCCACAACTCCGGACACTCACCTGATTTCATACCATTTGCCTGTAACATTGTCCCCATTGCACCGTCAATTACCAGGATTTTCTGTTTTAACAAATCCAAAACATTACTATTCAAGCTATTTTCTTCTTTATTCACCACATCGACTACCTCCTAAAAATATATTCGATTAAAATAAATAATGTATTAATATCATAACATTATTTTTGTCTTTCAAAAAATTATTTTAAAATTTTTCTATTTTTTCATTTTTATAAATAATCTTCTAAAATATTAAGACTTTTTATTCTGCTGCATAACCTGGAAAACTGGAAAATTGGAAAGATGCAAGAATGGTAACAAAATTATTATGACTATCAACGATTGTATTATTTATGTTTTTTTATTATTAATTTTTTTTAATTTTGATTTTAATTCCAATAAGGAAAAAGTATTAAGAATATTTCCCTTCTCTAACCAGCCACGACGGGCAACAGAAATTCCATATTTCATATTATCCATTGATGATAGCTGATGGGCATCTGTGCCAATTGAAAGAAGCACCCCTTTTTCCTTTGCGCTTTTCACATAAATATCATTTAAATCCATCCTTTCAGGGGATGCGTTAATCTCAAGGAAGGTGCCTGTTTCAGCAGCCATTCTGATAATTTCCTGAATATCAACATTATAAGGCTGGCGATATCCTATAATTCTACCAGAAGGATGAGCAATAATATTTACCAGCGGATTTTTCATTGCTTTAGTCAGACGCCCCATTATTTTGCCACTTTCCTGTTTAAAACCGGAATGAATAGCAGCAATAACAATATCCAGTTTTTCCAGAATACTATCAGGAAAATCTAATGTTCCGTCAGATTTTATATCTACCTCTATCCCTTTTAGAATAACAAGATTATTCATATTTTTATTAATCATATCAATCCGGTCTATCTGTTTTAGTAATTTTTCTTCAGTTAAACCACCGGCAACATAAAGAGATTGGGAATGATCGGTAATTGCAATGTATTGATATCCCTTCTTTTTTGCAGTATCGGCAATTTCAACTATTGTATTTAATCCATCACTGTCACTGGTATGAATATGTAAATCTCCCTTGATATCTTTAATGGTCACCAGCTCAGGTAACTGTCTTTTCTGTGCCGCTTCAAACTCTCCCCTGTCTTCACGCAGCTCAGGCATAATATAAGGCAGGTCTACTTTATCATAAACATCTTTCTCTTCTTTACCGGCAATCATTTTATCATTATCTGTTATAAAAACTCCATATTCATTGATTTTTAATCCCTTTTTAATTGCCATTTCCCGCAGACGGACATTATGTGCCTTTGAGCCGGTAAAGTATACCAGGGCAGCACCGAAACTTTCCAGCTTTACAACCCTTAAATCCACATGAACATTTTGTTGTGTTAAAATTGCTGACTTGGTCAAACCTTCCGCCAGTACTTCTTTCACCTCCGGCAGATGTGTAAATTTCTCCATTACTTTTTCGGGATAATTTGAAGTGACCAGTATATCAATATCCCCAATCGTTTCTTTTCTACGTCTCAAACTCCCCGCAATATCTATTTTGTCTACTACCCTTAAAGATTTGAGTTGATTGATTATCCCTTCTGCAACAGGTAGAGCAACACCCAATAAAGTCCTTTTCTCCCTGCCTTTATATATTTCTACGCCTCTTAATATATTTTCTTCTGCTTTACTACCCATCCCCGGTAGTTTCTGCAGTTTATGTTTCCTTGCAGCCTCTTCCAATTTTCCAATACTATCAATTCCAAGTTCTTCAAAAAATAGTTTAGCCTTTCGTGGCCCAACTTCAGAAATGTTTAACAATTCCAATACACCTGAAGGAATGCTTTGTTTCAGGTTTTCATAATACTCAAGTTTACCAGTTTCTATGAGCTCCCCTATTTTTTTAGCTATTGCTTCTCCTACTCCGGGTATTTCGTCCAGCTTGCCTGATTTATAAAGCGTTTCAACTTCCATAGGCAAATTTTCTATAGCACTGGCAACACGTTCATATGCCCTTATCTTAAACCTGTTGTCATCTTTTATTTTTAATATATTGGCTATATCATTAAATATCCCGGCAATTTCAATATTCTTTATCACCAGTAAGATTTCCTTTTATAATATTTTTTTACCATTATAATATTTATAATATCATAAAAAATTACCAGGTAGTAATATTCCGGCTTGATTTTTAATTGACTTGTTTATCATGGCTTACAATGATAAAATATCAACAATAGCAAACATTATAGTTTTTTTTAATGATACTTATGGCATTTACAGATTTTACATATTGAATATTAATTAAAATAATTATTAATTCCGGCTTCCTATGGTTACCCATATTGATTCAGGAGTCCTTAAATGACAGATAAAACAATTTCCTTAACGATGGATGAAATTGCTGAAGAAATAAAGGCATGTCAAAAATGCCCTCTCTATTCTACCAGACATAATGCTGTACCTGGTGAAGGCAATTACAAGAGTCCCGTAATTTTTATTGGGGAAGCACCAGGGGAAGTTGAAGATTTACAAGGGAAACCGTTTGTTGGTAAAGCGGGGAAACTTTTTACAAAAATATTAGAGTCTGTACAGATTAATAGAAAAGATGTTTTTATCACCAATATACTAAAATGTCGCCCACCGGGAAATCGTAATCCAAATAAATCAGAAGAAGAAACATGTTTTCCTTATCTGGAAAGCCAAATTGCTCTAATTAAACCGAAAATTATTGTCACACTGGGAAATATCCCAACCAAATACTTGTTGAATTCTCAGAATGGAATTTCCAAAGTAAGGGGTCAATGGTTTGACTGGATAGGCGGGATTAAAATTTTTCCTATGTTCCATCCAAGTTATTTGTTAAGACACGAGGAAACAACCCCGGGAAGTCCTAAAGAATTAACCTGGAAGGATATTCAGGAACTTAAAAGGGTATTAGAACAAATTAATGAAAGTGATAAATAATATTAATACACTATAAATTCATATTAGTTTTTAATAAAGGGAGGGAGGGAAAATATTACTAATGAAAATAAAAGAACTGATACATAGTATTGATAAGATTGCCCCATTTTTTCTTCAGCAGAGCTTTGATAACAGTGGTGTACAATATGCTGATATGGAAGAGAATATAAACAAAACCCTAATCTGTCTGGATGTCACACAAGAGATTATAAAAGAAGCAATCGAGCAAAATTGTAATACTATTCTTTCTCACCATCCTTTATTTTTTCAGCCTCTTACCAGGATTACCAAACAGGATAATCCATTAATTTTTCAATTAATACACAATCACATAAATTTAATTTCTGCTCATACTAACTATGACCTTGCGGAAAATGGTTTAAATGATTATTTTGGGAATTTACTCAATTTGAAGAAAATCGATTGTTTAGAGGAATCTCCGGAAAAAACATTCAAGTTAGCCGTTTATGTTCCTGAAAAATACCACAAAAAACTTTTAAATGCCCTTTTTTTAGCCGGCGCTGGAAATGTTGGCAATTATTCTGAAACATCATTTACTTTTCCGGGAAATGGTTCTTTTAAACCTATGGATGGAACAAGTCCGTTTATTGGTGAAATCGGAAAAAGAGAATTAGTCAATGAAGTGAAAGTTGAAACAGTTTTTCGTGAAAGAGATACAGGTAGAATAGTTGACACTCTTTACAAAAACCATCCCTATGAAGAACCGGCTTATGATATTTACCAATTAAAGGCTATTAATAAAACCGGGATTGGTTTAATCGCAAATTTACCTTCAGATCAAAATCTGGATACTTTCTGTAAAAAAGTTAAAAAAATACTGAAGATCCCCTATCTAAGAATTGTCAAAGCCAAAAAACAAAAAATTAAGACCATTGCCTTATGTACCGGAAGTGGCGGTTCTCTAATAAATAAGGCAATTCTGAAAAAAGCAGACCTCTTAATCACCGGTGATATCAAGCATCACGAAGCGCTAAACGCAAAAGAAATGGGGCTGAATATTATTGATATTGAACATTTCCATACTGAAAAATTTTTTGTTCCTGCAATTATGAAACAGCTTATTGAGAAACAGGTTCCCCAAGAATTACTGTTTGCCAGCGAGCAAATGAGCTCGCCTTTTGAGCTTCTATAATATTCTTACGTTTTTTTTACACTATTCTGAGATAGAATATTTACTTATAAGCGCACCGGCTACCACCAAAAGTGAAGCAATCCATAAACGGATATCAATACTAATATTCAAGTACATAGAACTTATAAAAACAGATAAAATTGGAGTAAAATATGAGATAGAAGCTACCAATACAATATTTCCATGTCGCATTGCTTTATCCCAAAAAGTATAAGCAAGAAATGTTGGAAAAACTGCCATATAAAATAACTCTATACATGTCCTGATATTCCATGCCGCCTCTTCCTGAAAAAAAGTCCTGAGTAATAATAATAAAATGCCGGTAAATAATAAAAATATTGGCACTGCCCCTTCTTCATCTTTTGCAGCCCACTTCCTGGCAAATGTTGAATAAAGTGCCCATGATATCGCAGCAATAAAAGCAAAAATATAAGGCAAAATATTGTTTTGTATATTCTGAATAAAGGGTACAAAAGAAAAATTATGATAGGGATTCATGGCAATATAGACACCTATAAAACCAAGTATGATACCGGGAATTATAAATAGCTTTGCCCGTTTCTTTAAAATGGGAACCGAGAAAAGCAGGGTCAAACCAGGCCAGAGATAATTAATGATGCTAATCTCAATAACCTGCAATCGGCTGTTTGACAGGCCTATTGCGAGATACAGGGTCGTCATATATATTACAAATAAAATTCCGCATCCCCATAAATAATTGGGAGAAAGGTGGAACATCTTTTTGTATGAATGGGGAGAAATGATTAGCAAATAAAGCCATGCAAATGCTGCACTTAAAATAAAAACCATTCCACCGGCTGTCACAGTACCCAGTTGTTCTGTCAAACTTCTGGAAAAAGCAACAGTGCTTCCCCAGAATATAATGGCTAAAATTCCAAGTAAAGTGTTATTATCTCCTCCACTTAGTTTTTTTGAAAACATAAATATAGCCTTTATTTGATAACTTCATGGTTATCCCAACATATTTTTATTTCTAATAATAGCTTTAATACCTAAAACAGTACTGCCCTGAAAGGTATCCAAGCCTTTAACATACAATTTTAACCCTGATATCTTTAATAGCTTTACACCTGTTATTCCAATACGGGAAGTTCTTTGGGGTGTACGGGAAGCTTCGATTCTTTGGGTAAATTGCTTTTATTCAATTTAAACAGACCGTTTTCCAGTTATTTTTTCAATTTGTACCTTTACAACGCTTAGCCTATTAAGAACACCCATATCAACATTCATTTCTATTTCATTAGATTGTGCAGTATTATGTTCATAGTGTTCTACAATACATTTAAGGGCATTTCTCTTCTCTTTCTCGTCTGAAAGAAACTCTGCTTTTCCAAAAATAGTCACACTACTATATTTCATTTCCGTATCGCAAATATCTGGCATTTTCTTTATTTTCTCATTTTGTACGATTCCTATACAAACCTGTGGATTGCTCTTTAAAATATCAATTTTAAGTCCTACATTGGCTGAATGTAAGTAAATAGTCTCATCCGAAAAACCAAAATTCATAGGAACAATATAGGGTAAATTGTTTCTGCACATGGCTACACTGCAGTATTTTGCCTGCTTTACTATTTCAAGTATTTCAATAATATCTTTAATCTCTTTATCCTTTCTCCTCATAAATATATTTCCTTTCTTCTTACAAATATAAATCTTTCAATTTTATTGCCTTTTCTTCCCTACCGTTGCCATATATACCACAAACTGTTCTTTGCCATCTATATTTAAAATTTGATTCATTTCATCATCAGAAAAAGCTGCAATTGCGCACACTCCACAACCAATTGATTCAGCAGAAAGGTATAAGTTTTGAGCCACATGTCCTGCATCTAAAAAAATGTATCGGTAAGCACGCTCACCATACCGCCATTTCATCCTGTAAATTACTGCCATCCAGATAAAAGTAACAGCTGAATTTTTGATAAAATCCTGACCAAAAGCTGACTTTACAATCTCATCACTAATATGATTATCTATTTTAAATACTCCTAACTGGTGTTCCAAACTTAAATACCTGTATAATCCGGGTTTTAATCCATCTACCCTGTTTACTAAGAGAGTTGTTTCCAGGGCATGCCTTGCTCCTGCAGAAGGCACTGTCCTTTTAGTTGCAATACCAGAAAAGACTTCTTTTACACCCTGAGTACACCATAACAGGTATGACAACTCAGATAAGCTAATGTTAACTTGTTTATAACTACGTATACTCTTCCTCAAATTAATTACTGATTTGACATTTTCCTGCAAAATTTCAGTATCATTAAAGTCTGGTAAAGAAATTATTTCCATATTATCAGGATATGGCAGTTGTAAAGAAGGCGGATTAATACCTTTCATCTGGTCAGATAAATCTAAAAAATGATATTTAGTTTTTCTAATAAATTCGTCTCCGATAGAATTCATTGCTGATAATCCTCCATAATAGAAGTAAAAGGAATAAATCTATTGTTTATTTATTAATCATTAACGGATATTTCCTTCATGATATTTTTATTTACTTTAATTATCTCTTTTGCAACTTCGCTATCTTCCTTATACTCAATTACTGATTGTTCTCTTATCTGGGCTTCAGTCACTACCTCATCATATGGGATAAGTCCTAAAATATTTATACCTATCTTGTGAGAAGCTTCCGTAATACTATTAGTCATCTCCTTATTGATGTCATACTTATTTACTACTACACCTGCTTTCATCCCAAAATATTTAATTAAATCAAAAACTCTTTTCATATCATGCAATCCCGAAACTGTTGGCTCAGTTACAATTACCGCATAATCTGCGGCAGTAAGAGAGGCAATAACAGGGCAGCCAGTACCAGGTGAACCATCAATTAAATTATTTTTAATTTTATATTTTTTTGCCAGATTGACTGCATGGTCTCTTACCAAAGTAACCAGTCTTCCTGAATTTTCTTCAGCAATACCAAGACGAGCATGGCTCATTGGCCCAAACCTTGTTTCAGAAATAAACCATTCGCCATTAATAGCATCATGCACTTCAATAGCATTTTCCGGACAAACCAGGTAACAGACTCCACAACCTTCACAATCAACCGGATTAATATAATAACTAATTTTTCCATTATTTTCTTTTTTTTCAATTGCTATAAAACGACATGCGTCATAACATTTACCACAGACAGTGCAATTTTCTTGTATAATTTTTGCAATTACTCCCCCGCTAAAATATCCTCTTTTTTTAATTTTTGGCTTTAAAATCAAGTGCAAATCTGCAGCATCTACATCACAGTCAGCAATCACCATAGATTTATTTAATGCTGATAAGGAAGCAGCAAGCGAAGTTTTGCCTGTACCGCCTTTACCGCTTATAATAACCAATTCTTTGGGTTTTTTCCCTTCTATTGTATCTGATTTTAGGCTTTTTTTAATTATTTGTCGATTTTGATAAAAATATTCTTTATCTGCTGGTTTCTTTACCTCTCTTTTTATTTTAGCATCTTCTATAATCCTGATTGAAAGCTTCTTGAATAATACTTTGTATTCCGGTATTTTATCAATAATAAGCTCACCCTGAGAATAAAAATGTGCAATCTCTCTATCATTAGGAATCTCGCCTATAATTTCTAATTTTTGCTCTCGACAATAAGCTTTTAACTCAACACTGTCATAACTTGCCCTATTTATGATAATAGCTGGCTCTTTATTTAAACTGCGGGCCATTGCTACTGCTAATTTTAGGTCATGCAACCCGAAAGGTGTAGGATCTGTTACTAAAACGCAAAGATCTGCATCTTTGATAGTCTCTACAACCGGACAAGCCGTTCCAGGAGAAGAATCTAATATATTAATACCCTCTGCAATATATGATTTTAGTTTCCGTATTAAACGGGGTGACATTCCACCTTCAGCAGTTTTTAATAAACCATCATGAAAATTTATTTCCCCGCTTTTGCCATGTCGCAAAGTACCAATCTCTCTATCTTCCTCAATAATTGCATCAACCGGACAGACTATCTGACAAGCCCCGCATAAATGACATAATTCCTTAAAAAACAACACCTTATCTTTAACCATTGCAATTGCATTATAATTACATGCTTCAACGCATTTGCCACATTTTATGCATTTTCCATCATTTATACCAACAGGTGATAACAAGGAGACAGTTTCCTCTTTATTATCCTCGGGATTTAAAAATAAATGTCCATTTGGTTCCTCAACATCACAATCAATATATTGTACCTTCTCACCCATATCACTTATAGTACGGGCAATATTGGTTGATATTAATGTTTTTCCTGTTCCACCTTTACCACTGGCAATAGCAATTTTTATTTTTTTCAATTTTTCCTCCTTATGAATTAGTACGCAAAGTACCCAATTAATTAAAAATCTATTCAGACAGGTATGTCTAATACCCGCACATACATTGAACATTTCTCTATTTATTTAAAATACATAACTAATACCGGCTTCCAAAAATAATTGGTAAGATTCTCCAGGAAATAAATTTAAAGGGGATGAATTAATATCAGAATATTTAGTTGATTCTGAAGCTAAACCTGCTTTAATTTCTAATGCTGTGTTGTTCTTAATCTGGTTAATATATGAGGACATAAACATTTTTGAACCATTACTGCAATTAAAAAATGAAGTTAAGCTAATGCTGGAAAAATCGTCAATCTGATAGGATATATTGCTCACAAATAAGTGCATATTTTTATCAAAATATTCTTCTGTCACTAACATCGTTTGCCCGGTAATTTGTGATAAAAGACCAGGCGGGATATTTAAATATTCTGCCTGAAGATATAACCGATTACCTTTTTGGAAAAAATAACTGTAATCAGCACCAGCCAACAATGAAAACTGATTTTCTCTATTCCAGTAAAATCCAAATGCTCCATAAACTCCAAATTTTCCGATATCACCTTTAGCAGTTATACCAAAACGCTTTTCTATACCTTTTTCACCATCCGGCTGTTCCTGAACATAATTGAAAGTTAAATCAAAATCTTTAATCAAGGTTCTCCCTCTTAAACCTGCCTTTAAATCCTTTGTTGCGTCAGGTAAGGAGGCTACTACTGACAAATTTGTATTCCAGTTAACAGGAATATATATCTCTACTGCATCTTGATATTTAGAGCTAAATTCTTCGTCCATAGCAACTGAGCCCAATGTATAATCTACCGGGTTTAAAAGGGATCCAAAAGACCATGAAACCGGTTGTCTTCCAATAGTAAGATGCAAATGCTCAAATCTGTGCTTCCAATATAATCTTTTCCAAAAAAAATCTATTTTATTTTCAGTTATATTTGTATAAAAAGTCCCTGCACATTTTATTTCATTATTTTTCCAACGTGGCAGAAATAACTCTAAATCAAGATTAGCTTGGGGCTGAAAGGCAAACCCAATTTCATTGTTACAGAAACCTTGTAAAGAAACATCAAGCTGGCCACCAAGCTGGATATCTTTTGCCTCTATTTGTTTATCAAAAGGATTAAATAATAAAACCAGTAATATTAATAAGATATTAATTAAATAGCCTGTTTTCATAATACTCTCCTATAAAAGAATGTAATAAAATGGCATCCTTGCTGTTGTTTATTATGACATCTTTTTTTGCAGATTTAAAGGGAACAGACATAAAAGAAGGTTTTTTCTAATAAAAATTAAACCCGCTTTAAATTTATTCAATAATTAAAACGGGTTTAATTGAGATTGGTTATACTATTTTACCAATTATTATATTCTCTTAAACTAAGTCAGTATTTTCTTTATCTTCATCAGGTTGTTCAGATTCGATAGAATTAACAGACTCTTCGATGACTTCACAGGCAAGATTTTTATCTCCCTTTATATATATCAATCCCTCTTCAACCTCTTTTAAAGCCAATAAACGATTGCTTTTAGCATTCATTTCTATAAGGGGCTTATAACCCTGGTTTAGCTGTTTAGCCCTTTTTGCCACCATCATTGTTAATAAATACTTATTATCTAAATAACTATTTTTACTCAATCTCTCAGACTCCTATCTATTTACTTTTTAATATTATAAAATTATATTATTACAGTTTTCTTTGAAGATTCTTTAATTCTTTCTCAGACCGCTTTATATGTCTTCTAAGTTTTTCCTTCTCTGACTCTTCATCATTTTCACTAAAATTATTTTTTGGCAAATTCCTCAATCGGGATTCAAGCTCCCTGATTTCCTTTCTCTTCTCTTCAATTAGATCCTTAATTGAATAGACATCATCCATAAAAGAATTATAACCTTTTTTTTCATTCTTCTTCACGATCACTTCAATCTCCTTGATAACCTTTCTTATAAAATTAAAAATAATTAATATTTTAATGGATTATATTATAACAGAATTATAAAGAATAATGTAAATTATTTTCGTAGAATTAGTCTTATATGTATTGGCTTAGGCAACCTCTACAATCTTTTGGACAAGTTTTTCGATTCCTACTGCAATATCAGAAATTGCAGGACCCAGCATATAAGCTGCTGTTGAAGCAATTTTATTATCGTTATCATATATAATGTCATCAACATTTGTGTTAATATGTTTAGCTCCCATTTTTTCCAACAGCTGTGCAGTTGATGTATCATTGCCGATAGTTAATTGAGGTCTAAATGCACCCAATACTCTTGCAGCTAAAACCGGAGCAATGCATATAAAACCCTGGGGTTTTTTTGCAGTATGCATTGTTTTAATAATTCTTTCAACATCTTCATTTACTACACAATTTTCTGCTTTAAAGGCAAAATCACATAAATTTTTTGCTGCCCCAAATCCTCCGGGAAAAATTATTCCGTCTAAGTTTTCAACACTTGCCCTGGATAAATCAGTTATTTCTCCCCTGGCAATCCTTGCAGATTCCTCTAATACCTTCCTTATTTCCTTTTCCTGGACTTTTCCGGTAGAATGATTAACAGTATGATACTGCTCTGTACAAGGCGCAAAACAGGTGGCCTTGACACCCGCTTTGTCTAAAAATAACAAAGTTAGTGTTGCCTCGTGGATTTCACTTCCATCCTGTACTCCACAACCGGATAAAACAACACCGATATTTTTCACAGCTACCTACTCCTTTTTTTATTTTTTATTTATTCTAACAATATATTATAACTGATATTTCTTAAAAATTAAACATTAATAAAATTAATTTAAAATGATATCTTTTATTGTTATCCAAAAAATCCAATAGTGTTAAGAATATTCCTGCTGAACCTCAATAAACTTTTTTATGGAACGATCATACGTCTTTTCTATCTCCGCGGGAAAAAGACAACCTGGCAGTTCATTCATACCCCAGTGATAGGCAATACATTCACAGCATTTACCTTTTCGCGGACATGGCTCATAAGTGCAGGGGCAGTTTTCTCTATTTGTTTTAATATTGCATTCCATTGGTTTTCTCCTTTTT
>Ga0172382_10004800_pt1 | contig 20508 bp, 17 predicted proteins | sample Leawel138RmetaG_FD_122245 | JGI IMG/M metagenome (GOLD analysis project Ga0172382, IMG submission 122245) | Leachate microbial communities from a municipal landfill in Southern Ontario, Canada - Leachate well 138R metaG | ecosystem: Engineered > Solid waste > Landfill > Unclassified | place... | reverse complement strand
CTCGTAGTCTCTTATTGACTTTATTTCGGATAAAAATTTTTTAAAACTCATTTAATTACCTCCTTCTAAATAAACAAAATTATCTCTTGTTATTAAATATTAATCTATAATGTATTAAATTTCAATTAAAATTTAGAATAAAGCAGATGTCTAATTATAATTTACATATTGTATATTTTTATATTTCTTTATTTTAGATTATTAATATAAAATCATACAATATATTAACAGTAACGATATCTTATATACAAAAATATTTAATAAATTGTTATAATAAGATTAATGTAACATGGAAGGAGACAGAAGAGAAGATGTGCAAAGAAAATAGCTTGGTTGAAAAGTTGGTTCAAAGCAACAATAGCAGTATAGTACTTTTGATAATGGATGGAGTTGGTGATATACCCAGTGAAGAATATGGCGGCAAGACTCCGCTTGAATATGCTATGACGCCGAATTTAGATAAGCTTTCAAAAGAATCTGTTTTAGGAAGGCATATACCTGTTCTTCCGGGTATTACTCCGGGGAGTGGTCCGGGGCACTTAGGGGTATTTGGATATGATCCTATAGAATATGAAATAGGAAGAGGAATATTGGAAGCAGCAGGAATGGACATGGAAATTAATGAAGGAGATATTGCTGCGAGATGTAATTTTGCTACTGCTGATGAATATGGGGTTATTACAGACAGAAGGGCGGGTAGGATATCTACCGAAAAGTGCGAGGAAGTATGCAATATACTAAGACAGAATATAAAAGAAATTAACAATGTAGAGATAGTAATAAAAGCAGGTATACAACATAGATTTGTTGTTGTATTTAAAGGTGAAAACCTTTTTGAAGGTGTAACGGATTCAGACCCGCTTATGGAAGGCAAGGAACCTTTAAAAGTTAGAGCTTTAACAAATGATGCTGTTTTTACTGCAGAAATAATAAATGAGTTTTTTGATAGAGCGAGGAAGGTAATAAAGGATTTACAGCCAGCCAATTCAATTTTAATGAGAGGTTTTTCTGCCAAACCGGTTATATCGCCTATGAATAAAAGATTTGAGCTTAATCCGGTATGCATAGCTCATTATCCTATGTATAGGGGATTGTCAAGACTTGTAGGTATGAGTGTGCTGGATGCCGGTAATAGCCCTGAAGATGCATTTAATGTATACAAAGAAAATTGTTCTTTATATGACTATGCTTTTATTCATATAAAATATACGGATTCTTATGGTGAAGACGGTAACTTCGAAGGTAAAGTCAAAACTATTGAGTCTGTTGACAAGGCCCTTCCAATATTATTGGCAAAAAAGCCGGATGTGCTTTGTATTACGGGAGACCATTCCACGCCGGTACCCATGAAAAGTCATAGTTGGCATCCTGTTCCGGTACTTATTAATTCTAAGTATTGTGGTTATGATGATGGAGTTAGGTTTATTGAAAATGAATGCAATAAGGGTGGTTTGGGAATGTTTCAAAGCAAGTATTTAATAAATTATTTACTTGCTAATGCAGGAAAGCTATCGAAATACGGTGCATAGTAAAAAATTATTATACAGCTTTTGTAGCTTATTAAAAACTAAGCGAAGAATTTTAAAATTTTTCGCTTAGTTTATGATTATATTTCCGTTCTCTTAAATAATCTACAAAAGCTTCAAGTCGTGTTTGATATCCTGCTTCTCCTACTTGCTCATCTACTATTAAATATAAAATAGGGATATTATAATCCTTTTCAATTTGTGAAAGTATAGTACGAGACACTATTTCAGGCATGCAAGTCATAGGATATATTTGCACTAGACCATCATAATTTAAATTAGCATAATTGATTGCATGGCCTATGCATTGTTGTGTGTGGCCGCCTATAAGCACCGGTATATATGGATTTGACAAACGTTTTTCCATTTTATAACCTTTTCTACCTGTTGCCGGCATTATTAAGTTATTTTCTGCCCAATGTTTTATTGTCATAGATCTATGAATTTCAGCACCCATATTTCCTAATCTTTCTTCAACATTAAGATTTGAAAAGGGTTCAATTATAGTATAAATCTCTCCTATAATTCCTATTTTCAAGGGTTTAGTATTTTTATCTATTGGTATAGAAAGCAGTTTATTACCGGTTGCTTTAATAACTTCTATAATTTCTTTGGTTCCGTGGGCATCTAACACTTCCCTTTTAAAGTTATACATAATATTGTTTATTATTGATTTGTTTTTTGTCCGAGGCCTTACATAGTATTGAATTTCGTTAAGCTTATCAATTTCTATGCATACTTTATAAGCATCATAAATAGATTTAATAGCCTTTGAAGTTTTTCCGTTGCTTAGCTTTTTTATATTATGTAAAAAATCCAAGGGATTTTCTTTGGGTGGATCAATTATTATAAAATCCACATCATACCCCATATCTTGAAGTATTTGTTTTTGTAACGGGCCATAATAGCCAAAACGACAAGGGCCGCAACTGCCTGTGATTACAATTGTATCAGCGCCTGCCTCTATACTTTTTATATAATTACCCAATGTTATCTTAAAAGGAAGGCAGACACATTCGGGGGATTCTCTTGAACCCAGTCTTAAAGTATCTTCAGTTGTAAATGGTGCAATTATGCTTTTTATTCCTAAATTATCGAATATTCCTTTCACTGCAATATATGCCTCTCCCATATGGGGATAAGTTATTATCAAGATTTTGTCTCCTTTCCACCAAATCCATAAAAGCCTCCAGACGGGTATTAAAATTTGCCTCTCCCGTATGCTCATCTAGAGTTAACATCATAATAGGTTTATTATAAATTTTATTTGCGATTCTTATTATCAACTCAAGAGATAAGGAATCAATACCACAAGCAAATGATGTCAGCAAAAGGATTCCTTCAATTCTATTGATATTCATCATATATAATGCACTTCCAATAAGTTCTTTACTACTGCTCCAAAAAATTCTTTTCTCAAGTTCATTGCACAAATTATCAATTATTTGTGAATCAATCATTTCCGGTGTTATATATTTAATGCATCTGCCGGATAGTTTTTTTAAAAGATTCATATTTATAAAACTGTCATATAACAGATAGGGATGAGAAACAATGCCTACTATGCTTTTTGTTTTGATTTTTACGGGTTTTTTATTTTCGATCAGGACTGCAGGTAAATTTCCGTTTAATAAATCTTTTTTATATACATAATGAGTTTTAAAGGCTTTATTAATTGCTTTTTTAATTTGAATAGGATTTGCCCCAAGCATATTACCAAGGCTGAACAGTGATTTATAAAGATTAAACTTGTTTTTATATAGGTTTATTTCTATATCTATAATTGGACTATTCATGGGTATGGAGTATCTCACCATTTCCGGTAATCCTCCGAATTTTGGACAAATATATTCTTTTGCAGATATGCTGGTAAACCGGGGTATTAAAACATAATCAACTTTATCTTTAAGGAAATATACATGACCATGATAGACTTTAACAGGCAGACAGGCATCATCTATGCAGTATTTGGAGCCTATATCCAGTATCTCTTTATTGGTTTCGGGAGAAAGCACAACTTCCGCACCCAGTTCCGTTAAAAAAATTTTTGCAAAAGGGTAATATTTATAATAATACAGTCCTCTTGGTATACCTATTCTTTTCATAAAAAGACACCTCTTCATAGTTAGTATTATTGACTATGGAGAGGTGTTTTAAACTTTAAATAATCTTATATATTGTATATGTGTTATCAAATAATAACTGAATACAGTATTAATCCTAAGGCACCGGACAAGAAAATCACTAAAAAAGGATTTATCTTAAGCTTATAAACTCCAATAAATGCTGAAAAACCTATTATTACACTTATATAATCAGTAAAAGATACCTTGCCGATGGTAAAACCGGCGGAGGCAATTATACCTAATACTGCCGGTCTCATGCCATTTAGAGCCCATTTAACCCATTTTTGACTTTTAAACTTATTAAAATAAATGGATAAGATAAGGGCTAACACGGATGGAATAAGCAGTACTCCTACGGTGCCTAAAATCGACCCCCAAAAACCTGCAACCTTATATCCTATATAGGTAGAAGAATTCACAGCTATCGGACCCGGGGTCATTTCGGCTATAGCTACAATATCTATAAACTCTTTTAAATCTATCCATCCCTTGTTTTGAATTATTTCTTTTTGGATAAATGATACAATTGCATATCCTCCGCCAAAACTAAAGGCTCCAACTTTAAGGAAGGATAAAAATATGTTTATTAGCAGAGTCATTTGATTCTCCCCTTTCTTAGGAAAAAGAATCCTATTGTCCCTGAAACAAGAATAGCTATAAAAGGATGAATATTCAAAACAGTTATTGCAATAAATGAACCAAGAGCAATCAGAATATTAGTTTTATTAAAACCCAGAAATTTTATTAAGTTGATAACGGCAAAAAAAATTAAAGCAGAGACGGCAGGCCTGATTCCATTAAATATATTTTGTATTATTATGTTGTCTTTTACAGTAGAAAAGAAGATAACTATTACAAGTATTATCAAGAAGGACGGTAATGCTGTAGCAAAAACAGCTGCAAGCGAACCTAAGGGACCGGCTAATTTATATCCTACATAAGTCGCAGCATTTGTGGCTAACGGGCCCGGAAGGCTATTTGTGACAGCTATAGCATCTAAGAATTCTTCTTGTGATATCCACTTTTTAGTATCTACTACTTCTTTCTGAATAACAGGAATCATGGCATAGCCTCCTCCTATTGTAAATAAGCCAATTTTAAAAAATGAGACGAACAAGTTCTTTAGCAATAATTTCACCTACTATAATATTAAAAGTATATTTAAATAGTAAATCATTTAAAATATGAAGTCAAATTTCATGTGTATGATGTTACTGTCAAGTAATAGTTGGCAAGAGCATTTTGATTTGTACTCATTTTTAATAAATTTATAGAAAAATCATCACTACAAAGTCATAACATTGATAAAATTACCCTAACAGCTGATTTTATTTTAAAATTCTATTTGCCAATTATAAGTATTTTGTATATATTAGAAAATCAAATACTCTTAATAAGCATCAATTCCAATTATAGCTCGCACTGTCCATAGGACAAAATGATCTTTGGTCTATTGTAATGCCTATTTTGATTCCTTTTTTTCTGTTTTTTCAAAGCCTCCTATAGTCATTTCTCTTACTTTCTCTGTTTTCTTGCATGTGCAATAGCAGTTTCGTCTTCTCCAATCCACATCTTTATCTCGTCTGACATCATGTTATTCGTTTTTTGATAGTTCTCGCTGCAGTTTTCCATGGATGGATGTTGATCTATAACCCCAGTTAATATTGAATTACATATTGCCCTTACTGGGTAATCATCTCGTTCCTTTCCTCTTTCTTTTTGACACTATTCTTTATCCTTGCCAATTAAAATCATGCTTTAAGGTACTGTTTTATCCATTTGTTTTTAGGAAATGCCATGTTATAATTATATAACAGATTTGTATTTAAACGGAGGAGATACTTTTGGATAAGGGATTGCTTGATTATTATAAGGCGGCCAATGAAGAGCTAAACCTTATATTAAATACCAGCTTTGATCAAATAACAATAGCAGATGGTGATGGTGTATTTACAAAGATAAGCAAATCTTGTGAAGAATTTTTTGGAGTTAAAGAAGAGGATATGATAGATGTAAGTGCTTTTGAATTAGAAAAGAATGGAGTATTTGATCTTTCTGTTACAGCCGAAGTGGTGAGAAAAAAAGGAAAGGTTACCCTAATTCAAAGGACCGGTGCAAATAAAACTTTGATGGTTACCGGAATACCTTTATACAATGATAATGGCGAAATTTATAAGATAATAAATATATCCAAGGATATAACAGAGAATCAAAACTTAAAAGAAAAATTAGAAAATTCTCAAAGTGATTTACGATGGTTTCAAAAAGAATTAAATAAAAGGCAAGGGATATTTAATAATAATAGCAACTATAAAAGCACATCAATGAAAAAAATAATGGACCTTATTTATCATATATGTGATTTAAGTGCAACTGTTTTATTATTAGGCGAAACTGGAGTAGGGAAAGGTTATATTGCAAAAAAGATTCATGAAAGTAGCATTAGGAAGGAACAGCCCTTCGTTCAAATTAATTGTGGTGCTATTCCTGTAAATTTACTTGAGTCAGAACTATTTGGCTATGAAAGTGGAGCATTTACAGGGGCATTAAAGGGAGGAAAAAGAGGATTATTCGAAGTAGCAGGAAAAGGAACTGTATTTCTAGATGAAATAGGGGATATGCCTATGAATCTTCAAGTAAAATTGCTACATGTCCTTGATGATAAAAAGCTCTTTAGGATTGGTGGGGAGAAGCCCACAGAAGTGAAGGCTAGGGTTATTGCAGCTACAAATAAGGATTTGAGGGAATTAATAAAGATTGGTAAGTTCAGAGAGGACTTATTTTATAGACTAAATGTAGTTCCCATTCACATTCCTCCTTTAAGGGAAAGAAGAGATGATATACCAGGCCTAATAAAAATGTTTTTAGATAGATGTAATGAACAACATAGAACTAAAAAGATAATTTCAGAAAAAGGCTATCATATATTGATAAATTATGATTATCCAGGCAATGTAAGGGAATTAGAAAATATAATAGAGAGGTTAGTAATAACAATCTTTGATGAAATTATTAAAGATAGGCAGGTATTGGATATTACAAAACCTTCTTTTAATCCAGCCATAGAAAACATGGATAGTATAGATGGTACAAATACTAATAAAATTATTCCCATAAAAGAAGCAGTTGCTCAATTGGAAAGAAAAATCTTGATAGATGCTTTTAAAAAGTTTAAGACTACACGGAAGGTGGCAGAAGTTCTTAAGATTGATCAGTCCACAGTAGTAAAGAAAGCTCAAAAGCTTAAAATAGATTATTAAAATAAAGAATATAGACTAGGTAAAAAGAAAATAATTCGCATTTAGCGATGAAATAAGTCATAGTTTTTGATGATATAATTCATCAAAAACTATGACTTATTTTTTACAAATCCTACAAAGCTTGATAATTCAAGCTTTTTTTAATATTACAAACTTGGCACGGCTTTTGCAACAAATATATGAAGATAATAAAGTAAAGGCTATTTAATTATAATTAAAATTTTTATAGTTAAAAATTTAACCTTGAAAACTTAAAACAAATAAAAATTTTACAAAGGGGTAAAAATATTTATTGGAGGAAATAATTAATACAATATCTATTGTGTGAGGAGGTGCATAATTTGGAATCCTGTATGGACAGAATAAAAAGAGATATAGAAAACATCGCAATAATAACCGCCACTCCCCAAAAAGGATCCACCAGATTTTCTTATAGTGATGAGGACAGACGTGCAAGAGAATATTTGTTTAAAGAAATGGAAAAATTAAATTTAGAGATAAAGGTTGATGGGGCCGGTAATATAAGAGCTAAGTATGCACATGGCAATGAAAGTTTGCCATCGGTAATACTTGGCTCTCATATAGATACTGTTGCTAACGGAGGAAAATTTGATGGTGTAACAGGAGTAATAAGTGCTTTAGAACTTATAAGAGTTATTAAAGAAAAAAAAGTGCAGCTAAAAAGACCCTTGGAATTAATAGTTTTCGCAGAAGAAGAAGGTTCAAATTTTGGAATTACTATGCTTGGCAGCAAGATACTTACCGGGAAATTTAGTTTAAAGGATTTAAAGAATATTAAAACCTATGATGGTATAACTGGCTACGATGTTATGAGTAATTTTGGCTTAGATGTAGATAGCATAGGAAGAGACGTTTTAAAAAGAAATGATGTAGCTGCCATGATAGAACTCCATGTTGAACAAGGAGGGATATTGGATTTGGAGGATACCCCAATTGGTATAGTAAAATCCATTGCCGGGATGAGAACTTATAAAATAAGTTTAAAGGGGGTATCTAATCATGCAGGAACAACTCCTATGTATCTAAGGAAAGATCCAATGGCAGGAGCTTCAGAAATAATATCTTATTTGGAGGAAGCTGCTAAGGAACATGCCTTACCTACAACGGTGGGTACAGTAGGAAAAATTCTCTGTAAACCTAATATGCCCAATGTAATATCGGGTGAGGTGAATTTTTACGTAGATATTAGGGATGTTGACCCCCAGGGTATTGAAAAGGTTGCAGATGCATTGCTTAACAAAACTAATGAAGTAGCAAAAAAAAGAGGATTAACTAGCTCAGTTGAATTAATAGGCGAATCAGATAGTGTCAAGCTTTCATCAAAAATAATTGAAGCCATTGAGAGCTCTGCAATAGAAGAAAATTATAAATACAAAATCATGAATAGTGGGGCAGTTCATGACTCTGCCATGTTGACCAACTTTACTGACGTAGGCATGATATTTGTCCCCAGCATCGGTGGTTTAAGTCATTGCCCCGAAGAAAGAACGAATTATGAAGACATTAAATTGGGATGCGATTTATTGATTCATGCTGTTATTAAGCTAGCTAACGAATAGGGAAAGAGACAAGGAAATGATGAAATATGAAATGGAGGTATTTAAGTGAGTTTCTTGATAAAAAATGGTACGATTGTAACTTCTGTTGATGAATTCAAAGGCGATGTTCTTATTAAGGATGGAAAAATATTGGCCATAGGTGAAAAGCTATGTAATAACGCAGACGAAGTTATAGATGCCAAAGGGATGTATGTAATGCCCGGCGGAGTTGATCAGCATGTGCACTTTTCATTTGAATTCAATGGAGAGAAGGTTAGGGGATTTGAAACTTCCAATGCTGCTGCAGTAGGTGGAACAACAACAGTTATAGAGTTTGTCAATCAGATTGAAGGAAAAGGATTGATAGATTCAATTGATGATTATAGGAAAGAAAATGCAGATGGGATAGCTATGGTTGATTATTCTTTTCATGGCGTGATAACAGATCCTAGTACCGGTGTATTTGATGAAATTGAAAAGCTTCCAGAAGCGGGATACCCAACGGTAAAGTTATTTATGGCCTATAAAGGAATGTTCTTTCATGCAGATGATGATACCATTGCTAAATCAATGGAAAAAGCTAAAGATTTTGGTGTAACAATAATGGTTCATGCAGAAAATGCTGATTTGATAGACTTGTTACAAAAAAACTGTATAGAAAAAGGAAATATTGAGCCCTATTATCACGCTGTGTCAAGACCGCCAATTGTGGAGGTTGAGGCTACAGAAAGGGCTATATCTATAGCTAAGCTTATGGATGCGCCCCTTTATGTAGTTCATGTATCTACAAAAGGAGCAGTAGATGCGATTAAGCGTGCTCGGGCCGAGGGGTTGCCTATTTACGGAGAAACTTGTACTCATTACCTTACATTGAATAAAGAAAACCTAGCAAAGCCTGATTTTGAAGGGGCTAAATATGTATGCTCTCCTGCATTAAGAGAGCAGGATGATATAGATTACCTTTGGACATCTATTAAAAATAATTGGCTAAATGCTATTAGCTCGGATCATTGTGGTTTTGACTGGGAGAAGCAAAAACATATGGGTAAAAATGACTTTAGAAATATTCCAAATGGTGCACCTGGCATGGAAAACAGGTTAGGAGTGCTATGGACAACAGGTGTGGAGACAGGAAGAATTAGTAGAAAACAATTGGTTGACTTATTTGCAACTACCCCTGCAAAAATAAATGGGATAGGTCATAGGAAAGGCCATATTGGAGTGGGCTACGATGCTGATATTATTATCTATAATCCCAACCATAAATCAAAAATTTCAGCAAAAAATAGTTTACAGGGAGTGGATTATAATTCCTATGAAGGATTTGAACAAATAGGCAGACCTGAAAAAGTATTTTTGAGGGGCAATTTGATTGTAGAAGAAGGCAAGTACATTGGCGAAAAAGGCCAAGGTAAATTCATACCAGGTAAACCTTATGGGCTTTGTTATGATGGTGTAAAAAGGTAATATTAGAAATTTTGTTATTATTTTCTTCTAAAAAACTTAAAGGAGGTTTTTACTAATTCAGGACTAGACAAGTTAAAAAATATTTATTAAGCAGGAGGTAATAAAATGAAAATTGAAGATGCAAACAAATTAGCATTAGAAAGGTTAGAATTATCAGAACCGATATTGATTGATTTAAAACAGGCGATAGATGTTGTTCCAGACATGAAGTCTAATAGAATTCATCATGCTGGGCCTCCAATTGATTGGGAAGAAATGTCCGGCCCTATGAGAGGCTCAATAATAGGGACTGCAATTTTGGAAGGCTTAGTTAAAAGCGAAGAAGAGGCTGACGAAGCTATCAAAAATGGGGATATAGAATTAGGATCTAATCATGATCATGGTACGGTTGGGCCTATGGCAGGGCCTGTAGGTGCTACTACACCAGTTTTTGTTGTTAAAAACAACCACCATGGGAATCTAGCATACTCTCCAGTTCATGAAGGGTTGGGGAAAGTTCTATCCATGGGTAATTATAGTGAAAATGTACTAGATAATTTGCGTTTTGTTAGAGATGTATTACAACCTATAATCAGTAAAGTTCTAAATCGTATGGGCGGTATCCCTCTAAATCCTTTAATGAGTGAGGCTATTGTACGAGGAGATGAATTGCATAACAGATGTAAGGCTGGAACATGTATGTTTGTGGAACAAATGGTGCCTCACCTATTGCATGTCACTAATAAGGAAGAGTTCGTAGAAGTTTTTGAATTCTTGACAACAAACCCACAGACATTCCTACAACCAGTTATGGCTGCATGTAAAGCTACTTTAGACTCGGCTTCTGGTATAGAAGGCAGTACGCTACTTACCTGTTATTCAAGAAATGGTTCTACCGTAGGATTGCGTATGAGTGGAACAGGAAATAAGTGGTTTATTGCAAAAGCACCAATGATAAAGGGTCTTTATATGCCTGGATATTCTGAAGAAGATGCTTGTCCGGATTTAGGAGATAGTGCTATTACAGAAGTGGCAGGTTTGGGGGCTATGGTTATGGCAGGTTCTCCAGCAATGACATTGTTAGTTGGGGGCAGTGCATCTCAAGCAGCTTCCTACACTATGGATATGTATGACATTACTATGACAGAGAGCAAAATAATACGTTTACCTTCCTTAGATTTTAGAGGAGCACCTTTGGGAGTGGATGTTAGAAAAGTCGTTGAAACAGGTATAAGCACAAAACATAATACTGCTATAGCTCATCGCGAACCAGGTATAGGCATGATAGGTGCCGGTATCGTTGAGGCTCCAATGGAAGTATTTACAGAAGCCCTATTAGAGCTTAGCAAGAAACTAGAAAAGTAGGAGGAGGGATTAGTATTGCTCTATACTAATATAATACGAAACACATATTATGACTCCTTAACTTTAATGCGCCTGTCTTCGAATTTAAGTAGCCTTAAGGGAGTTAAACAAGCTGCTGTGATGATGGGAACGAAATTAAATAAGGAATTTTTAAAGGATGCAAATCTAATTTCTGATGAAGTCTTACAAGCCAGTCCCTCAGATGTTTGTATTTGTATAGAGGTAGAAGATAATAGCTTTGTTAAATCCGTAAGCGAGACAATAGATGACTTTTTCAATAATATGCATTCACAAAAGGACGTTATAAGGAGACCCCGTTCTATTTCTAAAGCTATGGATAATATGCCTGATGCAAACTTGGCGGTTATATCAGTGCCAGGAATATATGCGGCGGAAGAGGCAAAAAAAGCTTTAAGAGCCGGACTGAATGTATTTCTTTTTAGCGATAATGTAAGCCTTGATGATGAGCTGATGCTAAAGCAAGAGGCAGAAAAGAATGACTTAATATGTATGGGGCCAGATTGCGGCACAGGTATTATTAATGGGGTTGCCTTAGGTTTTGCAAACAAAGTCCATAGAGGGAATATAGGTATAGTTGGGGCATCGGGTACCGGGATACAAGAAATTACAGTATTAATACATGGGCTTGGAGAAGGAATATCCCATGCCATTGGGACAGGAGGCAGGGATCTTAAAAAGCCTGTAAATGCTATATCTGCATTGACAGCTTTAAAAAGTCTAAAAGATGACGAAAAAACAAAGGTTATAGTTTTTGTATCTAAACCGCCAGATAAAGAGATAGAAGAAAAGGTGCTAATGGAGCTTAGCAAATGTGGGAAACCTGTTATCGTCTTGTTCTTAGGTTCAAATCCACCTAATGAATTACCACAGAATATTCACTGGGCAAAAAATATGGAAGATGTCGCTAAATGTGCTGTGGCACTTTTAAAAGATGAAGAGATACCTCCGTATTCTATAGAGGATGGAATCAATAAAATTGAAAAGTCCCGTATAAAGGATGAAATCGAAAAATTAGATAAGAATCAAACCTTTTTAAGAGGACTTTATTCCGGCGGTACTCTTTGCGATGAAGCAATATTCATACTGGCAGAAATGTTCTCGGAAATTTGGTCGGGGCACAATGTAGGAAGTGGTGTTAAGGAATTAGAAAATCCATTTGCTTCTGTAGGCCATAGCCTTATTGATATGGGAGAAGACATATTCACTAGAGGTAAGCCTCATCCTATGATTGATTATGGAACACGAATTAGCAGAATGTTAGACGAAGCAGAAGATGAAGAAGTGGCTGTAATATTGCTGGATGTAGTTATAGGATATGGTTCCCATCCGAATCCAAAAGAGATTTTGATTCCTACAATCAAAAAAATACGTGAATCAGGTAAACAAAGCAATAGATATGTATCAATTGTAGCATCAGTGTGTGGTACCGATATAGATCCGCAAAATCTTGAGGAACAAACTAAAGCTTTAGAGCAAGAGGGAGTTTTGGTGTTTTCCAGCAATGCAAAAGCTGCTTATGCTGCAGGTTTGATTGCCAATAAAGCTTTATAAAATATTGATTTCAACTAACTTGAAAGGGGAGGCAAATGTGAAGTTTGATGAAACACTAAACAACGATTTAAAAATAATAGCCGCTGGGATAGATAGCTTTGCCGAGGATTTAACAGAACAAGGCGTTGATGTCATAAATGTTGATTGGCAACCACCTGCAAGCGGCAACCCAGAGTTAATATCCTTGTTACAAAAATTACAAAATAAATAAATTTAAATTTTAGAAATGGGAGGGAAAAAAATGATTAATAAAAACGGTATTTTTAAACTAATCATCTTAATCACTGTTATAGCTATGTTAGGAGCAGGGTTAGCAGGATGTGCCCCAAAACCAAGTGGTGGAGCCGATGAGAATAATGGGGATCAAGGAGAAGTAAGCAATGTAGAGCCTGTGAAAATTGGTGTTTTGGCTCCTTTAACTGGAGGATTAGCAAGCATAGGGGAGCAGCTTAAGAATGGTAATGAGCTGGCAGCAAAGATGATAAACGAAAATGGTGGAATCAAATCTTTAGGTGGCGCTCCGTTAGAATTGATTTTCTTAGATGGGGAAGGTCGTCAAGAAGTAGCTATGGGAGAAGTAGAAAGAGCTATTGATCAAGAAAAGGTATCTGTAGTAACAGGTTCGTTCCATAGTCCTTCTGCAATGGGTGCTACTCAAGTAGCAGAGAGACTAAAAACTCCTTATTTAATACAGGTAGCCGGAGCAGATGATATTACTAATCGCGGATTTAATTATGTTACTCGTGTAAGTGTCAATCTTTTTAAATATGGTTACGATGCAGTTTCCTATTTTGATTGGTTAAATAAAGAGAAGGATGCAGGTATTAAAAAAATTGCATTGATTTTTGAAGATGCTGATTTTGGTCAGTCTACTGCAAAAGGAAGTAAAGAAGCTATAAAGGATTTAGGCTTTGAATTAGCACTTGATCTTAGTTATCCAGCCGCAAGCACACAAAACATGACACCTTATGTTTCAAAAATCAAAGCGGCAAATGTGGATGCAGTTATTGCAACATCTTTCATAGCAGATGCACTTTTATTAGCAGATTCTATAGAAGAGCTTGGTCTTGATGCTATTAAATTAGGTATAAGCGGTGGATTTGCCGATCCTCTATTTGCTGAAAACATCGGTTCTAAAGTTGAAAGCTGGTTCTTAGCTGATAACTTTAATACGGATATACCAGGGATCGAAGAAGTCAATAATAAATATTCAGAAACATATAATTCAAAAATGGGTGGTCATGCTGCCCACGCTTACCAAAGTATTTTAATTATTGCTGATGCTATAGAGAGAGCAGCTAGCAGAGATAGAGACGATATAAATAATGCTCTTAAGGAAACTTCAATTACTGATTCTTCAAAAATAATTGTTCCTTATAAGGCTATAGAATTTGATGAAAAAGGGCAAAATATTTATGCAGAGCCAGTAGTTATTCAATATCAAGATGGTGAAAGAAAGACAGTTTTCCCATCAAAATTTGCAACATCTGAACCGAAATTCTAGTTTTGAGTTTGATTTGGATTTTGTACTGTATGGCTTTATTAGCCATACAGTACAAAACTTGGTTTATATTTATGTAAAGGAGATTATATATGGTCATTGCAGGCTATTATACCTAGCTACTTGAACAAAATAAAATACAAACTAAAGAACTTTTGTTATACTAACTATATTTTTTGATTTAGGAGGTTAGAAGATGAATCTTACACTCTTTGGACAAACCCTTGTATCAGGATTGCTGCAAGGAGGAATATATGCACAAATTGCCATGGGCTTAATGCTTGGTCTGGGTGTTCTAGGGATAATAAATTTTGCCCATGGCGAATTTTTGATGATAGCAATGTACGTTACATTAATAGTGTTTAGGCTTGATATAAATCCGTATTTGGCCATATTTATTAGCTTTCCCTTATTATATTTTTTAGGTGTAATTTTAGCAAAATATTTAATCATTCCGATTTTGGATAGGGAAACCATGGCACAGTTTCTTATTATGATTGGATTATCCCTAGTACTGATGAACTTGGCTATGATTATATTTTCACCTAATTTTTATACAGTTAAAGCTGCACTAACAGGAAAAACCTTGAAAATAGGTGAGATAATAATAGGTGCAAACAGACTCCTTGGTTTTGCAATATCAATATTAGTAACTGGAGCCTTACTTTGGATGATGCAAAAAACAGAACTAGGCAGAAACATTAGAGCTGTTTCTCAGAACAGATATGCTGCATCTTTAGTAGGAGTTAATGTTAAGGCTATCTATCAAATTGCCTTTGGTATCAGTCTTGCGACTTTAGGAATATCAGGTCCCTTTTTAACACCTATATATTATGTATCACCGAATATTGGTAGCTTTTTTATACTATTTGCTTTTGCCATAGTAATAGTTGGAGGAATGGGAAATTTTAAAGGTGCTTTAGTAGCCTCATTTTTAATAGGATTAGCTGATGCTTTTGGTGCTGTTCTTTTGCCGGGTTCCACAGGACCAATCCTGCCTTTTATATTTTTGATTCTTACACTGTTATTTAAACCAAAAGGATTGTTTGGAGGGAGCGGAATATGATAGAGCAAACAAAGCAAAACAATTTAATAAAAACCTTACTCTATATATTAACTATAATATTGGTATTAGCAGTTCTTAAACTGCCATCTAATATAGTTCATGTCCTTATTTTGGTGTTTTTTTATGCTTATGTTAGTACAGCATGGGATATACTAGGAGGATATGCTGGACAGATGTCATTTGGCCATTCATTGTTTATTGGAGTGGGCGCTTATACATCAACTTTATTGCTTTTAAGATTGGGCATAACTCCTTGGATTGGATTATTTGTAAGCGGTTTGATTGCCTTAGTTATAGGTGCCTTTATGGGCTTTTTATGTTTTAGAAGCAATATTACCGGATTTTACTTTGCCTTGGTTACCATTGTATTTGTAGAAATAAGCCGTTATTTATCCTTAGGCTTTGAATGGACTGGTGCTGCAAAAGGTCTGTATATACCCTATAAAGGCAATAATATTAGCAATTTGCAATTTGATTCAAAATATATGTATTTTTATGTAATATTTGCAATGTATATAGGCATTCTAATACTTTACAAGGCTATAATGAAATCCAAAAGCGGCTTTTATTTTTTAGCTATTCGTGAAAATGAGGAAGCTGCGGAATCAATAGGTATAAACACATATAAATATAAAATGCTGGCTACTATAATAAGTTCCTTTTTAGTCGGTGTTGCCGGTTCTTTCTGGGCTCAATATATTACATTTATTGACCCATATACCATGTTTGATTTTATGTTATCTGTTCAGATAATTTTCTTTGCAGTAGCAGGTGGCAGGGGTACGTTATTTGGCCCTCTAGTTGGTGCTGCACTGTTTGTGCCACTGAGTGAAGGTTTACGTACAATGATGGGTAGGATTGCTGGAATTAATATTCTAGTCTATGGTATTATCCTTATACTAATCCTTAGATTTATGCCTGATGGAATATTTGTATGGGTGAAAGATAGGCTAAAAAATCTTAGCCATGGGAGGTAAAAAAATGACATTGTTAACTGTAGAAAATATGAGTAAGAACTTTTCTGGGCTTAAAGCTGTAACAGATTTATCATTAACCGTTGAAGAAGGACAGATATGTGGTTTAATTGGTCCTAATGGTGCCGGCAAAACTACAACATTTAATCTTATTACAGGTTTCCTGCCTGTATCTGCCGGAAAAATCTTTTTTGATAAAACAGAGATCACTGGTTTAGAGTCCCATAAGATATGTGATATTGGGCTAACTAGGACTTTTCAGCATGCTCAGCCTTTTAGAGGACTTTCGGTGCATGATAATGTGCTTACAGGTTCATTTCTAAGAAACAAAAAACGTAAGGATGCAGAAAAAATAACTGATGATGCTTTGGATATGGTAAAAATGTATGAAAAAAGGAACAAATTGACCAAAGACCTTACAATAGGAGAAACAAAAAGGCTTGAAATTGCAAGGGCCTTGGCAACTGGGCCTAAAATGTTATTGTTAGATGAAGTAATGGCCGGACTTACTTTGGTAGAAGTAGATGAAATTATTCAGCTAATATTTGAGTTAAGAGATTCCAGAGGCATCACTTTTATGCTTATAGAGCATGTAATGAGGGCTGTTATGAGCCTCTCTGATAAAGTTGTAGTATTGCAGCATGGAGTGAAGATTGCAGAAGGAACTCCAGCAGAAGTAGCCGCCAATGAGAAAGTTATAGAAGCCTATTTAGGGGAGGATGAAAATATTGCTTAAGGTTGAGAATATTTCCGCAGGATATGGGAAAATAGAAGTTATTCAAGATATAAATATAGAAGTAGAAGAAGGGGAAATGGTGGCTTTAGTAGGGGCAAACGGTGCAGGCAAAAGTACCCTAATCAATACTGTTTCAGGTATTTTAAAACCCACAAAGGGTAATATAGTATTTATGGGAGAAAACATAATTGGCCATGAACCCCATGATATAGTGAACAAAGGTTTAATACAAATACCAGAGGGCAGACAGCTATTTGGTGATATGACTGTTGAAGAAAACCTTCTAATGGGAGCAACAAGTCCAGAGGGAAAGAAGTTTAAGGATGAAACCTTGGAATATGTTTATAATCTTTTCCCTAGGTTATTGGAAAGAAAAAGGCAAATAAGCAAAACCTTGTCTGGTGGCGAGCAGCAGATGATTGCTGTGGGTAGAGCTTTGATGCTAAAGCCCAAATTGTTAATATGCGATGAGATATCTTTAGGCTTAGCTCCAATAGTTGTAGCAGATATGTTCAATATCATAAGCGGACTTAATAAAGAGGGACTTACGATTCTATTGATTGAACAGAATGTGAAGCGTTCCTTAGCTATCTCGAAAAGAGCATATGTTATAGAAAACGGTAAAATAGTTTTGCATGGTTTAAGCAATGATATAAAGGATGATCCATATATTAAGCAAGCCTACCTTGGATTATAGGCCGGCTTATAATTTAATCTCATATAGCAGACAGATATTTTGTAGGTTATATTAATGGTCATAAGAACAATGCAATGGTGCAATAGGAATTGTGCATATAATATAGTACAGTCGGGGAGTAAATTATTTTGACAAAATTTATTTCTCGCTATTTTTACGAGCCAATTTGGTTAAAAAGAAGTTTGTATTATGGATCAACAATTATTTAAAAAATATAGTAGTGTTGTATCCTTATCAAGTTAATTGTATTTAATCATTGGGCTTAGTTCAGGTTTAACACCTTCAAAAGATAATTATCTCAAATACACTCTACACCTATTATGCCTTTTCAAGAATTAAAAGTGATTTAAATCAAATTAAATATTTATTACCAATATTGATGGTTATTGTCATAGAACCCCAGAATTAGTGCATCGTAACATCTAAAGGATACTTAGATAGTGCAAGAGTCGAGAAGCTAGCGTAATTTTATGTTGGTTCTTAAAATGAAACAGTGTTTAAAAAACCCGGAATTTTGACCCAAATCCCGGGTTTATCGCTTTTTTCTTTATTCTTACCTGTCAAAATCATACCTTGTGTGCTAAGGCTACTATGCACTCTAGAAAGCAGCGAATAGAATATACTTCATCATTTGTGATAAAGTTTAGGTATCGAAAATTATATAATTGAAACATGAATTATTGGAAAATATAAAGTATCATGAATTATTGGAAAATATAAAGTATAATGTAAGTATTATATAAAAGTAGCTTTTTGGAGGTATTAAATGAAAAAAAATATGATAAAAGATATAAACCAAGCATCATTAGGTCATAAAAAAATTGAATGGGTAAAAAGAAATATGCCAGTACTTTCTTCCATAGAAGAAAGTTTTAAAAAGGATAAACCTTTGGAAGGACGCAGGATTGCAATGTCAATACATCTAGAAGCAAAAACAGCGTACTTGGCTAAGGTATTAAAATCAGCCGGAGCGGAGGTATCTGTAACAGGAAGTAATCCATTATCTACACAAGACGATATAGCTGCAGCGTTAGTTGAAGATGGTTTTTATGTATATGCATGGCACGGTACTACTGATGAAGAGTATTACGAGCATTTAAACGGCGCTTTGGATATCAAACCTAATATTGTAATCGATGATGGAGGCGATTTGGTGCATCTCCTACATAGCATTAGAAAAGAGCTACTGAGTGATATATTTGGCGGTTGTGAAGAAACTACAACAGGAGTAATGAGACTAAGAGCTAGAGAAAAGGAGAAACAGCTTTTATTTCCCATGATATCTGTTAACGATGCTCAATGTAAATATTTGTTTGATAATAGATATGGTACCGGTCAATCAGTTTGGGATGGAATAATGAGAACAACAAATTTAATTATAGCAGGTAAAACTGTGGTGGTTATAGGCTATGGTTGGTGTGGAAAAGGTGTTGCAAATAAAGCAAAGGGATTGGGAGCAAATGTTATAGTATGTGAGGTTAATCCCATCAAAGCCATTGAGGCATATATGGATGGTTTTAGGATAATGCCGCTTATAGATGCCTCACCATTAGGAGATATATTTGTTACCGTAACAGGTTGCAGCGAAGTTTTAAAAAAGGAAAATTTCGAACTAATGAAAGATGGTGTAATATTGGCTAATGCAGGGCATTTTGATGTGGAAATATGCAAACCGGATTTAGAATTAATGGCAGCAGAAAAGAAAATAATGAGAAAAAATATTATGGGTTATTTGATGAATGACGGCAGGCTTATTAATTTACTTGGTGAAGGTAGATTGGTGAATTTAGCTGCCGGTGATGGTCATCCTGCCGAGATAATGGATATGAGTTTCGCTTTACAAGCTTTTTGTGCAAGGTTTATCAATGATAATTATAAAAAACTAGAAAGAAAAGTTTATAATGTACCTGAAGAAATAGATAATGAGGTAGCTCATATGAAACTTAAAGGTATGAATATCGGTATTGATACCCTTACCGAAGAGCAAGAAAAGTATTTGAAAGGCTGGGGATAATGATGAGCCTTTTACTTAAAAATCTTTATATAATAACCGTCGATGAAACCGGCAGTATAATATGCAATGGCAGTATTGGGATTAGAGGAAAACAAATTGAATACATAGGAGATTATTATAAAGGCATAGAAGCCAAGTATAATAGGGTGTTAGATTTAAAAGGAAAAGCTGCCATGCCGGGATTTGTTAATGCGCATAATCATTCCGCTATGACCTTATTGAGAAATTATGCTGATGATATGAAATTGATGGACTGGCTTTTTGACAAGATATTTCCCTTGGAAGAAAAACTAAAGGAGGAAGATATATATTGGGGTTCTATGCTGGGAATTTTAGAAATGATTAAATCGGGAACTACGACTTTTTGTGATATGTATATGTCTATGGACAAGACGGCGGAAGCAGTGGCCAATTCCGGTATCAAGGCAGCACTTGGAAGAGGTTTACAAGGTGATTTCAGCGATGACGGTAATAGGCTAAAAGAAGGTTTAAAATTATATAATAATTATCACGGTACAGGTGATGGTCGTATAAGAATTAACCTGGCACCCCATTCTGTTTATACTTGCACACCGACTTACTTAAAACAAATTGTCGAGGCAGCGCATGATATTGATGCTGAAATACAAATCCATCTTTCTGAAACTAAGGATGAGGTAAGTCAAT
>Ga0172382_10004799_pt1 | contig 20511 bp, 17 predicted proteins | sample Leawel138RmetaG_FD_122245 | JGI IMG/M metagenome (GOLD analysis project Ga0172382, IMG submission 122245) | Leachate microbial communities from a municipal landfill in Southern Ontario, Canada - Leachate well 138R metaG | ecosystem: Engineered > Solid waste > Landfill > Unclassified | place... | reverse complement strand
GGAATAGCCTCCACAAACTCGATATCTTGGTTTTCAAGGGATGCCTTTGTGGGCCCTAAAGTTAGCGCAACATATTGATTTAACTTAATGATTTGAACGGAAGTTAATGCTATTTGTAGAATCTACAACACTACAACTAAGACAGAAAATATGTTCGTTTCTTCGAGCTTTTTCATCATCCTGAACTTTATTCCAATGACAATTTCTTCTACACTATCAGTCTCTTCGTCATTTACTCTAAACTACTGATTGTTGTACCAAGCACTGGTGGTGCTAACGCCCCTGGCAGTTGCAGTCGCTTGCACATTAGGTGGCTCATGTTGATAGACAATCGAGCCCGACCCCACCCCTTGTGGAAACTGGGATTATCCGGTACCAAACTATACCCCTTCAAGGGTACCATATTTAGGCTATTCAAATCCAGGACAAACGCTGATTAATTGGGGATTTCACAAAACTGCGGGATACGCTTGCGGTCAAGATCCATTCATTACTTGTGACAACGACTATACAAGAGGCAGGTCGTATTCAGGATCCTATGGAGTTTGCAGTTCTCCTCGTTTTCGAGACCAAGGCATTGTTATTTCCTCAACAGGTTCAATATCCAGTACGAAAAACCCAACCTTGAAATTCCTCAGTATTCGTGGCAATTTGGGAACCGGGCGGTATATGTTAGGTGGTGGTATAACAATTATTAGCAACTTATCATAGAAGATGCTGTATCAAAAAATGTTTCAGCATCTTAATGGAGCAAAAATGCAAAAAAGAAAAATAATGACAATTTTAAGTGTTGTTCTATTAATAGTTGCATTGTTTCTGATTGAAAATTCGACGCATTTCTTGTGACGAATAATTGATGATGCTTTTTATGATAACTATCATCATTACCTACGATGTGATGAATTGCCATCACTTGAGGAGGTCAAGGACAAGGTCACTGACCACCAAAGTACTATAGATATGATTAAAAACCTTGACGTAAACTCTGTTTATCTTCAGGTCGATTCGACGTCTTGTCCTGGAAAAGGTAGCATAGTTATCTCATATCCCTCAAACGCTATCAGGAAACAAGTCGAGGATATTCTCGGAGGGATGACTTTTTATGGCATCCCAATAACTTTAATCAATCAATAACAACTGGTTGATGGGTTCTTAGTTACTAGAAATCTGAAGGACAAAAGTTTCTATGCGAAGAAGTACTTCCTCTTTACTTCCTCATCAAATACCACTAATTTCTTATCCACGATCAAAAAGAGATGATCACAGAGTTTTTCCAAGTAACCATGTTGATGCGAGGTCATTAAAAGGGTTTTTCCCTGACCCTTCAAGTCAACTAATATTTTCATTACATCATTATTTGTTTGATAGTCGAGAGCATTAAAAGGTTCGTCAAGCAAAACAATGTCCTGACCTTCCATGATAGCCTGAGCAATCCCCAATTTCTGTTTCATGCCTGCAGAGTAGTTTGCAACTTTTGTCTTATCGTCCGGGTCCAAGTGTACTTTGAGCATAAACGACCGGATCGTATCCTCCCCTACCTTGTTTTGAATTTCGGCGAGAAGTTTCAGATTCGTGAGACCATCATAGTACTGTATGTATCCGGGCTGATTGACAAAAAGGCCGACTCCCTGTGGAAAGTTCAGGTCTTTGCCGACGAGATTGCCTTTGACATGGATTGTGCCGGTGTCTGCTGATTCCAGTCCTGTAATCAATTTAAAGAGCACGCTCTTACCGCTGCCATTTGCACCAACAATCCCGACACACGCGCCCTCTTCAACAGATAGGTTTACATCTTCATATAATACTTTTTCTTTGAACCTTTTTGATACATCTGTGAGTCTAATGATTGGCATGAATCCTTCTCCTAACGAAAATTAAAAATCCAATTGAAACGCTTAACATGAGCGCGATTTTGATTAAAAGCCAATCCACTCCTTGTCGCATGTATTCAAGGAATATCAGGATGCCTGGATTAATCTCGAAAAGATGAATGCCGGGCACAAGCAAGTTAACAAAAGACAAGGATATGATTCCTATAAAAGCAACTGTTTCATTGGCTACCTGACTGATCATCAGAAAAAGCGCAAGGTTGAACAGCATGGTGATAATAAAAACAAAGATGTTTCCGATGAAATGAGGTATGGTGAGTTGAATGCCGAAGGATTCATATAATGCCACAGACATGGGAGAGGAATTTTTCCCAAATATGAATAGAATGGTCAGGAAAACAGCTATGAATCCTGCATATTGAAGAACAAAGGCCGCGTATTGCCGGAGGATGTTCCAATGTAAATTAGCAATGCTTTCAAAACGCATAAAAATTGGCATTTCCTGATACTGTTTAATTTTCGATATTGAAATTCCCACGAAAAAGAGCGGTGAAAAGTAAATTAAGCATATTTTGATCCAGCCAATAAAAGATTGGAAATCCGAGTTTGTGCCTAACAAGAACCGGATTGCAAGATCCCGGATGTTGGAGTTTCCTTCATAAACCAACTGGAAGTATTCAATCAAAATCAGACCGCTGATGAAAAGAAAAGTAATTTGCTTCATCTTTCTGGAAATCGTTAATTCGCCAAGAAGTGAGTTCCTGGCAATTGTTGTCGGTCTGTAACCCAGTGCAAAAAGGATTATACCTAACCCGGTGAGAACGGTCAGCAGAAACGAAGGCAGTCCATTGATGAAAAGCCCGCGGTGAAGGATGATGTAATTACTTAAAAACAGGATGGGTAATTTTTCTGACAATGACGTATGAAAGCCGATGAATGTAAGCACCAAGATGAAAACAGCAGCACTGACACTCTCCCGCGACCCCTTTTTGTTGTTGATCAATGATAAGAGCGCGGTCAAAGTTGTGAATCCAAAACCATAATAAAGCAGGGCTACAAGAATAGAAATTATCGGTATCTTCGAAAAGGCTGCATACTCCCCTAAAAGGAGCAATATTTCATTGTGACTGCTACCTCCAAAGTTCCCGGCGAACATATTCGGTTTGAAAGTTGGCAAGCCAATCAGCAAGACAATCAGGAGACTTGAGAATAAGTAGAATGTAAACCAAGCAGTGAAAGAAAAAATCTCAACCCGCATCATTTGGTTGGTGTTGCGATATCTTACTTTTTCAATGTCACTCAAGCTGCGGAGATGCTTTGTGATAATCACGAGCATAATCGGCAACAGGCAGTACAAAACGTAATAATGGTCCACTAAAACAAGAAGTGCGTAGTCGAATAACCCCGAATGATAGGTGATCGCTGTTGCCCTGGCAGAACCTGCAACGAAACAAAGCACACAAAAATTCAAGGCCAAAAGCGCTTTGTTCGCCAGGAAGAGATTGATGACCTTTGACTTAATAATTTTACCGTTCATGGTGAACAAGAACTCTTTGAGTGATAATAGTCAATCCGATGAACGTGGATAAACCGACGAGAAGGTTTTTGGGCAGCATAGCACTGGGGCTAAGGCGGTTGAGGACATATGTAGTTGTAAAACTGAACCTGGCTAAACCGGTAACACCGGTTATAAAGTTTTCTAAAAAAATCAGAGCGAAGGGCGCTAAGAACATCAGAAACAGGTTCTTAACGTAATAAGCAAAGATAATCCCGAGCGAACAAATCAGCAACCCGATCACGGCTTTGTAGAAACTCCAAAGCAATCCAAATTTGAGCGGATCCAACAATTGCATCTCACCCAAAATATAGCCAGTCAGAGTAGGTCCTTGCACGCCAGTGGAGATATTTGCCATACGCAAAGAGAATAGAAAACCTGAATAATTCACCAACAGCACCATCACAAAGCATAGCGCCAGAGATGCCAAAGTTTGAAAGACCAGATACTTATTGAGCTTGATCCGCATGGATACATATTCAAGAAAGTTGTCTTTTCTCAAAAAGTATATTGGCCAGACGAATGGGATAGTCGTAAATAAAGAGAAGAACAAATCTACCGGTTCGGAACCAAAGATAAATGGTTGAATCGGATATAAAACCAAGCTATTCTTACTTGAATAATTGATTGAAAAGAATAAGACTGTCGTGTAAACAAACGTCGCAATTAGCCATGCAAGTGATAATCGTTTAGTTGATTTCCAAATAATATGCATTACTCTCTATTCAATGGCGTTACAGACTAAGTTATATTCTTTATTCTGTAACGCCTGTCCAGTAAATTTACTGAATTTTATCCAACGCTTTTTGGGGCTGAAGGAGCAGAGGCACCTGATTTTGCCAGACAAAGTCAATTCACCGACTTTTCTCGAGAAGATATATCCCAAATTTGTAGTGTGCCGTCTCTAGCAACTGAAGCCAGACGATTTCCATCGGGGGACCAGGCCAGCCGGTCGATAATGTCTCTGTGGCCCTGAAGGCTGACAAGGGGTGTATTGGTAACCATATTCCAGACAAAAAGTTCTCTATCTGTTGTTCCACATGCCAAAAACCGACCATCCGGCGCCCAGGCGACGGTCCATAGCCGGTAACCGTTCATCCCTGCAGTCAACAACTGCTCCATTTTTCCAGTCTCTGCGTCCCAGATCAGGATCATGCCTTCATCCGCCCCACTGTCCGGGTGCATCAGCGCTCCCACCGCAGCCAGTTTTTTGCCGTCTGAAGACCAGGCCAGCCCGAGCCACACTGGTCGGAGTTCCCCGGTCTCTGCCTGTAAAACGAACAGCACCTTCCCGGTCTGTGCGTCCCAGATGACGGGAGGCTGCATGTTCAATGAATCCGCCGAGGCGAGACGTTTACCATCGGGCGACCAGGCGACCTGGTCTGGGGTATGCTGCTGAGCTGAGTCTTGTAATTGAGCCAGAAGTTTACCTGTTCCCGTGTCCCACACATGGGTGGGATCAGCCAGGTGGCTGCCATCCCAAGACCAGGCGGATGCGAATGGATACTGGTTGTTATCATTTTCGAGGGAGCGTTTTGTACTTAGGCTCCCCACCTGATGAGTCTGATCGCTGCTGATAAATAAATAGGTTCCAGGGCCAGTAGGCGGCCAGGAGTTTACCCATTTCTGAGGAGTACCGACCATTTCCTGGTGTAAAGGTTCTCCGCTAACCGGGTTCCACCACGTGATGGCTGCACCGTTCGTCGAGGCCAACCCGTCCTGCGTCCATGTCAAAAAAGTTCCCACAGATGCATGACTGCCCAGGCTGCGCAGCACGCTGCTAGTGCTTACCAAGACAGCATTGATCTGACCATCCGGAGTTTGTAGTCCGAAAAGGATCTTCCCGTCCGGCGCCAACCCCAACCCGGCGGTAGTGTAGTAACCCTCGATCGTTTGCTCCACCTGGCCGGTCTGGGCATTCCAAATTAGGATAAGGCCCGTGTCCATCCCGTACGCCACTGCCAGATGCTGCCCATCCTGCGCCCAGGCCAGTTTGGTAATTGGCCCATTGACCTTTTTGTCAAGCAGATGAATCTGGCGATCTTGTTTCGTATCCACGATGGCGACGACCGGTAAGCCCATACTGTCATACTGCGCCAGAAGATTGCCCACAGGAGCGGACAAGAGGGCACTGATCCAGGTATCTTTGGCACCCTCCGCTGAAAAATCTTCCACTGGTGCGTAGGTATCATCCTCCCAGGCCAGAATTTTCGTTCCCATCGAAACCCCGTAAATGCGTCCGTCCGCTGCCCAGGCGACACTTACCCCGCTGTAGCCTTCGGAACACTTGCTGCCACTGAGTTCTTTCAGTGAGGTACCCTTATTTGCGTCCCAAACGGTTACCTGTACGCAACCACTGCCGCTGACCAGCCGCTGGGCATCCGGCGACCAGGCAAACGAGCCGCCCGCGCCTTCCAACCTGGTCAACACTGCACCATTATCCACATCCAAAATGATAATGGCAACGTCTGATACGACACCCAGTCGTTCACTTTGGGGATCGAAAATTACCAGCCCGGCCTTTTCCGGCATCGGAGCAAACCAGGACTCCGCAAATGTGCTGGCATGATACAGATAAACCCCGAACTGGGTACTAACGGCCATCCATTGTCCATTCGGTGAAACGGCCAGTGAAGTTGGGCTGCCTTTGCCAATGTGCAGAGTGGGGTTTAACACGGGGAGGGAAACTTCCACTGTTTGATCTGTACTCACCTCGACAAGCTGGATCACCTGACCTTCCGTCTTCCAGCGGGCAGTATCCACATCGATGATGTAGGTAAAATTCTTCCCCTGCATCGCAGTTTCGCCCACCCAATCGATTACCGGTTGCTCGTAGCTCTGCCCGTTCACTTCAACATCGTAGGCGGCATAGCGGTAGACGCCTTGCGATACTTCCCGATATTCCGTAGTTGTCCCGCCAGAAACGTCCCCAAATTCGATTCGTTCGTCAGGGAATCTTACGACCAGGTTGTGGAGCGGGATTTTGCTCTGGTTGGTGATCCGCAATAGTTGGAGTTGCGATTGGGCATCTGGTGTTTTAGCCGGAATCGTTGCTTCGGACTCAGAGGGAAGAATAGTTGCGGCATCTGGGGATCTAGCCTCAAGGATTTTCCAAGGACCATCATTTTGATCCCTAACTACAAAGAATACCTGCTTGAGTGTGCCTTCTGGTGAAGGACTAATGCTATTATCGTAGTCTATTTTGTATGTAGCTTTAAGGGCTACAACCCGACTAATGAATTCATCAGTCCAACTTCGATTTGTTGCCAGCTCGGATCCTGTATACGAATCGATGAACCATTTTGTTTCTTCTTCAGATTCCTCAATATCAATGATTTCAAGATTAATGACGCCAAACCCTTTTTTTGCCAGTGTCTGATTTATTTCAGGTTCATAAAAATACTTTTTCTTGTATGCTTGGAAATCATCATTTTCCATAGCGATTAACATAGAGCGAACACAATCGGTTGGATAAAGAACCTCCTTTTTTGGATTACAAGAAATTAACACAGAAGTCACAATTAACATAATCAGCAAAGAAGAAAACAATCTCTTAACTAAGATGGTTTTGTATAATAAGGGCAAATCCATTTTGCGTATTCTCCTTTCGTTCAGTAAAAATTGTTTTGCTTATTACATAATCTATTTTCTAGAAGGTTGTAATCTACAAATCATGCGAGGAACGTTCAGTTTTTATAGTATCCAAAACCTAATTGCAACTGGTGCATCAAAACTGCTATCATATTCAGCACCTCTCCATGAGACCTATTCCACTTCGTATGTAAGGATACATGATCTGATATTAAATTCGCGTTAAATAGCAAATCGAGAATTCACAGAATTGCTGATCTCCCCCCATGTTGTGATTTATCTATATGACACTTAACCAATTTCACTCAATTATGGCATTGATAAAATAGTATCGACGAACAATCGTCGCAATTAGCCACACAAGTGTTATTTTTCAATGTATTATCAATAAGGTCAAGGCTAATTCAGAGATTTATTGAAGTCCTCATAGTATTTTAAGCGTTCGTAAGACCAATCTGTTTTTTCTATCTTGTACGTTATAATACTATCCTCTAAGAAAGGATCTGTAGCGCGGGCATAGAGGTATGGCTTTCCCGGAAGGACCTGGATGTTTAGAATATTGGAGATAGGTGCTATCAGAATTTGTTCACCGGATTTTAAATCAGCCCGATACAAATACCCATTGTCTTTTTGATTGGTAAAATATGCATAAGTGTCATCACAAGCATAATAACCGATTTCAGCATTCAGAACCTGCCGTATCTCATTAGAATCAAGATTAACCGAAAACAGAGTTAATCCTCGATCTAGGTTTTGAAAGTAAAGTTGATTACCACTAATAAACAACTGATACATCGCTTTGATCCCAAGTAGAGACTGATCAGATTTGTCAAACAGTGAATATGTCCTGAGTTCATTGATTTTATTAATATAGTAGAAAATGCCATCCTTGAAAGCAAGTCCTCCTTGCTGACTAATCTTCTTAATAATTGGAATCTCCTTTGAGCCTCCTATACTTATCACGACCAATTCTTCCCCATCCAAAATATAAATCTTATTGTCATAGATCATGAAGGGTAACAAACTTTTACCCTCAGACCAGCTGTGGGTTTCGAGGTCATCATTTATGATAGAAACCTGTTGCTGAGGATATCTCGTATACAGCTCCTGAGTTTCCCAGTTTGTCAGATTTATCGAACTAATTTGCTCATAATCGATGGTCGTTATGGAATAAAACAGGACATTATTGTCGATGAAGATTCCTCCGACATGTCTATCAATGAATTCCTTATCTAGAAACGGATTGCGGTTAATCCTTGCAACGGAAGAATTGCTTGTATCTTCAATCATGAAGGTTGGGAACAAAGACACGATATAAGGGTCATCGTAGGTATACATGAGATCATATGAAAAGTTGACTGTAAACTGATCCCTGTCGCTTAACCTTGGTGATGTGCAGCCAAAAAGAAGAAGAATAAGTATCAGGCAGAATAGAAATGATGATTTGTTTCTGTGAGGTTTATACCTGATGTAGCCAAATTTTCGTCTGATGTATAAAAGCAATAAGACCGCAATAATAAACCATATAAGCAATATCCCTAACAAATGTTGGTCAGTAACTTGAGTGACAAAAGCAAAGGTGTTTTTTTCAAGGATGGGATCATAGGATGCATAAAGAAACGGAGTGGCGATAACAAGACTATAAGGGCTTGGAAGGAATACCTTCGAAGTACTGCTGACAGGCAAAACATATGGTAATGCTATTAGTGTTAAGCCTCCTATCAAAGAGGAGATTACGCTTTGGGAGGCAATCGAAATTGAAATTGTTATGATCCCAAGGATGCAGAAACCAAAGAGTCGGAGAAAGAATGTCAGTAAGGTTGCTTGAAATAGTGTTAACGGCAAGGATGAGTTCTGGAATGTCGCAAGGCTTTGGTAAGGGAAGTTCCAGTTTGGCAGACCATATCGAACATTGAAAAAGATAAACTCGATTAAAAAACTGAGCAGGCTGATCACAATGATTACTGATAATAGGACTACAAATTTTGATAAAACCAAGTTCGCATCCCCTTTTGAAGTCGAAATTTGGAGTCTCCGCATGTCCGCTTCATACTCTTTTCCGAAAATGAGGGCTGCAAAAACAATGACCACCAATGAAGAAAACCAATCCAATCGACCTGTTGAGAAAAATCGATCCCAACCTTCTGAAAATAGAATGAACCTGGTATCGGGTTCGCTGCTTGCTGTCAAGTACTGGCTATAAAAATACAGAAAAAGTTCCTTGTTATTGGAGAGTTTCTCCAGGAAAGGCAGGTCACGTTCAAAAATTTCAGTTGTGATTAAGCCATCATTGTAGTCTAATCGCAGGCGGCGCAGTTCACTGTCAGCGCGCAAGACAAGGGCATTTTCTGCTTCGATCTGGTCAGAAACATCCTGAGTCACTTTTCCAGTATAACGATCCACGATCGATAAGTAATCTGTTTTATTATCCAGTATGTAGGTGTTCGTCTTCGAATCTTCGAACCCTAAGTATGCTATCTTGAGGATCAACATTAACATAACTAGTAAAAGACCAAAAGATTTAGCCATTAGTTTTCTGAATTCTGCAACAAAAAGAGCCATTCATCGCCTCCGGAAATACCTAAGCAACTCTTGAGCGTATCTTGGTTTGGATGATGATACTGGAAGCTAACATTAAGAGCATAGCCACCAAAACCGCAATAAACACAGGTTGAATGGGGGTAGATCCAATAAAAATGGGGTTATATGAAAGGAATAAATACCTGTTCGTTATCAAATGAATTGGATTAACGAAATCGAGCCAACCAAACGCGGAATGTGCTCTTGGCAGCCAAAAGACGAATAATACGAGGGGCAGTACGCTTCCTAGAAAGACATAGACGGTTTTAGGAAGAAACTTGGAAAGAATGGCTATATAAAAGGAGACGATGAGCATTCCAAAAATCTTGAGGATCAAGTTGACGCCATAGTACTGGACAACTGATAGCGTTAGTGGTGTCAGCTGAAATTCCTGGACTGAAAATAGTGGCATGGAGAAGCCCTGGAGGTGAGAAAACAGGGCAAAGCCGATCAGATCCATGACAAAGAACCAGACACAATAAATTAGCGTGATGAGGATTATGAATGAGAACTTGGTAGAGTTTATCTTCCGTTCTCCACTTGGAAATGTGGGAAACAACTGGTCCATCCGATTTTCTCTTTCGGCAACGAAACTAGGCGTAAGTGTCAAGACTAAGAGCAAGATGATGAGAAGCCCCGAAAAATCATAAAACAACAGATATCTGGCACCATATAAGTTCCAATATTCATTGATCGAACGACCAGAATACAAGTGAATGATGTCGTGGTTCTTATTCAGTTCTCTTGTATTTCCAACTTGCTCATAAAACTGGATGTTGTCTTCCGCCCTCTCCAAAACATCTTGCATGTCATAGGCATAGCTCACCGCAAATTTTAGATTAGGCTCCAGGTAACCGTAATACAGGTTGAAATCACTGAACAAGTACCCTGTAGTGGTATTTGGATCGTACTCCCGGCTGAATTCTTGAGATGCAACAATACCGGTCAACCGTTTGGTTTCACTGATGACCTTTTCAATTTTTTGACTGTCTATCGGACCGCAGAGAAACTCCAAACAAACTTGGTTTTGATGCTCTTCCATTACCCATTGTTGGTAGCCTTTGTTTGTTATAAAAATCGCCGCAAAGTTTATCAGCGTAAAAAGCAGGATACTGACAATGACATAAGGCTTTCTGAATATTTTGATGATTTCAAAGCGAAGCAGTGTCATGGGGACTCCCGTCCGTCAGGTAGATATAGGCTTCTTCCAATCGAGGCACTGCGGATACTGCGTCTGCGCTGGGCTTTTTTCCAGAAATAATTCTTAAGACATAATGTTGATTCAGAAGTTGAATACTACTGATGCGGAATCTGTTGATATATGCATCAATCTCTGTAATCGGAACAGTGAGCGACCAAACCGTTCCTTTAATCGAATCCATGAGGAATTCAGGAGAATCTTGTGTTACAAAAACACCGTCTTTGATGACAACAACTGCGTGAGCGATAGATTCGACATCTGGAACGATATGGGTTGCAATGATTATTGTCTTTTCGTTCGAAAATCTAGCCAATGTATTCCGAAAGCGGATGCGTTCGATTGGGTCGAGTCCTGCAGTTGGCTCATCAAAAACCAACACTTGCGGATCGCCAAGCAAAGCCTGGGCAATCCCTAGTCTTTGTCGCATCCCGCCAGAATATGCGCCAATGCGTTTGTTCTTAGCGTCAATCAAGTTTACTTCCCGTAAAACACGGTCAATCTGTTGGCTCTGCGACTGCCTGGAAATGTTTTTGAGGACACAGATGTATTCCAAGAATTCAAGTCCAGTAAACTCCTTATAAAATAACGGACCTTGGGGTAAGTAACCAACTTTAGAATTGAAGTTCTTCCTATCCTTCGATAACGATTTACCTTCAAAGAATATTTCACCTTGGTCTGGACGCAGCGCGCCCATAATCATGCTCATAAGCGTGGTTTTGCCAGCTCCATTTGGTCCGAGCAATCCATAGATCCCGTTCTTGAATTGAATGCTCATGTCATTTACAGCAGTTTGTCTGCCATATCTTTTTGTCAGGTGTTTAACTTCCAGCATTAAAACTCCTTGATAAATATAGTGTGGTTTCTAAGAAAAACTGAGCCAAACCAAACTATGGAAGCGCATACTTCAATAGCCGTATTTGAAAGTCCTTGGATGCTTCAGAAAATGCGATAAGAACCGCATCTTCATTGGCAGTGAAACTCACTTTTGGCATCCAAGTAAAGCCCCCCTCAAGGGCTATTTCCTTTACGATTTCCAGAGTCCTCATATCATAAATACGCAGGACATACTTTGTACAGGTGAAACGCTCATCAACAATATCGCCGTAATGATATTCAAAACCAGTGAGATAATGTCCACTTGGTGAAATCGTTACCGTAAAACTTTCACGCCCATCAAAGGAATCATGTGAAAAAGGAATAAGTCTTTCCTCTTGCCTCGACAAATCAAACAAAACCACATTTCCGTCACTCATATCGAAAACTCCTTTTTTTTCAACAAAAAGGAAGTGAGAGGAGGTGGGTTGAATTAATAATTCATTCAAGCTATCCTTAGAATTAGTGAATATAATCCGGTTCTGATCCAAATCAATTATTCCATAGCTTGTCTTATCCGAAGATGCTTCGGCAGCATCAAAACCAATAAATGCCAGGAATTTATCATCGCCACCAAAAGCAAGTGAATTAATTCTAAAACTCCTATTTCCTATTTCATTAGAAATATCAAAGGTCTTCAGTCTGGTTCCAGAATCTATGTCTGCAACAACTATTGAAGTGAAGCTGTTATCGAGACAAGCTATCATCATACCAGAAGCTGAAACCGCACAATGTTCACTAAAAACTTCTTCGATTCCAAGAAGGCTCGCTGGGTTTACGGTTTTTGTTTCCTGAAGATTGGAATCAAATAGGCGAATGAGAGCTTTATTAGCAAGGACATCTATCACAGAAATGGCTATCCCATCCTGAAGTTTGTAAAATGACAAAAGCCCTGGTGATGGGAAACCGCTTAGATTTTCTTTCAGGATCTCACCGGAACTGGTGTCAATAAGCAGCAGTTTCTCACCAAGCGCTAAAAAAACAATCGAATCACTCATGTTCGATAGGTGCAAAATATCTCCTGATGAAATATGACTGCCTATCAACCCGCTACTCAGATCTTGTAATCCATCCTGAGAAAAATTACTTGAGATTACCGTCGTGTTATCTCCAGTAGTGGAGGTCTGCGAGGCCTCACCCGACCATGGTGCATCCTCGTTTATTAATAAAATGGAGGTATTTTTGTTACCACTTTCAGGATTTAGCAGGTACCCATCCCCAGTCGGTAAAATCGTCGCGTAAAGGCTATTGAATCTGGGTAGATCTTGAACGTCCAACACGAAGTTGTAGGTCACGATCTGGTCATAGACCGATTTGATAATAAAGCTCTCGTTTCCCTCAACCATGACAGGCTTATGGTTTACAAAAATCGTCACTCTATAATTTGCCTCAACCCCACCACCGATCTGGATTCTGAGATTAGCTTTGCCATCTTTTAAAATCAGTTTACTGATATAGTCTCCACTACTGTCGTTAATGTAATAAAAAGGGGTTTGAACTCTTCCAGTTGGATTATTCTCACTAACCATTTTCATGCTTTCGGGAATAGGCTGCGATTCAACCTGGACGACAGGACTTTGCAGCTGGATTGGGGCATCTTCAAGGAATCTAACTGTTCCATAATCATGTGGATGGGCATTTTGCATGATTCCAAAGTATTGATCTGGCGAGTCTGGCAAATACGAGGGGTAGACCATCACCATTTGATTAAAGCTCAGGGTTTGACCTTTTTTCCCTGTAACTGGATTAAAGCGGATGGTTACCTCAATGTGTTCATTTGTTTTCATTCTATGGGAACTTAAGTATTGCAGCTCATCAACAGGTCGTAACCCTTCGGACGATTGTGTCGACTTGATGACCTGATGGGGTTGAATTGCACCATCAATGAATATAGCCAGTCCAAGTTCGATTCCATCACTGTTTCCATTGTCTCCCAATCCAAAGGTAACTTCAATAGGGTCTCCTGAAAAATTAATATAACAATCTCTGTTATCGTGGCTGCAATTTTCGAAACCTGCAATTGGTTGCCTTCTATATGAAAAGAGTGCATTTGGGTTAGAAACGCTTCCTTCAGTGCCTGCCTCGGAAGAGGTCTGTTCAACAAATGGATTTGGAAGGAGGGTGGGTAAGCTATTCATTGTGTCTTCGGCCGGTTTTTTCGAACATGCAACCAGAGATAAAAGCGACACGATAAGAAGTATGGTTTTAATGTTTTTTTTCATTGTTCTCCAAAAAACGAGAAAGAGGTGAGAGAAACGAAATAAATTAATGTTTCTTACGATTTGGTTTAGGGCAGAGAATAATAATATGGTACACAGTTTCCATTTACACAATGGTTATGTGTCGTCCATAACCGAGTTGGCGACTCTCCTGTTGTATTAGCACAATATGCATAGGCTTGCGTTGCACCATAATAGCTCCAATCCGCAGCGGTGCTAATTGTGGCACCAGCACTGTTTTGAAGCTCACAATTAACGGTCGGTTTATACGAGGGTCCTGGAGAAAGAACACGGGTTTTACCCCACCCACCAGCGCTGGTAAGTCCATATGTATTTTGAAAGTTTGCATGTTGGATACCACTCGCGGCAAAGACTGTTCCAATCACCAAGACGGAACAGACGAGTGCGAGTAGTAATGCAGTGGATATTCTTTTGCGATGTACCATCATTTTCTCCTTTTTTAGCGGTGAAATATAGGGCACCTCTTTCTCTTTTTCCGCATTGGGTGTTCACCTAACCCTTCGCGTTACAAGCATTCTACACAATTCGATGTTAAATCCGCATTAAACCGTTGGTCTCGACTTCATATGTTTGCTGCGCTTTCCCAGCTTTGCTGACTTCTCTCATTTACTAACTTTATCTACTTTTAATGAATTAGACCCTTTAGTCTTCTTTTAATCGAGCATATTTTCTTGGCAAACTGAATGTGAAAGTTGTTAATAGAAATCGAGAACGAAAAGACTTATACAATGATGCAACGTAGCAAGCAAAGGAAGTGTATATACACATCCGAAAAAACTTTTAAACGCTTACATTTACAGCCTATTTGGAATTCAAATTAGGAATTGAAATCGTGAAATGGGACTCATTATGGCTAATCGAAGGCGAAATAATCAAATCTTATTCTATGTAAATGAAGATGAACTTAAAACCATCCAGTCAAGAATGAGAAGGACAGGATTTAACAATAGAAGTGCTTATCTAAGGAAGGCTGCCCTTGACACTTACCTGATCCATGTTGACCACTCCTTTTTGAAGGAGCACACTCGCCAAATCAGGATGGTTGGGATCAATATCAATCAGATTGCACATCACCTGAACGCAACAGGCAACATCTACAGGTCTGACATAGAAGCAATCAAGAAAATGCTCGATGAAATATGGCAGTTACAAAGATCCATCCTATCAAGTCTACGCTAAAGCAAGCCTTGGCTTATGTTCTGGAAGGCAAGAAAACTAATGAGGGTATCCTTGTTTCAAGTTATGCCTGTTCTCCGGAAACTGCTGACATTGAATTTAGTTTTACCCTTTCTCATTGTATGCAGAAGGGGAATAATCTGGCATTTCATCTGATCCAATCCTTCAAGCCTGGTGAAATTGATCCTGAAACTGCACACAAAATAGGAGATGAATTAGCCGTGGACCTATTGAAAGGAAACTATGAATACGTTCTGTGCACCCATGTTGACAAGGGACATATCCATAATCATATAGTTTTTTGTGCAGCAAACTTTAATGATTACCGTAAGTTTGTCTCTAATAGGAAGTCTTATCACCATATCAGGAAGATTAGTGACAGACTCTGTGAAGTCAATGGATTATCAATCATAGATCCAATTAGGGACCGGGGCAAGTCATATAAAGAATATATAACAGATCTTGACGGTACCAGCTGGAAGAGTCACATCCGGAGATCTATTGATTTAGCTATTACCCGTAGTCTTACCTATGAAGAATATCTTATCAAGTTGAACATTTTGGGAATAGAGGTGAAAGATGGAAAGGAACTTGCTTTTCGAAAAGCTGGCGATCAGCGATTTTCTCGGGCTCAAAACCTTGGTTATAGATACTCAAAATCTCCAATAGAGCAGAGGATCATCGCTAATAGCTGTAATGAAGATCCATCGAGAAATCAAACTCGTTATCGAAGAATTCCTTTCGCTTTCCGTGAATTGAAACTCACCGAGCGAGCTTTGAATTTCATCGTTGACCAGGGGATTGACTCATATAAGGCATTTGAGACTAAACAAAAGGAACTCAAGTTAAGTCTGCAAACCGTTCAAGGAGAACTGCGAATTTTAGAAAGAAGAATACAAGATATTTCTCTGATCACGAAACAACTTAGGGTAATTGAATCCTTCGATAAACCTCAAACAAAAGCTGAGAAGACCTCCCGTGCCGAGCTGGAATTAACTAAAATCGCAAGCGAGTTCCTTAGAGACAAAGGATTCAAGGAACCTTTTCCCCATAGCAGCTCCTTTGCAATGGAGATAGTTGATCTGCGAGAACAGTTGGAGGTTCTCTATGGAAGATATCGAAGGATTCGACAAGACTATAAAGGGATCCAGAAAGCTAGGAGACAAATTGATCAGGTATTACAAAAAAATCCCCCTCAGGAATTATAGAAAGACACTATAATCCGGGAACTTTTGCTTAAAAACTAAAGGAAGAACAAGGTAATTGTTAACAATGATCAATTTAGTGAACAGGAAAGGGGTGAAAATATTATCGAGAGTGCGAAAGCAAATAACTTGATCTGAAGCGAGATTTACATGATTCTTTTCTCAAATTGGTTAGTGCCTTTGCCAATTTTGGCAAAGGAAAAACTGTAATTCGAGTATCTGATGATTGTACTGTAACAGGAACCACGGTCACAGAAAAATTATAGCTCCGGATAGAAAATAAGATCAACGATAGCATTTCACCAACTTCAGAGTTCCAATAAACAGTAATTTAGTTGGATGGAAAATAAATGGTCGAATTGTCTGTGTTCAAAGGAATGCGCACGCCATATTTATATAGTGCTCGGTCTTATAAGCGGAGAGATACACCCTCAATCACTCCGAAATCTTCAGAGATGCGAAGAATATCGGTCGAGAGTAATGGTCTGACTTTTGATCAGCTTCCTTCTTTGGTGACCGAGCTGTCTTTCAATAATCAAACAAAGGGGTAATGTAGTCCGTTGTTATAAAAACTTTAAATAAGTTTCACTGCGGAATTTCGAATTGATGAAGAGGGAACGATTCTTCAGGTTAGCAGATTCAAACCAAACCGTTCAATTTGCGAAGGACATAATCCGTTTTGGTAAAACAACTTCAGAATTTCTGGATCGTGTAGATCTGGCTTACCTATCGTTATTATTGCAAAACGATAGCGCTTTGAAAAAATTCGACAAATAGTTTGCACCCTATGAGGTTGTAGACGATACTAAACACTTTCCTAGTATACAGATGTTACAAATTTGTTTATTGGGCGATAGTGACGCTCATTAACCTTGACTCAATTTTTTGAATCCCGAAGTAAGAAGGCAGGAAAATCTAAATTCCCGTATTGACGTACAATTATTGTTAGCAGAATAAGGAGGTATTTTGGCAAGACCAACAAACCCTCAAGTAAATGCAGAGAGCGACAGGTTGTTCCTTGAGATGCTCTATGACAACTATAACCGGTTGATGTTCAAGCATGCCAGGAGATATTTTCAGGATCAAACAGATGTTGAAGATGCTGTTCAGGAATCCTTTGAACGACTGATTAGATATCTTCCTACCTTGAGAAGACTAAACCGAAACACTTTGGCGGTTTATATCGTTAACGTAATTAGAAGCTGTTCAATGGATATCTATAGGAAAAGAAAGATAGAGAAAGAAACAAACTTTTCTGACATTTTCGAGGGTTTTGAGGAGACTCTTGTAGATGATTTTGATCCAGACTGCCTAATGGATTCCTTACTGTCCATGCGACAACTGGCTCAGGTCATTTCACAACTGCCAGAGAAAGATCAGTTCGTTTTGGAGGCCAAGTATCTTCAATCTTGGTGCGACTCCGAGATTGCTGAAGTTTTAGGCACTAAGGAAAATACTGTTCGCACACGTTTGTTTCGAGCTAGAAATAGAGCATTACAAATGTTATTAAGAGGTAGGCATGAGGAAGATTAAGTTAAGTGAGAATGACTTAGATACTCTTTTTAAAGAAGCAACGATAGAAGCTGCAAGACTAAAAGGGAAGAAGTTCATGGAAAACCCTGAGCGAGATCCTTTCTATCCTTCGGCTGAGTTTGATAATCGAATTCAATTACTCATAGAAAGCAAGACAAAAAAGTCCGATACCTTCGAGTTTTTTAACAAAGCTTTTCTTGCTTACTCTAAGGTAGCCGCATGGATCCTTTTGGCTTTGTTATTCCTTTTTGTGACTGTGCCGAATGTCGCTTCAGCACGAAACTGGGTAACAAAACTTGTTATGGATTCAAACCAGAAATATGTGACATATTACTTTCAAAACAATGAAACCGGTTTTTTCAATCAAGAAAGTAACCAAAATGGACTTTTTCCTGATGGAATGTACTATCCATCATATTTACCAAGAGACATGAAGCTTGTTCAATTTATTTATAAAGAATCGACGATGACATATCGGTTTAGAGACACCGAAGATAACTATTTAATGATCCAAGTCAATAGCCTGGGTACAACAACAAATGTTGATAACGAAAATCTTAAAGAGCAAATCTTTGTCGTTGTGAACGGAATACAAGCCACCTATAGTAGCAAGGCCGGTATGAGAAGCATAATTTGGTGCGATGAAGCGCATCTTTTTATCGTTGACACAACCCTGCCGAAAGAGGAATGTCTCCGAATTGCTAATGGATTAACGAATTAATTCAGGGCAAGGAATTTACCCAGGTAAGCAATCTATTGTTCTGTTTGAAAAAACGGCTTCGATTTATCCAAAATCACTTAGGCTAATCCTCATTCTTAATAATGCAACTCAATAATTTTTCGGGTGAATGTGAAACACTTCTTCTCTGAATTGTGTTTCTGTTAATAGAACCAACACAAAGGAGAAATATTGAAATGAAACGATCCATAAATTCAATTCTTTTACTTTTTATCTCAGCAGTGTTCATCGTTTCCACTTTCTTAATAGCTGGTGAGGCAGAGGCATCGGTTGAATATCAACCGCTTCTTGAGCAATATTTTCCGCGATACACAGGCACAAGGTTGATTCAAGCAAGTCTTGATCTGCCTGGCAGTATAGCATATTGTGGCTCAACACTAGAGGTTTATCCAGGATATAACGGTTACCTCACAATGTATTTGCAGAAAAAAACATCTGGCTCCTGGAGCAATGTAACCAGTTGGTCAGGAAGTACCGCGGGCTCAATCGGAGTTAGTTTAGATGAATTCTATGCCAATCTCATAGTTGGGACAACTTATCGTGTGCGTGCGGTTGGCATGGTCTATCAAAATGGAGTCTTTGTTGAAACGGTTTCTGCGACGTCTCCTGAACGTACAAGATAATCCTCCCGGGGCAAACTGATTTTCGTTCATGTTATGTCATATAAGGAAGATATTGCGATTTGCTAAGGAGACTATTAATAGTGAAACAGATGAAATCAGAAAAAGTTGATAGGTTCCAATGAAAGTCCTTTCCGAGGAAATGAGGCGTGCTCTAACTTCAAGAGGCATGAGAATTGCGTTGCTCTTGGGAATTGGTCTTCTCACAGTTGGGTTAAATTATGCAAGAGCATACCCACCAGAAAAATCTTTTGTTGATGTCTGGTACATTGCATATAATCAAAGTTTTTACTACCTCATGCTTCCGTTGATTGCCTGCATTCCTTTCGCGGATACGCTGGCAAGCGACCGTAAACAAGGTTATCTTGAAAGACTAGTAATTCGAGGACGATATAAAAACGTTCTCAGCGCGAAATTTTTCGCTAACGCGATAGCGGGCGCATTAGCCTCAGTCTTGCCACTATTGTTCCTCTATTTGATTCTCACACTGACCAATCACAACCCACTTAATCATCCAGCACTTAACTCAATTGAGGGGCGTCCTTATGAAATGGCAGAGTTGGTGAACCTCTTCAAAAACCTACCAGATATCTTTATCTTAGTTGTAAGCGGTGCCGTCTTTATTAATGGAGCACTTCTCGCATTGTTAGGAATGGCTTTTACACTGTTGATAAACCATCGCTTTGTCGCGCTTAGTGTTCCGTTCCTTCTCGCAAATCTGCTTCAATACTTCTCAAACAAGGCAAAACTTCTTCCTTGGTATCTGGCACCATCCGAGATACTTTTAAAGCCAAATTTCAGCCCCTCCCACGCTTTTGAGACAACCAATGAAATACCCTATCTCTTCATCCTCCCTGCAGCATTATTGCTGATCTCCGTTGCTCTGGTTTTGCTCTGTGGAAAGCGGCAGCAAGTATTGGAAAACAGCCTTATGTCCAATGCCGTAAGGCAAGGAAGAATCGAGCTTGCGAATCTAATTCCCGTTCAACTACAAAACTTTCCGATCAAAGAAAGTCGGTTACAGCATGGCAGCCGGTTTGGTAACTATTTAAGAACGCAATTGAATATGCAGATACGCCCCATTCAAATCATCATAATCGGGTTGTGTGTGGTGGTGCTATCTGTGGTTATGTTGGGTTGGATGAAACTACAGTTGCCGCATGTCTTTACAGCAGAATTCGAGGTGAATCGGGTCAACACATGGGATCTCTATTTCCGGACAATTGGAGACCCATGGGCAATGGCTTGGTAGTGTTGCATATTTTGTGTAAACCCTTTTTTCACTTTTGACTCTCACAGTGGTATTTGGACACGGTCACCAAAGAAAATGACCAGTTGTGCCAGGATATCTCGCCAGTGAGGGATGGGC
>Ga0172382_10004794_pt1 | contig 20523 bp, 21 predicted proteins | sample Leawel138RmetaG_FD_122245 | JGI IMG/M metagenome (GOLD analysis project Ga0172382, IMG submission 122245) | Leachate microbial communities from a municipal landfill in Southern Ontario, Canada - Leachate well 138R metaG | ecosystem: Engineered > Solid waste > Landfill > Unclassified | place... | reverse complement strand
TTCATCATTCTTCATGGGCGTATCCTTCCTTCCCTGCTTCTAACAGGGGATATATTGAGATTTAATGGCTCTCAATAGGATACGCCTTTATTATGTCCGTCACCAAGATTTGATTATATCTCCTGACCGGCTTCTTCATCACTACAGGGTGATAAATATAAAAGGTCATAGCTACAGATTAAAAGGTAAAGTATTAGCTTAACAGCTTACGAAAAATCTTGGAGGTAATACGGCCATTTAATGGCTCGTAAAATATCAGCGGGGTGGTACACTTTTATTCCGCCGAAAACCGTGACTTTTTCTTGACATTCCCGTCCATGTGCTACTATTATTTCATACGTAATACCAGGAGAGCATGGTAATGTCGAATTTGGTTAGATTTGGTGTCTCCTTAGATAAGGATCTGCTGGAGAAATTTGACGCGCTTATCAAGAACAAAAATTATGATAATCGTTCTGAAGCCTTCAGGGACCTCATAAGGCAAGAACTTGTAAAAGAGGAATGGGACACAAATACAGAGATCGCGGGTGCAATTACGCTTATCTACGATCACCATCGCAGGGAACTCATGAACAAAGTAACGGATATGCAGCATGACTTTCAGAAGGTGATAATATCGACACAACATGTGCACCTCGATCACTCTAATTGTCTTGAGATCATAGCTGTGAGAGGCAAGGCACAGGATGTGCGGGAGCTTGCAGATCTGCTTAAGGCGATCAAGGGGGTCAAACATGGTATCCTCAGCATGTCGAGCACGGGAAAGGGCATGGGCTGAGAATGTATATTTTTTTGGGCTGTAGTAGCACTATAACAAGAAAAGTAGCATGCAGAGCTAAGGAGACAATGCTCAGGACAGCGATAATGTCAATCTGTGTTACCAGTGAGATAATAGTAACGCTTCTAGGAGGATTGGTTGATGGCGTGGAAAGGATTTGCGAAGGGACTGGTACTTGCGGCGGTGCTACTCGTATCCTGCCCTTCCTGGGCGGCGCATCCGTTGATTACCGATGACACAGGAACCCAGGGAAAAGGGAAATTCCAGGTGGAATTAAATGGGCAATATGATTGGGACAGGGAAGATGTTGAGGGCGTAACCGTCAAAAGCACAGGATGCCAGGCGTCAGCCACACTGTCCATTGGAATAGCGGAAAATGTTGACCTGGTGCTCAGCCTTCCCTATCTCTGGGCAAAAGAAAAGAACGATAGTATAACTGTTTACAATGAAAATGGAGTGGGCGATGCGACACTGCAAGTGAAATGGAAGTTTTTCGAGAAAAACGGCCTGAGCTTTGCTTTGAAACCGGGAATCGACTTTCCCACCGGCAATGACGACAGGGGACTGGGTACAGGAAAGATTGGCGGCAGCCTTTTCCTGATCGCCTCGCGGGAAATGGGTCCATGGGCATTTCACGGCAATCTTGGTTACATGAGAAACGAAAACAATTGTGATGAACGTAAGGATATTTGGCATGCTTCGTTCGCTGCCACATGGGAAGTTATTAAAGATCTGAAGCTGGTCGCTAATGTCGGTATTGAACGCGATCGTGATGATGAGGCGAACGAAGACCCCGCGTTTATTATCGGTGGAATCATATATTCAGTAAATGAACATTTCGATGTCGACCTCGGAGTCAAGGGCGGTTTGACCAGGTCCGAGACGAATATTTCTGCGCTGGCAGGAGTCACCTTGAGTTTTTAAGAAATTAATTATTACTTTTTCCAAAGGAGATCTCATCATGCACATGGCAGACGCTTTACTCTCACCGGCCGTGGCGGCAGCGATGTGGGCCGGTTCAGTAACGGCGATCGGATATTCATCAAAAAAACTAAAACAGAATGTCGATAATAAAATAATTCCACTGATGGGAGCAATGGGTGCTTTTATTTTTTCTGCCCAGATGATCAACTTTACCATTCCCATTACCGGTTCGAGCGGACACATCGGCGGCGGCATGATCCTGGCGATCACACTGGGACCATACGCGGCTTTTCTTACCATGGCTTCCATATTGACGGTACAAGCGCTATTTTTTGCCGATGGAGGACTGCTTGCCCTTGGCTGTAATATTTGGAATTTGGGGATCTACCCCTGTTTTCTTGTCTATCCCCTGATCTACAAACTTATTGCTGGAAACGACATGGGTACGAAGAGGATATCCATCGCTGCAATCGTCAGCGTAATCGTTGCCCTGCAACTGGGCGCTTTTTCGGTTGTCTTGGAAACGCTCTTATCGGGCAAGACAGAATTGCCTTTCGGTACATTCGCCCTGTTGATGCAAACGATACACCTGGCCATTGGTCTTGTGGAAGGAATAATCACGGCAGGGATTATCAATTATGTGAAAAAGATCCGACCGGAAATCCTCGATGCTGTTTCCTTCTCGAAGCCCGTCGAAGCCAGTATTTCTATTAAAAATGTTCTGACGGCCTTTGTAATTGTGGCCGTCGTCACTGGTGGGTTTCTTTCCTGGTTCGCCTCCACTCACCCGGACGGCTTGGAATGGTCCATTGAAAAAGTTACTGGTCAGGTTGAACTGGCTGAGGCTACGGAGGGCATTGCCCCTGTCTTCAGAGGAATCCAGAAAAAAACCGCCTTTCTTAACGACTACAACTTCAAACAGGAAACCGGAGGGAAACTCGAAGAAAACGAAGCCCACGCCTGGCCGGGAGTTGAAGCCGCCACTTCGGTCGCGGGTGTGCTTGGGGGTGTAATTGTTCTGATGTTCATTTCGTTCATCGGTTTAGGAATCCGGTTTTTTAAAAAGCGATAGGCCGAGAATAATAGAGTCATATGCCGGGCGAACCCATGCGGAATTATTACCAGGGCAGCACATACTACTTTATAGCAGTATTTTAACGTGCCGGATTTAAGATGAATTTTGATAAACAATATTACAATATCGGGTTTCTCGATCAGTTATCGTACAAGGACACCTTTGTTCACAAGCTGGACCCAAGGGCAAAAATAATCACCACTTCACTCTTCTTCTTTACCGTCATTTCCTTTTCTAAATATGAAGTAGCGTCCCTGCTGCCTTTTTTCTTATATCCGGTGTTGTTGATGACCATCGGCGAAATCCCTTTCATGCTTATCTTCAGAAAGGTGATCCTAGTTTCGCCTTTTGCCGTATTTATCGGCATTTTCAATCCATTGCTGGATTCTGGACAGGTTTTTATTTTTCAGGGACTGGCCATATCGGTAGGATGGCTTTCCTTCTTCTCGATACTTATCAGGTTTACACTCACCGTCAGCACGACACTCCTGCTCATTGCCACTACGTCTTTCCCGGGTGTTTGTCACGGTCTAAGGCAGTTGGGATTGCCCTCTCTTTTTGTTTCCCAACTTTCTTTTCTCTACCGTTATATCTTTGTGCTCATGGAAGAGACCATGCGGATCGTTCGCGCCAGAAACATGAGATCTTACGGGGAACGAGGCAAAGACATGAGAATATTAGTGCGTATAGCCGGGATGCTTTTTATTCGCACTGTCGAGAGGGCAGAGCGGATTTATTCCGCGATGCTCTCCCGTGGATTTCAGGGCGATATGCCCTCACTGAAACCTTATCGTATTAAAATGGCCGATGTTGTTTTCACCGTGTCTATTTTAACTTTTCTTTATGTATTCCGGTTATATCCGGTAACGCGAATACTGGGTGGATTTATTCAAGGAGTTTTCTCGTGAGCCATCATATTGTGGAGTTTAAAAATGTTTCTTTCCGCTATCCGAACAAAACAGAAGCCTTAAGAGATATTTCGTTTCGGATCACGCATGGGGAATCGGTGGGGATCATTGGCGCCAACGGAGCGGGCAAATCCACGCTATTGATGCACTTGAACGGATATCTTATGCCCACGTCCGGTACCGTCAATATCGGCAATCTTTATCTGGGCCGTCAGACCCGGCAGGAAATTCGAAAAAAAGTCGGCATCGTCTTTCAAAATCCCGATGAACAATTATTCATGCCGACAGTCTACGAAGATGTCGCGTTCGGCCCTCTTAACCTGGGCATGGATGAGGCGATGGTGAGAGAAAGGGTGCGAAGTGCGCTCGATCTCGTTGGTTGCCTTGACTTGCAACATAAATCCCCGCATCATCTCTCCAACGGCCAGAAAAGCTCCGTAGCGATCGCATCGGTCATGGCCATGGAGCCGGATATCCTGGCGATGGACGAGCCGGCAGCCAATCTGGACCCAAGATCGAGGCGATTACTTATCAATCTACTCAGAACCTTCGAGCATTCTAAGGTTATAGCTTCACACGATCTGGATCTGATCTTGGATGTCTGTCAACGCTGCATCGTGATCAGGGAAGGAAACGTGGCCGCCGACGGTCCGGCTTTCGATATCCTCACCAACAAGGAGCTGCTTGAAGAAAACCACCTGGAGCTCCCCCTATCGCTTCAGAGAGGTTGAAGCCAGCATAGGTTCAGCATGTTTCAGCGACCGCGCTTTGCCACCTTCCATGTCACCTGTTCTTTTCGAATACCTTTTTCATTTTCTCGATTACCTGCGGGGATTCCATTTCGGTCACTCCAAGGAACAGATATGAGAAATTGTCAGCCAGGATCTCTTCAGGGTGGATCGTGTAATCCGTATTTTGCCCGATCTGCTCATAAAAGCCCTGCAATTCTTCCTCTTTATAGAGGGTCATTTCCTTATCCTTCAAGATGACCGGTCTTTGTCCCGGGCCTTTAAGCCTGGCTACGGAGATAAATGCTGTTTGGAGGTAATCGAATAATCCCTCACCGTCACTTTTGCTGTATGTGTCGAGCTGGGAATAGAGCAGGGGAAGGACGATGAGATCTTTTTTGGCTGCCCTCACCCGAATGCAGTATTCATTGAACGGTGCGTCCGGATTGGTGATCCGCCGGTTTTCGAGAGATCTGGGAAGCCTGAATGCCGGACATTTATGAAACCCTATGACCCCATACAGGTCGTCTTTCGTTTTTGTGTTTTGCCGGCTGATAATATGAAAAATTTCATGGGAGATCAGCTTGTATATAGCGACCATATCGGTCAAAGGGAACCTGCGGGGAAACACTATTGAATTGCCCCGCGTGTAGGCTGCACCGCCTTCTTCATTACCCGTTGTCCTTATCAGGTAGACTCTGTCAGGTAAAAATGATGCGTATGAAGCCAATCTAGGGGCCAGGGAAGACAGGATCTTCTGGATCAGTTCTTGATCGTCTTTGTCCCATGAGACTACATTATTCCCGACAAATGTCAGGAATTGATCCACCGAAACAGGCTTTTCGGACTGCATGCGTACGGCCCGGTCAAAAGGACTCATATTTTCAATGAATTCATCCCGTGCGGTAAGAATGGATCTTCCTTCTTGTCCGGAAGCAAAAATGAAGACCGGTTTTTTATCTGTGGCCCATGCGGATGTGCACAGGATAAAACCAACGATGAATACACTGATTATTGTTTTTGAAAAACGGGACATAAATGCTCCTTGTTCTCTAGGGGACAAAAACGTCACACGAACTCGTATCTCACGTAATGAAGAGATTCTTTGTCGCAAAATTAGGGTCACTTGTCAGGTTAACCCCGATCCGCCTGAGTCCCGCCTCATCGCCAGGGCTCGGTATATGCGTCATATGGACCTCACAACCTTTCAGGTCCTTCAGTTTTGCAAGCGCGAGCTTTGCCGCGGGATTCGTCATGGTGCTTACGCTGAGGACGATGAGAGCTTCTTCAAGATCGAGACTTACCGAACCTTCGTTTAATATACGGGTTTTAAGGTATCTCACCGAATCTGTCACATAGTCAGGCAGAAGGGCCAGTTGGTCGGGAATTCCTGCAAGATGTTTGATAGCATGAATGACGAGGCTTGTTGCGGCGTGCATCAACGGCGAATTACTGCCTGTCACGATCGTTCCATCCTTAAGTTCAATGGAGGCCCCGCAGTATATCCCTTCATTACCCTTGTTGGCGGTCTGTGCGGCAAGTGCGGCATCGCGGGCCGGTGGCACTACAGACCTGTCTTCGACCGACAGGTCAAATTCCTTCATATAGAGTTCTACTTTTTGACAGGTCTCCTTTTCGGCAAAGCCCATGGCATATTCACAGCGATACCGAAAAAATCTCCTGATTATCTCCTGTTTTGCCGCCTCCCTTATCACCTCGTCATTCTCAACGGCGAAACCGACCTTGTTTACGCCCATATCGGTCGGAGAACGATAGAAAGACTCACCGCCGGTAATTTTTTCCATGATCCGGTATAACACCGGGAAAACCTCTACATCCCGGTTATAATTGACCGACATTTGGCCGTACGCTTCCATGTGAAACGGGTCGATAAGGTTGAAATCCCTGATATCGGCGGTCGCAGCTTCGTACGCAACGTTAACCGGATGCTTCAAAGGCATGTTCCAGACGGGAAACGTTTCGAACTTTGCATATCCGGACCGTATACCCCGTTGGTGATCATGATACAGTTGCGAAAGGCACGTGGCGAGCTTGCCTGAGCCGGGCCCGGGACCCGTTACTATGACAAGGGGTTTTTCGGAAACGATATAATCATTAGCGCCATATCCCTCGTCGCTCACTATCGTGTCCACATCAGTGGGATATCCCTTCGTGTACCGGTGGGTATAAACGCTTATCCCGCGCCGCTCCAGCTTGTTCTTGAAATGAACTGCTGCGGGTTGGCCTTCGAACCGCGTGATGATTACACCGAGAACGTTTATGTCCCAGCTCCTTAAATCATCTATAAGCTTCAGGGCGTCCGCATCGTATGTAATGCCGAAGTCGGCCCGTATCTTCTTCCTTTCAATATCGCCCGCATATATACACAAAAGGATGTCTGCTTTATCTTTCAGTTTTGAAAGCAGGAGCATTTTGGCATTCGGGTCATAACCTGGAAGGACCCTGGCCGCATGGAAATCGTAGAGTAGCTTACCACCAAATTCCAGGTACAGTTTGTTGTCGAACCTTTCAACCCTTTCGAGGATCTCGTCTGTCTGCAGCCGAAGATATTTCTCGTTGTCAAAACCACGGGAAAAATTCATTGCCACCCCTTTTTTCTTTAAACCGGGAAACTATCTATTTTGCAGATATCTTTGCCCACGAATCCCGAAGTGTAGCGATCCGGTTGAATACCGGTTTTAAGGGCAATGAATCTTTCGTGTCGCAGCAGAAATAGCCGGTGCGTTCGAACTGGTACTTTTCCCCAGATTTAGCCTGGCCGAGTCCCGGTTCAACGTACGCTCTATCTACGACCTCGAGCGAGCCGGGATTCAGGAGGTCCTTCATTTCACCCTCCGCACCCGCAGGATCTGCAACCTTAAAGAGCCTGTCATAAAGGCGGACAGTAACCGGTACGGCATGTACGGCGGATACCCAGTGGATAACACCGTCAACCTTTCTGCCATCGGCAGGGGCGGCGTTCTTCGTGTCGGGATCATACGTGCAGTGCAATTCCCGGATCTCCCCTGTCGCATCGTCTTTCACCATGGATGCGTAACGGATAACGTATGAATTCCTGAGCCGGATCTCCCGGCCGGGACCGAGACGTTTATATTTACGGGGAGGCTCTTCCATAAAATCATCTTTTTCAATGTAAATGGTTTTCGAAAATGGTACCATTCGGGTACCCATTTCCGGTTTCTGAGGATGGTTTGCACATTCCATGTCCTCGGTCGCGCCTTCGGGGTAATTGTCGATAATGACCTTGAGCGGGCGCAGCACCGCCATTGCCCGAGGTGCGGTCTCGTTCAGGTCCTCGCGCACACAATGTTCGAGGAGCGCTATATCGACAAGATTGTCATTTTTTGCAACACCGATCCGTGAGCAGAACTCGCGTATTGCGCGCGCCGTGTAACCGCGCCGCCTCATTCCCGCGACTGTCGGCATACGGGGATCGTCCCATCCGTCGACAAGGGCGCTTTCGACAAGTTCGATCAGTCTTCTCTTGCTCAGGATAGTGTAACTGATGTTGAGGCGGGCAAATTCGATTTGACGGGGTTTGGACCCCCCGATCAGTTCATTGACGAACCAGTCGTAAAGAGGCCGGTTATTTTCGAACTCCAGCGTGCATATTGAATGCGTTATGCCTTCGATAGAATCCGACAGGCAATGAGCAAAATCATACATCGGATAAATCACCCAGTTGTCGCCCAAACGGTAATGGCCGGACCTTTTTATCCGGTAGATGACCGGGTCCCGCATCGTAATATTCGGAGATGACATATCGATTTTTGCCCTCAGAACATGTGCTCCATCGGGAAATTCACCCGCCCTCATCCGGGTAAAAAGGTCAAGATTTTCTTCGACTGTTCTGTCACGGTACGGGCTGTTCTTCCCGGGTTCCGTCAGGGTGCCGCGGTATGCCCGTATCTCGTCGGCATTAAGGCTGCAGACATACGCTTTTCCGGTTTTTATGAGATCGATCGCAAACTGGTATAGTCTGTCAAAATAATCCGATGCAAAAAATAGCCGGTCATCCCAATCGAACCCCAACCACCTGACATCGTTTTGAATTGATCCGACAAATTCCATGGATTCGCCGGCAGGATCGGTATCATCCATGCGCAGGTTGCAGGTGCCTTTGTACTGAGCCGCAAGGCCGAAATTGAGGCAGACTGATTTGGCATGCCCTATATGAAGATATCCGTTAGGTTCGGGTGGGAAACGAGTCGCGATCCGGTCATGTTTCCCAGTTTTCAGGTCGCTATCAATAATTTCTCGAATAAAATCGCTTTGGGTCGACGTAGCATCCTCAATCATATTTTCCTCAGGTTTTTCACGCAATGTCTTGTTGGCTCCTACTCACAGTGTGCTTCAGGAGTGAACATTTTTACCATAAATGGCTTTCATTATCAATGTGTTATAGAAAAACATCGGAACGGATCCATAAAGAGAACAAGGACATTTCCGCATATTTTACAACGGCAGCTTTTATTGCGTTTTAAAGACGATTGCCTTACTATTCATATGATGAAACTCGTTATTCTGGGCACAGGAACGGCTATTCCGCGTATCGAAAGAAATTCTTCGGCTTACCTGGTCATGACCAAAGGCTTGAACATTCTTGTTGATGCAGGCCCGGCCGTGGTGCGACGACTCTTGGAGAAAGGCTTTGACGTAGACGATATTGACGTTGTGATCATTACGCATTTTCATGTGGATCATACGGCCGATCTCCCCACGTTCTTCTTTGCATGTAATTACGGCAAGGTGGCACGTGAGAAACCGCTCACGATAATCGGTGGGAGAGGGATAACCCGTTTTTATGGGGGGCTGCGGAATGTGTATCCCTGGATCGAGCCGAAAACGTATGACCTGACCGTGAAGCCCCTGGTAAATCAATCGCAGGTGTATAACGGGATTACCATCACAACCGCGCCCGTCAAGCATAACCCCGAAAGCATTGCCGTCAGGCTCGACGAAAAAAGATCGCTGACATTTTCTGGTGACACGGATTTTTCGCAGAATCTTATAAGACTGGCGGACAGAAGTGATCTCCTTGTTGCCGAATGTGCGTTTCCGGAACGCAAAGTAAAGGGGCACCTCAACCTCGAGGCCCTCGACAAAATAGTGCAGAAGGCAATGCCGAAACGTGTTCTGCTAACACATCTCTATCCCGAGTGGGATACATACAAGGGCGTCCTGCACGCGCCTTACCTCCTAGCCGAGGATGGGATGGAGATAGATATTTAGACTTGATCTTTCTTATTCTGGAAAATCAAGGACATATCGTATACAATCCTATTCAGACCAAATGTACGTTCCGAAAAAAATTCATAACGAGACACTGGATCCCGGCAAACCGGGATAACGGTTAAGTGGTCAAAATGGCAAAGTTTAGACGGGAGAAGGCGGGTCGGTATATTCTTGTATATCGGGGGGGATGCGCCGATATTGGGGCTTTTATCGACAAGGCTATGGATCCGGACCGGAGGTTGACGGCGGGCAGGGGCGCTCCCGGGATCTTTGAGTTTGATGGAGAGACCTTTGTTATCAGGCAGTACCTTCATGGGGGGTGGCTGCGGGGTATTACGAAAGGCACGTTCCTGGGAGAAAAACGAGCATCCAATGAACTTGATATTACAGTTTATCTCGACGAGAACCGGTTCCCCGTGGTGAAGGGATTCGGATATATTTCTAGGAAAGGCATAGTTGCGAATGACCTTTTCTTCATCTCTGTCTTCGCAACAGATGCCTGGGACCTGCTCGAATATTTCAGACGATCGGGCAGGCGGGAGCGTCTGCGGATGGCAAAGATGCTGGCCGCATATTTTTTCAGGCTTGGCGATCTTGGCATATACCATCCCGATCTTCATCTCAGGAATGTTCTCGTCGATCCGGCCGGAGGGATCTTCTTTCTAGACTTCGACAAGGCATATCGAAAAAAAATGGAGCCGGACGATTATGAAAAAATGTTCTGGAGGCTCGACAGGTACGTGCTAAAGTACAGCGAATTGTTTGGCGACCCTGTCAATGACAGAGAGCGCCTTATTTTCTTACGGACATTTGAGCGCCTATCCGGATATAAGTTCATATCCAGAATGCAAGCAAACCGCGATAAAAAAGAAAGGTCAGCCCGGCTGGGCTGGCTCATAGACCGTTTTTTGTACGCCCGCAGGAAGAATTAGGCCGAATTCCACGCTCTAAACTATCTCCCTCTCGCCAGGCTTCACTCGAACCCGCCTTTTCCTGTGGGCTCGAGTGAAGCCTGGCGAGAGGGAGATAGGGAGATTTTTTGCTTTTCTTAATTCTTGTGCCGCCGGTGTTTTCGCCTCTGCCGCCCCCATCTTTGGTGGACCCAGAACCATTCGTCTGGGTGCTTGCGTATTATGTCTTCGAGGAATGCGTTTATCTTTCGCGTATTTCTCGCTATGAGTTCTTCGATATTGCCTTCCCGTTCCATCACGATCGGTTCGCCGCACACGATGGTATATCTCAGGAACCCTTTCCGCAGGGGATAGCAGGGGACGACGAGGCATCCAGTTTTCATGCCGATCATTGCGGTACCCTTCGATGTCGGCACCTGCTGTCCGAAAAGATCGACAAAAACAGCCCGGGAACGTTTTTCTCGCTGGTCACCTAGGATAGCGATAATTGCATTTCTTTTGAGAAGGCGCATGACCTCTTTGGCCGTATTTTCATTTACGATTATGGTTAGACCGGTCGATTCGCGGAGTCTGTTGAGGAATGTGTTGAGACGGGCATGTTTTTTTAAGGGGCGCGCCAGGGCGACGACCGGTTGGTTGAGAAGCTTCGAGGTAATCCCCATGATCTCCCAGTTTCCGAAATGAAATGTCAGCGCTATTACCCCGCGTCCTGAACCGAGAGTCCGGGCAGCTATGTCTTGCGGCTCAAATGAAAATCGTCGGGGTATCTCTGCCGGAGGAATAAAAGGGACCATGAGCAATTCGATCATGTTCGTGCCGAGCTTTTTGAAACAGTTCCGGGCAATGGCTACGGCTTGCTCTGGCGAATAATCCGGAAAAGCACGGCGGATGTTTGATATGGCAATATTACGCCGCGTCTTGAGCAGGGCGTAACCTGTTGCACCCAGCATACGTCCCACACCGGCCTGTGCATTTTCGGACACAGTCCTTAAGGCGCACTGCATCAATCTTATAAGTGCAATAAGAATAAGATCTATGATAACGCGTCCTGTTAAGTGTTTTCAGGCTTTATAGGAATTGCCTCGGTGGTGAGCATTATGGGAATTCCGTCCCGTATAGGGTAGAGAAGACCGCATTTAGCGCACACAAACCCTTCGGGCGAGGCTGACAGCGTGAGGTCCCCTTTGCATTTAGGGCAACACAGGATATCGAGCAAATCCTGACTGATAGTCATAGTCTTTCCCCTGGATCAATCCGTATTTTCGCTGTTTTTCTTCATGGCCGGCTCAAGGATATCTCCGAGTGTAGAAAATGCGCCGCCTGTTTCCTCACGGACCTCTGATGCTGTCCTGGTCTCTCTTTTTCTCAACACTTTCGTGCTCAGGGCTATTCTCTTGTCTTTCTCATCTATGTTAAGGATGGCCGCCTGTATTATGTCATCGAGAGTGAACACCTCGGATGGCTGCTTTCCCTGCAGTTCATCCATCTCGGATATATGAATGAGACCTTCGACCCCTTCTTCGATTTCTACGAAGACCCCAAAGTCGGTAATGCTGGTAATATGGCCTTCAACGACGTCACCCACTGAATAACGGTTTGAGACTCCTTTCCAGGGGTCTTCTTTGAGTCTCTTTATACTTAACGAGAATTTCTTTTGTGCTTTATCGATATTAAGAACAAGCGCCTCTATCGTAGTGCCTTTTTTGAGTTGTTCCTGGGATGCCTTTTTTCTTCGCGACCATGATAGTTCGGACATATGGACCAGTCCGTCAATGCCGTTTCCGATACCCACGAACATTCCAAATTCGGTAAAATTCTTGACCTTGCCCTTTACTATTGAGCCGGGAGGATAGTTAGCCTCAAGCTCATCCCACGGATCGGGAGCAAGTTGTTTGAGACCGAGGGATATACGCTTTTTCTCGAGATCGATCTTGAGGACAACGAGTTCAAGGGTGTCGCCCTTATTGACCATCTTCGAAGGGTTCTTGAATTTCTTGTCCCAGCTCATTTCGCTGACATGTAGGAGGCCTTCTAGGCCCTGTTCGAGTTCAACGAATGCGCCGTACTCTACGATGCCGACAACCTTGCCCTTTACCCTGGTCCCGACGGGATATTTTTCATCGATCTTCAACCAAGGATCGGTCTTGAGCTGTTTCATGCCGATGGACACACGGCCTTTTTCTGTGTCGATCCCTATGATCTTTACCTTTGCTTCGTCCCCTATCCTCAAATATTCCTTGGGATGCGTGATCTTCCCCCAGGTTATATCATTAATGTGAAGGAAGCCGTCAACGCCACCGAGATCAACGAATGCGCCGTAATCGGTTATATTTCTGACGAAGCCGTATATGATCTGTCCGTCTTTGACATTTTTCCAGAATTCCTGTCTTTTTCTCTCGCGTTCTTCTTCGAGAAGAACACGCCGTGAAAGAATAATGCTACCTTTCCTCCGGTTGGATTTGATAACCTTGAACTTAAGGGATCGCCCGACAAAGGATGCCGGGTTCTTGACCGGCTTTATATCGACCTGCGATAGTGGAAGGAAAGCGTTGATCCCCAGATCAACTATGAACCCACCCTTGACCTCCGAGACAATATGTCCCTCGAGTGGGGTCCCGTCTTCGAGTGACTTGTCTATCTTCTCCCATGTCTTGATCTCATCTACCCGTTTCTTCGACAGTCTTAAAAGACCCGATTCCTTCTCGCGTCCAATGATCATAACCTCTACCTCATCATCGACGCTTACCGGCTGTTCGCTGCCTTCACGCGGCGAAAATTCACCGAGCGGTACTATGCCCTCCGATTTTAAACCGACATCGACGATAACAGAATCGCCCGCGATATTTATTACCTTTCCTGTCAGTATGTTGCCTTCCTGGAGGCTTTTCAACGACGTCTCGTATAATGTCTGCATATCCTCCTGCGTGTTGTCTTTCGGTGTCGCGGTATCTGTATCCACCATCATGGTGTGCCCCCTAAAAATTTTTTACTTTCCCTTCAACAATATCTATGATCAGATCGGGTGTTGACGCTCCCCCCGTCAGACCTACCCGTGATACATTCTGGAACCATTCGGGACGAAGGTCATCGACTGTTTCAATATGATAGGTATTTGGCTGGACTTTATGTACGACCTTGTAAAGCTTAGTGCAGTTTGAACTGTTCTTTCCCCCGACTACCAACATCATGTCTACTTCGCCCGATAATTCTACAGCTTCGTTTTGTCGTATCTGGGTGCTCTCGCAAATGGTGTTGTATATTCTGAGTTCCTCCACTCCGGCAATGAGCTCTTTTACGATCGAAACGAATGTTCCTTTATCGAGGGTGGTTTGACTTACGACCCCCACCTTTTTGGCAGTCAATGCTGTTGGTTGTTGCAGTACAATACCATCATTATCAAGGTAACTCAAGACACTTTTGACCTCGGGATGGTTCCTGTCGCCGACGATCACAACCTGATACCCGCTCTTCTCGAGGTGCTTGGCATGCTTGCGCACACGCTTCACGAAAGGACATGTCGTGTCTATCCATTTTAACCCGCTTTGGTGAATATATTCCTCTTCCTCTTTCTTGATCCCGTGCGTGCGGAATACGACCGTGCCCTCTTTGACCTGATAGACATCATCGACGGGTATTATCCCTTTTCCCTTCAATAATCCGACCATCTGGGGATTATGGATGATCGGGCCTATGGTAAATACCTTTCCACCCGCTTCTGCGGCCTTCAAGACCATGTTGATGGCCCGTTTAACCCCGAAACAAAAACCGATATTCTTCGTTTTAACGACGTTCATTTCTTTTGTTCGTCCCTGTCTTTAATATGGGTCAGGATAATATTCAATACCCCTTCGATATCCGTTCCCGTTGTATCGACAACAATTGCCCCATCCGGGACAACAAGGGGTGCTATTGCCCGCGTGGAATCATCCGCATCGCGTTTTTCCATTTCTTGTTTAACGGTAGTCAGCGGCGGTTTCGAACCTTTTGAGGTCAGCTCGGAATGTCGCCGGTGTGCCCGTTCATCAGATCGCGCATCGAGATAAAACTTAATATCCGCATCCGGAAAGACAACGCTTCCGGTATCCCTTCCTTCAAGAACGACATTCTTGTCTGCCGCGAGCCTGCGTTGAACAGCATTTGCATATTCTCGAACGGGTTGATGCTGGGAAAGGGAAGAGGCCAGGAGGGAAATATCGGGCTCGCGTATTTCTTCTGAAATATCCTTCCCGGAGAATCTTACCCGGGTATGTTTGCCGAATTCGAACGTGAGTGGGAGATCATGAAGAAATTCCTCGATAGATCCCCCATCTTTTCGTGTATTATAAGCATAAGCGATGCCGCGGTAGATTGCGCCGGAATCGATGTAAGTGTAGCCGGCGGACACAGCAAGGAGTTTTGCGATCGTACTTTTACCGGCACCGCTTGGACCATCAATCGTTATGATCTTGTGTTTTCTCAAAGTCACGTTGTTTCCCGCAGCCCTAAATACCCATAAGCCAAATAATCAGTATATACCAAGTTATCGAAAAATTCAAATTGTATCGCGGGGATAGCGGTTCGCAAGGGCACGATTTCAATAATAAAACACCGTTCCATCCTTTCACGTCCTTTCTCGCATAACATATGGACCTTCGAAAAGGATAAAAGCCGGATGTATCGCTGAATTACAGAGAAAATATGGAGAATTCATCCATGCCAATTATATATTGAACAGGCATAAGATCGGGGAGGCCGAAACCGCGTCCTGCATCAATGAAAAACCAATTTTTCGAGTATGGTAATTTACCCCATATTTAACCAATAATTAATCAATGAGAATTCGGAGTCGTCTTATGCTAATATGATCACGCAGTGCAGGGGAAGCGGGGTTATTGGGTCATTTAGCAGTAAAGCTTATGGGAAAGCGCCTGTAGTCAAATAATATTACATATAAATAGGTTTATTAAGCGACAGACAGTTCCGTGTAATTATTCCTAAAGTATAGGAACGGGTCGCTTAGTGCGGAAAACAGGCAAAAGTTCACTTCAACCGGATTCGTACCGATCGGGTCGGCGCACATCCACAGTACGGTGCAAGTGGTGCGGCAAGGAAGTGAGAATTATCCCGTTTGGTTTCGGATACATTGCCGCATGCTGCGGTCACATTATTTATAGCGGCCGGAAATTGCCACGTGACACGTCACCGGGGAATGTCCCGGGAAAAGACTCCGAATAGCCCGGCTCATTTTGGTCTTGTTATGTTTGGTGGGCATGCTGCGATCGATGTTGACGATAATAGGTCTGGCATGTGCGCTATGCCTGGCATATTATCCTGCGTCCGCGACGACCTCAGGTACTTTTAGATGTCCTGACGGAGCCGTAGTAGCAGTTCATGACAGACTTTCCGCGGTGATGGCCAGGTGGGATGCCCCGACAGTGATATCTAGGAGAACTGTGACGAGGGGGCCTTCCTTTCGGATATTTTGAGACAGTTGAAATAGAGGAATGGACATACAACCTTGGCCCGACTTCATTTATACATTACCTCACCTTTTAAAACGGTTTTCTCGAGAGAATAGAAAGCGGGGGATATGGAAATTAACGTTTTCCCTGCAATCTCTTTTCCTGGTGGTTCGTCCGGTCGGTTACCATTCGCGCAACTTTGTGACATTCATTTATGTGATGTCGGATGACGAGCATCATGCCCCCGTAGCTCACGCCCGCTGAGACAACCTGCCCTATAAGGGGCATATATCTGCTCACCTGTTTTACGGTCAACCTCTTTATCCCCATATTTTGGAGAAGATGGATTATCAGGTCTTTGGTGAGATATCTCCCGATGATCTTTGACCCCACCTCTCTGGCCACTTCGTAAATTATGATAGATAGTTGCCGGTCATAGCCGTCTATTTGCTCTTTTGCAAGCCCGAACTTTTGCGCTATTTTCGGGATAATATCCCGCAAGACCATGATATCGGTGGCGGTATTCGTAAATGGGACAGGCAGTATCGACGCAGCTGCAGACATCAAAGCACGTTTACGGGACATCTTCATGCATTCTCTTCTTATATGCTCCAATTCTTCTTTTGTGCGTGCCGCCATACTCATTTATAGTATTTCGTACCGTATCAAGGCAAGGATTTTGTCCGGGTGAAAAGTGGCATGCGCTCTGATAATTTTCCTGCTGTGCGATGCAAGGACCAAATGGCGCAGGTAAAGGCCGGTATATGTGATCCCGTGTCCACGGAATGGAATTATTCAGGCCGTTGGTGAACAATATCTGATATAGACGTATATCTCCCCATCTGAAAGCGGCTGCACTGCCGTATAAAAATAACCGCCACATCCGAACGAGCTTTTCATCGAACATTTCGGCTATCTTGTGCCTGTTGTCTTCAAAGCGTTTTCCCCATTCGTCCAGGGTCGCAGCATAGTGAATACGGAGGTTTTCTATGTCAACGGGGACAAGCTTTTCCTTTCCCATGGCCTTTATGATGTGATCGAGTGCGGGTATATGGCCGCCGGGAAAGATATATTTCATCGTCCAAGGGTCTAAAGGAGTATGCTTTTCCTTACCTATCGTGTGAAGAAGGCCTATCGCCTGTGTCTTCAAAAGCGTTCGAACCTTCCTCATAAAAAGCGGAATGAATTCCTTGCCGACATGTTCGAACATTCCAATGGAAGCGAATTTGTCGAACTGGCCGCCAATGTTCCGGTAATCCTCCTGAAGGATTGTTATCTTGTCGTCAAGGCCTTCCGCGGCTATCCTGTCCCTTGCATATCGCGCCTGATTAGGAGAGATAGTACAGCCGACCCCGGTAATCCCATAATTACGGGCTGCGTATATAAGCATTCCGCCCCATCCGCAGCCGATATCTATGAGTGATTCTCCTTCCCGGAGTTGAAGTTTTCTGCATATATGTTCGTATTTTTGTTCTTGGGCTTCCTCCAAGGTGTCTGTTGCTTTTCGGAAGTAGGCGCATGAATACGCCATCGTCTTATCAAGATAGCATTTGTAGAAATCGTCACCAAGGTCATAGTGACGTGTTATATTTGCTGGCGCCCGACGGACCGTGTTCAAAGATGCTATATGCGTAAATAGCACAGACGCTTTCGTTAAGGGAGACAGCTTGATATTCTGAAAACGTGGGTCGACCCCGATCTGGACAAGTTTTTGAAAGTCGCCATGCACATCGATATTGCCCGCCACATATTCTTCCCCAAAACCCATAGACCCCTTGCTCAGAAGCCGTTTTGCAGAGGCTTTGCTGTGAAAACCGAGTGTGAACACCGGTTTTCCGTTCCCATACTGTTTGGTCTGACCATCCCAAAAAGTTACATCAAAAGGAATATCGGGTAATTTCTCGCTGAGGGCCGCAAGTAGGTCTTGGAAGGTCTTCTTCATGGCTTTTTCCTCTTGATGATGTGTTCATGCTTTCTTATTTCCTCATAATGAGTATTTATATCCCGGTCGTCGTGAGAGGTCAAGGGGCATGGCCCTGAAGATCCGCTGCCAGATGCCTGCGGAAAGCCAATTCTTCCTTGCAATATCACCCCCATTGCAGGAGAATTGATATAAGACTCACTTGTATCGGGCCGGGCAAAACACCGCGTGTAACGATAGGCAGGAAAGAGCAGAGCTAAAAGACCCGGTCGTAATTCAACCTGGATAAAAAGTATTGCGAGTCGATAGCCAAAAAGGAATAGCAACCCCATTATATAATCATTATGGATATTACGAAAAGAGACCTTAAGGAAGTTCTATCCCAGCATGTGCGGTGGCTTCAAGATCAGGGTGGCGCCTGTGCCAACCTGTCCGGCGCTGATCTGTCGAACTCTATGATGGCCGGTGTGAATTTGTCTCATGCAATATTGTCCGGCGCCGACCTTACCGGTGCAATACTTGTACATGCCAACCTGTCCGGTACCGATCTGTCCGGCACGGTTCTTACCGGTGCAGATCTGTCCCGTGCCAACTTTTATCGGGCAACCCTTTCCGAGGCAAACCTTTCGGGGGCCATATTGATCCGGGCGAATTTGGCCGGGGTCGATATGTCGCGGGCCAATTGCACGAGTGCGAACTTAAGGGGTGCGAACTTAAGTCGGGCAAACCTTTCGGGGGCCGACCTCAACGAAGCCGATCTTGCAGGGACAGATCTCGAGCGGGCGGACCTTGCCTTGGCCGAGCTCATAGGCGCCGACCTGACCGGAGCGAATCTTTCCTATGCAGACCTTTCCTACGCCAATCTTTCCCGTGCCAATCTCGCCAGGGTCAATCTCGCGGGAGTAGATATCTCGCGTGCTAATCTCGCTTACGCAAACCTTGCCGGGGCAAATCTAACACGCGCGGACATGACCCTGGCCGACCTCAACGAGGCTGACCTTACGGGTGCCACCTGGCCGGACGGAACAAAAAAATAGAATGAACTTTGAGAAGATCTGCTTTACCCTATATGCGAAAATGTAACCGGAGGTACAATGCGCTACAAGGGTGTTATTTTTGATCTTGACGGGACGCTCGTTAATTCGCTTGAAGATATTGCGGACTCCATGAACACCGTCCTGAAAAGATATGGTTTCCCGACCCACGATGCCGATGCATATAAAGCTTTCGTCGGCCGCGGTATGACAAACCTTGTTACGAGGGCACTGCCCGAAGATGCCCAGGACGAAGTCTGGATAGCGCTGTGCCGCGATGCGCTGCTGGATGAATATGGCGTCAACTACCTCAAAAAGACACGACCGTATGATGGGATCATCGACCTGCTCACTGTACTTTCCCGAATGAACATCGAGAGGGCTGTGTTTTCGAACAAGATCGACCATCTTACGAAAAAAATAATGGCAGAACTTTTTCCCCATTGCCATTTTGGGATAGTTTTGGGATCGGGCCCTGGATTGCCCGAGAAGCCGGACTCAAAAGGAGTCCTTGCAATAAGCGATCATTTGAAGATCGCACCCGAGAACCTCATCTATGTCGGAGATTCCGATGTCGACATGCAAACGGCCCGCAATGCAGGCATGATCCCCGCCGGTGCCCTGTGGGGTTTCAGAACCAAAGAGGAATTGATCTCAAATGGGGCCCAATATCTACTCGATCATCCGATGGATCTTGCTCCGATTTTGCAATAATGGAGAATTCTTCTGTTACTGGCCGCTTCCCTTGCTGTCCAAAATATCTTCTATGGGCTCCAGCAGGACACTTTTCTTGAAGGCGATCACGCTTGAAATGACTTTGTCTGCGTAGCGGTCGTCCTTTGCTCCCAGGTATTTGTATAGCGTGAGGCGCAGGTCGTTATTTGATCCGCTCATGTACAGGCAGGCGAAGTATCTTCGTGCCTGCCGAGAGGTTTTTGTTGATATCATGTGCTTCTTCCTGTGACGAAAAGTAGCGGTTCCAGGTAAGCCAATGGACTTGCATCAATCCGAGTGCATTCTTATCACTCACAGCATTGGAGTTAAGGCCGCTTTCAACCATATGATATCCATAACGACCGATAAGAAATTAAGCCTGTGCTCATTGGAGGTAAACCGGTATTTCTTCTCATGCACGTGGTCCGCAACGGCTTTGACGAAGTGTCATCGTAATTCACAGGATGGAACTGCCTATCCTGCGGTTCCAAGCCAGCCTGTTGAGTTATTGTTTTTCCGGTTCTGATTATGGAATCGAATTGAACAGAATTCAAAATATAAAAAATGTGCTTGATGAAGAGTTCGCAAAGACAAATAGTTACTCCACGATCAAGACAGATATATTTAGAAGATCTGTCCAGATTTCTTCGTTACATACAAAAAACTGTATGCGGATTCTTGTATGCATTTTTCTCGGCTCCCTTGGTCTTAGTGATAGGCGCGGTGACCCCCGATGTCAATAATGGACACCTTAATTTTTATGCAGCCGGTCTTTGAGCATAGAATGCCTGCTCGTAACCGGCGGGTGATAAATACCCGAGACGTTTTTGCCG
>Ga0172382_10004793_pt1 | contig 20524 bp, 20 predicted proteins | sample Leawel138RmetaG_FD_122245 | JGI IMG/M metagenome (GOLD analysis project Ga0172382, IMG submission 122245) | Leachate microbial communities from a municipal landfill in Southern Ontario, Canada - Leachate well 138R metaG | ecosystem: Engineered > Solid waste > Landfill > Unclassified | place... | reverse complement strand
ACCTGCCTGCCCGCCATCCTCCACATGCTCGAGACCATCGACGCAACCGCGAACGTCCATGCCTTCCTCGAAGCCGACGGCCCGCAGGACCACCAGCCGGTCCCGCCCTCGTTCGCCTCCTCGGTCGTCTGGGTCCACCGCAACGGCCAGCAGCCGGGACCGGGCACCCTGCTTCTCGATCGGCTGGCGACATTCACCTTCCCCGAAGGGTGCGGGCATACCTATCTCATCGGCGAAACCAGCAACGTGCGGCGCAACGCCACCATCTGATCGGTCGGGGCTTTTCGCGGGAGCGGATTTCGTCGGAAGGCTATTGGCGGCCCGGCCGGATCGGCGGGCACGATCATGTCGACGATTGAGGTTCCGAAACCAGCTCGGGGATGTCCGCGTCCGACGGCAGCCTTCGGTAATCGGCAATCCTGCGCCACCATTCCTCGATCGCGCGCCGGTCGGCCTCGATCCAGGCCGCCTTCGGCGCGAATGCTTCCCACGCCGCGACATGCTTGACCGAAACGGTCGTCAGCAGAGGTTTTCCGGCGGATACGGCCATCTCGAATGCAGGCCATAGCCCGCGCTGCATCGTCTCAAGCTTGCCGAACTTGCTCAACACGACGACGTCGGCTAACGGAACATGAGCGAGTATCGCCTGGCACGCCCTTTCCATTCCCGAGGGGTCGAGACTGCAGGTCGAGCCCGGCGCGGGGGCATCGAGGCGAATGGAGAATTGTTCGCGGGCGGCGATGTCGTGCAGAAAGCCTGCGCTGCATGTCTTTCCGGGACCGGCATTCCCGGCAGTCAAGCCGACGACGCGCAGGCCCGCCCTCGACCAGGCGGCGGCCGCCGCCGTGAGAAGGGCCTGGTTATCCGATCCGCCGCGGTTCGCGATGACGGCGATGGCGTTTGGCGCGGTCATGGCTGGATTGTATAGCACGCTTCGCAGCATCGACGAACCGGAACGATGCGGGAGGCCCGGGAGCGGATGCCTCCGAACGCGGCGTCACCGCGCAGATCTTCCGCTATCGGCCAAAGCCCAGCGGGTAGCGGCCATTCCGCCGTCCGGCTTGCCGTCTGTCGGCGTGGCCGGCCTTTCATTTCCCGTCAGGGTCGGCCGTCAGCACTTTTTGCGCGCGGGGCGTCACCGTGCCTTCGCTCAGTGCCGAGACATCGGCCAGGGTAAGCAACCCGTTGGCGATGCCGTCGGTCATACGCGTGCACCAGACCTCGGCTGCCCGTTCCATCGGCACGCCCATGAATTCGGCCAGCCCTTCCGGGCTCGCGCCGACGCCTTGCGCGATGCAGACGGCAATGGCCGACCGGCGCTCCGCGTCGTCGGCCCGCAGCACGGCGGCCATCTGCTGGAATTCCTGCTCGCTGCCGGCCAGCTGCGCCGAAGCCGGGCCGCTCGCCGGCAGGCCGGAAAGCAGGATCGTGGCGACGATCAATCGGGTCCGCATGTCGTTCTCCTCACTATAGGTGGGAAAGGCGCATTCGCGTCATTCGCCGCGCGTCATGCCGCCGTCGAAGCCGCAGGCGGCGCCGTGATAATAGGTGCACGGTCCCATCTCCTCGGCGCCGAGCGCGTTGCCCTCGCGCGATAGCGCAACGCGGCAGGCCGGGGCCGTCGGGTCGGCAGGATCGTAGCTCTCGCCGATCACCGTCGTCCCGCTCGGTTTGCCGTAGAGCGTAACCGCGCCTGAACACCCTTCCATTCCCGTCACGAGGTCGATCACGAGATAGTCCGGCTTCGCCGTGCCGCGGCGGATGGCGGCGGATACGACAGCGCCATCCCATCGTCCCACCCAAGGGTCGACCGGCGTGGATGCCGGCGTCCCGGCGGGCGGCAGATAGGCGACGCATATGCGCCGGCCGCTGTCGTCGCCCTCGTCCCGGCCGGTCTCGTCGGCGGTGTCGCGGCCGCAGGAACCGATGGCCCAATAGACGAGGATTTCGCCATCGGCGGACAGGTTGACCGGCCTCGTTTCGAGCGACATGCCGCGCGTGCAGTCGGTGCGGGCGCTGTTCACCGCCGCCCTCGTTCCGGGCCTCCTGGCGACGGGCTTCCTGATCGTCGGCGCGGTGGTGGTGGCGAAGATACGCAACTACCCGGTGCTGGAAGCGACGAGCTGGGGGGAGCGCTGGGTTGCGACGCGGCGCGCGCTGCCGAGCATGCTGTTGCCGGTATTGATCCTTGGCGGCATCTACACCGGAGCCTACACCCCGACCGAGGCGGCGGTGATCTCCGTGGTCTATGCCGTGATCATCAGCCAGGTCTTCTACGCGCGGATTTCTTTTCGCCGCCTGCTGCTGACGATCGGCCGGTCCATCCCGGAAGCCAGCCTGATCATGGTAATCCTGGCGACGGCCATGATGCTCGGGCACTATCTGACCACCGCCGATATCGGCACGATGATCCTCGACGGCATCAACGCGGCGGGTCTCGGGCGGATGGGCTTCCTTCTCCTCATCATGGGCGCGCTGCTGATCCTCGGCACCTTCATGGAGGTGACCTCCATGCTCCTCATCATGATGACGGTGCTCCTGCCGGCCCTGATCGCGCTCGACATCAACACGATCCATTTCGCGGTTCTGTTCGTGGTGGCGATGGAGATCGGGTTGCTGACGCCGCCGGTGGGCATGAACCTCTTCGTCGTGGCCCGGTCAGGTCAGGGTTCGCTGCAGGAGGCGATCAAGGGTGTGCTCCCCTTCGTCGGGCTGCTCGCGCTGCTTCTGGTCATGCTGATCTTTGTGCCTCAAATATCGCTCTGGCTTCCCGCGCAGATGCCGTAAGCTGTTAAGCGCCATTCAAGGCCGGTGTGATGGACGTCGGCGAACTGTTGTTACACAATGCGGTGTGATTTATGGTCAGCTCCAAGCCACGATATCGTTCTTCGAGATCGATAACATCGAAGTTATGATAGCCGAGATCGCGGATTACTTGACGTAGGGGCACGAAGTTCATCCGCAGCACCTCGTCGGGAACGGACAGCATCCGTATGGACTGCGCATTCTTGATTCTGCACAGATGGCTCGGCCGGGTGTTGAGTGCCCAGCCATTCGGTGTCTCGACGACATTCTTGACCGCCACAGCCGGACGCTCTGCCCGTAGCGGGCGGGAAACTCGTCGAAATAGTCGCGCAGCTGCCCGATATGAATTGGGTGATCTCTGGGCCGCGCGGCCGAAGCTGCGCGGGATGCGGGGACGCCAGTAGAAGACGTTGCCCTGCGGACGAGGTTCTGAATTTCGTGCCGTGCCGCCATCGCGGAGTGCTCTGCTCGAAAGGGGACGGGCAACCGCAATGTGCCACAGTTTTGGGCACAGGGGCCTGATTCCGCTTGGGAGGGATTCGCAGCCAGTGTAGGCGCACTAATTTCAACTCCCAGAGAACGGGGAATTTCCGAGCGGATTTAGAAGAAACGTGCGCAAACTATGTGCGCCCGGTTTCGGGGCCGGCGTCAATGGGTTCGCCGGTTGGAAAAACTGAATGGAGCACTGGCCGGCTAACCACTGGTAACCAATTGCGCGGTTGTGCAATCTTATCGCTCATTTTATCTCTGCGGCAGGTGCGGCGCATTCTTGTGAAAATTCTTGCAAGAAGCGCCGTCACGATTCATGCTTGAGCCGATGATTCTCCACCGCATACCTACCCCGCGCCCCCGGCGCAGGCCGGCCGCCATCATGGGCGACGAAAGCCCCGCGCCAGCGGTCCTGCCGGTGCCGGGCTGGCTGCGCGGCGCGGTTGGCGGCGACAGAACCCTTGCCGCGCAAGGCCTTGACGACGTCGCGCTCGCCGCCGGCGCGGCCATCGCCACGCTCGACGCGACCGTGCGCCGGCACGCGCGGTGGGAAGGCGTGTGGCGTCAGCGGCTGGCGTTGTCGGCGGCGGCAATGACGGCGCGGGCCGCGGGCCGGATCGAGGATGAGGCGGCGCTGCGCGACGCCGTGCTGCTGACGAAGGCCGGCGACGATGTCGGCCCCGCCGGCCGCATGTTTCTGGGCTGGCGACGGCTGGCCGCGCGACCGGCGGCCGAGCTGCTGGGCGAGGCGGGCATCGCCGGGGTCGTCGAGGATTTCGGCCATGCCGGCGACGACGAGGCGGTCGGCGGGCTGGCACGGGAGATGCGGCGGCTTGCCGACGGCGCTCGCGTCGCTGGTGCGGCGGCGGCCGCATTCGCGGCTGCCGAGCGCCATGGCTTCGGGCCCGCCTTAGGCGCCTGGCTTGCCGACGCCCTGCTGGCGCGGCAGCTGGGCTGGGCCCATGCCATGCCGCTGCTGGGCATGGAGGCCGCCCCGCGCCCCGGGCGGAAGCGGGGCGCGTCCGGCGTCATTGAGACACCGGGCATGGAGACGGAGGCGGACCGGACGAAGAGGCTGCTTGCCGCGCAGGCGCGCGCGGCGTTGCGCGCCGTCGACCTTTTCGCCGAGCTTGGCCGCCGGGCCGAGCGGCTCGTCGCAATTGCCCCGAAGCTCAGGGCCAAGGCTTCCGGCGCCGTCGTCGAAAGCCTGTTCTCGCAGGATGCGCTCGTGGCCTCGCAGACGATCGCCGGCATCAGCGATCGGGGCCTGCGCCGGCTGTTCGACCGGCTGACCGAGCTCGGGGCCGTGCGCGAACTCACCGGCCGCCCGACCTTCCGCATCTACGGGCTGTGACCGTCATGGCCGGGACGACGCGCGCGGGGCGGGGCAGGGGGCGGCAGGAGGACGTTCTGCTCGACCGCGAGCTCGACCACCTGCCGCCCGAGGCGCGCTGGCGCGAATGGATGAACCGGGTCGAGGCGATCGTCTTCGCGGCGGCCGAGCCGGTCGGCCGTGAGACGCTTGCCGGCGTCGTCGGCCGGCATTGCAGCATCGACCTCCTGATCGACGACATTCGCGAAGAGCTGCGCGGCCGGCCCTATGACCTGGTCGCGGTCGCCGGCGGCTGGAAGCACCTGACGAGGCCGGCCTATGCCGATGCCATCCGCGCGGCGAGCGGCGGGGACGGGCGCGGGGCCGAGCTGACCCAATCCGAGGCGCTGGTGCTGATGGTGATCGCCTGCTTCCAGCCGATCACGCGCGCCGAGCTGTCGTCGTTCTTCGGCCGCGAGATCAGCCGCGACCTGATCGGCGCCCTGCGCGGCGCCGGCCTGATCGCGTCCGGCCCGCGCGCGCCGCAGCCCGGCGCGCCCTACACCTATGTCACGACAAAAGAGTTCCTGCTCGCCTTCGGCCTCGACACGCTCCGTGACCTGCCCGACTTCGAGGCGCTCGAAGAGGCAGGCCTGCTGTCAAAGGAAAAGCTGCTCGCGGGAGATATTCCAGTCGCGTTGGCTGGTGGCGAAGACGGTGAACGATCGGGCAGGGCGTGACGCGCTTGCCTCCATATCGGTCATTTGGCTGACTATCGCCATATGCGACAAGCGGCCGTCCTAAGACGACATCATATCGTGCGCCGATGCGGAGACTGATCGAAGGCTCGACGACTTGTCGATCGTTAACTGCCAAAGCATATGGATTTGCTGCGAGGAACCGGAATCCGGATGGTTCGTTTTGTCATCGTGTGTTCTTCACGGAAGAATGGCGATTGACAAGGTCGACAGTCGGTTCAAATCCTGACGATGCCGGTATTGTAAACGAAGACATGACGGCGCCGGCCGCAGACCCTCTCTGGAGCGTCGAACGCGGTTTTTCGCCTCTTGTCGGGACCGCAATTCACAACGGCCATCATGTTCGTCGCGGACTGGAAGGCCGGTTCGCTCTTTCGCATGAGGAGCGCCGTCGGGAAGAAGACCCGTTCACCGAATATTTCATCCGCGACGTGCCGAACCGCGTCGTCTTCCACCGCTCCCGGTTCGAGATCGACCTCAACCGCGCGCGCGATCTGGCCGTCTATCTCAAGCCGGAACAGGCCTGGGGGCTCGACGTATGGAAAGACGGACTGCCCCGCTCCGATCTCGATGTCTCGCTCGCGCTGCACGATGCCTATTACGCGATGCTGGAGGAGATGCTGTCCGGCGTGGAAGCGATGCATGGCGGCTTCGTCCTTCTCGACGTCCACTCCTACAACCATCGCCGCGGTGGTGCCGAAGCCGTGCCGACCGACCCGGACACGGCTCCGGTGATCAATATCGGAACGTTCTCGATGGACAGGGCGCGCTGGGCGCCACTCGTGGACAGTTTCATTGAAGCTCTGTCGGCCTGCAGGATCGACGGGATCGACCTCGACGTGCGCGAGAACGTCGCGTTCGAGGGAAGGGGCGAGCAGACCCGGTTCGTGCATGAGCGCTTTCCACGCACCGGGTGCGCGATCGCCATCGAATTCAAGAAGGTGTTCATGGACGAGTGGTCGGGAGAGCCTTTCCCCGACATGCTGAAGCAGCTGCGCTCCGCGCTCGCCGCCACCTTTCCCGTTCTCGAGGAGAAGCTGGGGGCGTTGCTATGACTGCGCGGCGCAGACGATCTCCCGCCCCGAGCACGTCCGAGCTTGTCGAACGCGTTCGCGCGGCGCTCGGGAAAGGGGAAACGCTCCGCTGCGATCTCGGCGGCGGCGCGCGCCTCCACATCGACCGGCCGCTGCCTTTCCTCGTCGTTCATCGTCTCGCCCGGGCGGCCGTCGCGGCCCGCGCCGCGACCTCTGCCAATGCGGCCTATCTCCTGTTTCGCAATCAGGCTGCCGCGCGCGCGATGATCGCCGATGTCGCGGCCTCGATGATGGAGAGATTCGGCGCCTTCCTTCTCGTCGAGATCGCGGAACTCGAAACGGATTGTCTGGCGGAGGACGCCGCCTACCTCCCACCCTTCGAGATCGAGCTGGCCGCGTCGGAGGATGAACCGGCACAGGCGGCGCTGGCGGCCGTGACGGGTGCGATCCAGGCCGTCGACGTCAGGTTCCGGCTTCCGCAGATCACCACGAGGTCGATCACCGGGAAAAAGGGCAGCGCCCCGCTGGTCGCGCGCCTCACCGACCATCCCGTTCTCCATATATCCTTCGCTCCCATCTATCGCGCTCCGGACGGGGAGTCGGTCTATCCGGATCTTTACGAGCGCCTGGTTGCGAACATGGTGGACGCAGTCCTTCAGGGTGTCGCCGCCTTTGCGTGTGAAACCGGTGCCATGAAGCCCGCCACCCACCGGGCGCTCGGCCGGCGGGCCTTCATCGACACGGTCGAGCGTGCCGACCGTTCTATGGACGAGGTCGCCCGATCCTTCGATTTCCTGCTTTCCGTCACGCCCATCAACGCGGGGCCGGCATTCGAACAGTTCGCCGGGAGCGGCTACAGGCGCTTGCCGCGCTTTCTCTATCGCCCGCTGTCGGTCGACGTCGATCGCCAGAAACAGACTCTCTATTCGATCGATTTCGATCGTTTCGAAGACCCCGTCCTGTCGCAGCTCTACGAGGAGCGGCGTCTGGAGCTCGACCTGCAACTGTCGATGATCGCGGCGCGCGAGACGCCGCGCTTTCGCGAACTCGGCCGCGCCCTTTACGGACCGGTCGAGCCCGCGCTGCTCGACGCGGCCAGAGACATCCTCGCCAGATGCAGGGCGGGCAAGGGCCGTCCGGGCGGCACAAGCGTCGGCTCGGTCGCGATCGGCAGGCGCGCCGAGGCGATGATCGCCGCCTATGCGACGGATGATTGCGACTTCGACGCGCGGATCGAACTGCGCGAGGACCTGCCGTCAGGCATGATGGTGACGGGAGGACGACTGTTGATCGCAAAGGGGATGTCGGTGCCCCGCCACCGGGTCGAGGCGCTTCTGAGCCACGAGATCGGCGTTCATCTCCTGACCTACTTCAACGGGTCGGCGCAGGGGCTGCGCCTCTTCCGCTCCGGGCTGGCGGGGTACGAAGGATTGCAGGAAGGGCTCGCGGTTCTCGCCGAATATCTGGTCGGCGGCATGACTCCCCTGCGGCTGCGCCTGATCGCCGCGCGCGTGGTCGCCTGCGCGATGATGCTCGACGGAGCCGGCTTCCGGACGACGTTCAACGCGATGGTGAAGCAATATGGCTTCAGCGAAGGCACCGCCTTCACGCTGACCCTGCGCGTCTACCGCGGCGGCGGCTTCGTGAAGGACGCCGTCTATCTGCGGGGCCTCCTCGAAATCCTTGCGCATCTCGAAGGTGGCGGCAGTCTCGATCCGTTCTGGATGGGCAAGATCGCCGCGTCCCACTTTCCCGTCATACAGGAACTGGAAAGCCGCGGCCTCCTGAAGCCCGCACGGGTCCTGCCTCGTTTCCTTTCCGGCAATGGAGCGCCCGAGCGGCTCGACAAGGCCCGCTCCGGGCTTTCTCCCATCGACATGATCAACGCATAGGAGCCACGATGCGCATCGCGTTCTTCGTCAATTCCATCGAGGGCGAAACACCGACATACACGACGACCGTGCTCGCGCTTGCGGCGCTCATGCGCGGTCATGATGTCTGCTATGTGACGCCCGAGGATTTCGTCCTGTGCTCCGACGATAGTCTGGCGATCCGCGCCCTGACGCCGCCGTCGGGCAAGTACAAGAAGGCGTCGACCTTCTTCAAGGCGCTCCAGACCGAGGGGGAGACGAGACGTCTCGATGCCTCCGAGATCGATATCCTGTTCCTGAGGAACGACCCCTCGCTCGACGCGGCCGAGCGGCCGTGGGCGGCCCATGTCGGCACGCTCTTCGGCCGTCTTGCCGCCGCGCGCGGCATTCTCGTCGTCAACGACCCCGACGGATTGGCCAAGGCGCAGAACAAGCTCTATTTCCAGGACTTCCCGCAATCCGTGCGTCCCGAGACGCTGATCTCGAAGAGCATCGACGAAATCCGCAATTTCATCGACGGCCAGAAGAAGGGCGTCATCATCAAGCCGCTGCAGGGGTCGGGCGGCAAGAACGTCTTCAAGATCGCGTCTCCCAAGGATGCCAACCTCAACCAGATATTCGAGGCGGTGAGCGAGGAAGGCTATCTCATCGTCCAGGGCTATATGCCCGAAGCCACGCAGGGAGACATCCGCTTCTTCCTGATGAACGGAAGGCCGCTGATGCAGGACGGCAGATATGCCGCCTTCCGCCGTGTGCCGGCCGAAGGCGAGACCCGCTCCAACGTGCATAGAGGCGGCACGGTCGCGCCGGTGGAGATCGACGACGCCATTCTTGCCGTGGCGGACGCGGTGCGCCCGAAGCTGGTACAGGACGGAATGTTCCTGGTGGGCCTCGATATCGTCGGCGACAAGATCCTGGAGATCAACACGTTCACGCCGGGCGGCCTCAACAACGTCTCCCAGCTTCAGGATGTCGACTTCAACGATACGGTCATCAGGGCTCTCGAGGAAAAGATGACCATCCGCGCCGGTTACGGCCTCCATATCTCGAACCGCGAGCTGGCGACGCTTTGAGCGCGCAGACAGGCGCGGCGCGCTGCTATCCGAACGGCGAGGGCCGAGCGCCGGCCCATCCGGCCGGCGGAGCGGAGATGGAGGCCGATCGCCGCTCGTAGGACACGCTGGTTAACCCGGCATCGGTGAATCATATCCACCGATGCCGGGGTTCAGGCGCCTAGAAGAGCAGGGACGGCACCAGGGTGCTGATCGTCGGAATGTAGGAGATCAGCACAAGGGCGACGACCATCAGGATGATCGTCGGCAGGGCGGCGCGGAAGACCTCGAAGAGGGTCATCTTCGCGATTCCCATCGCCACGAACAGGTTGAGGCCGACCGGCGGCGTCAGCATGCCGACCGACAGGTTGACCAGCATGATGACGCCGAAATGGATCGGATCCACGCCGACCTGGGCGGCGATCGGCTGCATGAGCGGGGCAAGGATGATGATCGCCGAGGCGCTGTCGAGGAAGCAGCCCGCCACCAGCAGGATGAGATTGAAGAGGGCGACGATGATCACCGGGTTGTCGGTGCCCGACAGGATGTAGCTCGCCAGCTGCGCGGGCGCGCCCGTGTTGGCCAGCAGCCACGAGAAGGCCGACGCGCCCGCCGTGATGAGCAGGAGCGGCCCCGCCAGCAGGCCGGTGTTGCGCAGGATGACGAGCGTGTCGCGCATGGAGATCGTCCGGTAGACGACCGCGCCGATGAACCAGCCATAGATGCAGGCCGCCGCCGCCGATTCGGTCGGGGTGAACACGCCCGTATAGATGCCGCCGAGCAGGATGACCGGCAGGCCGAGGCCCCAGGCCGCCCGCTTGAAGGCGTGCAGGATGCGCTCCGCCGACGGGAAAGGATCGCGCGGGTATCCCTTGCGGGCGGAATACCAGCTCGCATAGGCGATCAGCATCGTACCGATCAGCACCGCCGGCAGCAGGCCGGCGGCGAAGAGCTTGCCGACGGACGTGGAGGTGACCGAGCCGTAGATGATGAGCGCGATCGACGGCGGCACGATCGGCCCCAGCGTGCCGGAGGTGGTTATCAGGCCGATGGCGAAGAAGCGGTCGTAGCCGGCATTGACCATGGCCGGATACATGATCGCGCCGATGGCTATCACCGTCGCCGGGCTGGAGCCGGAGATGGAGCCGAACATCAGGCAGGCGACGACCGTGGCGGCGGCGAGGCCGCCCGGCAGCCAGCCGATCATCGCCCGGGCGAGGTCGATCAGGCGGTCGGAAAGCCCACCGATCCGCATCAGCTCGGCCGCGAGAATGAAGAAGGGGATGGACATGAGCGAGAAGTTGTTCATGCCCGAGAACATGCGCATCGGCACGACCAGCGGGTCGATGCCGCTGGTGAAATAGAGAATGGCCGTGACCGCCAGCGCAAGCGAGGCGAAGATCGGCAGGCCGAAAAGCAGCAGCGCGAAGAATACCGGAACGAGTGCGGAAACCATGCCGGACCTCTCAGGCGTTCTTGATGTCGGCCTGGGGCGGCTCGTAGTCGCGCCCGGCGATGAGATGGGTGAGGACGAGCAGGTAGCGCAGCACCATGAACGCCCCGGAGAGAGGGATGATCAGGTAGACATAGCCGACCGGCACGCGCATGGCGGGCGAGAGCTGCCCCATGCGCAGCGTGTTCTGCGTCAGGCGGCTGCCGTAGTAGATGAGCACCGCGGCGAAGATCAGGCCGAGGCAGGCCGCCCCGATCTTCAATCCCCGGGAAAGCCGGGGGCCGGAGAAGGCCAGTCCCGCTTCGACGCTGATGTGGGCGGCGTAGCGCACGCCCATGCCCATGGTCAGAAAACTCATCGCGATCAGCGAATAGAGGATCAGTTCCTCCGACCAGTAGAGCGAGTTGTTGAAGACATAGCGCGCGGCGACCTGAACGATCGCCACCACCGTTGCCGTCAACATCAGCAACGTGACCAGAGCGTTCTCCAGCCAGTCGACAATGCGGTTCAAACCTTCGATCATGATCCGGCCCCCATCGTTCCGGTTCAGCCCTTGGCCGCCGCGATGGCCTTGTCCATCAGCTCCGGCGTGATCTTGGGACGGAACTCGTCGTAGATCGGCTGGGACTTCTCGACGAAGGCTTCGCGGCCTTCCGGCGTCAGCTCGATCACTTCGATCTGGTCCTTGATCTCCTCGAGGATCTTGGCCTCGTCCTCCAGCGTGTATTCGCGCGCCGCGTCGCGGCCGACGATCATCGCGTCCGAGATCACCTTCTTGAGGTCGTCCGGCAGGCTGTCCCATGCCTGCTTGTTCATCACGGCAGCGTAGGTGTGATAGGCGTGCGCCGTGAGGGTCATGTATTTCTGCACCTCATGGAACTTCATCGAATAGATGTTGGCGAACGGGTTCTCCTGTCCCTCGACGACGCCCTGCTGAAGCCCATTATAGACTTCCGTGTAGGCCATGGCGGTCGGGTTCGCGCCATAGGCGCGGTAGGTCGACAGGATCGTCGGCGCCTGGAGGGTACGCATCTTGATGCCCTTCAGGTCGTCCGGGCCGGTGATGGGGCGGATGTTGTTCGTCATGTGGCGGAAACCCGCGCCCCACATGGCGATGCCGTGAAGGTTGTTCGGCTCCAGCGTCCCCAGAAGCTCCGTGCCGACCTCGCCGTCGAGGACACGCTTCATCGAAGCGTCGTCGGAGATCAGGAAGGGAAGGTCGAACAGGTACATCTTCTCGTTGAAGTTGGCCAGGTTGCCCGTCGGCGGGATCGAGATGTGGACGAGGCCCATCTGGGTCTGCTCGATGATCTCAACGTCGCCGCCAAGCACGGCGGCCGGGCGGATGTCTATGGCGATGCGGCCGTCGGAGTTCTTCTCCACTTCTTCCTTGAAACGGACGGCGGCGCGCGCATTCGGCGTGTTCTCCGTCAGCACGTGGGCGAAGGTGAAGGTGAAGTCTTGCGCGGCGGCGGTGCCGCCGAGGCACATCGTAATCGCGGCTGCGAGCGTCAGTCCGAATTTACCCATGGTCATGGTCCTCCTGTTGGGTGGCTGGGTTCAAGATGAAAAGGGGCAGGTGCCCATCAGATCGGCGCCGGTGCCGATCGTCTGCTCGATGGCGCGGCCGGCGGCCAGAAGCGCCTCCTCCGCCAAGGGGGGAGCCATCAGTTGCAGGCCCACCGGAAGGCCGAGCGCGTCCGGCCCGACCGGCAGGGTGAGGGCGCACCATCCGAGAAGATTGGCGATCGCGGTGTTGCGCAGGACGAGCATATTGGCGCGGGCGTAGGCGGCGATGTCGGCGACATCCTCGAGACGCGGTGGCGAGATCGCCACCGTTGGGCTCGCCACCACGTCGCAAGCCGCGAACACAGAGTCGGCGCGGCGGCTCCACAGCGCCAGCTCCTCGCGGCGGCGCAGATATTCCAGGCCGCTCATGGCCTCCACCTCCTGCACGCGCAGCCGCACGACCGGATCGAGCCGGGCGATCCGTTCGGGGAAGTGCCGTTCGAGGAAGGCGCGCAACTCGGCCGCCGCCAGCCCGCCCTTGCGGAAGATCGCGAGAACCTCCTCGCACCCCGGAATCTCCACGGGCACCAGCGTGGCGCCCCGCCGCTCCAGAAGCGCGAGCGTGTCGGTGACGCGGGCCGAGACCGACACGTCGGCATCGTCCCAGAAGAATTTTTCCGGCACGGCGATCCGCAGGCCGGAAAGCGGCCGGGCCGGCGTCTCGTTCCCGCCTTCGGGATCGAGCGCGGCAAAGGCGAAGGCGAGGTCGGCCACCGTCCGGCAAAGGAGGCCGGGCGTGTCGAGGGACGACGACAGGGGGACGATGCCGTCGTTGGACCAGCGCCCGTATGTCGTCTTAAGGCCGGCCTGTCCGGCGAAGGCGGCGGGGATGCGCACCGAGCCCGCCGTATCGGTGCCGAGCGCGACGAGAGCGCTGCCCTCGACAAGGGAGACGCCGGCGCCCGAACTCGATCCGCCCGGCGCGCGCGGGCCGTCGCGGCCGGACCAGGGATTGGCCGGCGCGCCCCAATGGGCGTTGACGCCGATGCCGCCGAAGGCGAACTCGACCGTGTGGGTCTTGCCCGTCACGATTCCGAGCTGGGCGAGCAGGCGCGAGACCACCGGCCCGGCGCGAGTCCAGTCCGCCGGCAGAGCCTCGTCGGTGCCTGCGAAGGTCGGAAAGCCGGGCACGCCGTAGAGGTCCTTCACCGATACCGGGATTCCCATCAGGGGTCCGAGATCGATGCCGGTGGCGAGAAGCGCGTCGGCCGCCCGCGCCTGTGTCCTTGCCCGATCCGCCTCCCAGCTCTTGTAGGCACGCAGTTGCGGCCCTCGCGCCTCGTGGGCCGCTATGGCGTCCTCGGCCAGCGCGGCGCAGGACATGCGCCCGTCGCGGAGGCGGCCGGCGATGACGGCGAGCGGAATGGCGGTCTCTGTCATGCAAGGCTCCTGCCGGGTGAAACGAGTGTAAAAGCCATCGGCGGGAAAGCCAGCGGGGGGAGGGCGCGCGCGGAAGGCATGGCCGGCGTGGTTTCCAGCTGCGAGATCACCGCGCGAGAGATGGGTTTTTCCTTTCTGAACAAGGAGATAGCCTGCTGGAAACCAGAACGGAAGAGGCGTGCGGACCAAGGGCGTTGCCTTTTCGGCAAAGTCCCGTTGCCCGAATTGCGCTCGCGCGGTGCGGCGCGGACCCTATCCTTGCGACCGTTCCAGCAGGAGGATTTTGGACCATGGCGAACGAGACGGAAAAGCGGCTGAAGGAGATGGGCATCGTGCTGCCCCGCCCGCCCAAGCCGGTCGGAAACTACATTCCCGGCGTCGTGGTCGGGAACATCCTCTACCTCTCCGGCACGCTCGGAACCCGGCCCGACGAGAACGACGACGACGTGCTTCCCTATGTCGGCAAGGTCGGGACCGATCTGACGATCGAGCAAGGCTATGCGTCGGCGCGTCTCATGGCGATCAACCACCTCGCGCTGATGAAGGCGGTTCTCGGCGATCTCGACCGGGTCAAGCGGATCGTGAAGATGGTCGGCTACGTCACCTGTTCCGCAGGTTTCACGCAGCCGCACCTCGTTCTCAATGGCGCGTCCGATCTCTATGTCGCGCTGTGGGGAGAGGAGAACGGCCGCCACGCCAGGGCGGCGCTGACCCAGCACGAGCTCGGCCTCAATGCGCCGGTGGAGGCGGAGCTGACGGTGGAGATCCACGGCTAGCCTCCCGTCACTTCGGCGAGAAGGGCCGCGTCGGCCCTCTCGCCTTCGGCGAATGCCTGCACGATCTCGCGCAGGAACGCGGCGGCCGGCGGCGGCATGGTGTGGTCGCGCCGCACCACCGCATAGATGTGGCGATGCCGGAACTCGGCGCAGTCGAGATTGAGCGGGATCAGCCGTCGCGCGACGACGTCGTTCACCGCGGCCTGGAGCGGCAGGTAGACGATGGCGCCCGTGCGCACCGCATGCTCGCACAAAAACTGGAGCTGGTCCGCCACCATCTCGAAGCGCGGCGACAGGCTGGCGCGGGCAAAGGCACGCTTGACGATGTGGTGGATGCCGAAGGTCTCGTCGGGCAGCACGCAGGGCTCAGGCGCGAGGTCGGCGAGCGTGATTGGCCGCTGGTCGGTGAAGGGATGGCCGGCGGGAGCGAGCGCCAGCAGCGGCTGGCGCCACCGGCCTACTTCCATGATCGCGGGATGGGAGAAGTGGTCGTAGAGAAAGCCGATCTGGCTGACATATTGCTCCAGAGCTTCCAGCACCCGCTGCCTGCCGCAAATCCGCAGCCGGAAGGCGACGGCAGGATGGCGCTGGCGGAAGCTGGCGATCTGGTTCGACAGGAAGGGTCGGGTGATGCCCTCGACCGTGGCGATCTGTATCGTGCCCTTGCGCAGGGCATTCAGGTCGGTGATCTCGCTCGATATGCGATCGACGCGGTTGTGGATCGCCGCCAGATGGTCGAGCAGAAGCTGCCCCGCCTCCGTCAGCTTCACGCCGTCGGCGCGGCGGTCCAGCAATTGCGCCCCGAGCCCCTTTTCCAGTTTTACGAGCTGACGGCTGATCGCCGACGGCGCCACTTGCAGGCGGTCGGCGGCCTGACGGATCGACTGCGAGCGCGCAAGCTCAAGGAAATAGCGGCTGACGGGCGGCGTCAGCAAGTCGAATGCCGTCGACGCGGCGGCGGGACCGGCGCGCTCCGGCGGCGCGACGCCTGCTGCCAGTCTCGCGGCCGTCAAGCGGCGGCCTCCGGTCGGGAGCGGTCTTCCTCGCGAATTCGGGTCCGCATGCGCATGTCACTCCCTCTCGCCTCTTCCCCGGCCCGCCTTTCCTCGCGTCCGCCTCTTGCCGGGTCAGGCTTGTTGTGCATTATGCATAATGCACAGTATCAAGAGGGAAGCAATGGGCGAAATCCTTGTCGGCAGCCTGGGCGGCACCATCGCCATGGTCGAGGAGAGCGAGGGCGGCGGGGCGCTGCCGCGGCTGGGCGCGGAGGCGTTGCTGCGCAGCATCCCGGCTTTCCGCCACGATGACGGCGTGCGCGCGGAAAGCCTGCTCCAGCTTCCCAGCGCCTCGCTCGGGCTGAGGGACGTGCTCTTCGTTCTCGACTGGTGCCGTGCGGCGGCGAAGGAAAAGCCGGACGGCATCGTCCTCACCCAGGGAACGGACACGCTGGAGGAAGTCGCCTTCCTGCTCGACCTGTTCTGGGACAGCGACATGCCGCTGGTCGTCACCGGCGCGATGCGCACGCCCACCGCCGCCGGCGCCGACGGCCCCGCCAACCTGCTTGGCGCGTTGCAGACGGCGCGCGATCCGGCCAGCCGGGGGCGCGGCGTCCTCGTCGTCATGAACGACGCGATCCACGCCGCGCGCCGAGTGACGAAGGGCGACGCCCTGGCGGTCGACGCTTTCCGCTCGCCGGACGGAGGCGGTCTCGGCCGCGTGGTCGAGGGGCGGCCGCGTTATTTCGCGCCTGCCGCGCCCCGGGAGAACCTGCCCATGCCGAAGCGGCACGACCATGAGGTGGCGCTCGTGACCTCGGCGCTCGGCGCGGGCCCGGACCTGCTTAGCCATGTCCTTTCCTGCGGCCGCCATGCCGGCGTGGTCGTCGCCGCCTTCGGTGCGGGCCACGTCGCGGCGGCCGATGCCGAAATCATCGGCGAATGGGCAGGCCGCCTGCCGATCGCGATCGCCAGCCGGACCAGCCGCGGCAGCACCGCCGCTGCGACCTACGGCTTTGCCGGCTCCGAGATCGACCTGGCGGCGCGCGGCGCGATGCTGGCCGGGTGGCTTTCCCCGCTCAAGGCGCGCATCCTCCTGTGGGCCCTGATTGCCTCCGGGGCTGATGACGAGGCGGTGCGCGTCCTTTTCCGAAGCCGGGCGGCGTTGTAAGCTTCTTCCCCGCCGCAAACCGCATTGCGTCGTCAACCATATCGGTGCCTATGACCGTCGAGATCACATCCCGTCCCCGTACCGCCGCGGAATTCGTCGTCCATGAGTTGCGGGGAAAGATCCTGAGCGGCGAGATCCCGGCCGGCGAGCGCCTGAGGCAGAACCACATCGCCGCCGCGTTCGGGGTCAGCTCCACGCCGGTGCGGGAAGCGTTGCGGGAGCTGGCGGCCGAAGGGCTGATCCTGTCCGACGCGCATCGCGGCAACATGGTGCGCGGGCTGACCGTCTCCGATGTGAGCGAGATCTACGAGCTGCGCCGCATGCTCGAGCCGGTGCTGATCCGGCGCACCTTCGATCAGGTGACGGAGGACGATCTCGCCCGGTGCGAGGAGCTGATCGCGACGATGGAGAAGACGAGCGACATCGCGCTGTGGTCGAAGCTGAACGGTCGCTTCCATGCCCTGCTTTCGGGGCCCGACGGGGATATGCGCACCGTCAGGCTCGTCGAGAGCCTCCGGGATGCGTCGATGCCCTATGTCGCGCTGTCCCTTTACGGGCGCGAGGACGAGCTCGCGCGCAGCAACGACGATCACAAGCGCATCGTCCGCGCCTACCGGCAGCGGGACCTCGCGCTGGTCACGGAGTTGAACGATCTCCATCTTCAGGCCACGATCGAGATCATCCGCCAGAAGCTCTCCGCGCCGGAGGGCTGACGCGATGCCGTCGACGGCCGGACGCGTGCCTTGAAATGCTGGTGCTGGTCTCGATCGCCGGCTTGCTTGCAGCCGTCAGCCCCATGTCGGATGGCTTTCCCGTCAGTATTGATCAGGACGACGGCGTGCCGAATCCGGCTCCTCCACCGGTGAACAGCCGTATCTCGTCGCCTGTCCTGAGTGTTCCGGTATATTTGCCCACCGGTGGCAAGGTCGCGCCGGAACGGATCAACTCAAGGCCGCCCGGTTGCCCGCTCAGCCCGCCTCGCAGTCCTTCAGGCGCGTTGCGGAAGCGGTCGGAATAGAACACCAGTTGAACATCGTCGTTCAGGATGCGGTAGTGCCGCACGAAACCCAGCCCGCCCCTGTGAATTCCCTCTCCGCCGGAGCCATCGCGCAGCGAATACTCGCAAACCTGGAAGTAGGGATATTCCATGTCGAGGCTCTCGACCGGAGTGTTGGCGCAGTTCGAGAGCGGGCTGTCGACCGCGTCGCAACCATCGGCCGTGCTCGACGCGCCGTAGCCGCCGCCGAACACCTCCATGCAAACGCGGAATGAATCGCCGTCGAGCCGGCTGAGCGAAAACGACACCGTGGAATCATAGCCGCCGGCTATGACCCGATCGGGCAGGGGAGCCGCGAGCGCGCGCATGATGGCGTTGAAAACCCGGTAACACACTTCCATCCTCGCCCGGTTGGGCGCGGGGTAGTGCGGATTGATCATCGTTCCCTCGGGCACCACGAAACGCACCGCACGCGCACACCCGCTGTTGAACGGAAGATCCGGCTCGGTCAGCACCGACTTCAGGCACGACAGGGCCGCGGAAATGGTCGATGACAGCGGCGCGTTCAGGTTCGATCGCAGCTGCGCGTCGGTGCCGGTGAAGTCGACCACGATCTCGTCGTCCGCGATCGTGACGCGCACGCGCACTGTCCGCGGCTCGTCGGTAAACCCGTCGTCGTCGATGCTGTCTTCGGCCGTCCAGGTCCCGTTGGGTGCCGCTGCGATGGCCGAGCGGAACCGCCGTTCGGAATAGTCCATCAGATCCGACATCGCCGATTTGACGGCGTCGGCGCCGTATTTCCGGCACAGCGCCGCAAGCCGTGACTCGCCGACACTGTTTGCCGCAATCTGGGCATTCAGATCGCCGATCACCTGGTCGGGGACGCGGATATTGGCGCGGAACAGGCGTTCGAACGGGCCACCGTTCCAGTCGCGGGCCAGGTTGATCTTGGTCGGCGGGATGATGACCCCTTCCTGGTGCAGATCGGTGGCGAACATGTTGGGGCCGAGGGCGCCGCCGCCGATTTCGATGTGATGCGCGATGGTGGCGGCGAACCCGATCAGCTGGTCGTCGACGATTACCGGCGTGAAGATGAAGATGTCCGGCAGGTGCTGTCCGCCCTGATAGGGATGGTTGGTGATGAAAACGTCGCCCGGTTCCCAGGTCTCGCGCGGGAATGCTTCGAGGCAGGGCCTTATCGTGCGGTCCATGCTTCCCAGGTGCATTGGAATGAGATCGGCCTGGGCGACGATGGCGCCCTGGGCGTCCAGCACCGACGCCGAGGCGTCGCGCGCTTCCCTCACCACGGTCGAGAAAGCGGATCGGAACAGCTTTTCGCCCATTTCGCGGGCGCATGCGATGAGCGCGTCGGCGATGATCGCCCGTTCTGCGGCATCCAGCTTCATGATGCCTCCACCTTTCTCACGATCAGGTTTGCGTGCTCGTCGCGGCGCAGCGACCAGCCCTCGGGGACAAACAGCGTCGACGTCACGTCTTCGATCTGGATCGGGCCCGGCATTTCGACGCCCACCGGGAACGTTCCCTGGCGGTAGAGCTGCGTATCGTGCCAGCGCCGGTTCTCGAAGACCCGGCCCGGCGATGGTGTGCCGGCCGCTACGTCCGCCGCGCCCAGCGCCACGTCTTCGCGCGAGAGCTGCGACATCGTCATTCCCACCCCCATGATTTCGATCGGCGTGTCGCCGGACGGGACGTAGTAGTAGACCTGCCGGTAGGCCGCGAGGAAATCGGCGCGCAGCCGATCTTCCGTCAATCCGTCGAGATCGGCGACCCCGACCGGGATGTCGTAGGCTTGTCCGCGAAACCGCATCTCCAGCGTGCGGATCTCGGAGAACGGGCCGGTCATGCGCATGGCGGCGAACTCGTCGCGCAGGCGCTGCCTGGCTTCGCCAAGGCAGCGCCTGATCTCCGCAGGCGCGTCCGCGTCGAGCCGGATGCGCCGCGTGGCGGAATCGTGGAGCGTGAAGTCGGCCACCAGGAGGCCGTAGGCCGAGATGATGCCCGCGTTCGCGGGTATGACGACCGTCGTCATGCCGAGCGCATCCGCGACGCGCGCCGCATGCAGCGGGCCGCCGCCGCCGAACGCGACGAGAGCGTAGTCGCGCGGGTCCTTGCCAAGCTCGGTGGAGGTGATCTCGATCGCTCGCACGATGTTGGAATCGGCGATGCGAATGGCGTTGTCGGCGGCTTCCTCGAGGCTTGTGGCGAATGCCTTCGCGAGCGGACCGAAAGCCGCGCGCGCCGCGTCGATGTCGAGCGGCATCGTGCCGCCGAGCTTGACGTCCGGCGGGATGGTTCCCCGGATCATGTGGGCGTCGGTGACCGTCGGCTGGCGGCCGCCCCTGCCATAGCAGGCGGGACCCGGGTCGGCCCCCGCGCTCTGCGGGCCGGCGCGGAGCATACCGCCTTCGTCCTGCCGCACGATGCTGCCGCCGCCGGCCCCGGTCGTCACGATCCGGATCATGGGCGTGCGCACCGGAAGCCCGTCGATCTTGAACTCCCGCGTCAGCATCGGCTGGCCGGCGTCGACGACGCACACATCCGAACTGGTGCCGCCGACATCGAGCGTGATGATGTCGCAGAAGCCGGATCTGGCGACCTGATTGAGAGCGCCGACAACGCCGGCAGCCGGACCTGAAAACAGCGCGGCTATCGCGTTGCGGCGGATTCCGATGGCAGGCAGGCGACCGCCGTTGGACTGCATGATGGACAGGCCGCCGCCTGTCCGTCGTCAGAACATTTGGCACAACTCGCGGCGTAAATTAGCGGAGTGCGGGCCTCGTCGTGGGGTTGATATTAAGCGGCGAGCTTGCGGTGCAGCAAGCGCCGATGTTCGATGGTCTT
>Ga0172382_10004792_pt1 | contig 20527 bp, 24 predicted proteins | sample Leawel138RmetaG_FD_122245 | JGI IMG/M metagenome (GOLD analysis project Ga0172382, IMG submission 122245) | Leachate microbial communities from a municipal landfill in Southern Ontario, Canada - Leachate well 138R metaG | ecosystem: Engineered > Solid waste > Landfill > Unclassified | place... | reverse complement strand
TAAACTGGGTACATGACTCTTTCGCACGATGCCTATCAAAAGAAGCAGCTTACCCTCATTGAACGTACTGCAGCAGCTCTTTCAGTACCGCTAGACGAAGCAGAAAAGCTTCTTTCTATTGGACGGCAACAGAGTGTTCGGATTAATACGCTCAAAGCTTCGGTGCAGGAAGTACTTGACCAAATACAGCTAAGTACAGATGAGGCAGACGGGGAGGCCTTTCCTTGGTGTGCGCAGGGTATTTATCTTAGACAACCCGCACTTCAAGCCCTAAAAGAGAGTACGCTTGCGGAAAATGGTACGGTGTATATTCAAAACGCCGCGAGCTGGCTCCCTGTGCTCGCACTCGACCCACAGCCCCACGAGACGATTCTCGACGTATGCGCCGCACCGGGTGGCAAAACAAGCCATATCGCTCAAGAAGCCCAGAATAAGGCCTTTATCACGGCAAACGACAATTCACTCCCGCGATTACATAAGCTACAGCGTAATTTGGAGCGTTTGGGTGTAGAAAACGTTGAATATACCCTCCATGATGCAACGCGCCTCACTCGCCATTTTGAAGCTGAGTCATTTGATAAAATTCTTCTCGATGCACCGTGTAGTGGAGAGGGGATGATGCACCTCGATAACAAGAAGGACTTTGAGTCATGGTCGGTAGCGCACATCAAGCGACTTCAACAACTGCAAAAGAAACTTATTATTCAGGCTTGGGCACTTCTGAAGCCCGGCGGAACACTCGTGTATAGTACTTGTACGATGGCGCCAGAAGAAAATGAGGCGGTCGTGCAATACCTTCTTCGTCGTTATGACACTGCGCACATCGAGTCGCTCGACGCTTTTCGTGAAGCACTTCCAAATCAAGTCCCCGCGGTAGGTGCTTGGAACGGTAAGCTATTCGATGATTCAATAAAAGATACTTTGCGCTTAAAGCCCAGCTCACAGATTGAGGCTTTTTATGTAGCGAAAATAACGAAAAAAGCGACGATACTTTAGCTTCCCTGGGGCGTCTCCTTGGTGTACAGGAATAGATTTTGCTATACTATACTGCATGAAACCTCTTACTCCTGCGAGTCCACATGCAATTATCATGGTTGGTATTCCTGGTTCGGGAAAAAGTATGTTTGCGGAACGTTTCGCGGATACCTTTCAAGCGCCGATAATTAGCCAGACGAAACTGCAGCAAGAGTACGATTTACCCCTTGAGCAAGCTGAGAAACTTCGTGCTTTCATCCTCGGTGAATACATGAAAACTCACCGCACCGTACTCATCGATGGCGGGTTTAATAATAAAAAGAAACGCGATGAACTTGTTCGGGCGTTAGTTAAGGGCGGGTATCGTCCGCTCGTGGTATGGGTGCAGACTGACACCGTAGAATCAAAACGGCGCGCACTCCGACCATACCCGAAAGGCTCAGGGCTTAGCGCTGAATCATTTGCCATGCTCGTCGATGACTTCAATGCACCAACCACAAAGGAAAAGGCTGTCGTCATTAGTGGCAAACACACCTATACCGCACAGCTCAAAATTATTCTAAAACAATTAGCCACCCCCGATACAACACAGCCAAAAGTACCCTTAAGCGAACAGCAAAAGCGATCAGCGGTAAAAGTCGCGGTGCGTAACCGTACCGCCGAACGCCGACGTCGGTTCATAAGTTAACGGAGCCACTCATGCCAACAATTACCGATGAAGAGTTTGGCGATATTACCATACGACGCAGTGCGCGAGCCTCGCAGGTGCGCATTCGAGTCGCCCCTAATGGGTCACTCCGCGCTTCAATGCCGGTCTACGCACCGCTGTTTCTCCTGAAACGTCTTATCAAATCCTCGAGAGATGAACTGCGTGAGATGATTCAACAGGCCCAGCCGCTAACTCAATATACCGATGGCCAACAAATTGGAAAAAGCCATACGATACTCTTTCGGCGCGGAGGTACCCGCCTGCAGGTAAAGCGGAGTAAGCAAAAGATTATCGCAACCATACCAAACGACATGGCGATTGACGCTCCGACGGTGACGCGCGCTATTCGTGAGGTAACCATCGAAGCACTTCGGCTTGAAGCGAAAAGTTACCTCCCTCGTCGCCTCCAGTACCTGGCCGAACAGCATGGTTTTACTTACGAAAAGGTGCGCTTTTCGCATGCAAGTAGTCGATGGGGGAGTTGCAGTACTACGGGAACAATCAGCCTCAATATTGCACTTATGAAACTTCCATTCGAGCTTATTGACTATGTTCTTGTGCATGAACTCGCGCATACGGTTGAAATGAATCACAGTGAGCATTTCTGGGCACTCGTTGCTGAAGCAGACCCTTTATACAAAAAACATCGCACGACATTGAAACACGAAACGCCGTCGATTTAGCATAGGCAGTATGTCGAGAATACAGTATAATAAAGGCACTATGAAAGTGGTGGGTGGAGACTTTAACGAAGAGTCCGCGCGTGCAGTACGGACAATCAGCGTTATTATTACGCCTATTTTAGCGTTGTACGCACTTCTCGTGCTTATCGGAGTTGTATCGAGTATTCATTACGTGAATGCGCCTATTACTATCGGCATATCACTTCTATGGGTGCTCATGAGCCTTTTCCATTTTGTTCGTCCGGTAAGCTCACTCGAAGATCAAGCAGTGCGTATCGTGACGATACACTTCTTTGCACTCATGATGTTCATATTCGTGATTGGCTTCTCGCAGCCACTCGCACCGCTCTACGTCCTGCTTATTTTAGCAAGTAACCTTTACTTCGGTAAAAAAGGGCTCTTGCTCAGCATTGGGGCACTTGTGCTTTCGGCAGCGTTTGATGTTTTACTTCGCTACCAACTACACCCCGAACTCGTTGCCCAGAACGGTTTAATTGTCTTTTCAATTATATTCCTTGGGGTGTCGATCATCGGTATCCTTAGCGCTCAGGAAACGAAACGGCAGGCCCTTATTCATAGCCAGCGTCGTGAACGGCTCCAATACGATCGTATTCTTACTATTATGAATAACCTTACCGATGCCGCCTTCAGTACCGATGAGAATGGAAAGATTCTCCTCTACAATGCAGCTTGTCTCGACCTTCTTGATACCAATGATAGCCTCAAGGGGAAGAACATCGGCACGCTGTTTACCCTTACGAACAGCGATGGTGAGGCGGTGAACTTGTTTGATGTGCTTACCGAGGCAACAAAGGCAACGCGCCGCGATGACCTCACGCATACCTATAGCGCTGATGATTCGGTTCGGCTTGAAATAACCTTTGCACCTATTCGGAGTAGTTATAGCTTAAGTAAGCGACGCGACAAGCAAAGTGGCTACATTCTTATCATGCGAGACGTAACTAAGCAGAAGAGCCTTGAGGAAGAGCGTGATGAATTTATTAGCGTGGTAAGCCACGAGCTTCGCACACCGATTACGATTGTCGAAGGCACGCTCTCAAACCTCGATGTAATGATGCGCCAGCCAACCCAACCCGCTCAAAGTGTTCTTGCGAGCACGGTTGAAACGGCTCACAACCAAACGATATACCTCGCAAAGATGGTGAATGACCTCAGTACCCTTTCTCGTGCCGAACGCGGTATCGCTGACACGCCTGAGGAGATTGACGTCAAAGACCTGCTCCAAACAATGCATCATCAATATGAAAATGAGGCGAGCCTCAAAGGGCTTCGGCTTGATATCGACCTTGGTGCACGACTTGGCAAGGTAAATGTGAGTCGTCTTTACCTCGAAGAGCTTTTGCAGAATTTCATTACGAACGCTATCAAGTACACAAAAGAAGGAAGCGTTACAGTTATTGGTAAGCGCACTAAAGATACGGTTACCTTGGCCGTGAAGGATACGGGCATCGGCATGAGCCGCACCGATCAAGCGAAGATATTTAATAAGTTTTATCGAAGCGAAGATTTTCGTATTCGTGAGACAAGTGGCACGGGGCTTGGCCTCTATGTATCAGCGAAGCTTGCGCGTAAATTAAACACAAAGATTTCTCTGACCAGCCGCATTAACCACGGCTCTACCTTTAGTTTTGAGCTTCCGGTCGAATAGTTCGACCCTTCCAAGTAACTGTCCCTCGAGCGTAGCCAATGATACTTACTACGACAAGAATAATCTCTTGGATAACAAGTAGTGGCCACAAAAGTGCACCGATAATAAACCCGCGGTTCCATACGCGTTTGGTATAAATACCGTATACAACACTTGAACTTAGGCAGAAGAACACACTCAGCCAAAACAGAAGTGGCACAAAAAGACTTGGAGTGACAAGCATCGTAATAATAACGACATACGGCACAAGGAAAAGAAGCAAATCAACAAGCGCCCAGAGGGCAAGCACTTTCTTTTTTCCGAGCATCGGGTAGAGTAGTCGGCGACTCGTCTCAAGTTGCGAGTGCCACTTCTTCTCATAGGACACTCCGAGGTTTTTGGTGCCAATAATAAATCGATATTCACTCGTTTTCGCAAGTTCGGCGGCAAATTTTGATTCGGGTTGAGCGATATTTTTAAGCTCCTGAAAGCCATTGAAATGCTTCACGAGCGATGACCGCCGAATCATCCAAGCGTGATTAGCTGAAGCTGGCGCTAACCGGCGGTGGAAGACTACTTCCCAGAACATCCGAAGCGGAGAAAAGAGGACGCTCATTCGCCAAGCGTCTTCACGACGCGGAAGAACAGAAACCATCGTAACTCGCTTTGAAAGCATGTACCGAACAATTTGCTCGATAGATTGTGGCTCGAGGAGTGTATCGACATCCATAAAGAAAAGGTACGAACCACTCGCCGTATCAAGAAGCTCCTGAAGCGCATGGTTTTTGCCAAGCCATCCACTTGGAAGTGGTTCACCAGGGATAAACCGTACCCCCTCAGAAGCGAACGATTTAATAAGTGCCGACGTATCATCTTTAGAGTTATCGTCGAGTACAAGAATTTCAAGCCGTGGATAGGTAGAGGCGAGGACGCTCTGAAGTGAATTAATAAGCGCATGCTGCTCATTGCGCATCGGAATACATACCGTGACACTTGGGAGGTCAATCTCGCCGTTCACATCGAGGCGTGACGTATAACGCTCGGGGGAGAATGTACGGTAAGCTCGTCCAACTTGACGCCCCATGCCCCCTAAAAGCAATGTCAGCACTCCATACGATACGTAAATGATACCCTCAAGCATAATTACTTTCATAATACACTACCGCGAAACACTTTGTCATATTGACGTTTTACGGTGGCCATAGTACAATTAACTTGACAGTCTGCAGAAGCAGACTATTTTATTTGGGAGGAATAAAGTGGCAACATCAAAGAAAGTCACTCGGATTACCGCAAAAGACGAAACTCCAAAGAAGACAACAGCCGCTAAGGCAGCTGCGTCAAAGAAGAAGAGTCCGTCAAAGAAGGTAAAGACTGGCGTCGTTGCACCTTCAACGTCACGCCGCAAGAAGAACATTTTTAGTAAAATGGGCGCGTATTTTAAGGGCGCATGGGTAGAACTTCGTCAAGTTCGCTGGCCAAACCGCCGCGCAACGTGGGCACTCACACTCGCTGTTATTATTTTCAGTTTGTTCTTCGTAGGGCTTATCGTCCTCCTCGATATGTTCTTCCAATATATTTTTGAACTCATTATCGCCTAGTTCACTCATCACTAACCAAGTACAATAAAGGATCATTTAAAGAAAATGGCAAAGAACCGATACGATTCATCACGACAATGGTACGCTATCCATACCTATAGCGGGTACGAAGAAAAAGTAGCCGACAGCATTCGCCAGCGCATTAACGCTGTTGATATGGCAGACAAAATCTTCGACGTTATGGTACCAAAAGAAAAGCAAATCCAAATCAAGAACGGTAAGCGTAAGGTTATCGAGGCGAAGATTTTCCAAGGCTACGCTTTGGTTGAAATGAAGCTCACCGACGAGACATGGTACATTGTTCGTAACACCCCTGGCGTGACCGGTTTTGTTGGAACCAGCACACAACCGACTCCAGTATCTGAACAGGAAATCACCAAAATCAAGAAGCGTATGGGCGTTGAAGATCCAAAGCACCACATCGACTTCTCTGAGGGTGAGGTGGTAAACATTACCGACGGCCCATTCAAGGGCTTCGACGGTGCTATTTCTGAAATCGACACCCAAAAGGGTAAGGTGAAGGTAATGGTAAGTATGTTCGGTCGTGATACTTCAGTAGAGCTTGATGCGCTTCAGGTCAAGAAGGTCTCATAGACAAAACGTCAAAAACTTGCTATAATAAGACAGTTACGCACTAAATATGCTTCAACAATATTTAGTTCAAATCGCTAGGGAATCTAGCACAAGAAGGAAATAATAATGGCAAAAAAAGTTATCGGTAACCTGAAGCTTCGTATTCCTGCTGGCCGTGCAACCGCTGGCCCTCCAGTTGGTTCAACACTCGGTCAATGGGGTCTTAATATGATGGACTTCATCAACCCATTCAACGATGCAACGAAAGAGCTCCAAGGTAAGGACGTTATCGTACACATTCAAGTATACGAAGATCGTACCTTCACCTGGAAGTCACTTGGGCAACCAGTTGACGACCTCATTCGTGAAAAAGCAGGTATCAAAAAGGGAAGTGCAAAGCCACACACCGACAAAGTTGGTAAAATCAGCCGCGCACAACTCGAAGAAATTGCTGAAATCAAAAAAGATCAGCTCAATGCCATCGATATCGACGGCGCAGTAAAGGTTATTGCTGGTTCTGCACGCTCAATGGGCGTTGAAGTAACTGAATAATCCATTCATTGCACCAAAATAAAATAGAGTCCGTCTGGGCTCTATTTTCATATATTACGTGTCGTCCTATGAAGTGCGCGTTATACGCTTTCCTAAAAGCCGTACCAACCCTATAAGCGCAACGAATGCCCATATACCCTCAAGGATAATAAAGCCCCACTGCCAAGCAAGGGTAGCGGTTACGGTAAGTATGCTGGCACCAACGAAGTTAATAAGCAGATACACTCCCGAAGTCGCCTTAAGGAGCTTTACTTGCAAAAGAATAAACGCACAGAGAATCAGGAGCGCCCCGATTATCTGTGCGATTTGTTCAATACCCATACGTTCCCTAGAAGCTATCGCGGATATGAGAGAAGCTGTACTCCCACGTCGCATTGGCTTTTTTGTTAGGGTTAAAGATGTTCTGTGGGTCGAAAATAGCCTTTGTCTGCTTGAATATATCAACGACTTCCTTGCCGTACTGTGCTTCAAGCCAAGGGCCGCGGACAAGCCCATCGTTGTGCTCGCCGCTGATAGAGCCGCCATATTCAAGCACGAGGTTGTTCACTTCTTTCATTGCAGGCTCAAGCTTCTCGCGGTCTTTTGGATCCTCAAGCTTCATGAGCGGGATGATATGGAAGTTACCGTCACCCATGTGCCCAGCAATCGTTGCGAGAAGTTTATACTTCTTAATAATCGCCTGTACCTTCGGAAGGAATTCAGGGAGATGCTCTGGGTTGACGACAAAGTCATCAATAAACGGTGCGGTGTGCTTATCTTTCACCTTACTTCGAAGCAGCTGGAAGCTGTAGCGACGCATAATCCAGAACTTATCGCTGGACGCTTCGGTCGGGGATTCTTCAAAACCGTTAATCGAGAATTCTTTACGGTGCGGCGAAAGCTCTTTACGGAGGGCTTTAATTTTCTGGCGAACCTCATCGGTTGACTGGCCGGTAAATTCGACCATCAATACCATCTTCGGGAAGCCCTTTAAGAGCTGGAAGGCATCGGGAATAAGGTTAAAGAGAAGACGAATAAACCGTACCGGCCCAAGCATTTTCAGGAAGCTTGGCATAAACTTCATGCTCAGCAGAAGCGTCGCGTCATCGAAGCCCTCAAAGGTAGCTGGCTTGTGTTTTACGACTGTATCAATTAGCCCGCCGAGGCCGTTAATATCTTTCAAGAAGAGTACAAGGAGCCCACTGTGCGTTGGGTTTGGCACGAGGCGAACTGTTGATTCAGTCACAAGCCCTAGCGTGCCCTGCGCACCGACAATCGCCTTTGCAAGATCAAATACACCCGTTTCACGGTTCCATACATTCCAAAGGTGGTAGCCGGTCGAGTCTTTACTTACTTTCGGCCGCGCCGCCTGAACGGCGTCGTAGTTCGCTTCAAGGAGCTGGAAAAGCTCGCGGTATACCTTGCCCTCAAAGTCGTTTTGTGCCATTTTTGCATCAAGTTCAGTCTTGTTAAGCGGGCGAACCACGCGCTCGATACCATCAGCGAAGACAAACTTTAGCTCGGTAACATAATTGTCAGTCTTGCCATATTGCAGCGATTTCTCGCCACCAGAGTTATTATTTACCATACCACCAACCGTACAAAGGTCGCGGCTCGCTGGATATGACGGAAGAATTGCACCAAGCTTAATCGTCTCTTTATCGAAATCACGGAAGAACATACCCGGCTGTACCGTTGCACTTTGCTGCTCAACAGCAATAAGCTTCGTAAGGTGTTTATTAAAATCAACAATAATCGAAGTATTAATTGCCGCACCCGACATATCAGTACCAGCACTTCGGGCGGTGATCGATAGGGTAGGATCGTCCTTTTTATGCTCGGCAACAAATGTTACGAGCTTTGTGACATCTTCGGCGCTTTTCGGCGCAACAACAATTTCCGGTTTCAACTCGAACATCGAAGCGTCATGCGAGTACTTTTCACGAATTTCATCGCTGTCGTCAATGTCTCCACTAAAACCAATATTCTGTATTTTTTCTTTTAACTCACTCATACCTGTAATCATAAGCTGATTAAGGTGAAAACACAAGCGATACCATACTGCTTATCCCTAAGGGGAGGGGCGCCTCTAGTATTTTAAGCTAAAACATGCTATAATAAGGGGGTTACTAAATCAATGTTGGGAGGCTATGAAGCACCGCGGACATTCCGCACCGCCGAGCCGTTTGTACCACAGAAAGGGCTCATTCCTTTATGGCAAAGAAAGCCGATCTCCTCGCCGAGGCTACCAAGCTTGGTCTCGAAGTGAGCGAAAAGAATACTATTGCAGAAATCGAAGCGGCAATCGCTGACGCTGCAACCCCTGAAGCTGTTGAAGTTTCAGAAACCGAAACAACTGAAGCTCCTGCAGAAGAAGCGCACACTGCAAAGGCAGGAAAGCGTTCTGCAAAGGCTATCGCTGAAACTGAAGCAAAGCTTGAAAAAGAAGCACGTAAAGAAGCAGGCGACACTTCAAGCCAAACTGGTGAAGAAGCACAAGTAAAGAAGGGTCCAAAGCCAGTGACTCGCCCTGTACTTGAGCGCCGTGGTAAGAACTACCGCAAAGCAGCTGAAAAGGTTGAAAAGAACAAGCTCTACAGCCTTGAAGATGCAGTGAAGCTCGCTGCTGAAACCAGCCCATCAAAGTTTGATGCAAGTGTTGAAGTACACGTTCGCCTTAACGTTGACCCACGCCAGGCAGACCAAAACATTCGTGCAACCGTAAGCCTTCCAAACGGTACCGGTAAGACAGTTCGTGTTGCGGTGTTCGCCCCTGAAGCAGAACACAAAGCAGCAAAGGACGCTGGCGCAGATGTTGTCGGTGACGAAACATTCATCGCGCAGCTCGATAAAGAAGTACTTGACTTCGATATCCTCGTTGCAACCCCTCAGTACATGCCAAAGCTCGGTAAGTATGCTCGTCTTCTTGGTCCACGCGGCCTCATGCCAAACCCTAAGAGTGGCACCGTTGCAGCCGACGTTGCAAAGGCAGTAACTGAAGCAAAAGCCGGTAAGGTTGAATACCGTGTCGACAAGCAAGCGATTATTCACTTGAGTGTTGGCAAGGTAAGCTTCGGTGCCGACAAGCTTCTCGAGAATGCAAATGCCTTCTTCGAGAGCCTCCAAAGCCAAAAGCCAACCAGCCTTAAGGGTGGCTACGTCAAGACCATTACCCTCGCGACCACTATGGGTCCTGGGGTTAAAGTTGAGAACTTCGTAAACTAATTACCCGTTAGTTTCTAATAAAAAAACCGCCTCGTAAAAGGGCGGTTTTTTGTTGTTCATACGGATGACTAGGCGGCTTTCGTGAAGCCATCTGCCTCGAGTGCTTGTGCGCCGAGGTGCTCAACAACCTCTTTGTCATAGAGCTGCATATCACGATCAACCAGCTGCCCCTTTGTTTCGGTGAGCTCATCGTGAAGGGTCGTAATAATTGCTTCGAGTACTTCACCCTGAAGCTTAAGGTCGTGCTTCTCGTGTTCAAGTACTTGCTGCTTATATTCAAGCGTTCGCTTTTGCTCCTCAAGAATACTAATCACCTCTGTCTGCGCCGAGCGGAATTGTTCATGTATTTTACGCTCAGCTAGTGAGTGGTACGCCTCAGCATCCTTTGGCTGGTTTTCTTCAATATGCTCCACCATTTTAAGGTGAATATCGACACGAGCGGTGAGGCTTTCAGTATCACGCTCGCTGTACGCAAATTCATTCGTGTGAATAGGGCTACTATGCTTATGTGCCTCGGGAAGTACACTATATTCAAGATGCGCCGCACCCTGTGAATGCTTATCCTTCTCGCTTGTCATCTCGGCTTCAATGAGGCTGGCAACTGATGCAATATTAATAGGCGCGTCACGCGTTGCAATATTTTTAAATATTTGCGTAATAAGTTCGTTTTTTACCTTGAAATCAATCCACCGTTCAAAGCTATATCGCTCATGAAGGAACCCTGTCTCAACTAAGCGGTCGTATCGTTCCTCGGCGCTCTCTCCCTTGTTTTCCGGAGAAATATCTTGAGACGGCTCGCTCGCTTCAACAGCTTCAACCTCTTTGACGGACGGCTTCGGAGCAGCACGCTCCATTATCTGTTGCGTGTCTCCGTGCTGTTCCGTCATCATGATGAGGTGTCCTATTCTTATTGTGTTTGTATTGTGAAACGGTGCGGCGCGTTGTGTTCTTGGCTAGAAGTATAGCATAGGCGGTATATAACCTCAACATCTTTTTTGTTAAATTGCAGGTTTGTTTTATAATTAAAATAGTGGCGCATCAAATCCGGTGTGCCTTGTTCATTTATGTGAGGAGAATAATGCCTAATACAACGTACGAAGACCTCCTGCGGGATGTCTTCGAAAACGGAGTACACAAGGGGGATCGTACCGGTACGGGCACGCGAAGTGTGTTCGGCCGCCAGATTCGCTTCAACTTGGCAGAGGGGTTCCCCCTCATCACCACCAAGAAGGTGCGGTTCGACGCCGTCGCCGAGGAGCTGCTCTGGTTCCTTCAGGGCGACAGCAACATCCGCTACCTGCTGGAGCGCGACGTCCACATCTGGTCGGAGTGGCCCTTCAAGGACTACTGCGCCAAGATCGGCTGCGAGCTGCCCGTCCAAGGCTCGAAAGAGTGGGAGACGGAGCTGCGCGCATTCGAGCAGTCCATCCTGGACGACGATGAATTCGCCAAGGAGTACGGCGATCTCGGGCCGGTCTACGGCGTGCAGTGGCGCGCCTGGCGGACAGAAGCCGGGGAGGTGATCGATCAGATCGCAGCGGTGGTGAAGCAGATCAAAGAGAATCCGAACTCGCGTCGGATGGTCGTTTCAGCCTGGAACGTCCCGGAGTTGCCCAAGATGGCGCTGGAGCCGTGTCACGCACTGTTCCAGTTCTACGTGGCCGACGGGAAACTGTCGTGCCAGCTGTACCAGCGTAGCGCGGATATGTTCCTCGGTGTGCCGTTCAACATCGCCAGCTACGCGTTGCTGACGCACATGGTGGCGGCAATTTGCGGTTTGGAGGTGGGTGAGTTCGTTTGGACGGGCGGTGACACGCACATCTACGAGAACCACTTCAAGCAAGTGCGCCGGCAGCTTTCGCGCGAAGCACGGGAACTGCCCACGCTGGATATCGTTCGGACGCCCGAGACGCTCTTCGACTTCACGCTCGAAGATTTCCGGGTGAACGACTACGATCCGCACCCCTACATCAAGGCACCGGTCGCGGTCTAACCTCGGCGTAGGCTCCTCCATCTATCCGCCCGATTGAGTCGGCTCGACGAACCTGCGCTTGCAGTGTTCTCGCTGGCTCATCGGGCCGATTCAATCCTTAAGACTGCACAGAACCTGTTATCGCGGTACGCTAAGAATCAATTGGATTACGGCGAAGATAGGTTGCAAAGCTATAGGCAAAATGGTTCACCTCGTCAGGTTTATGCGCTTCGTAGGCGTCGCATTGCCATTCATCAGGGGTGAGTTCGGGGAAAAACGCATCACCGTTCTCCGTACGAGCGAGGATTTCAGTGGCATAGACACGGTTCACCAGCGGAAGTGCCTGTCGATATATCTCGGCACCCCCAATAACCATAATGTCATGGTCGGCCTGCGAAAACGCGTCACCGAGGCTCGTCGCAACAATCGCCCCCTCAATGGCCTTTTGCGAAAGGGAAACGACGATATTCTGTCGGTTCGGGAGCGGCCGAAACTTCTCTGGAAGCGATTCATATGTCTTTCGCCCCATAACTACCGACGTCCCCTCGGTCAGCTCCTTGAAATGCTGCATGTCAGCCGGAAGCATACCCTGCCAAGGGAGCGCTCCTTCACGCCCGATCGTCCGATCGTAATCGTATGCCACAATAATACTTCTCATTCCCTTAACTATACCATGGTACAATATAGCCTAAAGGGGAACTTTGAGAGATGACAGGTGTATATAGCAATCGTGAGATCAAGCAGGCTATTCAAGACGGCCATATCGTATTTCACCCACTACAAGAAGAACATATCAACGGAAGTAGCGTGGACGTCACGCTTGGGCAATGGTTTTTCCGAACGGATCGAAAAAGCCCCGTCTCCGTGTATAATCCATTTGACAAAATAGAGGTCGATCGCTATTTCGGCGAACCACAGCGCGCCATACCTCATAAAGAGTGGTGTGAGAAGACGGGCAACGAGCCACTCGAGAACATTCCTGAAGATCACCTCGTGATTGTGCTTGAACCGGGCGAACGAATCCTTGCGCACACTCAAGAATTTATCGGCATCCTCCCCCCAGGTACCACCAGTATGCAGTCACGCAGCACTTGGGGCCGCAACGGTGTAGCAGTGTGTTTTGACGCTGGCTGGGGGGACCCAGGCTATATTAACCGTTGGACAATGGAAATCTACAACTTGAACCAACGCCACAGTGTCGTTCTTCCTGTTGGCGAACGTATTGCGCAGATCGTCTTCATGCATACCGGTGAAGTCGAAGGAAGTTACGACAACCTGAGCGGCAAATACGCTACCGGCACTAATCTCGATGAACTTATTGCCTCATGGCAGCCCCACCAAATGCTTCCGCGCGCTTGGAAAGATACGCGAAAGACACCGCTCATTGTAACGACATGGGATGAACAGGAAGCACCCGATGCATAAAGAACGGGGCGAATATATCATCACCGAAGGCACCGACGCAACGGGTAAGACTACCGTTGCAAACCTGCTTGCCCAAAAGGCGTACGCAGAAGGCAGGGAAGTTATCCGTGTTGATGAGCCCGATAGCGCCTATCGATACCACCCAGACGCTCTTGAGCCACTTCCGCTCGCGCCAATTGCAGCAGAAATACGATCAGTTATTAAAAATGGCAGCCTTGGACGGACTGCACTCACCAATGTACACTTATTTACCGCTGCTCGCGTAGAAAACTGGCAGTCGATTATCCAGCCGGCACTTGCACGAGGCGCCTGGGTGATTGGTGCGCGAAACTGGCTCTCTACGCTCGTGTATCAGGGGTACGCCGAGGGGTATGACCGCGAAAAGATCATCGACATTACCCGCGAATCACTCGGTGAAGCCTATATGCACCCCGATCACCTTTATATTCTTGATCTTGATGACGAAAAAGAACGCGCCCGACGTATTGCAGAGCGCGGTGAACTTGAAAACCCCGACACCTTTGAGTCGAGGGGAGTAGAGTTTCAACAAAAACTTCTCGATGGCTACCGGGATATTGCCCAGCAGCGAGCGATTTCTATCGTTGAAGCAAGTGCCGATCGTGACACGGTCGCGCAAACCATCTGGGACGACCTTACGCGCAGGCGTCACGAAAAAGAATAAGTTTTACGAAAGGGGCGGGCCGTTATAGTACATACGGTTCGTGATTTCCGTAACACGTGTCGTATCAGCCTCGACTTCATGCGCTTCCTGCGCTTCACGAATATGCCGTGCGAGTTCAGGGTACTCTTCTTCGAATTTCTGTCGGCGCTCATCAAGCTCTTCTTGCTGCTTCTTGTACACTTCGGCGGCAGTTTCAGCGTTAAATGCGTAAATAGTTGAAGAGATAGGAACGAGGTGTAAGAAATCATCACGCTGCATAAGGTCGTCAACAATCGGTTGAAGATTACCCGCGGCAACAAGTTCCTCCTGCCAGTTGTAATCTTGGGCATCAATCACTGCGCCCATTTCAGCGAAGTGGTCTTTCACCCCTGGAACATCGGCTCGAAGGACAAAGGAAGCACGTTCACGAATCATCGTACCGTCACTCATCATGCCGAGGGTGGTTTTCTTTGTCATAAGGAAGCCTACCGCATGCTTCAGCGTATTTTCATGGTTCGGACAAATGATTTTCTTTACACGGTAGCGCACTTCTGGTTCATCATCGTACACGCCGCCAAGTGCTTCAATATGCTTTCGTATCGTACTTCGCATCTCGTAGACCGATTCCATACGGTTTCCATAGGGGTGTGACACACAGCCAAGCTCGACACTTCGAACCCCAAGCAGGCTCCGAATCGCCAGAAGCTCTCCGGCCGAAGCATAACCCTGCTCGCCACGCTCAATCATCGCGGTAATTTCTGGCGAATCGGCATAGGCATCCTTACGAAGGAGTGCCGAAAGGTAGTTTTCTTCATTTGCTTCACCCCGTGAGTGAAAACGCTCGCTAAAGGTTGGCTTGATATATTTAACAATTTCGCTCGGCATTTCCTCGGGAATATTCGTCAAGGTAAGCGTACGGAGCGTCTCGGCAAGTTCAATTTGCTGCTGCAACGTTGCAATACGATCAAGCGGAGTCGCGCCATACGTAAGGGGCTCGCCCTTGGGGAGCGTTTCGATATGCGCTAAGAAAGCTTCAATTGAGAAGGGGGTATCCGAAGCTGTTTCAAACACAGGGGATGTCTCGGTCGTGACGCGATGAATCGCATCATCAGGAAAACTGTCCATATACCCTTATTATATCACAAAAGAATAAAAATGTCCACAACATCCGCCTAATGAAGCGGGGGAGGAAATAGGACGCGCTTTCACCTTGACAAGAGGCGCTCATCTCTGTATACTGAAACTCGACATACCAAAGACAGTGGCTGTGGGAGGTAACGAACACTTAATTTGCCACCGAGGAACATGCAGAAATATACATTTCCAGTTCTAAAGTCTTTGGCAATGCGAGAACCAAAGACTTTTTTATTTGAAAAGCTTTTGCGCCTCACATGCGTTGCCAATGTCGATCATTAACAACTCGGTCGAATATTTAAAAACCAAGGAGATTTTTATGGCAATTAGTCGCGATAAAAAGAACGAATTGGTTGCTGAGCTTACCGAGCTTCTTACGAACGCAAAAACAACTGCGTTTGCGACGTACCAAGGTATTAGCGTTGCCGATATCCAAAAACTCCGTGCTTCAGCACGTGAGAATGGCGTTACCATCAAGGTAGTAAAGAACCGTTTGGTTCGTGTTGCCTTGGCTGATGTTGACGCATACAAGGATATCGATACGACTTCACTCAACGGCCAGCTGCTTTATGCAGTCAGCGCCGAAGATGAAGTAGCTCCTGCTAAGGTACTTAGCGAATTTGCAAAAACGAACGATGCGCTTGTTATTGCTGGTGGTCTTTCACTTGAAGGCGGACTTCTTTCTGCCGACGACGTAAAAGCACTCGCTGCACTTCCAAGCAAGAGTCAACTCATTGCAGAGACGATCGCTCAACTGCTTTCACCTGTTCACGACGTTACCAACGCGCTTTCGGGCAACTTGCACGCGCTCTTGGACGGCATCGAAGCAAAAGCAACCAGTTAATTTCGCCCCTCGGGGCACTTATTAATACATCTGAAGGAGGCTATCATGGCTGATTTGAAGAAACTCGCGGAGACCCTTACCGGTCTTACCGTACTTGAGGTAAACGAACTCAAGACTATTTTAAAGGATGAATACGGCATTGAACCAGCTGCTGCTGCAGTTGCTGTTGCCGGTCCTGCTGCTGGCGGTGACGCTGCGGCCGCTGACGAAGCTAAGTCAGACTACACTATCGTTCTTAAGGACGCTGGTGCGCAAAAAGTAGCTGTTATTAAGGCTGTTAAGGACATTACTGGCCTTGGTCTTGGTGAAGCTAAGGCAATCGTTGACGGTGCACCTGCAACCGTTAAGGAAAAAGTTCCAGCTGAAGAAGCTGAAGCTGCGAAGAAGACCCTCGAAGAAGCTGGCGCAAGCGTAGAGCTTCAGTAATTGTTACCCTTATAGGGAAACATTTTTAGAAATATATTCGACCAGTTGTAAGAAAATACCCCTCATTTCGAGGGGTATTTTTATTTTCTTTTCACACTTATGCTTTATACTAGAACAAATGAAGGAGGTGGTTTTTGTGAAGTCACGCAAAAGCGGGTTTACTATCGTTGAGTTGCTCATTGTCGTTGTTGTCATTGCGATATTAGCGGCAATTGTCATTGTTTCGTATAATGGCATTACTAAACAAGCCCGAGAATCGGCACTGAAGTCAGACTTAAGCAACGCTGCCACCATTATGGGGGTCGATTACGCCACAAATGGCACCTACGAGCTCACACGGGCTGAGGCACACGACGGGGCGGGTATTCCCTCAAGCCAAGGTACCGACATCCTCTACCATAGCGATGGGCCTACGTATTGTATTACGGCACGTTCAACCTACGACGGTATTGATAGTTATTACATATCAAGTGCCAACCCAACCCCAACAAAAGGAGAGTGTCCAGAGGACGCTGGCTCATCAGTCACCACACTCGTTGGTGATGGCACTGTAGGCGCCGCACCAGGCACTGGCACCGCGGCAACGCTTGCCGGCCCTGCAGGTATCGTGGCCGATTCAAGCGGAAACCTTTACTTCACCGACCAACAAGGCTCAAGGGTGCGTAAAGTAACAACCGCCGGGGTTGTCACTAACTTATTTGGTAACGGCCCAACTGGCACCACTGAAGGTGTCGGAACCGCAGCACTCTTTAACTGGCCACAGGCAATTACCGTTGGCCCCGCAAACCAGCTCTACGTCGCCGACACCAACAATAACCGAGTACGCGTCGCACCGCTTACTGGTGGCGTCTCAACCTCTTCACTTGCCGGAAGTGGGCAAGGTACCGGTGGTACAACGGGTTCAAGCGGAACGGGCATTCAATTTAATACCCCAAGGGGTGTCGTATATAACCCAACAAATCACCTCGTTTACGTTGCAGACTCTCAAAGTAATCGTATTCGTGTTATTTCAGTCGATGGTATCTACATTACAGATATCGGAAGCTTAACCGGTGCTTTTGCCGATGGCGCACGTACGACAGCCCGCTTTAACTACCCACAAGGGCTCGCCGTAGATACCAGTGGCAACGTATACGTCGCCGACACGCTCAACCACCGCATTCGCATGATAGATAGCGCGTATAACGTCACTACTATCGCCGGGAGCGGCACCGCTGGTACTACAGACGGTACAGGAACCGCAGCCCGCTTTAATAGCCCAATGGCAGTCACCGTGAGTTCAAATGGTACACTCTACGTCGCTGATACCGGAAGCAACACTATTCGTAAAATTACTCCAAGCAAGGTAGTCACCACAATCGCAGGCAACGGCACTGCGGGCTTTAAGGATGGTAACGGCACCGACACTATGTTTAACGAACCAAAAGGCATCGCCATTGGAAGTGATGGCCGCCTTTATGTCGCCGATCGCGCCAACAACCGTATCCGCGTCATTAACATTTAACTATTTTTACAACAGTTATCGTTGCACCCCTGTTGTCTATGTGGATAAGCGCGTAGATAAACGGAGAGGCTTGCATTGGCTCGGGCAAAGGAGTACGCTACACATACTATGCGTAGTTTAGAAGTGTTAGTGCCTCAGCCAAACTTTCCAAACGAAGACCTTACTCCGGCCAATCTTCCCCATGTTGAATATTACCTCGCAGAGGTACACGGTGAACAAACATATGCCGAGTCACTCCGTGCATCGCTTCGTATGCTCCACGTTACAGGACACCAAGCGCTTCAAATCTGTGGTATTGAAGTTGATTACTCTGAAAAAGAATACAACGCCTTCTGCGACGGATTCGCCGCCTTTGAATATATCAGCATGCTCGTAAATGCAAAGATACACGACGGAGCGGTCGCCATCACAAATACCAAAGAACTCCTCATTGATAGTGGCGAGCTTGTTGAATTTGAGCTTGCCAACCACTATAAAGCATGGCTCGATACCCACCCAAACACTCATGGGGTTATTACCGAGATCGGTGCATACCGAGGCGAGACGATGAAACAGCTCCACGCCCGTGCGATAGGTGCGCAAATCGCCTGCGACCTCCAAATGGCCGCCTAGGTTTTTCGCTCCTACGCACGTTCACTCAAGCGAACACTCAAGCCAAGCCCTTGAAAGGTCTCTGCTACAAATACCGGCTCAGTTGGGGTGCTCAGAGATGCATCGTAACGGTATCCAAGTTCACTGAAGTCCCGAAGCGCGTCCAGCGTCTGCACCCGTTGCTGGATAAGCCAGCGCGCATAGGCGCCCCGAGCAATCTTAGCGTGTACGGTTACGAATTGCGGCGCGCCACTTTTTAGGCTCACCGTTAAAAACTTAGGGCTCACTATTGTTACGCCTTTGTATGCTTCAAGGCTTCGAAAATGCGAAAATACCGCCTTTGTATATTCAACCGCCGATAGGTTGACGATAAGCGAGGTATTAGGAAACGCTCTTGCGATACGATCACCCCAGAAAGAGTAAAGGCTTGTAATATTCGGCTGCGATATATCGTGACTATTTCCCAAAAGTTTATACCCCATTTCGAGACGATAGGGCTGAATTTCATCGAGCGCCCGAAGCACTCCGTATAATCCCGATAAAATATATAGGTGTTCATGCGCGTATGCACGGTCTTCCTTGCTCAGTTGCTGCACTTGCAGTCCAGAATAGATATCGCCAAGAAACGCATCGATGGTCGGTAGTGTCGGTGCGCTTTCGTTCCAAGCTTGCAACTGAAGGTGCACCTTTTCTGCCATCACCTCTGATATTTTCATTACCTGCTGCAACTGTTCGAGTGTGAGTTTTTTCAGGTAAGTTGCTAAAAGTATCGCTTCGTCGTGCAGGAGCGGGGTATGGTGAGCGGCGGAAAAGTCGTTCACTCGCCGAAACTCGTCCGGCTGGCGCATCGTTTTTGACGAGTGAAGTACAATAGTAATCATATAAATCATTATAAAGTATACTGATAGCTATGAACGAACACGAAATACTCACCATCGCCATCGGCTCAAAGAACCAAGCAAAAAACCTTGCGGTAAAGACCGCCTTTGAGCGCGCTTTTCCAGACAACACAATTAATACTCTCGGGCTTGACGTCGCTTCAGGCATCAGTGAACAGCCAACCACCGATGAAGAATCCATTCAAGGTGCTTTAAACCGTGCGCGCAACGCTTTGGCTGAACGAGCCACTGCACACTACGGCGTTGGCCTCGAGGGAAATACCGTTACGATTGAGGGGCGTATGTACCTTCATGGCTGGGTGGCGGTCGTCAAACAGGGCATCGAAACGGCAGGAGTTGGCCATAGTAGTGGCCTCGAGCTGCCTGAAAACCTAAAACAAGGCATTGAGAACGGGGGAGAACTTGGGCCGCTCCTGCAAGCTATGCTCAACGACGATGATAATATCGTTCGCCACACACAGGGCACAAACGGTATCCTCAGCGGAGGCCTATACACCCGTGAACAAGAGTTTATCGATGCAACAACCGTTGCGCTCGCACGATTCGTAAAACCAGAATATTACTCATAACGCTTACGTTTTTATTGCCAGCAATTGCTGCTTTTTGTACAATACGTAGCATGAACATACGATTACGGGCGGGCTTTACAATCGTTGAACTACTCATTGTTGTAGTGGTTATTGCCATTCTCGCTTCAATTACAGTTGTCGCTTATAACGGTGTCACTAAAAAGGCCGACAACACACAGGTGCTTTCATCAGTGCGGGAATGGAAAGACACCCTCGAAATGTACAAAGTACAAGTGGGCGAATATCCAAAAGGCAACCTCGATTACGTCTGCCTCGGTAAGGCTACCGACTATCCAGCCGTCACGGGGTCATTTGACGCGAGCCAGTGTATGAAAGCTTCCACGTGGGGTGTCACCGTCGATGACGCCATGATTACCGCCATCCAAGAAAAAGCCGGAGGCGTACCAAGCGGCCATTATATTAATTCGCGGACACTTACCGACGGTAACTATCGTGGGTTGCTCTACTTAAGCCGTAACGACGGGTACGGTATTACCTATGTACTCAACAAAACAGCCGATGGCTGCCTCCTTGGTGACACCTTCTTTGAACAAGGC
>Ga0172382_10004790_pt1 | contig 20529 bp, 20 predicted proteins | sample Leawel138RmetaG_FD_122245 | JGI IMG/M metagenome (GOLD analysis project Ga0172382, IMG submission 122245) | Leachate microbial communities from a municipal landfill in Southern Ontario, Canada - Leachate well 138R metaG | ecosystem: Engineered > Solid waste > Landfill > Unclassified | place... | reverse complement strand
ATCCTGCGCCGCGCCTACGGCACGCGGCCGACCGCGGCGTTCTGGCGCTACCGCCTGTTCTCGGCGGCTCTGATCTTCGGCGCGGTGGTGCTGCTCCTGCTCTCGCTTTTCGCGCAGGTGGCGATCTCCGCCGCGCAGGAGGTGATCGCAGCCTGGTTCCCGCGATTCGAGGAATGGCTGGGCACGCTGACGACCTCGCGGCTGGTTCCCGCGACGATGCTCTACCTGTCGATCTATGCGCTGTTCCTGTCGCTGACGCCATCGGACTATCGCAGCCGGGCCTACCCGAAATGGCCGGGTGCGCTGCTGGTGACGGCGTGGTGGGTGGCGATCACGGTGGCGCTGCCCAAGGTCCTGCGGCAGTTCTTTTCCTACGATCTGACCTACGGAAGCCTCGCCGGCGTGATGATCGCGCTTTTCTTTTTCTGGCTTGTCGGCTTAGGGATGGTCATGGGCGCCGAACTCAACGCGGCGCTCGCCGAAACGCCCGAAGAGCGCGACGCACTGGGCCGGGCGGACGATCGGGTACGCACACTGCGCAAGGAAGACGGGAACACACGGGAATGACGCGTCTGATGGAGGGAAAGCGGGGCCTGATCATGGGCCTGGCCAACGACAAGTCGCTGGCCTGGGGCATAGCCAAGCGATTGCACGAGCACGGCGCGCAGATGGCCTTCTCCTACCAGGGCGAGGCACTGGAAAAGCGCGTGCGGCCGCTGGCGGAAAGCCTGGGCAGCGATTTCCTGATCGATTGCGACGTATCCGACATGGACGCGCTGGACACCGCCTTCGCGACGCTGGCCGCGCGCTGGCCGACGATCGACTTCGTCGTCCACGCCATCGGCTTTTCCGACAAGAGCCAGTTGCGCGGACGCTATTACGACACCACGCTCGACAACTTCCTGATGACGATGAACGTCTCGGCCTACAGCCTGGTGGCGGTGACGCAGCGGGCGCGGCGGATGATGGTGGCCAAGGAAGACGGCAGCGGCGGCTCGATCCTGACGCTGACCTATTACGGCGCCGAGAAGGTGGTGCCGCACTACAACGTCATGGGCGTCGCCAAGGCGGCGCTGGAGACGAGCGTCAAGTATCTCGCCAACGACCTGGGGCCGGAGAACATCCGCGTCAACGCCATCTCGGCCGGCCCGATCCAGACCCTGGCGGCGCGCGGCATCGGCGATTTCAACTACATCCTCAAGTGGAACCAGCTCAACGCCCCGCTGCGCCGCAACGTCACCATCGAGGATGTCGGCGGCGGCGCGCTCTATCTGCTTTCAGACCTCGCCTCGGGCGTGACCGGGGAAATCCATCATGTCGACGCGGGCTACAACCTGGTGGGCATGAAGCAGGAGGACGCACCGGATATCAGTTTGGTGTGATGGCCTATCTGCGTGATCCGGCGAACCGTACGGCTTCGTGCTCAGACCCCTTTGCGGCGGCGGGCGAGGCCGCGCGGATGCGTGGATCGCACTAGATTCCGAACACACTGAGCTTTGTAGGTATCCTGATTTTTCGCAACGGAGACTCGTGTGCGTCGTAAGATATTCGTGACCGGGACAGCCGGGTTCATCGGTTTCCACCTGGCCAAACTGTTGCTGGCCGAAGGGTTCGAGCTGGCCGGTTTCGACGGCATGACCGATTATTATGACGTCAATCTCAAGCGGCGGCGCCACCAGATCCTGCTGCAGAATGCGTCGTTCCAGGCGACCGAGGCGATGCTTGAGGATCGCGAGCGGATCGACGAGGCCATCGATGCCTTCCAGCCCGATGCGATAGTCCATCTCGCCGCGCAAGCGGGCGTGCGCTATTCGCTCGAAAATCCGCATGCCTATCTGTCGGCCAACGTCATCGGCACCTTCAACGTCATGGAGGCGGCGCGGCGCAACAATGTCGCCCATCTGCTGATGGCGTCGACCTCGTCGGTCTATGGCGCCAACGAGGACATGCCCTTCCAGGAAACGGAAAAGGCGGACACACAGCTGACCATCTATGCCGCGACCAAGAAGGCGACGGAATCGATGGCGCACGCGCACGCGCACTTGTGGAACGTGCCGACGACGATGTTCCGCTTCTTCACCGTCTACGGCCCCTGGGGGCGGCCCGATATGGCGCTCTACAAATTCGTCGATGCCATTCTCGATGGGCGGCCGATCGATCTTTACAACCGCGGCGACATGTATCGCGACTTCACCTATGTCGACGATCTGGTGCGCGGTATCCGCCTGCTGATCGACGCCGTGCCGCAGCGCCCGGCATCGGCGCACGACATCGAGGCGGGCGACAGTCTCTCGCCGGTCGCGCCGTTCCGCACCGTCAACATCGGCAACAGCGACAAGGTCCGCCTGCTCGACTTCGTGACCGCCATCGAGGACGCGCTCGGCATGAAGGCCACGCACAACCTGATGCCGATGCAGATGGGCGACGTTTCCGCGACCTGGGCCGATGCCAGCCTGCTCGAAAGGTTGACCGGCTATCGCCCGCAGACCGACTTCCGCGACGGCGTTGCGCAGTTCGTCGCCTGGTACAGGGATTATTTCCAGAAATGACCGCTCTTTCCCCCCTTCCCGATTTCGCCTCCGCACCCATCGCCGTCATCGGCCTCGGCTATGTCGGCCTGCCGCTCGCGGTCGAGTTCGGCCGCCTGCGCGATGTGACGGGCTTCGACATCAACCAGAACCGCATCGCCGCGCTGCGCGAGGGGCGCGACGACACGCTGGAGACCACGGCGGACGAACTGGCCGCGGCGCCGCACCTGCGCTTTTCATCGGACCCCGCCGACCTGTCCGCGGCGCGCGTCTTCATCGTGACAGTGCCCACGCCGATCGACGCGCACAAGCGGCCCGACCTGACGCCGCTTGTCAAAGCGTCTGAAACGGTCGGCCGGGCCCTGAAGCGGGGCGATATCGTCATCTACGAGAGCACGGTCTATCCCGGCTGCACCGAGGAAGATTGCGTGCCGATCCTCGAACGGATGAGCGGGCTGACGTTCAACGAGGACTTTTTCTGCGGCTACAGTCCCGAGCGGATCAATCCGGGCGACAAGGAGCACCGCCTGCCGACGATCCGCAAAGTGACCAGCGGTTCGACCGCGCAGGCCGCCGAATGGGTCGATCGCCTCTATGCCCAGATCATCACCGCCGGCACCTTCAGGGCCCAGAGTATTCGCGTCGCCGAGGCCGCCAAGATCATCGAAAACACCCAGCGCGATCTCAATATCGGGCTTGTGAACGAGTTGGCGATCATCTTCAATCGTATGGGAATCGATACGGAGGACGTCCTCACGGCGGCTGGAACCAAGTGGAATTTCCTGCCGTTCCGCCCCGGCCTTGTCGGTGGTCACTGTATTGGCGTCGATCCCTATTACCTGACGCACAAGGCCGAGATGGTGGGTCATTTGCCCGAGATCATTCTAGCTGGTCGTCGCCTCAACGACGCGATGGGAAAATATGTCGCCGAGCAAATGGTGAAGGCATTGCTGAAGCGCCGCATCCATGTAAACGGCGCACGCATCCTGGTGCTGGGCCTGACCTTCAAGGAAAACTGTCCCGATCTTCGTAACACGCGCGTCACTGATGTCGTTGACGAGTTGCGCGAGTTCGGTGCGATCGTCGACGTCTACGACCCCTGGGTTCATGCCGGTGCGGCAATGGCCGAACTCGCCTATTCTCCGATCGAGGAGCCTGAAGCCGGAAATTACGATGGGATCATATTGGCCGTCGCACACGATCATTTCCGCGATCGCGGCAGCCAGTGGGCCCGAACCTTAGGCAAACCCAACCATATTTTCTACGACCTCAAATCGGTATTTCGGGCGGATCAGTCCGACATGCGACTGTAGTTTATTGATACGGACAGGAAAACATGAAGAATTTTGCGATTATCGGCGTCGGTGGTTATATCGCCCCCCGTCACATGCAAGCCATCCGCGACACCGGCAACCGGCTAGTCGCCGCCCTCGACGTCAACGATTCGGTCGGCATCATCGACAGCTATTTCCCAAACGCGCATTTCTTCACTGAATTCGAGCGTTTTGACCGTCATATCGATAAGCTGCGTCGCCGGCAGTCGGAAGACGCCGTGCACTACACGTCTATCTGTTCGCCGAATTATTTGCACGATTCGCACATCCGGTTCGCCCTGCGCTCGGGTAGTCATGCGATCTGTGAAAAGCCGGTGGTGCTCAATCCGTGGAACATTGACGGGTTGCTTGAGATCGAAAAGGACACCGGCCGACAGATCAATACGATCCTGCAACTGCGCCTGCATCCGTCGATCATCGCGCTTAAGAAAAAGATCGCCGCCGAAAAATTGGATCGTAAGCACGAGGTCGACCTGACCTACATCACCTCGCGTGGTCACTGGTACCTGCAGAGCTGGAAGGGCGACAATCAGCGTTCGGGTGGCGTCGCAACCAACATCGGCGTCCATTTCTTCGACATGCTCCACTTCTTGTTCGGCAAGCTGCAGCAGAATGTGGTGCATCATTCGGAACCCACGAAGCAGGCCGGTTATCTGGAATATGAACACGCCCGCGTACGCTGGTTCCTGTCGATCGATATCGACGATGTGCCGGCCGAACTGCGCTCAAACGGACAGCGCACCTATCGCTCGATCACCATCGACGGCGACGAAATTGAGTTTTCGGGCGGTTTCACTGATCTCCACACCCGCAGCTATGAGGAGATCCTCGCGGGCAACGGATTCGGCGTTGAGGAAAACCGTGTCGCGATGGAGTCGGTCGCGACGATCCGCACCGCACAGCCGACGCCATCGATTGGTGAGCGTCACCCGTTTCTCGCTCGCGGCTGAGATCGGCAAGCGGCCATGAGCGTGCAGATCCATTCGAGCGCCATCGTCGACGAGGGCGCCGTCATTGGCGAAGGAAGCCGCGTGTGGCATTTCGTCCACGTGTGCGGTGGGGCGCGGATAGGTGCGCGCGTGTCGTTGGGGCAGAATGTTTTCGTCGGCAATCGCGTGACGATCGGGAACGACTGCAAGATTCAGAACAACGTGTCGGTCTATGACAACGTGACGCTGGAAAACGGGGTATTCTGCGGCCCCAGCATGGTCTTCACCAACGTCTATAACCCGCGCGCCGAGGTCGAGCGCAAGAGCGAGTTTCGCGACACGCTCGTCCGCCGCGGCGCGACGTTAGGGGCCAATTGCACGATCGTATGCGGCGTAACGATTGGCGCCTATGCCTTTGTCGGAGCCGGCGCGGTGATCAATCACGATGTTCCCGACTATGCGCTGATGGTAGGCGTGCCAGCCCGCCAAATCGGATGGATGAGCGAATATGGCGAGCGACTGCCGCTGCCGCTTAAAGGCGATGGCGAAGCCGTCTGCCCGCACAGCGGCGCGGTTTATCGGCTGACGGACGGCGTCGTCGGCCGCGGAAAGGAATGAAGATGCAATTTGTCGATCTGGGCGCGCAACTCGCGCGCATTCGCCCGCAGGTGGACGCCGGGATCGCTCGCGTTCTGGCGCATGGTAAATATATTCTCGGCCCAGAGGTCGAACAGCTTGAGCGCCAACTCGCGGACTTCGCAGGCGTGCCGCATTGCATCTCATGCGCTAACGGTACCGATGCTCTTCAAATCGCGCTGATGGCGCTCGGCACTGGCCCGGGCGATGAGGTGATCACACCGGGCTTCACCTATATCGCGACTGCGGAGGCAGCGGCCGTGCTGGGCGCACGTCCGGTTTATGTCGACATCGACCCGGTCACCTACAATATCGATCCGGCGCTGATCGAGGCGGCGATCACGCCGCGGACGCGCGCAATCATAGGGGTTTCGCTCTACGGCCAGTGTGCTGATTTCGACGCGATCAACACCGTCGTCGCCAAACATGGCCTCACTGTTATCGAGGATGCCGCACAAAGCTATGGTGGAACCTACAAGGGCCGCAAATCAGGCAGCCTAACGACCATCGCCTGCACCAGCTTTTTCCCGTCGAAGCCGCTCGGCTGCTACGGCGACGGCGGCGCGATATTCACGACCGATGATGAGGTTGCGAAGATCCTGCGCCGTATCGCCCGCCATGGGCAGGAGGGCCGCTACAATCATGTCTGCGTCGGTATGAATAGTCGGCTCGACAGCATTCAAGCGGCGGTGCTGCTTGCGAAAATGACGATTTTCCCCGAAGAGCTCGAACTGCGTCAGGCCGCCGCCGATCGTTACGGTGATTTGCTGAAGGCCGCAGGCCTCGACTGCGGACCGGTCGTGCGCGACGGCAGCCGCAGTGCCTGGGCGCAATATACGGTGCGCCTACCCCACCGCACGGCGGTGCAGAAGGCCTTCGCCGATGCGGGCATCCCCTGCGTCGTCCACTATCCCGCACCGCTCAACCGCCAACCCGCGGTCGCCGACCCGGCGGCAGTGCTGCCAGTCGGCGACCGAGCGGCGGAAGAGGTGCTTAGCCTGCCGATGCATCCCTATCTGGAGGCCGAACAGCAGGCGCGGGTGGTCGAGGTGCTCGCGGGCGCGATGCACGCCGCCGAAACCGCCGCGACTTGAGGCAGGGCCCGCCCAGACGACCGTCATGCACAGCAACGCCGCGACATTCTGGAGAAATACCGCTTCGGTCCTAAGCGGCACCGTGGTCGCACAGGCTATCCCACTCGTTGGGACGCTGATCATGGCGCGGCTCTATGCGCCTGCGCATTTCGGCACCTTCGCGGCTTGGCTCGCGATCGTCACGGTGCTGGCGGTCGCGCTGACCGGGCGGTTTGAATCGAGCCTGGCAGTCGTCGATGACGGCGAGGCGCGCCGAACCGCGTTCTTTGCAACGCTTGCGACGACGGGGCTTCTCGGGCTGGCCTCGGCGATCGTCGTCGCCATTATTGCCGCCAGCGCACCTGCGATTCTTGGAATGCCGCCCCTGCTGGCGATGCTGCTCGTTCCCGCCGCCTTCTCCTACGCGCTGTCGCAGAGTTGGGAATCGTTTGCTGCGGCGGAGGGTAGCTATCGATGGTTGTCGATATTGCGGATTATCCAGGCGCTACTGATCCTGACCATTCAGGTCGGGGCAGGGATTTTTCATCCGTCGGCCGAAGGCCTGGCATGCGCCTTCGTAATCGGCGTCGGGTCTACGTTGCTGGTGTCCAGCCGGGTCTTTCCTGCGGCAGCACCACCGGCGGGTAGGCGGTGGGTGCGGCTTCGGGCTTTCTGGCGCGAACAGCGCAGCTTCCCGATGTTCGCCTTGCCCGCGGATACGATCAACACCTTCTCGGCGCAGCTTCCCGTTCTCATCGTTGCGAGCCGGTTCGGCGCCGACTATGCCGGCTATCTGGCGATGACGATCCGGCTGCTCGGTGCGCCGGTCACGCTGCTCGGGCGTTCAGTGCTGGACGTGTTCAAGCGCTACGCCTCGGTCAGCTTCCGCGAGAAGGGGCATTGCCGAGAGGAATATCTGCAGACGCTGCGAACGCTGGCGCTCGGCGCGCTCGTCTTTTGCGTGGCCATGCTGCTCGTCGGGAAGACCGCTTTCGTGCTGCTGCTGGGATCCAAATGGGCGATGGCGGGCGAGATGGCGATCTGGCTGCTACCGCTCTTCAGCCTACGCTTCGTGGCGAGCCCACTCAGCTATACCTTCTACATCGTCGGCAAGCAGCACGTCGATCTGATGTGGCAGGTCGCCCTGTTGGCGATGACTGTCGCGACATTGAACATCGCGGCGAGCCCCGACATGGCCCTGAAGGCCTATGCGTGCGGATATAGCATGCTCTATCTTGCCTATATCTATCTGTCCTATCGCTGCAGCCTGGGTATGAAGCTAAAGAAATCAACGGTGTAACAGCAGACCATCATGAAGAGTGTCATCTATATCGTGGACTGTGGGCAGGGGAACCTCGGCTCGATCCGCAACATGCTGAATTTCCTCGGCTATGATTCGCGTATCACATCCGACCCAAGCGATGTCGCGAAGGCCGAAAAATTGATTCTTCCAGGTGTCGGCGCGTTCGACACCGGAGTGCGCGAACTCGAACGCCGTGGGCTCACGGACGTGCTCCATCGCCGCGTGATCGAGGATAAGGTTCCGATCCTCGGCATCTGCCTTGGCGCGCAATTGATGACGCGCGGCAGCGAGGAGGGCAATCGTCCGGGCCTCGGTTGGTTCGACGCGGAGACCGTTCGCTTCCGCTTTGCCGAAACGGAGCAGAAACTGCCCGTGCCGAACATCGGCTGGCGCCGCGTTGTCGCGCACGGCGAAACGAATTTAATGCACGGTTGGGAGGGGCCACCGAAATTCTATTTCGTCCATTCCTATTATATGCGGCAGGTAGGACAGAAGGATATCGCCTTCACCTCCAGCTACGGTCACGAAATCGTCGCGGGCTTACAGCGCGAAAATATCTACAGCGCCCAGTTCCATCCTGAAAAAAGTCACAAATACGGCCTTCACTTGATGCGGAGATTCGCAAATGTTTGAGGCGCAGCCCCGGATCATCCCGATGCTGCTGATGCGCGATCAAGGTCTCTACAAGACACGCAAGTTCCGAGACGGTGTCTATGTCGGCGATCCCGTAAACACCATCCGCATCTTCAATCAGAAGGAGGTCGACGAGTTGATCCTCCTTGACATCGGTGCAGCGCGGCAGCCGAAGGTTATCGACCTCGGCTATCTGGGCGAGATTGCGTCCGAATGCTTCATGCCGCTGAGCTATGGCGGTGGCATCCGTGATGCCGAGACCGCTCGCAAGCTGCTGTCGACGGGTATCGAGCGCGTGATCATCAACACGGGCGCGCACGACAATCCCGATTTCGTCGCGGCGTTGACGCGGGAATATGGCGCTTCGTCAGTGATCGGATCGGTTGACGTGGGGCTGCACCGCGGCAAGCGCGCGGTCTTCGTCGCGGGCGGCCAGCGGCGTATCGCCGCCGACCCGATCGACTGGTGCCGCCGGATGGAGGATCTGGGCGTAGGCGAGATTATGGTCAACGCGATCGACCGCGACGGTGAACTGTGCGGCTATGACATCGACCTGATCGAAAGGGCCTGCGCGAGCGTGTCGATCCCCGTCATCGCATGCGGCGGTGCGCGGTCGGCGGAGGATTTCCGCTCGGCCCGCGCCGCGGGGGCGCAAGCGATGGCGGCTGGCGCTATGTTCGTCTTTCGCGGCAAGCATCGCGCGGTGCTGATCCAGTACGCCAGCGCCGATCATGTTTTCGGAGAGGCTTGAGTGGTTTCCTATCAGATTTGCTGCCGATGTGTCATGGACTCGTCGATGCCCGGAACAGTCTTCGACGAAGAGGGCATCTGCAACAACTGCCGAGATTTCGACACGCAGGCGCCCGTCACCTGGTTTCCCAACGAGGAAGGCCAGCGCCGGCTGGAACAGATGCTACAGACAATCAAATCGCGCGGCGCAGGTCAGGAGTATAATTGCATTTTCGGCCTCTCGGGCGGGGTCGACAGCTCGTACCTTGCGCTGAAGCTAAAGGAATGGGGCCTCAACCCGCTGGTCGTCCACGTCGATGCCGGATGGAATACTGAGTTGGCAGTCCAGAACATCCAAGCGGTGCTCGACTATACCGGGTTCGACCTCTGCACCGAGGTCGTGGACTGGAAGACGATGAAGGATCTGCAGGCCGCCTATTTCCGCAGCGGAGTTACCAATCAGGACGTGCCACAAGACCATGTATTCATGGCGACCCTGTTCCATTATGCGAAGAAGTTCAGAATCAAGTCGATCATCAGCGGACATAATTTCGCAACGGAGTCGGTGCCAATGCGTTGGCAGCACAACGCGATGGACCGGATCAACTTGCGCGCGATTCACAAAGCTTATGGGCGGCGGCCACTGAAGGGCTATCGCACCGTATCTTTTGCCGATTTCTACCTACTCATTCCGGTCCTGCACCGGATAAAATTCTATCGCCCTCTCAATCTCATTCCTTATGACAAGGACGAGGCGATTCTGGCGCTCGAGAAGGTCGGCTGGAAACGCTACGCGCGCAAGCATGGCGAATCCGAGTTCACCAGATTCTTCCAAGACTATTATCTGCCGGTGAAATATGGCATCGACAAACGACGCACCCATCTGTCAGGCGTCATCCTGTCGGGCGCCATCACGCGTGATCATGCACTCGCGCAGCTACAACAGCCAAATTACGACCCGGATAGCGTTCGCCGCGACATCGAATATTTCTGCAAGAAGATCGGCGTCGACCAGACTGAATTTGACGAGGTTTTCGCCCGCGAGCCTGACAGCCATCTGGATTACGCTACATGGAACCCGTTGCTCGCGTCGCTGCGCTGGATGAAGCGGCTGATCCGAGTCTCCCCGCTGGGCTGACAGCCCTCCCCCTACGATCGAATTTTCAGAGGACTTGAAGCGGATGAAGATTGTAACGGTCATCGGGGCCCGCCCGCAGTTCGTAAAGGCTGCGGTCGTGTCGCGTGCCCTGGCGGAGGCGGGCGGCATCGATGAAATCATCGTACATACCGGCCAGCATTACGATCCCAACATGTCCCAGATATTTTTCGAGGAACTTAGCATTCCCGATCCCCAGTATCATCTGGGGATCGGCGGCGGGTCGCATGGCGCGATGACGGGCCGCCAGATCGAGGCGATCGAGACGGTGCTTGTGGATGAGAAGCCCGACTGGGTGCTGGTCTATGGCGACACCAATTCGACGCTTGCGGGCGCTCTTGCCGCCGCCAAGCTGCATATCCCGGTGGCGCATGTCGAGGCCGGTCTGCGTTCGTTCAACCGGCGGATGCCTGAAGAGATCAACCGCATTTTGACCGATCACATCGCCTCGCTGTTGTTGACGCCGTCCGCGACGTCCAACCGCAACCTTGTCAACGAGGGCATTGCAGCGGACAAGATCGTCAACGTCGGCGACGTCATGTTCGATGCCACGCTGTTCTACAAAACGCGTGCCAAATGTCCGCCGCAACTCGATGCCGATCTTGCGGCGTCGGGCGAATTCCTGCTGGCGACGATCCACCGTGCCGAGAATACCGACGATCCCGAGCGGATGCGAGGCATTTTGGAAGGGCTGACACTGGCTGATCGCCTGATCGTTCTGCCGCTACATCCACGCACGCGCGCAAAGCTGGAGACACTGGGCCTCACACTCCCCGAGAAACTGAAAATCATCGATCCGGTGGGCTATCTTGAAATGCTGTGGCTAGAAGAGCGGTGCGCCGCGATCATGACCGATTCTGGAGGTGTGCAGAAGGAAGCCTATTTCCACGGCAAGCGCTGCATTACTATGCGCGACGAGACCGAATGGGTGGAACTCGTAGATCTAGGCGTCAACGAACTCGTTGGCGCCGATCCTCAGCTTATCGCGGCGGCGATCGAGCGGGCCGACACGCCAATTGTTCGCGACGACGGGTTGTTCGGCAGCGGTGATGCCGGGCGGCAGGTCGTCACGGCCCTGATGGCGGCGGCGACCTGAGCCGGCGCTGCGATGACCACCTATCATATCTACAAGACCAATTGCGTCGGTTCGTCGCGTGTGATGCTGCAGTCGGGATGGGAGGATGGCCGATCGGTCTTCATCCATCAGGTGAAGCCGGGGCGCCCGGGCCCGGTTCCCGAACTGCCGTACGAGCTCGGCAGCATCCTCGGCGTGATGAAGGCATCGGGCGGTGGGGAGCCGCCACGCTTCGTATTCCATGCGCAGTCGTCCTTGCCGCTGCTGCTGATGTCCTATCTGCTGCGCCGCTTCTTCGGTGGGCGCGACGCCATTTTCGCATATGATATCCACGACCTGCACGAGGGTGGTGAGCCTTACCGAACGCTAGGCGAGAAGCTTCGTTACGGCTTCATCCGTCACTATTCCCTCGCGCTTCTGGAGCGAATCGTGCTCAGCTTGCGAAATGTCCGGACGATGACGGTATCTTCGGGGTTGAGCCGAACCATGGTCGACTGGTTTGGCTGCCCGGCACCCGCAGTGGTGCACAGCGCCATGTATCCGCGCCGTGACGCGGCAGAATTGAAGGCGGTGACGCGACACGCGAAAGCGTTGCTCTTTTTCGGCACGCCTGAACGGCTGCCGGTCGATCTGATCGACGCGATCGGAGCGGCCGACCTCGAATTGCATCTTTATGGTCGTTTCAAGGGGCGCGAAGGCTTGGAGGCGCAACTCGGACGCGCGCTTCCCAATCATGTGAAGGTCTTCGGCGAATATTCGCCCGACGATCTCGATTTCGTGGCTAGCTATCCGTACCTGCTGCTGTTCAAGCCGTCCGACCGGCGATTGAACTTTCGCTACTCATTGCCGAACAAGATGTTCCAGAGCCTGAGCTATGGCGTTTCGCTGATCCTGTCCGACAATTTCGAGGAGATGGCGGAGGTGCTGTCACCGGTTTCCGGTGCGGCCACGGTGCTCCGCGACAGCAGCGAGCTTGCCGATGCGATGGCGGTGCTGGCGAAGCAACGAACCGACGGCTATTGGACGGCTTCCAACGCGCTTGCTCGCCAATTGCATGACGAGGCCAAAAGCCGTTACCTGCAGCAAACCCGGTTTACTGGGCATGGATGAGGACAGGATAGCTATCCCGCGCATGAATGAAATTGCAGCCCTCTTTCGGCGAATGAAAGCCTGACATGGAAATTGATCCCATCCGGGCGATCGAACTGGTGTTCGTGACGATGCTGCTTGCGATCTCCGCCTTTCGCATGGCGACCGGCACCGAGCAGCGCCTGATACTTCTGGGGCTGCTGGGCGGCTTCCTCGTCTACAGTGGCATCGGCACAACCTATACCGATGTTCCACACTATCTGATGATTTCTTATTTTATCGTGTCCCTCGCGATGATGGCGGGATTCGCGCTTGGTAAGACAGTCTTTGCGCGGATGGGCGAGATTGTTGGTGCCAAAAGTGTTAATCTATTCGGTGCGATTAACACTCGAACCTTCGCTTACAGCTTCATCTCTGCAATCATTATCATCAAGTTGATCACCCTCGTCTATCCCGAGTTTAAGCTCGATCTGCTTGTGCGGCCGCCGGCGCCCGACATCGCAAGCTGGTTCCATGCCCGCTTCGAGATCAGCGAAACAGCCCTCGAAAAGATTATCCGTTATTGTGAAATCCTGATCACACCATTTTTCTATGTCGCTCTCTATTTTCTCCGACGGAATCTGTTCGCGCTGGTCGGGGTAATCTTTATCATCCGCTACATAGAATATGTGGACGTTGCCTATATCGCGCGTGGCACTGTCGTATCCGATTTGTTGATCATCGGGCTGATTACCTGGCAGGAACGAAAGCAATGGCGCCCACTCATGCTGACCGGTATTCTGATCAGCATGCCGGTGATTCTATATCTTCTGGGCCAATATTCTGTGGTTCGGATGGGTGGATACTATCAGGGTTCGGGCATATTCGATGGGGCGCTGAATGTTTTGACCGAGGAGACAAGCTTCCTGTCTCACGGCGGGGTGCAGGTAATCGAGAGCGGGCAGACAGTGAATATGCCAAGCTACCTGATCTGGATCGCGACGCTTCCGATTCCTGACTTTCTTAAAGGTGACCTGCCGGTTGCGCGGGTGAACTACGAGATCGCAACCCTGATTCTTGGCAAGTTTCCTGGAGATCCAGGGTTTTATGTAACCTTATCAAGCTTGCTAGCTGAAAGTTATTACCTGTTCGGGTCGGCGTTCTTCTGGATTCATGGACTTTTCTGTGGATTCATTGCGGCGATGTTTGCGCGCATCTGTGAGCGGGTGCCTCAGTATCGAATTCTGGCGATCTACGTGGCCGTCATTTTCCTACACAATCTCAACCGCGGGGGCATCGCGTCAGTTATGCCCGGATTGATTAATGGCTTTCTAGCTTTCTACCTGTTTTTGTTTATTATTCCGTCGGCTTTGTGGCGACGGAAGCCTGCTTCGATATCGGGCACGCGGGCGCCTAGGCGCTAGGGGTTCATTGGGCATTTGCGTTTCGAGATATCCACTGTGAAAAGGAATATGGGCCATGAAGCCCATCGTTGCGACATTCGTTTCTTATTACTTACCAGGTTACAAAGCCGGTGGGCCGCTACAAAGCATTGCTAATCTCGTGGATTGTTTGGGGAACGAGTGCGATTTCCGGATATTTACCTCTGACCGTGACCTCGGCGAGGGCAGTCCCTACAAGGGGGTTCCTGCCATGACGTGGCAAGCGGTCGGCAAAGCGCAGGCGATGTATCTCCCGCCGGACTGTTCGTTGCGCCAAATTGTAGCTGCGCTCAACGAGACACGGCCCGACGCCCTCTATCTCAACAGCTTCTTCGATTTCCGATACACGATCGTGCCGCTTCTTGCGCGACGGCTGGGCCGCCAAAAAGAGAAATGGCCGGTCATCCTCGCCCCGCGTGGAGAGTTTTCGGAAGGTGCGCTGGAGTTGAAGGCGCTCAAGAAAAGGCTCTTCCTCGCCGTAAGCCGGCCGCTGGGGTTGTATCGCGACCTCTTGTGGCAGGCATCGACGGTTCATGAAGCCAATGACATCCGGCGCGTGATGGGCGACGTCGAGATCATGTGCGCCATAAACCTGCCCCGCCGCCTGGGAGCCTTGCATGCGCGGTCTCCGCGCCGGGGCAACGATCCGCTCCGCATCGCCTTCCTCTCGCGCTTGTCGCCGAAGAAGAACCTGCTTTATGCATTGAACATATTGGCAAGGGTGCAAGCTCCCGTCACCTTCACCATCTATGGGCCGCGGGAGGATCCTGAGTATTGGAAGCGCTGCGCCGCGGCGATCGCGATGATGCCACCGCATATTCAGGTGATCGAGGCCGGTCCGATCCAGCACAGCGAAGTGGTGCCGACGCTCGCCGGACACGACCTGTTCTTCCTTCCCACGCTGGGAGAAAATTACGGTCATGTCTTTGCGGAGGCGCTGGAGGCAGGCCTTCGGCTGCTCACCTCGGATCAAACGCCTTGGCGCAACCTGGTTGATGAGGGGGTAGGGTATGACCTTCCGCTGGACGATCCCGAAGGCTTTGTAAAAGCGATCGAAACGGAGGCCGCGACGATCCGTTCCGGAGAGGATGCCCAAACGCTGCGAAGCTATCTGGAACGGGCGCTACGCATCGAGCAGACCATCGAGGAAAATCGCAAGCTGTTCATGGCAGCGATAGCCCGACGAAACGGGTAAATGCCGACTGGAATTTTGGCGGGCGATGGTCCACGGCACGATAAGGGTCAGAGCAAAGGCATGACAAAACACACGATACTGGTTCTGGGTGCGAGCGGAATGCTGGGCAATGCAATGCTTCGCTATTTCGCGTCGCGGACCGGCCACGATGTCGTGGGAGTCGTAAGATCGGAGCGATCGGCGCAGCTTTTGCCTCCGGGTGTTCGCGACCATGTGATCGAAGGTGGCGACGTGGAGGATTTCGACTCCTTGGTGCAAGTGTTTGATCTCAGTCGGCCCACCGTGGTCATCAATTGCGTCGGACTGGTCAAGCAACTCGGCAACGCCAAGGATCCGCTGGCGGCGATCCCCATTAACGCAGTGCTACCCCACCGGCTTGCCAGGCTTTGCTCGCTTGCGCATGCGCGCCTGATCCATCTCAGCACCGACTGCGTCTTCTCGGGCGCCAAGGGGATGTATGTGGAGGACGATCTTCCCGACGCGACCGACGTTTACGGCCGGACCAAGCTACTCGGCGAGGTTGATTACCCACACGCGCTGACGCTGCGCACCTCAATCATCGGCCACGAGCTTGCCGGGCATCACAGTCTGGTGTGCTGGTTCCTCGCCCAGAAAGAAGCGGTTCGCGGCTTTTCGAAGGCGGTTTTCTCGGGCTTCCCGACGGTCGAGATTGCGCGGATCATCGACGAATATATCCTACCGCGGTCCGAGTTATCGGGACTCTATCACCTTTCGGCCGATCCGATTGACAAGTTCAGGCTGCTGCAGCTTATCGCCAAAGTCTATGGCAAGGAGATCCGGATCGACGAGGACCCCGCACTGGTCATCGACCGGTCGCTTGATTCCAATAGATTCCGCGCGACGACGGGCTTCCAGCCCGAGCCCTGGCTCGAGCTGGTCAGGCGCATGAATGCATTCGGGTAGGCACGAAGGACAAGAGATGTTCAAGGATAAGGTCCTGTTGATTACCGGCGGAACGGGGTCGTTCGGCAATGCCGTGCTGCAGCGCTTTCTCAATTCCGATATCGGCGAGATCCGAGTCTTCAGCCGCGACGAGAAGAAGCAAGACGACATGCGCAAGGCCTATGCGCACGAGAAGCTGAAATTCTATCTCGGCGATGTGCGCGACCGCCAATCGGTCACCGACGCGATGCATCACGTGAACTATGTTTTCCACGCCGCCGCGCTGAAGCAGGTTCCATCGTGCGAGTTTCACCCGATGGAAGCGGCGAAAACCAATGTTTTCGGCACCGAGAACGTCCTTGAATCGGCAATTGTGGCCGGGGTCGAGCGGGTCATCTGCCTCAGCACAGACAAGGCGGTCTATCCGATCAACGCGATGGGCATTTCAAAAGCGTTGATGGAAAAAGTCGCGACCGCGAAGGCGCGAAAGACGCGACAAACGATCATCTGCACGACGCGATACGGCAATGTCATGGCCTCGCGCGGATCGGTTATTCCGCTGTTCGTCGACCAGTTGCGCAACGGCCGTGCGCTGACTGTTACCGATCCCGAAATGACGCGGTTCATGATGACGTTAGACGACGCGGTGGATCTGGTGCTCTACGCCTTCTCGAACGGCGGCCCGGGCGACATTTTCGTCCAGAAGGCGCCGGCGGCAACGATCAAGACCCTCATCGACGCGCTGAAGCAACTGTTGAACACGCCCGATGCGGCGGTCCAGATTATCGGCACGAGGCATGGCGAAAAACTCTATGAAGCGCTGCTCAGCCGTGAGGAGCGTGCCGCCGCACTCGATCTCGGCGACTACTACCGCGTCCCGCCCGATATGCGCGATCTCAATTACGATGCCTATTTCGAGCGTGGTGACGTGAATATCACTGAGGCGACCGAGTATAATTCTCACAACACTCACCGTCTCGACATCGAGGAGATGATGCAGTTGCTTCTGAAGCTTCCTTTCATCCGCTCGATCATTGTGGGCGAAAAAGCGGTGCTCGACGCATGAGCCGCGAGGGCCTTTTGAAAGTCGTAACCTTCGTCGGGACGCGTCCCGAGATTATCCGGCTGTCGCGCGTCATCGCGCTGCTGGATGCAAGCTGCGATCACGCGCTGGTCCACACGGGTCAAAATTATGATTACGAACTCAACGAAATATTCTTCACAGATCTTTCGATCCGCAGGCCCGACCATTTTCTGGATGCGGCCGGCGCATCGAGCGCCGAGACGATCGGCAACGTCATCGCGAAAGCGGATCATCTGCTGCGCGAGGTCCGGCCTGAGGCGGTCCTCATCCTGGGCGACACGAACAGCGCGCTGGCTGCGATCGCCGCCAAGCGACTCCGCATCCCGATCTTTCACATGGAAGCGGGCAATCGCTGTTTCGATCAGCGCGTGCCCGAAGAGATCAACCGCAAGATCGTTGACCACACATCCGACATTAATCTGACTTACAGTTCGATCGCTCGTGAGAACCTTTTGCGCGAGGGCCTGCCGGCGGATATGGTAATCAAAACCGGCAGCCCGATGATGGAGGTGTTGCAGCACTACAAGAGCCGGATCGACAGCAGCGACGTGTTATCGGAACTCGGTCTTGTATCGCGCGAATATTTCATCGTCAGCGCGCATCGCGAGGAAAATGTCGATCGCAAGGAAGGCCTGCTCGCCATCGCCGCAATCATGGGCGATCTCGCCGAGCGCTATGGTTTCCCCGTGATCATGTCGACGCATCCGCGAACGAAGAAGCGGATCGACGAGTGGGGCATCGGGTTTCACCCGTCGGTACAACTCGCCAAGCCCTTCAGTTTCAGCGACTATATTGCACTTCAGCAATCGGCTTTTGCAGTGCTGTCCGATAGCGGGACGATCACCGAGGAATCGGCGATCCTGAACTTCCCGGCCGTTAACCTGCGCGAGACACACGAGCGGCACGAAGGAATGGAAGAAGCGTCTGTGATGATGGCCGGGCTCAATGTGGACCGAGTCCGCCAGGCGCTCGGCGTACTGGAGAGGCAGGCGCGGGGCGATGAGCGCACGCTGCGGCTGCCCGCCGACTATGACGCGCCGAACGTGTCGGAAAAGGTCGTCCGCATCATCCACAGCTACGTCGATTATGTAAACCGCATAGTATGGAAGAAATATTGATTGCCGGCCATGCGCGTTGCCATTGTTGCGGATGCCTATCCGCCGCTCCGTTCGTCGGGAGCGGTCCAGCTTCGTGACCTGTCGCGCGAGTTCGCGCGGCAAGGGCACGAAACGACCGTACTCGTCGCTAGCCCCGGCCTCGATATGCCGTACCGGATTGATGAGGCCGACGATGTGACCGTCGTGCGGCTCCGCGCACCGCCAACGAAGGATATCGGATATGTCCGCCGTATGGCGAACGAATTCCGAATGCCGTTCGCAATGATGCGCAATCTGAACAAGTCTCCACTGGCGGAACGCGCCTATGATGCGGTCATCTGGTATTCGCCGACGATTTTTCTGGGTCCCATCGTGCGCTGGCTGAAGCGCCGAAACGCCTGCCCCTCCTATCTCATCATCCGCGATATCTTCCCGCAGTGGGCCGCCGATATGGGATTGATTTCGCGCGGGCCCGCCTTTCACCTGCTCGACGCCGCCGCGCATTATCAATATCGGTCGGCCGATGTCATCGGGGTACAGACGCCGGGTAATCTAAAATTCTTCGAGATGTTCCGCGGCCGTCATCCCTATCGACGTGTCGAAGTGCTGCAAAACTGGCTGGGCGAGGCGCCCGACCTCGCCTGTTCGATCGACATAAGCCGGACCAGTCTCGCAGGCCGAATCGTATTCGTTTATGCCGGCAATATGGGCATTGCACAGCAGATGGATAAATTGCTGAATCTTGCAACCGCGATGCGCGAGCGTGACGACATCGGTTTCTTGTTCGTGGGGCGCGGAAGCGAGGCGCAGCGCCTACGCGAAATGGCGGCGGCACAGGGGCTTCGCAACACGCTGTTCCATGACGAGGTCGCGCCGGACGAAATTCCGGCGCTCTATCGCCAATGTCATGTCGGAATGATCAGCCTCGACAGCCGCCATAAGACCCACAATATCCCCGGGAAATTCCTGACCTACATGCAGGCGGGGCTGCCCGTGCTGGCAAGCATCAACGACGGGAACGACCTGAAAGCGCTGATCGAGGAGAAGCGGGTGGGCCGGGTGTCGGTCGAACCTGAGGGCCGGGATCTGCCCGAACTTGCCTCGGCGATGGTCGGATCGGAGGTTCGTGACGAGACCATGCATGCGCATTGCCGCAGCCTTTCTCAACGTCTCTTCTCGGCGCGGGCGGCAGTGGAGCAGATCATGCGGGCAGTGGGCGACCGATGAAGACGATCGACCGACCCTTTCTGGACGATCTTGGCCGGCAGGCGGCCGCTTCGCGGCGGCGGCGACAGCACTTCAACCTGCACACGAGCTATGCTGATCCGTGCCAGCGCCTCGTCAACTCTCTCATGCATGACAGCTATATTCGGCCGCATCGCCACTCCGTCGATCCGAAGTTCGAAACCTTGATCGCACTTCAGGGCGCGATGGGGTGCATCCATTTCGATGACCGTGGCAATGTCGCAAGGCTCGTGCGCTTTGGTGCGGGAAGCGATTGCCCCGCGATCGTCGTCGAACCCAACGAGTGGCACACGGTCGTGGCGCTTAGCGAGACGGCTGTTCTACTAGAAGTGAAGGCGGGGCCGTTCGATCCGTCGGCTGCAAAGGAACCCGCACCCTGGGCGGCCGAAGAGGGCAGCGCCGCGGCGGGCGCCTATCTCGCGCGGATGCTGGCGATGTTCGGCTGAAAGCCGACGCATTCAGCGTTGTCCGGGCGCCGGAGCACGGCCTCGCAGGGAAAAGACGATACGGCGGCAGGCTGAGTTCGATGCACCGACTACCTTCAGGCCCAATCTTTCCAGCCGGTATCGCCGCGACGGATGCCCCATATAAGCATGCCCGAAAATAGCACTTAACTGTACAACCCATGCCAGATGCAAATTGCAGCAATGTGGGTAAAGCCCTGATTGCGTCCGTTCCCATCCTGACGTACCGCTTTGCCGATGTTTACCAATATCCAGGCGCTTCGCGCCTTTGCGGCTTTGAATGTCGTCCTGTTCCACGCCATTGGCGCCGGGATGGCTTACGATATGAAGCCGCTGTTCCTCGCTCCGCTTGAAGGATGGGGCGCTAACGGCGTCGATGTGTTTTTCGTCATCTCGGGCTTCGTCATGATGGTTGCCCAGCAACAAAACCCTAAGTCGCCTCGCGCCTTCCTGCGCGGCCGGGTTGCGCGGATCGTCCCCGTCTATTGGGCGGCGACAGCGCTGATGGTGCTAGTGTTCGTCGTCAGAACATTCGGCACAACTCGCGGCGTAGATTAGCGGAGTGCGGGCCTCGTCTGGGGGTTGATGTTAGGCGGCGAGCTTGCGGTGCTGCAAGCGCCGATATTCGATGGTCT
>Ga0172382_10004788_pt1 | contig 20533 bp, 9 predicted proteins | sample Leawel138RmetaG_FD_122245 | JGI IMG/M metagenome (GOLD analysis project Ga0172382, IMG submission 122245) | Leachate microbial communities from a municipal landfill in Southern Ontario, Canada - Leachate well 138R metaG | ecosystem: Engineered > Solid waste > Landfill > Unclassified | place... | reverse complement strand
TTAAGCCCTGTAAAATACGATAGGTATCCTCCACCGAGGGCTCACTAACATCCACTTTTTGAAAACGTCGCGCTAAAGCACGATCTTTTTCAAATACCTCACGAAACTCTTGGTAAGTGGTTGAGCCAATACAGCGGATTTCACCAGATGATAATAAAGGCTTAAGCAAATTAGACGCATCCATCACGCCACCTGACGCAGCACCGGCACCAATAATCATATGGATTTCATCAATAAACAAAATTGCGTTAGGCCGTTTACGCAACTCATTGAGTAAGTCTTTTAAACGTTTTTCAAAATCACCACGGTATTTGGTACCGGCCAGCAGCGCTCCCAAGTCCAAGGAGTAGACCACGCTATCGAGTAAAATCTCCGGCACGTCACCATCAACAATACGTCGTGCCAAGCCTTCAGCGATGGCAGTTTTACCTACACCCGCCTCACCCACCAGCAAGGGGTTGTTTTTGCGTCGACGCACTAGAATCTGGGCAACACGCTCAAGCTCAAGCTCACGACCAATCAATGGGTCAATTCGGCCTTGGCGCGCTTGCTCGTTTAAATCTTGCGCATAGGCCAACAAAGGGCTGGCATTGGTGCCTCTATCTGTCTCGCCGGCTTCACTGTCTGCATCAGCAGCAGATGTACCACGTTCAGCATCTAGACCATGTGAGATATAGCTAACTAGATCAAGGCGTTGCACTTCATGCCGCCTGAGTAAATACACAGCATGACTATCGGCCTCACTAAAGATTGCGACCAAAACACTGGCACCGCCAATCTCTTCTTTACCCGAGCTTTGCCCATGAAATACAGCACGTTGCAATACGCGTTGAAAGCCTAACGTAGGCTGGGTATCGACGACTTCGATATGCTCTGGCAATACAGGAGTGGTGTTTATAATAAAGGCACGCAACTCTTCTCGTAACACATCAAGATTTGCACCACAACCACGTAAAACTGTTGCTGCTTCGCGGTTATCCAGCAAAGCCAATAACAAATGTTCAACCGTCATAAACTCATGACGACTGGCGCGTGCATCTTTAAATGCAAGATTGAGGGTGACCTCAAGTTCTAAATTCAACATGGTTTCACCTCATTTAAAACAATGTGCCTATTTATACGTCTTTTTCTATTTCACATAATAATGGATGGTTACATTCACGTGCATATTCACTGACCTGATGTGCTTTGGTCTCAGCTATATCACGCGTATACAGACCACACACAGCATGCCCTTGGTGATGCACCGCAAGCATGGTTTGTGTGGACTGCTCACGGCTCATGGCAAAGTAGGTTTCTAATACTTCAACCACAAAGTCCATCGGAGTGTAGTCGTCATTAAGCATTAATACGCGGTACATTGGTGGCGGCTGCAGCTCTGGCTTGGCCGGTGCCGTCGTTAAATCGTCATCATACTGCTCAGAGTGATCTGGGTTTAAGGGATTAACAGTCATGTTCGCTACGCTTTAAATCTTAAGAATGTGTATGGCAATCAATATACTACGCTTTACCTGACTTGGCTCGCAAAGAGATGATCGCACTCACAACAACGGCCGTCAGCACGGTATGCACAATGCACACAAACACAATCACTGAACGATAGCATGACGTTGAACAAAACAGCGGCGCTTCCAGTGTTACTAGCCCCGCCAAGTCACTGCTGTCAAGCCGTTTTCACAAAAAATACATAAACTTGTCCACACTTTAGCGGTTGACTTTTATATTTATTATTTTTCTGGCTATCTGTTCTGAAGCTTCTATAAAATTCCTTAACACATTGATTGTAAAGGAATTTTTACAGCGTTTGATTTTTCATCAATCTAAGCTGCAGCCCCATAGCATCGGCCTTGCAGCCATCTACAACCAACTTACCCACACAGTTATCCACAACTTCTGTGGATAACTGTGTGCAGTCCTTTTCTATCCACAATCCTTACCCAGCCCTGTATAGCGCTGGGCAAGTCTGCAGAGCACAAACCTGTCGTGGGCATGGCCCACTCATACAAGAGCAGCCAGCCTACAGAGTACAAATCCTGTACGAGCGGGTCACTTACCCGCGATAGTAGTTTTGCAAACAACGCATTTTTAAGTTGCCACACCTATTTGTGCAAACCATGTCGTGGGCATGGCCCACTCATACAAGAGCGCCGGCCTACAGAGTACAAACCCTGTACGAGCAAGTCACATACCCGCGATAATAGTTTTGCAAACAACGCATTTTTAAGTTGCCACACCTATTGTGCAAACCATGTCGTGAGCATGGCCCACTCATACAAGAGCGCCGGCCTGCGGAGTGCACATCCTGTTCGAGTGGGTCGTACAGAGGCGCAGAGTCAGTACTACAGGCTTAGCGCCAGACCCCACGTGCACTGCGATGACTGTGCATCACTTGCACATAGTTGGCGCGATCATAGGCGCTGGGATCAATCGCTCGTTCACGGCAGACACTGCCTTTGAGCTGCTGCACTGATTGATATTCATGCTCCACCATCCATTCGCGCATGCCCTGTTCAATCTCGCTGATCACCTGTGGACCTTGTTTAAGCAACACACTGCACAAATGCGTCACATCCGCGCCCGCCATTAAGGCTTTCAGCGCATCCTCTGCGGTATGCACCCCGCCAGTAACCGCCAAAGACAAATCCACCTTGCCAAACAAAGTGGCAACCCAGTGGATGCGCAGCAGGTTTTCATAGGAAGACGACAAGCTAATGGTCGGCACCACTTCACGGGTCAGCAGATCAATATCCGGCTGATAGAAGCGGTTAAACAAGGACACTCCTTGCGCGCCAGCCTCTTGCAAGCTACGCACGAAATGCCCGACCGAACTGAACTGTGAGGATAATTTCATAGTGACTGGCACTGTCACATGCTGCTTAAGTTCACGCAGCACATTGAGATAGCGCGCTTCCACTTCAGCACCGGACTCAAAAATATCTGCCGCGACATAATAGACATTCAGCTCCAGCGCATCAGCGCCAGCTTCTTGCAGCTGCTGGCCATAGCGGGTCCAGCCTTCGGTAGAAATCCCGTTGAGACTGGCAATCACCGGAATCGACAGACTATTTTTTAGCGTCTGAATATAGTGCAAATATTCATCCAACTCGCTGCGATAGATCGAATCATCAGGAATCGGTAAGAAACTACCGGCTTCGCCAAAGCCAATATCCTGCTCGTGCAAAAAGCGTGCGGCTGCCGCCTCGCTGGCTAAAATACTTTCTTCAAATAACGACGGCAGAATCAAGGCACTGGCGCCCGCATCTTCCAACTCACGGGCACTGTCCAAATCACCGGTCAGTGGCGAGGAGGATGGCACCAGCGGATTTTTCAGTTTTAGTCCTAAATACTCAGTGGATAAATCAATCATCACTGGACTCCTTTTTCTCTAAATCTGCAGCACCGGGCAAATCCGCCAGAGACTGATAATGGGCAAAGCGTGCGATCACATCATCCTGTGCTTGCTCTTGATAGAGCTTGGCCGCTTCTGGGTAAGTGCGGTTGAGCATACTGAAGCGCGTTTCAGTGGAGCTGAATTCAGTGTAATCAATCGAGGGCGCAGCGGAATCTAAACGCAATGGATTCAAGCCTTTCTCCGCGCGGGATGGCTCATAGCGAAATAACGGCCAGTGCCCACTTTTCACCGCCAAGTTTTGCTGACGGTGGTTATGGGTTAAATCGACACCGTGGGCAATACAGGGTGAATACGCAATAATCAGCGAGGGGCCATCATGCGCCGCGGCATCAATAAAGGCGCGCAGGGTTTGTGTATCTTTCGCGCCATAAGCCACTTTAGCGACATAGACATTTTCATAACCCATGGCGAGCATGGCTAAATCTTTCTTCGCGGTAGGTTTGCCGGCATTAGAGAATTTGGCCACCGCACCGCGCGGTGTGGCTTTAGAAGTCTGACCACCGGTATTGGAGTACACCTCAGTATCCAGCACCAAGATATTGACATTACGCCCAGTGGCTAACACATGATCCAATCCGCCATAACCAATGTCATAGGCCCAGCCATCACCACCAATAATCCACACGCTGCGCACCACCAGTTGATCAGCAACGGTGAGCAACTCTTTGGCACACGGCTGATCAGTGAATTCTGCCAAGCGTTGTTTGAGTTGGACAACACGTATGCGCTGTTCGGCAATTTCTTGCTCGGTGTTTTGCTCAGCCGTGAGTAGCGCATCGACTAACTCACCACCAATGCTGTCGCGCAACGCTTCCAACAGTTCTTTGGCGTAGGCTTCTTGTTGATCAATGGCGATGCGCATGCCTAAACCAAACTCAGCGTTATCTTCAAATAGCGAGTTATTCCACGCTGGACCACGGCCTTCAGCATTGACTGTCCAAGGTGTGGTTGGCAAGTTAGCGCCGTAAATCGAGGAACAGCCGGTGGCGTTGGCCACTACCATGCGATCACCAAACAGCTGAGTAGCCAGTTTTAAATAGGGTGTTTCGCCACAACCCACGCAAGCGCCAGAGAACTCAAATAAAGGCTGCAACAACATCGCACCTTTAATCGTGGTCTGTTTGACCACGCTGCGGTCGTATTCAGGTAACGCCTCAAAGAACTGCCAGTTGGCCTGTTCCTGCTCACGAATCGGCTCAATGGGCTGCATATTCAAAGCTTTATGCGAGGCATTGGACTTGTCACGGATCGGACAGATATCCACACACAGACCACAACCGGTACAGTCATCGGGCGAAACTTGATACATCATCACATGATCATCGGGGTAATCACGGCCCAAGACTTGATGCGATTTAAAGCTGTCTGGGGCATCTGCGACTAAGTCTTTGGGCACCAACTTGCTGCGAATCGCCGCATGCGGACACACCATCGGGCATTTGCCGCACTGGGTACAGAGCTCGGCATCCCACACTGGAATCTCTAAGGCCAATTTACGTTTTTCATAGGCCGCACTGCCCAGCGGGAAGCTGCCGTCCACCGGCATCATACTCACCGGCACACGATCACCTTCACCGGCAATTAAGCGCGCAGTAAAACGGCCAATAAAGTCGGGGGCATTGTCATCCACCAAGGGCGGGCGCTCAAAGGTACTGGTCGCTGCATTGGGCACGGACATTTCATGCAAACTGGCCAGAGCCGCATCAATCGCACGGTAGTTAAAGTCGATGATGCTCTGCCCTTTGCTACCGTAGGTGTTTTGCACCGCCTCTTTGATCGAAGCAATCGCCTGCTCACGGGGCAGCACCCCAGAGATGGCAAAGAAACAGGTCTGCATAATGGTATTGATGCGCTTACCCATATTGGCTTGCTGCGCCACCGCGTACGCGTCAATGCAATACACGCGGATATGTTTTTCAATGATCTGCTCTTGCATACGCCGTGGCAGTTCATCCCAGACCTGATCGACGGGATGCGCGGTATTGAGCAAAAACACCGCCCCCTCGGCGGCTTTATCCAGCATCTCAAAACGCTCAATAAACTGTGGCTGATGGCAGGCAATAAACTGCGCTTGGTGGTCGCCGATTAAATAGGTGGAACGGATCGGTTGTGGGCCAAAACGCAAATGCGAAACTGTCATCGCACCCGACTTTTTCGAGTCATAGACGAAATAGCCTTGCGCATATAAATCAGTGGTTTCGCCAATAATTTTAATCGAATTTTTATTGGCGCTCACCGTGCCGTCGGAACCCAAACCGTAAAACAGCGCCTGCACTGATTCTTTATGCGCAGCGGTATGCCAATGTTCATCCCAGGCCAAGCTGGTGTGAGTGACGTCATCATAGATACCAATGGTAAAACCGTTTTTTGGCTGTGGCTGCTGCAGCTCGCTAAAGATTGCCGCGACCATGCCTGGAGTAAATTCTTTAGAGGATAAACCGTAGCGCCCACCAATGACTGTCGGCAGCTCGGCAAAATGGCTATTGCCCTGCATCTGCGCTTGCGCCAAAGCAGTGATCACATCTTTATACAACGGCTCACCGTCTGAGCCCGGCTCTTTGGTGCGATCAAGCACGGCAATCTGTTTCACGCTGCTGGGTAACGCGGCCAATAACGCCTGCGCATCCAGCGGCCGATACAGACGCACCCGCAACACACCAACCTTTTCACCTTGCGCCTGCAGGTAGTCCACCGTTTCATGCACGGTTTCTGCGCCAGAGCCCATCAGCACAATCACCCGCTCAGCATCTGCGGCGCCGTGGTATTCAAATAATTTATAGTGGCGACCGGTCAACTGGGCAAACTGATCCATCAGCTGCTGTACCAGTTCAGGAAAGGCTAAGTAAAATTTATTGACCGTCTCGCGGCCTTGGAAATACACATCAGGGTTTTGTGCGGTACCGCGCAGCACCGGATGATCCGGACTCATGGCGCGGGCACGATGGGCATGCAAAGCGTCTTGAGAAATTAACGCGTGCAAAACCTCATCACCCACCGCTCGGATCTTCGCCACTTCGTGCGAGGTGCGAAAACCATCAAAGAAATGCAAAACAGGCAAACGACCAATCAAGGTGGCCGCATGCGCGATCACTGCAAAGTCCATCGCCTCTTGCACAGAGCCAGAACAAAGCATGGCAAAGCCGGTCTGTCGCGTTGCCATCACATCACTGTGATCACCAAAAATCGATAAGGCCTGACAGGCTAGAGAACGCGCTGCGACATGAATCACCACCGGCGTCAGTTCACCGGCAATTTTATACATGTTTGGGATCATCAATAATAATCCCTGCGAGGCAGTAAAAGTGGTGGCTAAGCTGCCCAACTGCAAAGCACCATGCACTGCACCAGCCGCACCGCCTTCACTTTGCATTTCAACGATATGCGGCACAGTGCCCCACAGATTGGTGCGCCCCTGCGCCGACCATTCATCCGCCCACTCGCCCATCGCCGAAGCTGGGGTAATCGGATAAATCGCACACACTTCACTTAAGCGGTGGGCAATCGTTGCGGTGGCTTCATTGCCGTCGATCATCAGCCAGCGGGTTGTTTGCATATTGAGTTCCTCACTTAACGCCGTTGCACACAGCCGCGCGCAACATTATCAATTCAGAGTAACTAAATGGGTATGCAGTGCCTTGTCGTAGGTCAATGGGGATTAAATGTAGCAGCGAGAAATCCACACAGGTGAAAGCAACATTAGGTAATGCTCTGTCTACTCAGAGAGCATTTCCTTGCCATCACCAGAATCATCATATTAATTCAGGCAGACTGCACAGCTCTGGTTAAATTTACTCAGCCGTGGTACAAAACGACGATCTAGGAAAATGTGCACAGCGCAGATTTCAAGCTAACTATCGCGCAAGACTAACTCGAGCGATTTTATAACTCATCGCATCACAAACTGCTTACATTCTATGCGTCCTTGCCCCTTAGTTTTCTCCAGCACAGACCAAACACCACAACGAAGTCACTTCCGCACTGCGCGCAACAAACAGCGGATCACTCGCGTCTTGACTGCGGCCGTGCTTGGGTTGGGTATCGAGGCGGTATTTGACCGCTAAGCCGGCCTCGGCAAACCAGCCCAATAAGTCTTCGCGGGTGCGCAGTTGTAAGTGTTCAGCCAAGTCCGAGAAAATCAACCAGGCTTCGCCTTGCGCTGCTAAATGCTTGGACACACCCTGTAAAAAGCCACGCAACATGGCGCTATTGGCATCATAAACCGCGTACTCCAGCGGCGAGCTGGGTTTAGCGGGCAGCCAAGGTGGATTGCAGACAATCAGATTGGCTAACGGCTGTTCAGTGGGGAATAAATCCGCCTGTTGCAGCTGCACATTTGCCAACTCTAAGCGCTGGATATTGTCGCTCGCACAGGCCAAAGCGCGCGGATTCAGGTCGGTGGCAACCACCCGTTTAACCCCGCGTTGCGCCAAGATAATCGCCAGCAGTCCGGTGCCTGTACCAATATCAAAGGCCAGGTCATGTGTTGCTGGCAACGGTGCATCGAGCATCAATTGCACATACTCATGACGTGTCGGTGCAAATACGCCGTAATGCGGGAAAACAGATAGATCTAAACTGCTAATCGGCACGCCCTTCTCGCGCCACTGCGCTGCACCTAAAGCACCTTGCAGATCACGAAATGAGATAAGACAGGGCTCATCCAGTTCACCAAAGGCTGCAGTGCAAGCAGCACTAAAATCAGGCGCTCGGCGCAAGCGACTGATATAGCCCGCGTCCAACTCCAATAACACACGACTTAAAATACGTGAACGTTGCCCTTGGGCTTGGCGCTGCAGGTGAAACAGGTTGGGAATCGCAGTTGCGTCAGTGCTTGGTTTAGCAGCTTTGCTGGCTTTACGTTGCTCAGTACGTTCGATGCGCCGCGTCATCGCCTGCAATAATTGCCGCGCATTATGAAAATCACCGCGCCACAGCATGGACGTACCTTCACAGGCGAAACGGTAAGCTTGATCAGCGCTGGTTTGATCATCAACAATAACGATGCGCGCCGGTGGCGGCTGATTACTTTCCGACAACCAACGGGTGTTGCGAGAGGTTTCATGATCTTGCCACTGCACATAGTTTTTTTCTGTTTGCAACACGCGTTATACCCTTAATTATCAATGACAATCACTGCAAAATACTGATGCAATACTGCACTCTATTCGATCCTATCGCCGCAGCATTCATGACACCCTTAAACGCTTTGCTGAACAAGTATCAGCATATTTTATGCCTATTTCTGTCCAGCATTCAGCTTACTCTTAGTTTGTTCAGTTCACTTGCAGAGTAAGTAGAGTAAAAGACTGTCAAGGATAGCAGTTAACAGCCTACAATGGGCGTCTGCAGGTCTGACTACCTGCCTCCTCTTCTGACTTAAACTTTATACTCGCGGATGATCACTATGCGCCGATTGCTTGGCTTGCCAACCTCTTATTTGCCTGCCATTGGTACGACGTTGCTGCTAAGCACGCTAGGTAGTTTGTCTGGCTGCCAGCTCTTGGAGTCGCGCGCGGGAAAAAGTGTCGTGCCAGACAGCGGCGTACTGCGCGTGCAAGGTATTGCCCAGTCCAGTCATATTGCAAAAAACGTCGCGGGCATGCCATTGATTGAGGCGAGTAACTTCCATGATGTACTCTTTACTTTAGGTTACAGCCACGCCAGTGATCGTCTCACGCAAATGCTAGAACTGCGTTTATTAGCGCAAGGCCGTTTAGCTGAATTGCACGGAACCGAGATGCTCAATCTCGACCGCTTAATGCGTTCGATTAATCTGCAAGCCGATGCGCAGAATCTATATAAGAAAGCATCGAAAAACCTGCACAAGTATTTCGAAGTCTATGCGCGCGGTATCAATGCCTATCTGTACCAAATGCGCGAGAGCCTGCCACCAGAACTGGCGCAGGCAAACTACAAGCCCGACTACTGGAAAGCCGAGGACAGCGCGTTACTGTTTAGCCTGTTTAGCTTTAGCCAAAGCGGTAATGTATCTGAAGAAATTTTGGCTCTAGCCCTTGCTCAGCATTTAGACACTGATCAACTGCCTTGGCTCTTGCCGATCTACCCCGATGAGGCGCTGGCACTCAATGACACGGAAAAACTGCTGGCCCTGCCCCGTTCGGTTCTGCAAAACAGTGCTCTGCGTGACAGCAGCCTGCAGTTGTTAGCTACGCTGAATCAACTCTCTGCCCTCAATTCATTGCAAGCACCCTTGGCCAGCAGTTGGGCGACCAGCCCGCAGCACAGTGTCAATCGCCGCAGCCTGTTAGCACTTAACACATTGCAAGCAGTGCAACCTGAACATCAGGCTTTGAATACGACAAAACCACAACCTGCGCTCTACAGTTGGGTGAATATTCAGTCACCGCAACTGCAAGCAGCAGGTCTGTCAATTCCTGGTGTGCCGTTATTAATCTCGGGGTTTAATGGAAAATTAGCCTATAGCATCAGCGCGGTGATGGCCGATACGCAGGATGTGTTTATTGAAAAACTGCGCCAGCACAATGGTCGCCTTGAGTTCTTTGCCGATGGCACATGGCAACCGGCACAGCAACGCATGGAAACTTTTTTTATTCGTGGCCAGCACCCGGTACGTGAAGCGGTTTACCGTACAGCGCACGGCCCGTTAATCGCTTCGCTGCCAAACACTGCTAGCAACGGTTATGGCTTAGCGCTGCAACTGACCCAAAGTACCGATGACCGCAGTTTAAATACGCTGTGGCAACTGTCGCGCAGCAAAACTGTTGAACAGGCGACGCAGTTCGTTCAAGATCTGCGCGCGCTACCGGCTAACGTGTTACTGGCCGACGCGCAGCATATTGCTTGGCAAGTCACCGGCACCTATCCCAACCGTCGCAACAGTCGCGGCCTATTTCCTTCAGCCGGTTGGGATGCCAGTGTGGCGTGGGAAGGCTATGCTGATCCGATGCTTTACCCTTACGATCAAGACCCACCACAAGGCTGGCTCAGTGCTGCCAACCAACGTCTGACCCAACCCGGTTACGGCATGCAGCTATCGAGCAGTTGGGCCAATCCCGAACGCGCAGAAAACCTAGCGCTGCAGTTGAGTAAAAAGCCCGTCGCCGCAAACCTTGTCACGCAAAACCACCTACAACAACGACCTTGGTTGATTGCGCAGTTACAGCACATGCTCAGCGCTGGCGGTATGCCTAGCGCGCTAAAGCAAACGATTGCTAAGCTGCCGATTGAGCAACGCTCGTCAGCACAACAGGCATTGCAAAGTTTTTTAAATTTGAGTACTGAACAGCCTTTACCTCAACAGCAGGCTGCTTGGTTGCAACGCTTTTTAGCGCAGACGCAAGCTCAATTGTTTAAAGCAGAATTACAGGCGCTACCCGCCAGCATCCAGCGCGCATTTGCCCTGCATAATCAGCATAACTATCCGGCTTGGTTGGATCATCTATTGGGGCGTGAAGACAGTCCATTCTGGAAATCTGTGTCAACATCAAAAACACAATTCCTTATAGATAATCTATTGAGCAGTCGCCAAGCAGCCAGCCAGTCCGTGCTAGAAGCACAGCTAGCCAGCAGGCAAATGATGCTGGTGGATTTCTCACGCTCGATGCCTTTATCTGCAGCAAGCTTTAGCGGGCAATCGGATAATCCCTATAGTCCCTATTACCAGTTACAAGCAGGTGCTAAAGGTACCTTCTATCCATTGCCAGTCAGCTATAAAGACATTCATACAGTGTACGGCAAGCAGCGGCTGACCTTATTGCCTGCGCGTTAAAGTCTGCAGGCGGAGCAAAAGAGACGTCTACATATCTAGAAAAACACCCACGCTAACCGCATGCTGCGCTAGGACTGTGGCGAGCACAACCGTGGATGGCATATCCCCCGATTCGAGCCCCCAACGGAGTCATTGAGGGATAGACAGATGCGCAACACTCCACGTTAGAATAAAAAAGAGACGTACGCATATCGAGCCAAGCACGCTAGAAATGAGACCTGCACAAACCCCGCCACCAGCACAGCTAAGCGCAGCACTGACCTCAACCTATCAGCACCCTCAATTCTGCCAGAAGCAGATCACTCTGCCGTTGAACTTGTGGCAACATCATCAACGCAGCCTCTGCCTCACCTTTAGCATGCATGGATACCGCACTTTGCCCAAGCGTGTGTAAATCACGATGTAAGTGATCTAAGTGAGCATACTTTGCATACAGTCCAAAACGACTACGCGCTTTGCTGTTGATCCAAAGTCCCACCTTACACTGGCGGTAATCTAAAACAGGAACATCTTCGCTCTCGCCGCGTAACCAGCATTCCAACTCCACCACCCATCTACGATGCTCAACCTCAGCATAAAGCAGTGGCAGGCTTTGAACTTCAATTGCTTGTTGCCCAATCCAAGAAGGCACAGCTTTCCAACCCTGAAGCCAAGCAGGGAGTTCATCTGCGAGCATGGGTTTAGCGATACCATAACCCTGAGCCTCCTCGCAGCCCAACCTCAGCAACAAATCACCCTGCTCGATGCTCTCGACACCCTCAGCAAGAACCTGCATTCCAAAAGCATTGGCCATACCAATAACACCAGAAATAATCGACAAGTCATCAGTGCTTTTTATCATTTCCCGTACAAAGCTTTGGTCAATTTTTAATACACTGGCGGGCAAGTGTTTGAGATAAGCAAGGGATGAGTAACCGGTCCCGAAATCATCGAGCGCGAAGCTGATACCCAGCTGGCGAGAACGCTGCATAATTCCAGAAACCGCATTAAGGTCAGTCAACATGCTGCTTTCTAACACCTCAAGCTGCAGTGCCGAAGGCGCTATATCAGAATACGCTTCAAGGTCTTTACTGAGTTTCTCAACAAAAGCATCATCAAACAGCTGCCCGCTACTAACGTTAACGCTAACCTGTATCTCCAACCCCTGTTGTTTCCATAAGCGCATCTGTGCCAGCGCTGTGCGAATCACCCAATCGCCCAGTTCCACCTCCAAAGGGTTATTGTACAAAGCAGGTAAAAACTCACTCGGCGGCACCAGCTCGCCTGTGCTCTTTTGCCAACGCACCAGCGCCTCAACGCCGAATACCACACCTGTTTTCATATGCACTTTGGGCTGGTAATACAGAATAAACTCACCCGAGTGTAACGCCTTACGGATTTGTTCTAAACGCTCTAGACGTGCGCGGGCATTGTGTTCTGAACCAATATCATATTTCTGAAAGTGACCCTTGTTGAAAGTTTTGGCCTGAAATAACGCGTGTTGCGTTTGGCGTACAAGCTGTTCAGCAGAAACCTGCATTGGCTGCGGGAATTCAGTGACACCAATACTAGAACTCACAATGATGTCGATACCATCGATCATTAAGGGCTCACTGATAACCGCCAACAGCCGATTGAGTTGTTGAAAGTAATTGTCTTCTGGCAGCAGTCGCCTAAATAATACAACAAACTCATCCCCGCCTACACGAGCGATAACCGCCGCATCATTAAACAGTCGTCGCATTCGCTGCGCTAAAGCCTTGAGTAAAACGTCGCCTAAAGCTGCACCATGCTCTTCATTAATGTCGCGGAAGTTATCTAGATCCAAAAGAGCCAAGACGAGACGCTGACCGTGGCGCTCGCAGTAACCCATCTCATCAGCCAAAGTACCTTCGATTGACCTTCGATTGGGTAAGCCTGTCAGCGAGTCTTGGAAAGCCAGACGTTGCAGCGTCAGTTCCGTTGTTTTGCGCTCCGTCACATCAGTGTGAGTACCAACCATTCGTTTGGGGCGGCCACTTGAATCCTGTTCTATAATTTTCCCCCGTGACTGTATCCAGCGCTCATTACCGAGTGTATTTGTAACACGGTAATGATGCTCGAACACTTCACTTTGACCCATTACATGGGCGAGAAAACCCTGCTGTAGGCTCGGCCAGTCGCTGGGGTGTACTGTAAAACCATTTTGAGAAAAGCGATCTACAGCTAGTAGCTGTTCGTCCTGCATAACACCGATAGTGGTCAGATCCCAATCCCAAAGGCTATCACTGCTCGCGCCAAGCACTGAGCTCCAATGTTGCTCCTGATCTAACAAGGCCTGCTCAGCTACTTCACGCGAATACGCTTCATGTTCCAAAGCCAGAGTGCGGGAAGAGAGCTCCTTGTACATGGACAGCACACTTTGAATAAGCCCAGAGGTCTGCCCCGTCATCGCTTCATGAGCCTTTTGCTTGGCGGTATCTAGATCGACCCCTTCATGCACCTGCAAAAACACCAACGAAAAGCGTTTGTCTTCATATAAAATATGATGTGCCAACCAGCCCGTCAGAAAAGATAACAGGCCATCTATTAATGTACGCCTGTTACCTGTTTTGAGGTTACTCTGCATGTCTAGGACTTTATTAACAAAGCCGCTATGGGTATGCAAATGCCCTGTGTACCAATCATCATCGGCCAGCACCTCAGCCCACAACGCCTCTTCCGTTTCAAAGTGATAGGCGGCGTAATCAATCAAAGCTTCTAAAATACGCTCTGCCTCGCCAGCTTTGCCGCCGTAGACATACTCATGAGCAAGATCATTAATCAACGCAACCAACTGACGATGCTGTTCATCAATAATCGCTATGTTGGTTGCAAAACTTGGGTTCCACGGAACAATATCAAACTTGGAGCGTGAGGCTGCATCCAGCATATGTCTATCGACCTTAATTATTATCGGGTGTTAATCAGCACTCAATAGTTTAGAGGGTACATCTAATAAAGGCGAGTACCACCGCATATGCATTATGCTATTACATATTTAGCGAATTTAAACAGAGCAACTTTCGCAGTTTTCAGACACCATCAAGTCAGATAATCAAAGCATGTTGACTGGGGCGGGGCCGGTGATGAGTGTTACCATGAATGGCGCAACGCCCGAATCGAGCCCTGAACGGAGTCATTGAGTAATCAATAAATTTAGCGCAGTGTGCCATACCTAAAACGCTGACCACTCAAGCATGCATTCCAAGCTGGACGCCTGCGCTTCTAACCCCTCACAACACCGATCCCTCTTTAGCCTATCAACATCTTCAATTCTGCCAGAAGCAGGTCACGTTGTTGTTTGATTTCTGGCAACATCATTAGTGCAGCCTCTGACTCGCCCTTAGCATGCATGGATACAGCGCTCTGCCCCAGTCTGTGTAAATCACGGTGTAAATGATTCAGCTGAGAAAATTTTGGGCGCAGCCCAAAACGGCTGTATGCTTCACTGTCGATCCAGAGACCCACCTTACATTGGTGGTGATCCATAATCGGAGTACCTTCGCTCTCACCGCACAACCAGCGCTCCAACTCCATCACCCAGCAACGATGTTCAACCTCAGCGTAAAGCAATGGTAAATTTTGAGTTTCGACCGGTTTCTGCCCAGCCCAAGACGGTGCAGCTTTCCAATGTTGAAGCCAGCTTGGAAACTCATCTGCCGGCATCGGCCTTGCGATGCCATACCCCTGAGCTTGCTCGCAGCCTAACCTCAACAATAAGTTACCATGCTCAATACTCTCAACGCCCTCAGCAATAACCTGCAAACCAAAGGCCTTAGCCATACCAATAACACCGGAGATAATCGACAAATCATCGGAACTCTCCATCATTTCCCGCACAAAACTCTGATCAATTTTTAGCACACTGGCGGGTAAATGTTTGAGATAAGCAAGGGATGAGTAACCGGTACCAAAATCATCAAGCGCAAAGCTGACACCCAACTGACGAGAACGCTGCATAATCCCAGAAACCTCCTCAAGATCATTCAGCATGCTACTTTCAAGTACCTCAAGCTGCAGTGCAGCGGGTGAAATATCAGAATACTCTTTGAGATTTTTACTCAGTTTCTCAACGAAAGCATCGTCAAACAGCTGCCCGCAGCTAACGTTGACGCTGATCTGCACCTCCAGTCCCTGCTGTTTCCATACTCGCATCTGCGCCAATGCGGTGCGAATCACCCAATCTCCCAGCTCAATCTCCAATGGGTGGTTATACAAAGCGGGTAAAAACTCACCTGGCGGCACCAATTCGCCTGTACTTTTTTTCCAGCGCACCAGTGCCTCAACCCCGAATACAACACCGGTTTTCATATACACTTTGGGCTGGTAATGCAGAACAAACTCACCAGCGTGTAATGCCCTGCGGATTTGATCTAAATAATTTGTCAGTGCACGGGCGTCCTGCTCAAAGCCAATATCGTATTTTTGGAAGAGCCCTTTACCCATCATTTTAGCCTGAAACAATGCATGCTGTACTTGACGTACAAGCTGCTCAGCAGCAACCTGCATGGGCTGTGGGTATTCAGTGACACCAATACTGGCGGTCAAAACGATGTCGATACCATCGATAGTCAAGGGCTGGCTAATGCTCGCCAGCAATCGGTTGAGTTGTTGAAAGTAACTGTCTCCAAGCTTAAGTCGTGTATACAACACAACAAACTCGTCCCCACCTACTCGCGCAATAACTGCCGTGTCACTGAGCAACCGGCGTATGCGTTGCGCCAAAGCCTTAAGTAAAGCATCACCCAAGGCCGCACCATGCTGATCATTCACCTCACTAAAATTGTCTAAATCGAGAAGTGCCAAGACCAGACGGCAACCATGGCGTTCGCAATAATCCATCTCATCAGTCAACGTACCTTCAATTGACCTGCGATTGGGTAAACCTGTCAGAGAATCCTCAAAAGCCAGACGCTGTAAGGACTCTCTATGCTGCACCTTTTCAGTCACATCCTGAACGATGCCTTCAGCGATAGCTGGACACCCCTCAGCTGTAGCATTAAAGCGCCCTCGAATTTCTAAGTATTTAACCTTCGCGCCATTAAGCAATATCCTGTGTTCAAGATACAAATCGCTCAATGACGCTTTTGCAGCCTCATAAGAACGGCACAATGAGGCACGATCATCAGGATGGGCTGCCTCAATATAGACTTCTAAATTAGGGGTGCATTCATTCGCATCGCGCTCAAAAATTCGAAACACTTCTTGTGAACACGTCATCATGTCCGAGGCATAATCTATACGCCAGTGTCCGAGGTGAGCTTGCTGCTCTGCGCGCTCCAGTTGACTGATGGCCTGCATACGCTTCTGATGCATCTGCCGGTGCCCCAAAGCTATGCCCAGCAAATCACCCATCAAACTTAAAAACTCAATGGATTCTGCGGACCAATGCCGTTCCTCAGCCACCGCATCGCTGCCCATAAAGCCTACCAGCTTTTTGTCAACATACAGAGGGTATGCATAGAGCGAGCGAACGTCTTGTAATTCTAAAAAATCACGTTCATTTTGCGCCTCAGGAGGCATGTCACTAACCCGTGGCAGCAGTACATGGCCCTTATCGCGAAACTGCGTCAACCACCAAGATAGATCACTGACTTGAATGTTCTGCAGGTTATCAATTTCAGGCTTAATACCTGCTGCACACCACTCATGGGTATTATTAGTGTAACGACCATCAGCACTCATTAAAAAGACGTAGGCACGATCAGCACGCATATACTCACAACTACGTTGCAGCGAGCGATTAACAGCAGCATCAAAATCTTCTGTTGATGACACCATAAAATCAGTCGCAAACTCACTAATAAGCATACGAGTATCGCGTTCACGCTGCAGCGTCAGCTCTGCAGTTTTACGCTCTGTCACATCAGTTTGTGTACCCACCATACGTTTGGGGCGGCCGTTGGAATCCTTTTCTATTATTTTCCCGCGCGACTGTATCCAGCGCTCGTTACCGTCTGCATCCAAAACGCGGTGCTTATGCAGGAATACTTCACTCTGACCCGCCATATGAGTAAGAAACGCTTGTCGCAGGCTCAGCCAGTCGTCTGGGTGTATGGTAAAGCCATTTTGAGAAAATCGATCTGCAGTCAGTAGCTGACTGTCTTGCTCAGCATTGGCCGTACTGAAGTCCCAATCCCAGAGGTTGTCGCTGCTGGCACCGAGCACTGAGCTCCAGTGTTTTTCCTGAGCAGCCAACGCTTGTTCGGCTACTTGGCGCGAATACTCCTCTCGCTCAAGGATCAGTGTGCGCGAAGAAAGCTGCTTATACATAGACAGCACTCTTTGAATGAGCACAGAAGTCTGCCCCGTCATAGCTGCGTGTGCCTGCTGCTTGGCTATACCGAGCTCCACACCCTCACGCACCTGCAAAAGCACCAATGAGAAATGCTTATCTTCGTACAGAATATGATGCGCCAACCAAGTCACCAAGAAAGACAACAAATCTTCAATCAATCTGCGACTGTCATCTGTTTTGAGTCTGGACTGCATTGCTCGGACTTTACCGACAAACCCGCTATGGGCTTTCACATGCCCCTTAAACAAACTGTCGTTTATCGGCATCTCAGCCCACAACGCTTCTTCTGTTGCAAAGTGATAGCCAGCATACTCGACCAAAGCGTCTATAATACGCTCTACTTCGCTGTGCTCCACGCCGCTCACATACCCATGGCCAAGCTCATTCAGCAACTTAACCAGCTGACGATGTTGCTTATCAATGACCGCTATACCAATCTCAAAACTTGAGCTCCACGGAACAATATCGAATTCGGATAGAGGGGCTGCATTCAACATATATCTGTCGGCCTTAATTATTGCCAAGCGCCAATCAACACTGATTCGCTTCGGTTTTATTTTTAATATAAAACGAGTGCCAGCTCACTAATGTCACGCGTTATGCTGTTAAGAGTATCACCACTTTTAGCAAGTCGGGTCTCCCAATCCCCTCACACACCTTCAGTTATGCAATTAAAAAGAATCATCAATAATTTAACTGTATACAAGAGTTACAACAAGTCAATTTCAACGGCAGAACATTGAGTTGCTACAAATAAAATTAAGGAGCCTCTGCATAACGTTACCGAGGACGCTAGCACAAGGCAAAAACGTACGAAAAAGCGCAGTTTACACCGAGTAAATGAGCATTTTGAGTACGTTTTTAACGCAGTGATAGCTACGCAGGTAGTTATTCAGAGGTTTCTTAAAGCAAAGGAAACCCATATCCCCGCGCTAAACAGGCGTGGATATGGGGTCAGACTGGATTCGTTAAGGAGTACATAAACTTAGCGTGGCGCGCAATATACGCATCTATTTTTTATGCTTAATAGCCACTGCTAAGCTTGCTACAAAACCGAGGGTCGCGACGTACTTACGCTGGGCAAGAGCAGACTTAACACAGCACGCAACATACACAATATTTACCATACAGCTATACAGCCATACAGAAAAAATGCTCCCAAACTAAGGTTTTAAATTTAACCGCACTTACTATCACCACAAGCCAAACAAGTTAAACAACCATCCATTTGTACCGCTGCTTGCGTGTGGCACTTGCTACACAGTTGCGAGCCGGCTGGGTATCTTTCTGTACTATCATCGCAATTTGCTGCAGTTTGTTTGGCCGCATACAACTGCTCAAACTCAGCTTTTTTTTGTGCGATAAACTGCTGTTGATGTTCATCTAGGCCGTCATCCATCAAGCCAATAAACTTCAAATGACGCTCCAACACATCACCAATTTCAGCCACCAAAGACGGCATCCACTGCCCGCCTTGCTTGAAGTAGCCACCTTTTGGGTCAAACACACTTTTCAGCTCTTCCACCAGAAAAGTACAATCGCCACCCTTACGGAATACTGCGGAGATAATCAGGGTAAGTGCGGCAATCCACTGATAGTGCTCCATATTCTTTGAGTTAATAAACACCTCAAACGGACGCCGTTGCTCATGCGCACTGCCCGGATTTAAGACGATGTCATTAATCGTAATATAAAACGCATGCTCTGAATTTGGTGTTTTAATTTTATAAGTGGAGCCGACCAAAGACTCAGGTCGCTTAACCTTTTCATGCATCTCGACAAACTTGGCTTCAGGTGCTGCAATAGGTGCCGATGCTGCCTGCTCACTGGCAGCAACCAGTTCATAGCCAATGATTTTTTCGCTGATTTTAATGCTCATCATCATTTCCTAAGCTTAAAATTTACCGTAATAACCTTCTTTCAAGGCCTCATAAAGATTGGCTGCACTGTGCAACTCACCATCGTATTCAATCTGCTCGTTACCTTTAACTTCAACCGCTGAGCCATCTGCCAGTTTGAATCTATAGGTAGTTTTAGCCAAGTCTTCCTCTTTCACCAACACTCCCTGGAATGCTTCAGGATTAAAACGGAAGGTGGTACAGCCTTTTAAACCCTGCTGATAGGCATACAGGTAAATATCTTTAAAGTCCTGATAAGGGTAGTCCGTTGGCACATTGGCCGTTTTTGAAATAGAGGAATCAATCCACTTTTGCGCTGCCGCCTGTACATCCACATGTTGTACCGGATTGACTTCATCGGCGCTGATAAAGTATTCAGGCAAATTATCAGTCAATGCTTCAGAGTCAATCAGGGTGCGATAGGCCAGCAATTCATAACTGAATACATCGACTTTTTCCTTGGACTTCTTGCCTTCACGAATGATATTGCGCGAATAGTGATGGGCAAAACTGGGCTCAATACCATTAGAGGCATTATTCGCCAGCGACAAAGAAATGGTGCCGGTTGGCGCAATCGAGCTGTGATGGGTAAAGCGCCCGCCAAACTCAGCCAGCTGCTCAATCAACTCAGGTTCTTCAGCAGCTACTTGTTGCATATAGCGACTGTACTTGGCCCACAGCACTTTGCCTTTGACCTTTTTCCCCACTTTATAACCGTCTTTGCGCATTTCTGGTCGCTTAGCCAGCATTTCTCCGGTCACACTGAACTCTTCATCCATGATCGGCGCAGCGCCTTTTTCTTGACCCAGCTGCAAAGCAGCGCGCCAGCCTTCCAGCGCCATTTCTTTGGCCACCCGCTCAGTAAAGAGCAGCGACTCTGGATCGCCATACTTCATGCGCAACATACAGATGGTTGAACCTAAGCCCAGAAAACCCATGCCATGTCGGCGTTTGCGCATAATTTCTTCACGCTGCTCAGGTAGCGGCAAGCCATTAATTTCTACGACGTTGTCGAGCATACGGGTAAAGATATTTACCACTTTGCGGTATTCATCCCAATCAAAGTTGGCTTGCTCAGTAAACGGCTGACGGACAAAACGGGTTAGATTGATCGAGCCGAGTAAGCAGGCACCATAGGGCGGCAATGGCTGCTCACCGCAAGGGTTGGTGGCACG
>Ga0172382_10004787_pt1 | contig 20536 bp, 17 predicted proteins | sample Leawel138RmetaG_FD_122245 | JGI IMG/M metagenome (GOLD analysis project Ga0172382, IMG submission 122245) | Leachate microbial communities from a municipal landfill in Southern Ontario, Canada - Leachate well 138R metaG | ecosystem: Engineered > Solid waste > Landfill > Unclassified | place... | reverse complement strand
TCCACCACCGACGAATTCACCAAGGGCGTTGACGCCCTGGTCTACTACATCGACGAAGCCACCGAGGATATGCGCATCGCCTATCCGCTGGAGCTGTTCGACCGCAACGTCATCGACGGCCGCTTCATGCTGGTGTCCTTCCTGACCCTGACCATCGGCAACAACCAGGGCATGGGCGACATCGAACACGCCAAGATGGTCGACTTCTACGTGCCGGAGCGCGTGATCCAGATGTTCGACGGCCCGGCCACCGACATCTCCAACCTGTGGCGCATCCTCGGCCGTCCGGTGGTCGACGGTGGTTACATCTCCGGCACCATCATCAAGCCGAAGCTGGGCCTGCGCCCGGAGCCCTTCGCCAAGGCGGCCTACCAGTTCTGGCTGGGTGGCGACTTCATCAAGAACGACGAGCCGCAGGGCAACCAGGTCTTCGCTCCCATCAAGAAGACCCTGCCGCTGGTGTACGACGCCATGAAGCGCGCCCAGGACGAAACCGGCCAGGCCAAGCTGTTCTCCATGAACATCACCGCTGACGACCACTACGAAATGTGCGCCCGCGCCGATTTCGCGCTGGAGACCTTCGGTCCCGACGCCGACAAGCTGGCCTTCCTGGTCGACGGCTATGTCGGCGGCCCGGGCATGGTCACCACCGCCCGCCGTCAGTACCCCAACCAGTACCTGCACTACCACCGTGCCGGTCACGGCGCCGTGACCTCCCCCAGCTCCAAGCGCGGCTACACCGCCTTCGTGCTGGCCAAGATGAGCCGTCTGCAGGGTGCCTCCGGCATCCACGTCGGCACCATGGGCTACGGCAAGATGGAAGGCGAAGGCGACGACAAGATCATCGCCTACATGATCGAGCGCGACGAGTGCCAGGGACCGGTCTACTTCCAGAAGTGGTACGGCATGAAGCCCACCACCCCGATCATCTCCGGCGGCATGAATGCCCTGCGTCTGCCCGGCTTCTTCGAGAACCTGGGCCACGGCAACGTGATCAACACCGCCGGCGGCGGCTCCTACGGCCACATCGACTCCCCGGCTGCCGGCGCCATCTCCCTGCGCCAGGCCTACGAGTGCTGGAAGGCCAAGGCCGACCCGATCGAGTGGGCCAAGGAACACAAGGAATTTGCCCGCGCCTTCGAGTCGTTCCCGAAGGACGCCGACAAGATCTTCCCGGGCTGGCGCGAAAAGCTGGGCGTGCACAAGTAACCGCACATCAGCTCTTCTGCAATGAAAAGGCCCCCGCGCAAGCGGGGGTTTTTTTTGGTGAGTTCATAAATTCTCGGCAAGAAGCTTTAATAAGACGCCAAATTCTTGCGATTGTTTAAGGCTGCCTTTAATATGCGGCAGTTTTCTTGGCATATTAAGGGCTGCCGAAATATGGAAATGAATTTGCGGGCAGGTAGCTATCAACCCTCGGGGAATTACCGCGCTTTCATTCCCGCCCCCTTGCCGCCGGTCCCGCCGGTGCTCATGGACGAAGCCATGCAGCAGCAGCTATCCCTGGCCGATCGTGCCCTCGGCCGTTTGGATGGCTCCATCCGCACCCTGCCCAACCCCGATCTGTTCGTCTTCATGTACGTGCGTAAAGAGGCCGTGCTCTCCAGCCAGATAGAAGGGACGCAAAGCTCGCTCAATGACTTGCTGGAGGCCGAGGCAGCCATCTTCGACGCCGATCGCCCGCGCGACGTGGATGAGGTACTGAACTACGTCCGCGCCATGAACTATGGCCTGGAGCGGCTCGACACGCTGCCCCTCTCCGTGCGCCTGATTCGCGAGATCCATCAGCAGCTGATGCAAGGGGTACGCGGTGGCAACAAGCAGCCCGGTGAACTGCGCCGCATCCAGAACTGGATCGGCCCGCCGGGCAGCACGCTCAACGAGGCCACCTTCGTGCCGCCGCCGCCCCAACTGGTGCCCGAGGTGCTGGGCCAACTGGAGACCTTCCTGCACGAAGATCGCCTGCCGGCGCTGCTCACCATCGGGCTGGCCCACGCCCAGTTCGAAACCATCCATCCGTTTCTCGACGGCAACGGCCGTGTTGGCCGCCTGCTCATCGCCTTCCTGCTCTACCAGCGCGATATCCTGCACCGCCCGGTGCTCTACATCTCGCACTACTTCAAGCGCAACCGCGCCGAATATTACGAGCGGCTGCAGGCAGTGCGTGACCATGGCGACTGGGAGGGGTGGCTGGGCTTTTTCCTCACTGGCGTCTACGAGGTGGCGAAGGAGGCGACGGAGACGGCGCGGCGCATCGTCGATCTGCGCGAGCAGCACCGCACACTGATCACCCAGCACTTCGGCCGCGTCACCGGTAACGCCCTCAAGGTGCTGGAGCAGCTCTACGAGCGCCCCATCATCAGCGTCAACGACATCATGCAGCTCGCTGGCGTAACTTTTCCGCCGGCCAGCAGCCTGATGCAGAAATTCGTGGAAAACGGTCTGCTTAGCGAGATCACTGGCCAGGCGCGCAACCGCTTGTTCCGCTATGGCCCCTACATCGACCTTTTCAGCTAGGAACAGAAGCCTCATGCCCATACTCGATTGGCTGAACAAGAATGAAGCTGTGAAGAAGGCGCAGCAGGTGCCCTACCGCCTGCTGGAGCCGGTGCCCGATTTGAGCTACGGCGATCCGGCCAGCGAAAATATGCTGATTCAGGGCGACAACCTGGAGGCGCTCAAGGCGCTGATTCCGCTCTATGCGGGACAGGTGAAGTGCATTTACATCGACCCGCCCTACAACACCCGCAGTGCCTTCGAGCACTACGACGACAATTTGGAGCACAGCCAGTGGTTATCTCTTATCTACCCACGGATCGAGTTGTTGCGTCAATTGCTCGCTGATGATGGGAGTATTTGGGTTTCTATTGACGACAACGAAGCACACTATCTAAAGGTGGTGCTCGATGAAATATTTGGCCGTTCCAATTTCATCGCTTCAAATGTTTGGCAGAAGCGTTATTCACGAGAAAACCGGGAGGCGATTGGCGATGTTCATGAATATTTGTTTGTTTACGCCAATAAGCCGGCGGCTTTCAAAGCACAACGGAATCTTGTGCCTTTAACAGAGGAGCAAGCAAAGGTCTATCGAAACCCTAATAGCGATCCCCAAGGTCGTTGGCGACCAGTGCCGATGACAGCACAAGCGGGGCACGCTACCCCTGAGCAGTTCTATGAAGTAGTGACCCCCTCGGGTGCCGTACATCGACCACCGGAAGGCCGATGTTGGGGCGTCTCGCGGGCGACTTACGAAAAATTACTTGCTGAGGGTCGAATATATTTCGGAAAAAACGGAGATGCTCAACCCAATATCATTCGGTACCTGTCCGAGGTACCCGGGGTTGCCCCATGGACGTGGTGGCCATCGGATGAGGTTGGTCATACCGATGAATCGAAAAAAGAGATCCATGCATTGTTCGGAAAATCGAATGCTTTCGAGAGTCCAAAGCCAGAGCGACTTATTGAACGCGTTATACATATATCAACACAACCGAATGATTTGGTACTTGACTGTTTTCTTGGGTCAGGAACGACAGCCGCAGTAGCTCACAAGATGGGGCGACGATACATCGGTATTGAGATGGGTGATCATGCGGTAGCCTTTTGCCAACCACGCCTTGCAAAAGTTGTAGAAGGCGAAACTGGAGGGGTCTCGATCCAGCGAAACTGGCAAGGCGGCGGCGGCTTCCACTTCTACCGCCTCGGCGCTGCCGTGTTCGACGAATTCGGCGCCATTCGCCCCGATATCCGCTTTCAGGAGTTGGCGGCGCACATCTGGTATCTGGAGACGCGCACCCCCTATCTGAAGAAGCGCAAATCTGTGCAGCTCGGCGTGCACAACGGAACCGCCTACTACCTGCTCTACAACGGCATCCTCGGCGACCGCCGCCCCGATGGCGGCAATGTGCTGACCGGCGCGGTGCTGGCGGAGCTGCCGAAGCACGACGGGCCAAAGGTGATCTACGGCGAAACAACGCGCCTGGGTGATAACCGGCTGGCCAAAGAGCAGATCACCTTCAAACAGATCCCCTACGACGTAAGGACGCGCTGATGAAGCTCAAGCAGTATCAGGAGCGAACGCTCGCCGCACTGGAGGCCTTTCTGGCCGAGGCCAAGCTCTCCACGGTGGAACACGCCTTCGCGGCGGCGCTCGCGCGGCAGAAGATGGCGCCGGTGCGCTACCGTCACTACGACTTCGGCGAGACCCCTTATGTTTGTCTGCGCCTGCCCACCGGCGGCGGCAAGACGGTGCTCGGCTCCCACGCGGTGCGTGTGGCGACGCGTGCCTGGCTTGGACAGGACTATCCCATCGTGCTCTGGCTGGTGCCCACCAGCATCATTCAAACGCAGACGCTGGAGGCGTTGAAGCAGCCGGGCCACCCCTATCGCGAGGAGCTGGATCGCGCCTTTGACCACCGCGTGCGTGTGCTCGATATCAGCGAAGTGACGCAGATCCGCCCGCACGATATCGATAATCAGACTATCGTGGTGGTCAGCACTTTGGCCAACCTGCGCATCACCAAAACCAGCGACCGCAAGGTCTACGCCTATCACGAGGATTTCGAACCGCACTTCATCGGTGTCGATCCCCATGACCCGCGCCTGGAGCGGGTAGGCGAAGACGATCTGAGTGAAAACGGCCTCGGCCGCGCCGCCCTCGGGCGCATCAAATATTCGTTTGCCAATCTATTGGCGTTGCACCGTCCTCTCATCATCATGGATGAGGCCCACAACGCACGCACGCCGCTGACCTTCGAGACCTTAAAGCGAGTGCACCCCAAGTGCATCATCGAATTCACCGCCACGCCCGATGTCAGCGCCACATCCGCCTCCAATGTGCTCTATCACGTCTCCGCCTCCGAGTTGAAGGCGGAGGAGATGATCAAGCTGCCCATCATGCTCACCGAGCACAAGAACTGGCAGGAAGCGGTGCGTGATGCAGTACTGACACGCAAGCGCCTGGCGGTGGAGGCGCAGAAAGATACGAGTTATATCCGCCCCATCGTGCTGTTTCAGGCGGAGCCGAAGAACGGTGCCGTCACCTGGGAGGTGTTGAAGCAGCACCTGGTTGACGAGCTGAAGCTGCCGGCCGAGACAATCGCCGTGGCTACCGGAACCCAGCGCGAATTGGATGGCCTCGACCTGTTCAATCCCGCCTGCAAGATCGAGTACATCATCACCGTGGAGGCTTTGAAGGAAGGGTGGGACTGCTCCTTCGCCTATGTCTTCTGCTCAGTGAAGGAAGTACGCTCGGCCAAGGATGTGGAGCAGTTGCTGGGGCGTGTGTTGCGCATGCCCTTCGCCAAACGCCGTTCGGTTGAGGCGCTCAACCGCGCCTACGCCCACCTCTCTTCCCCCAGTTTTTCCCAGGCGGCACAGCAGTTGACCGACAAGCTGGTCAACATGGGCTTCGAGGCGCTGGAAGTACCGTCGCATCTGCAACATGGTTGTGGTCATCTTTTCGGTGATGAGGGCGATGCGCAGAACGTGGTGCCCGAAGAGCCGCCACTCTCCATCGAGCTGCCCGTGCAGCCTGTATTTCGCGACGAACATACCGATGCCCTACGCAATATTACGGTGACACCCACCGAGACGGGTACCTTCCGTCTCGAAGCCAAGGGCATGCTCGACGAGCGCGTGGCAGAGAAGTTGATCAAGCTGTTTCAGGGCGCTGAGCGGAAAGAGGTGCGCGGTCAGATCGAGCAGCACAACGCACGGGTTGAGGTGAGCCAGGCGCCGTCACAACGCAATGTGCCGTTTGCTGCATTGCCGCAGCTCTGCCTGGCACAACAAGGCGAACTGGAACTGTTGGAGCCCGAGGCCTTCCTGTTTCTGAATGGTGATTGGTCGCCACTCGACTTTCCGGTGGAACTGCCTGGTTTCGCCCTCAAGGAGACCGATACCACCTTCGAGGTGGACATGGAGGGAAGGCGTATCGTCTACCACGTGGCCGAGGAGAAGGAAACCTACGATCTCAATCTGGTCGCCTCCAATGTCACCGAGACCGACATGGTGCGCTGGCTGGACCGCCAGTTGCGCCGCCAGGATGTGACCCAGGCGGTGATGATTCGCTATCTTTCCCAACTGGTAGGGCATCTCATCAAGGAGCGCGGCTTTACCCTCACTGCATTGGTGCGTGGCAAGTTTCTGCTGGTGCGCGCCATTCAACGTCAGCTCGCACTGTTGCGCGATCAGGTCGCAGATCGCGGTTTTCAACAGGCGCTGTTCGAGCAAACCGTACCGGTGGAAACCAGTTTCGATTTCACCTACCGTTTTGAACCTGGGCTCTATCCCGCCCGTATCCCTTACTACCGGGGCCGCTACAAATTCGCCAAGCACTACTACCCCGTCATCGAAGACTTGAAAGGGGAGGGCGAGGAGTTCGATTGCGCCGTGGCCATCGACAACCACCCGACCGTAAAGCACTGGGTACGCAATCTGGTCGACCGGCCCCACGCGTCTTTCAGGCTCCCCTTGTCGGGTGGGTGGTTCTATCCCGACTTCGTGGTGGAACTGCATGACGGTCGGCTACTGGTGGTCGAGTACAAAGGTGAGGCCTACAAAACCAACGACGACTCGCGGGAGAAGAATGCTGTTGGGGAGCTTTGGGCTGAGAAGAGTAGTGGTCGGTGCCTTTTCCTGATGGCAGTCAAAGAGAGCAGCACGGGCCTGAATACGTTGACGCAGATAGAACGCATCATTGATAAATAAACGAAATCTTATTCAATCCATCACTAAACATTAATTCATGTTATGTGAATCCCTTAGTATTATGGTGGGCTTCACAGGCTTAGGCGGAAAATCCCATGAGCAAAGAACAGTACGAGGTTCGCAAGGAACCCTTCTATCAGCAGCAGGGCAATGAAGTCGCCCTTTACGAGGCCGCCTATCGCAACCGCCTGCCGGTGATGGTCAAGGGGCCGACCGGCTGCGGCAAGTCGCGCTTCATCGAGTACATGGCGTGGAAGCTGGGCAAGCCGCTGATCACCGTGGCCTGCAACGAGGACATGACCGCCTCCGACCTGGTCGGCCGCTATCTGCTGGAGGCCGGCGGCACGCGCTGGCTGGACGGTCCGCTCACCACCGCCGCGCGCATCGGCGCCATCTGCTATCTGGATGAAGTGGTGGAGGCGCGCCAGGACACCACCGTGGTGATCCATCCCCTCACCGACCACCGCCGCACCCTGCCGCTGGACAAGAAGGGCGAGCTGATCGAGGCCCACCCCGATTTCCAGCTGGTGATCTCCTACAACCCCGGCTACCAGTCGCTGATGAAGGACCTCAAGCAGTCCACCAAGCAGCGCTTCACCGCCTTCGAGTTCGACTATCCGGATGCCGAGCTGGAGACCAGCATTCTCGCCAAGGAAACCGGGCTGGAGGCGGCGCTTGCCGGCAAGCTGGTAAAGGTCGGCCAGGCCGCACGCAACCTGAAGGGCCACGGCCTCGATGAAGGCATCTCCACCCGTCTGCTGGTCTACGCCGCCACCCTGATCAAGGACGGCGTTGCGCCGCGTGATGCCTGCCGCATGGCCCTGGTGCGCCCGATCACCGACGATGCCGATATCCGCGAAACGCTGGATCACGCCATCGACGCGACCTTCGCCTGACAATGTAGGTCGGGTTGGCGGCATGGCCGCGTAACCCGACGACATACGGTGCAATACGCTGCGCTATTGCACCCTACATCGGATCTTGCAGACGCCATGACCGAAACCGCATACGAACATCCGTTGATGAAGGCCTACTGGAAGCAGCTGAATAGCGGCTTCCCGCAGGTGCGCGAGGTGTTCGAGGACTGCATGGTGGAGGCGCTGGCGGTGCTGACCCGCGATGGCCTGTCCGCCTATCTCGATGCCGCCGGCACCATCGGCCGGCTGGGCCGTGGCGTGGAGCCGATCCTGGTGTTCATGGAGGAGTGGCCGTCGGTGGTGCAGGCGCTGGGCGAGGAGGCACTGCCGCCGGTGATGAAGACGATACACGTCATGCAGCGCTCGCCCAACGGCAAGGCCATCGCGCCGTTCCTGCAGACGCTGGCGCCGGTGGCGCGCCGTCTGCACTCGCTGGAACAGCTGCAGCACTATCTCGACATCGCGCTGGATCTGATGCAGCGCACCACCGGCTCGATCCACGGCCACCACACCACCTTCCCCAGCCCCGGCCTGCCGCACTTTTTCCAGCAGGCGCCGTTCCTGTTTGCGCAGCTGTCCATGGCCGGCGTGCGCAACTGGGTGGAATACGGCATCCGCAACTACAGCAAGCACCCGGAGCGGCAGGAAGAATACTTCGCGCTGAAATCGGCAGACAGCCGCGCGGTAATGCAGCGCGAGCGTCACGGCGTGCTGTTCGCCGACGTGGAGCGCCGGCTCGATCTGTATCTGCGTGGCCTGTGGCGTGACAGCGACCAACTGGTGCCTTACTCCACCGCTTTCGACGAGCTGCGCAAGCCGATACCGTATTACGACAAGCTGGGCATGCGCGTGCCCGACGTGTTCGACAGCGCCCACGGCGTCAGCGGCATCGATCGCTACCGCGCCGTGCTGGCGCACATGGTGGGCCATCGCCGCTGGACCACGCCCATCGTCGCCGATAACTACAGCCCGTTCCAGCGCATGGCCATCGAGTTCTTCGAGGACTGCCGCGTCGAAACCCTGCTGATGCGCGAGTATCCCGGCCTGCGCCGCATCTTCCTCGCCCTGCACCCGCTGCCCGGTGAACATGACTGTGACCCGGAGACCCTATCCTGTCTGCGCCATCGCCTGGCCATGATGTCGCGCGCCCTGCTTGATGCGGAGCATCCCTATCAGAATGCCCACATTGTGGATTTTGCCGCGCGTTTCCACGCGCTCATGGCGCAGGGCGAATCAGATACCCGCGCCATCGCCGATCTGGCGCTGTCCTTCGTCGCCCGTACCCGTCTGCAGAGCGATCAGTTCGCCCAGGTGTGGTTCGATGACACGGTGATCGACTACCGCGACGACAACCGTCACATGTGGATCTATATCGAGGACAGCGACGACGAGGATTTCTTCGACGACCCGGACAAGAAACTGAAGAAGGAGTCGGAGCTGCACTCGCTGCCGCCGCGCCACTATCCGGAGTGGGACTACAACAGCCAGACCTACCGCCCGGACTGGGTCAGCCTGTACGAGTCGCTGCATCCCAAGGGCAATGCCGCCGACATCGACCGCCTGCTGCAAAAGCATGCCGCGCTCGCCAAGCGGCTGAAGCGCATGCTCGACCTGCTCAAGCCGCAGGACAAGGTGCGCATCCGCTACCAGGAAGAAGGCAGCGAGCTGGACCTCGACGTGGCGATCCGCTCGCTCATCGATTTCATGGGCGGCTCCAATCCGGACCCGCGCATCAACATGAGCCACAAGACCTCGGGGCGCAACATCGCCGTGAGCCTGGTGCTGGACCTGTCCGCCTCGCTCAACGAAAAGGTGGCCGGTTCCGAGCAGACCATCCTGGAGCTGTCGCAGGAGGCGGTGTCGCTGCTGGCCTGGTCCATCGAACATCTGGGCGACCCTTTCGCCATCGGCGGCTTCCATTCCAACACCCGCCACGACGTGCGCTACATGCACATCAAGGGCTATCGCGAACACTGGAGCGACGAGGTGAAGGCGCGCCTGGCGGCGATGCAGGCCGGCTGGTCGACGCGCATGGGCGCCGCGATGCGCCATGCTGCGCATTATCTGTCCGCGCAGAAGGCGGACAAGAAGCTGATGCTGATCCTCACCGACGGCGAGCCGGCGGATGTGGATGTGCATGACGAGCGGCTGCTCATCGAGGACGCACGCCGCGCGGTGAAGGAACTGGATCAGAAGGGCATCTTTACCTTCTGCATCAACCTCGATCCCAAGGCCGACGAATACGTCAGCGACATCTTCGGCCACCGCTACACGGTGGTGGACAACATCCAGCGCCTGCCGGAAAAACTGCCGCAGCTGTTCATGGCGCTGACCAAGTAGGAGCGCATCGTATTCGCGATATGCACCCGGCACATAGCCAGTCGCGAATACGATTCGCTCCTACCCATGTGGGCATGGGCAGCTTCGCAGGGTGCGCAATGCGCACCCTGCGCGCGAACATCAGGGTTTGACGTAGACGTAGCCACGCAGCTGCAGCTCACCCACGGTGGCAACACCGGACGGCACGATCACCGCATTCATGTTGACCGCATTCTCATCCAGCTTGCGCCCGTTCAGCGTGTTGTGGCAGACGTTGAATTTGACGCCCTGATTGGCCAGGTCCTGCACCATGTCGCCATGGCTTTTGCCATTGCTGTCCTTCCAGTCTTCCAGCAGAAAGTCGATGCCCTTGCCGTGGGTCACCACCACGATATCGGCGTTGCCGGCACCGAGGGCGTTGATGTGATTCTGCACGTTGCGCAGGGCCACGCCAGCGACGGCGCTGTCGTTGATGTGATAAACCACTTTCTGTTTGTGGTAACCATTTTCCGCCGCTGCCATCTTGCCACCCGGTGCGGCACAACCAAACAGCAGCAGGCATGAGCCAAACAGCAGAAATATCGCTGCGATACGCTGATTCATGGTGAACTCCTCCATAATTTTTATGTGGTATTCCCGGGGCCAGGCGTCCGGTAACATTAAGATTCGCCATGGGGCACCGTTATTCCACACTGCAGCGGTATATTTTTGTCGGCCCCGGCGCGTTCTGGCCGTCTACACTTGAAGTCATCGATTTGCGACGCTACTTGGCATGATTAAGCACAGAGTCCTCATCCTGGCCGCCGCTACTGCTGCGGTGCTCATGGCCTGCAGCGAACCCGTGCCTCCCTCTGCCCCGCTTCGCAACCTGGATCCGGGGCGTATCGCCCGCGGCGCAGAGCTGTTCCGTCAGCACTGTGTGGTGTGCCATGGCGCTGCCGCCCAGGGGGCGGAAAACTGGCGGGTGCGTAATGCCGATGGCACCTTTCTGCCGCCGCCGCTGAATGGTACCGGTCATGCCTGGCATCACCCGTGGGCCGACCTGAAGCGCACCATCCAGCAGGGCACCGCGGCCCTGGGTGGCAACATGCCGCCCTGGCAGGGCGTGTTGTCTGAACAGGAGACGGAGGATGTGATCCTCTGGTTCCAGTCGCTGTGGAGCGATGAGGTGTATGCGGCATGGTGGGAGATCGATCGGCGCCAGCGGCACGCTCGACACTGACCGGCCGCCGCCGGGAATTTATTTGTCTTGCTCAGGAGAACGATGCATGTACGGCTTTACCGTAAATACCGCGGGCGATTTCACTGCCGCCCTGACACGCGTGACCGAGGCCCTGAAGGCCGAGGGGTTCGGTGTGCTGACCGAGATCGATGTGGCCGCCACCTTGAAGGCCAAGCTCGGTATCGACAAGCGCCCCTACCGCATCCTTGGCGCCTGCAATCCCAAGCTGGCCAACCAGGCGCTGGAGGCGGAGCCGGACATCGGCCTGTTGCTGCCCTGCAACGTGGTCGTGCGTGAAGCGGATGACGGGACGATCGTGGTGGGCTTCATGGACCCGGTGCCGGTGCTCGGCCTGGTGCAGCGCAAGGAGCTGGAGGCGCTGGGCAGCGAGGTGCGTGCCAGATTGCAGCGCGTGGCGGAGGCGCTGCGCAGCTGAATTTGCGCCTGCCCCGGCTGTCATGGCGTTCGTGCCGGGCGGTGTTCTCATCCTGATTTCACGGTGCCGCGCCTGTTGCGTGGCGTGATGTGTCAGCGGGAGGTGATGATGATGCAAAGAGCAGGCGGATGGCGACGAAGCATACCCGTGCTCATGGCGGGTCTGCTGATGATGGGAGCAGCCAAGGCTGTCGAGCCGACCCCTGCCTATGGTCCCGGCATGATGGGTGCTTACGGCATGGGTCCCGGGATGATGGGCGGCTATGGCCCGGGTCCCGGCATGATGGGTGGCTATGGCCCGGGTCCCGGCATGATGGGTGGCTATGGCCCGGGGCCGGGTGGTGACGGCAGCTACGGTCCGGGCATGATGGGCGCTTACGGCATGGGCCCCGGGGTGATGGGCGGTCCCGGTATGGGGATGCACATGGGGCTCGGTCCCATCTGGGCCCTGGAGCTGAACGAAAATCAGCGCCGCGCCATCGACAATATCATGGCGGAGCAGCACAAGCAGCACTGGGCCGCGATGTCGGCGCTGATCGGTGCACAGGGACGATTGGCCGAATTGCAGACCACCGAGCATTGGGACGAGAAGGCCATCGCCCGGGTCTATGACGACATCTTCAAGCAGCAGCGCACGATGATCGAGCTGTCGGTCCGCACGCGCAATCGCATCTATGAACAGCTGACCGCGGAGCAGAAAGAGCAGATGCGGCGCTGGTCATGGGGTGGACGCTGGGGCCGCTAGAATGGACAGGGGGGCGGGCAGAGCCCGCCCCTTTTCCTGATCCAGGTCAATGCTGCGCTGTTGCCGGCCCCTGCTAAACTAGCGGGCGGTTTCTATCTCCGAGGTCAGGCATGAGTTCCGTTGTTCCCGGTTCGCCCTTCGATTTGAACAACGAGGATGTCTATCGCCGCTGGCGTGATGCGAAGCTGCAGGCGTATCCACATGAGGCCGCGCAACTGATAGTCGAGGTGCGCGACCCGCGCGCCCTCAGCGACAGCGAGTTCGCCGCCTTGCAGCAACGACTGCAGAAGACCAACATGGCCATCTATGCGGCGGCGACGGGTGATGACCCCGACAAGGCGATCCCGCGCGCGCTGGGGCGTCGCTTCGGCCTCGAACGGCTGGACAGCAATTACCTGGCCGATGACGACGGCATCACCTCGCTCACCGTCAATCCGGCGGGTGAGCACTCCAGCTACATCCCCTATACCAACAAGCCCATCAAGTGGCACACCGACGGCTACTACAACACGCCGGAAAAGCAGATCCGCGGCCTGATCCTGCACTGTGTCCATGCGGCGGGGGAGGGCGGTGACAACGGTCTCATCGACCCCGAGGTGGCCTACATCCTGCTGCGCGATGAAAACCCGGATTTCCTCCGCGTGTTGATGCGCCCCGACGTGATGACCATTCCCCCCGGCAAGGATGGTGAAGGCGGCGAGCGTGATGCCGCCAGCGGCCCGGTGTTTTCCTATCACCCCGCCAGCGACAGCCTGCACATGCGTTATACCGCACGCAAACGCAACATCGAATGGAGCCAGGATTCCATGACGCAGGACACCGTCGCCTTCCTGGAGCAACTGCTCGACAGCGTCAACATGCCCTACCGTTTCCGTGCCCGGCTGGAGCCGGGCATGGGGCTGATCTGCAACAACGTGCTGCACGATCGCAGTGGTTTTATCGAACCGGCCGGCACCAGGCCGCGCCTTTTGTACCGCGCACGCTATTTCGATCGCATTGCCGGCACCGGATTGCGCGAGGTCTACCCACAGCTGTAAGCCCGGCCCTGCCCCGAACCTGCCCGGCCCAACCAGGCCGGCATTCTTGCGTTTATCCCCTATTTCGCGCCGTTGCACTATCTTGGGGCAATCCCCCGTGCCCGTTGCCGCCCGCCGTGGCAGCCGGTATCCTGCGCCGCCTGGCGGGTTCCGGGCGTTTTGACTTTCATCAATGCGTCCAGCGCAGTGGCGGCGTGATCATGCCCCTCCACAGTATTGAGGGAACATTCAATGACTACCATCACCGAGTACATGGAGGGCGATCACCGTCGTTGCGACGAACTGTTCGCGGCCGCCGAGCGGTTGGTGGCCGCAGGCGAATGGGGTGCCGCGGCCGATGCCTATACCAAGTTTCATGATGCCATCGAGCACCACTTCGGCATGGAGGAGGATGAGCTTTTTCCCGCCTTCGAAGAGGCCATGGGCAGCACTATGGGGCCGACCCAGGTGATGCGCATGGAGCATGGTCAGATGCGTTCCCTGTTCGAACGCATGCGCAATGCGCTGACGGCCAAGGACACCGAAGAATATCTGGGCGCCTCCGACACCTTGTTGATCCTGATGCAGCAGCACAACATGAAGGAAGAGCAGATGCTCTATCCCATGAGCGAGCGCGCCCTTGCCGGCGGCGATGCGGTGTTGCAGCGTATGCAGGCCATGGGCTGACATGCCGGACGACGCTGAACGCAGCATCGATGTCAGCGCATTGGGGCCACCGGAGCCACTGGTATTGACGCTGGCGGCAGTGGAGCAGTTGCAGGCAGGGCAGTATCTGCGCATGCATCACCGCATGAAGCCCTGCCTGTTGTACGATGAACTGAATCGACGTGGTTTCCGCCACGATACCCGCTGTGCGCCTGACGGTCTGTGTGACGTCTTCATCTGGCGCCAGGGCGATGTGGCCGCCGCCACGGCGGCAGGCCGCGCCACGGCACTACTGGCACCCTGGACGGACGCGTGAGCGCGCCCTGCCTGCACCCTTCCCATGAGACCCAGCACCGCCCTGCTCAGCCTGGAACAGACACCGCCGCTGGCCGTGCCGTTGCGCTTTTTTCTGACGGCGCCGCTGTTCGGCGTTGCCGCTGCGCTGCTGGCGCTGTGGATCGGCCCGGAACACATGGGCTCGCGCTGGCAGCCGGGTGTGCTGGCCTTCACCCATCTGCTCACCCTGGGTTATCTGGCGATGGTGATGTTCGGTGCACTGTTTCAGTTGTTGCCGGTGCTGGTCGGCGTGCGTCTGCGCCGGCCCCTGCTGACCGCCCGCGCCATCCATCTGCTGCTGGTCCTCGGCACGCTCCTGCTGGTCACGGCCTTTCTCACCGACGCCGATGTTGGGTTTGCCGCCGCCGCGGTGGTGCTGGCGCTGGCGCTGGGCAGCTTCATCCTGGTCATCGGCCATGCATTGTGGAACGCCTGCTCGGTGCACGAAACGGTGTGTGCCATGAAGCTGTCGGTGACGGCGCTGGGGGGGACGCTGGTGCTGGGGGTGTTGCTGGTGCTGGCGCATGTGGGCAGCGACCTTGCCCCCCGCGACCTGCTGATCGATTTGCACCTCGCCTGGGGCCTGCTGGGCTGGGCCGGCCTGTTGCTGATCGGCGTCGCCTATCAGGTGGTGCCGATGTTCCAGATAACCGCAGAGTATGCCCCGCGCCTGCGCCGCTGGTTGCCCTGGGCGGTAGTGCTGCTGCTCATCGCCTGGTCGCTGTCCTTTCTGCATCTGCCGGCCCTGGCCTGGTTGCCGGGCATGGGGCTGGCGGTGGTGTTCGCGTTGTTCGCCCTGGCCACCCTGCAACTGCAGCGGCGCCGCCTGCGGCGCCTGCCCGACGTGACGGTGGATTTCTGGTATCTGGGCCTGGTCTGCATGCTGGCCGCCGCCGCCCTGTGGCTGCTGCACCAGGGGTGGCCGCAGATGCTGCGCCTGCAGCAGTTTCATTTGTGGTGGGGCGTGTTGCTGCTGGTGGGCAGCGGCAGTGCCGTGATCAGCGGCATGTTGTACAAGATCGTGCCGTTCCTGATCTGGTTGCACCTCAACAATCGCATGCAGGCGGCGGGGCAGTGGCAGGGGAAGGTTCCCACCATGCGCCAGGTGATCGCCGAACGCAGTACGCGGCGCCACTTGTATCTGCACCTGGCCGCGGTCGTGCTGCTCCTGCCCGGTACCCTCTGGCCGCCGCTGTTCTATCCGGCCCTGCTGGTTCTGGCCGCGGCCTACGCGGTGCAATGGTGGAACCTCTTGGGAGCCGCGCGGATGTACCGTGACGTGCTGCGTGAGGCCGGCGTACAGGACTGACCCGACAGCGGATGCCTGCCACGGCAGCCGTTATTTTTCTGCCTGACAGCGCTATACTCCGGCTATTGCAAGGTTGCCAGGTAAGGCGTTCACGGATGAAAATTTCCCCCCTCTGGTCGGGTATGGCAGTGGCTGCCGCCAGTCTGCTGCTGACCCTGCTCCTCGTCTATCAGGATCAACAGCGGCAGGACCTCCGGCAACGGGCCGACGTGGCACAGGCGTTGCGCCTGCTGGATGCCCGCATCAGCGGGCTGCTCGACAAATACCTCTATCTCGGCACCGGCCTGGCCGCCTATGTCGCTACCCATCCGGATGTTTCATCGTATGACTTCGCGGTGCTGATGCAGCGCATTGCGCAGGGCGATGTACTGCTGCGCGGCGTGATGCTGTTGCGTGATGACCAGCCCAGCCATGTGTATGCGCCGCCGCCGCGGGTCAATTCGACCAGCAGCGCCCTGCTGCGACTCAATCTCCCGGTCATGGTGCCGGAGGCGGGCAAGCTGCGGCGCTGGGGTTCGCTGGAGATCGATCTCGACCGTGGCGAGCTGCTGCAGCAGGCTGGCCTGCCCCGCTCCGGAGACCCGCTGCAGGTCGCGGTGCGCAGCCACGATGGTCTCCTGCTGGCCGGCACACCCGAGGTATTTGCCGCGGCGCAGGCGCGGACGGAGATCGTCCTTCCCGATGGCCGCTGGTCGATTGCCGGGCGCGCCGGCCCGTCCTCCGACCGGTGGCACTGGCTGATGCTGCTCGGCGGGTTTGCCGCCTTGCTGGGGGGGGTGCTGACCTGGCGCTGGCAGAGCACGCAGGTCGATACCCACCATCAGGCCCTGCACGACTGTCTTACGGGGCTGCCCAATCGCCGCCTGCTGCAGGATCGGGTGCAGCAGGCCTGCGCGGCGGCTGCGCGCTCGCGCCGTCAGGTGGCGCTGATGTATCTGGACCTCGACAACTTCAAGCCGGTCAATGACAAATACGGCCATCATGCCGGCGATGCGGTGCTGTGCGAAGTGGCACAGCGCCTGCGCCAGTGCGTGCGCCGCAGCGACACGGTGGCCCGCGTCAGCGGTGACGAGTTCGTGCTGGTGCTGGAAGAGCTGATCGATGCCGGCGAGGCCGAGGCGGTGGCGGACAAGGTGCTGAGCATCTTTGCGCGCCCCATCGTCGTAGGCGAACAGGCCTTCGTGCTTGGCTGCAGCATCGGGTTGGCCGCCATGGCGCCTGGCTGTGATGTGGACACCGCGCTCATGCACGCCGACAGCGCCATGTATCAGGCCAAGCATGACGGCAAGAACAGTTATCGCTGGTATGCCGCCGCGCCGGAGGCGCTGCCGCAGGACGCGGCGACGGAGGCGGCGCTGTAAGCGGTGAGGCAGATACGAGATACGAGAGAACAGATGCGGGGGAAGGACTCGCGCTGCTGGTACCGTCTTGAATGAACGACCGTGCGCCCAGCGCACGCATCCCCGGGAATCTTTTCTCTTGCTCCCGTCCCCGCCTTAACGCACCTCGGCCGTGCCTTCGCCGCGCGGGTCGCTGGCGGCCAGCACGCGCCCTTCCTGCCGGTCCCACCACACCGCCTGCATGTTGCCCCAGGGCTGTGCCGCCTGCTGCAGGCTGTGGCCGCGCAGGGTCAGCTCGTCCTGCAGTTCCGCGGTGAAGGCCCCCGGCTCAAACTGCAGCACATCCGGCAGGTACTGGTGGTGAAAGCGTGGCCGCGCGACCCAGGCGGCCGGTGCCCGGCCGGCGGCAAACTCCAGCGTACCCAGCAGCACCATGGTGATGATGCGGCTGCCACCGGGGGTGCCGAGGATCGCCACGCCGCCCGGGCCGTCGATGAAGGTGGGCGTCATGCTCGACAGCGGCCGCTTGCCCGGCGCGATGGCGTTGGCCTCGGCGCCTACCAGGCCGTACGCATTGGGCGTGCCGGGCCTGGCGGAGAAGTCATCCATCTCGTCGTTGAGCAGGACACCGCTGCCTTCCGGCATGAAACCGGAGCCGAAGGGATAGTTGATGCTGAGCGTGGCTGCCACACGGTTGCCGTCGCGGTCGAGGACGGACAGGTGAGTGGTGTGGTAGCCGCCCGGTGCGGCGGCGACGCCGGGCAGGTCGTGGCTGGGCGTCGCCTGCTCAGGATCGATGCCGGCGCGCAGCGATGCCCCATAGGCCAGGTCAGTGAGGCGCGCCACGGGTGCGTCCACAAAATCCGGGTCACCGAGGAATTCGGCGCGGTCGCGGTAGGCGCGGCGCATGGCCTCCGCCGCCAGATGCACGCGATCCGCCTCGGTCAGTGCATGCCAGTCGTCGCCGGCGAGGATGTTGAGCATCTGCAGCAGGGCGACGCCACCGGAGGACGGCGGGGCGGCGGTGGTGATGGTCAGACCGCGGTAACTGCCGCGCAGCGGTGCCCGCTCCACCACCCGGTAGTCGCGCAGGTCCTGTTCGCTCCAGATGCCGCCGGCCTTGCGCACCCCGGCCAGCATGGCCGCGGCGGTGGTGCCGCCATAGAAGCCGGCATGGCCGTGCCGTGCCAGGCGCTCCAGGGTCTGTGCCAGTTGTGGTTGCTGGATGCGGTGACCCAGCGGCGGCACGGCATTGTCCTTGAGGAAGGTCCGCGCGGCGGCGGGGGACGCCCGCAGTGCCTCCAGTCGGAACGTGGTCATCTGCCGGTAGTGTTCGCTTACTTGGAAGCCCTCGCGGGCATAGCGGATGGCGGGGGCCAGGCTGCGCGCCAGGGCCAGGCGGCCGTAGTGCGCGGCGATATGGGTCAGCGCCGCCGGGGCGCCGGGGATGGCGGCGGCGAGGGCGCCGTCCATGGACAGGCCCGGTATCACCGCGCCACTGTCATCCAGATACATGTCGCGCTTTGTGGCCAGCGGTGCCCGCTCGCGCCCGTCCACCATCACCTCGCGCCCGTCGTGGGCGCAGTGCAGCAGCCAGAAGCCGCCACCGCCGAGCCCCGAGCTGTAGGGCTCCACCACGGCGAGGGCGGCGCTCACCGCCACGGCGGCATCGAAGGCGTTGCCGCCAGCGGCGAGGATTTCGTGGCCGGCCGCGGTGGCGAGGGGGTGGGCGCTGGCCACGGCCGCCGCCGGTGGGCGGTCCGCGGCCTGGGCGGGGAGCCCCAGCGCCAGCAGCAGAAGCAACAGGGCACGGACATGCACGGCAGTACCTCGCAAATGAAAAAGGCTCCCGATGGAGCCTCTTTCACTTCGATTGCGCGGGGGCATCAAGCCTTTTGCAGCTTCTCGTACTTGGCCTGCAGCTGCTCCGCGGATTCCACGTGGTTGGGATCCTTGGGGATGCAGTCCACCGGGCAGACTTCCACGCACTGCGGGGTGTCGTAGTGACCAACGCATTCCGTGCACAGATTGGGGTCGATGACGTAAATGTCGTCGCCCTGCGAGATGGCGCCGTTGGGGCACTCGGGCTCGCAAACATCACAATTGATGCACTCGTCGGTGATCATCAGTGCCATGGACTTCTAACCTCCTGCTGACGGACGCCGGGGCGTCCTATGGATACGATACGCCTATATTAGCGCAATCTGTTTTGAAGTGCAGCCAGCACCGTGGGGTGAACGAAGGCGGAGACATCGCCGCCCAGGGAGGCCACTTCCTTCACCAGGCTGGAAGAGATGAAAGCATAGTTCTCCGCCGGGGTGAGGAATAGGGTTTCCACCCGGGGCGCGAGGCGACGGTTCATGCCTGCCAGCTGGAATTCGTATTCAAAGTCGGACACTGCGCGCAGGCCGCGCAGGATCACTTGGGCATCGCATTGCTGCACGTAGTCGGCCAGCAAGGTATCGAAGCCACACACCTTGACGTTGGGAAGATCTGCCAGCACGGCACGTGCCATGGCGACGCGCTCCTCCAGGTTGAAGGCAGGCAGTTTTTTCGAGTTGGCAGCGATGGCTACTACCACCTGGTCGAACAGGCGCGCGGCGCGTTCGATGATGTCGCTGTGACCATTGGTGATCGGGTCGAAGGTACCGGGATAGATGGCCGTGACGGGCATAGGGGCGTTCGCTGCGGTTACGGACCCGTAAGCATACCATGTTGCCAATCACCTTATGTATTATGCTGCTTTGACCGTCTCGGCGCGGCGTGTTAATTAGGGCGGGTGCATGGGGGCGTCGTGAACAACGTGAGGGAGCGAGATGAGCGAAAAATACAAAGTCGTGTATAGCGGGAAGCTCAAGGTCGGTGTCGAGGCGGAACAATTCATTCAGGCCTTCATGAAGGTGTTCAAGGTGCCGGAGGAGCAAGCGCGCAAGGTTGTGGCCATCACCCGGCCCACAACCATCAAGGCCGGTCTCGATCAGACGGCGGCGGAGAAATACCGCCAGGTGATGGATGGCCTCGGCATGGAGGTGTACGTGGAGGTGGAATTGGCTCTGGTTGAGGAGCCGGTGGCTGCCGCGCAACAACCCAATGCTGCATCCGCATCTGATGTTGCGGTGCCTACCGCCGGCCTGGCCAAGACAGTGGCGGGCGGCGGTGAATGCTGCCCCAAGTGTGGTTCGGATCGGGTGCAGGGTGACGACTGCCTGGCGTGCGGCATCATCATCTCCCGCTATCGTGAAAAGCAGGCCAGCGCGGCCACCGCACAGGACAGCAATCCCTACGCCGCGCCGCGATCGGACGTTACCCCGCCACGCAGTGATGATTCCGACGTCATGACGGGGCCGCATGGTGTACCGGCGGGCCATGGCTGGCAGTGGATCGTCGGTGGCTGGGGCCATTTCAAGCAGAGCCCGCTGGCATGGGGTGGTGCCGTCGTGGTGTGGGTGGTGCTGATGATGGTGGTGTCGCTGGTGCCCCTGCTGGGGTCACTGGCCGTCAATTTGCTGACACCGGTGCT
>Ga0172382_10004786_pt1 | contig 20537 bp, 12 predicted proteins | sample Leawel138RmetaG_FD_122245 | JGI IMG/M metagenome (GOLD analysis project Ga0172382, IMG submission 122245) | Leachate microbial communities from a municipal landfill in Southern Ontario, Canada - Leachate well 138R metaG | ecosystem: Engineered > Solid waste > Landfill > Unclassified | place... | reverse complement strand
GAGCCTTCCGGCCGGGTAGACGCCGGGCAGGGCGATATAGTCCGACAGGGTGGAGCGGGGTGTTTCCGTGCCCTGATCGGTGAATTGCGACAGCACGCCATAGGGCTTGTTGAACAGGATCAGTCGCGACATTCTTCACCCTTCCTCGGGCTCGAACGCGATGCTGCCCTGCGCAAGCAGCCGCTCGATCAGCGTTAGTGCCATGTCTGATCCGCCAAAGCCAGGATCGACCGTTATGCAATCCAGCGCGCAGAGTTGTTCCGCAAGGGCGACGGTTTCCCGGTCGCATTCGAAACAGCCGCCATCGACGAACAGCAACAGGGAAGACGATCGCTGCCGGATAAAGGAAAAGCGGCTGGCCGGGTTGCGGCGAAGCGGCACGGACGCAGCGAGGCTGGCCCGTATGTCCTCGCGCAGCGGCGGGGAATCCGGCCGCCAGTCGGCCTCGGGATATTTGGGCGTGCTGTTATACTGCCCGAACCAGCGCGCGAACACTTCCCGGTCGAGCATTTTCGCGCTTATCATTTCGTGCAGCCCGGCAATAGCCGCCGCCGAAATCTCGCCCGGATTGTCCTGCGCGGAGAGATCCGCGCCGCTATAGCGGTCTTCATAGCGATCATCGTCCTGCATCATATCGAGCAGGTGGTCGCACCAGTGCGCGATCAGCTCGCTGCGCGAGGGGGAACGGAACCCCACGGAATAGGTCATGCAGTCATCGCCAACCGCCGTGCCGTTATGCGCGATGCGCGGCGGGACATAGAGAATATCGCCGGGTTCCAATATCCACTCATCAGTGGCCTCGCAATCGGCGAGCAGGCGCAGATCGTCATGTGGCAGAAGTTTTGTGGTGGAATCGCACAAGGGGCCAAGCTGCCAGCGGCGTTTGCCCAGCCCCTGAATCAGGAACACGTCATATTGATCGAAATGGGGGCCGACGCCTCCCTCATCCGTGGCGTAGCTGACCATCACATCGTCGACCCGCCAATTGGGTATGAAGCGAAATGGTTCCAGCAGGGCGGCCACGTCCGGCACATGATGATCCACGGCCTGCACGAGCAATGTCCATGGCTGTTTGCCGAGCTTATCGAAACGCGATGCGGAGAATGGCCCATGTTCGACTGTCCACTTCCGGCGGCCCTGCACGATCAGGCGTGCTTCGATATCGTCTTCGCAGGCGAGGCCCGCCAATTCGTCCGGTTCGAGCGGGTTGTGCCAGCCCGCCCATGGGTTTCGGATCAGCAACGGCTTTTTCTGCCAGTACTCGCGCAGGAAGGTGGCGATGTCGAAATCAGGAAGCTGCATGAATACTCGCAAGGAACAGAAAGAGGAGCCGAGGACGGCCCCGGACCATGGGCGATGCCATCCGGCGTCGAAATGGCTTTGGGGGCAGCCCGACATGGCCCGCATATCGTGGAAGCTCAGCAACCGTTAAAGCATCGATGGCCCTGTGCCAATAACGCCCTTGGCCGCCATCGTTTCCATGATCGTATTCGTTTGGGCGGGGCGGAGGGGCACGGCTGGTTTCTGCCCGTTCGGGGAATGGGCGGTTGCCGCAGCAATGGCCTTTCACAGCGGAATGGGTGAGAGCCAGCGAGAAGCAGATAGCCTCCAGCCCCGAACACGGGATGCCGGATTTTCCTGAGGGTGGAGCGGAAGAAAAGTGGCTCCCATTTCAGGACACGTCTAAAACAATTTTGCTTTTCGCATCCCATGAGGCAAGAAAAACCATATCACGGTTCCGTGCTTTATCAAGGATATCTTTGTTCGCACCGTCAGACGAGGCGACCGTCTTTGCTTCCGATACGCCTCTCCCAACTCCACGAGAACCGACGCATGGCATTCGAAAACGCGAGCGTGATCGTGCAGAGCGGGTGAGATCGGAGGGAGGCCCCAGGCCATCGCTGAAAGAACGTGCTGTTACCCTTGCTCGAGAACGGGGTGAGGTTCGAACGAAGGATCTCACCAGCATTGGTATCCCTCGCTGCTATCTTTCCCCAATGTGCGACGAAGGCTTGCTCGTGCGGGTAGGGCATGGCCGCTACCGCGCGGCACCCCAGGAGCGTCGCCTCAGGGCTGCGGGAGATCGTAGCGGGTGAAAAGGATGTCCTCGCCGTCGATCGTGATCTCGATCACCTCGTTCAGGAGTTCTTTGTTCGCTTCAAACTCGGACAGCAGCGCGTCGAACAGCGCGCGCTGCTCTGCCGGTGGCACTTGTGGCACGACGATGATCAGCCCGGCGTGAACCTCTTCACGTGCATATAGACGGCGGAAGTCGGCCGCATTGTTGGTCACGAAGGTGCAGTCATCGGCAATGATGCGCGGCATCAAATCCCAGTCCGTTGTGCCGGACAGGCCGAGCCAGTTGACGTGCCAGGCTTCATGGTTGCGAACCTGCGCCACTTCGACCAGCGAAGTGTGCAGGCACTCGTCGATCAAGAATCTCATACGGGCGGAAGCGACGTTTCGCTGGATTTCGCCAATGGATCGCTACCGAGCTTGGTCCGGCGCGATGCCTTCGCTTTCAACCCTCGATCAGCAAGCGACTTTGGCCGGCCACGGCGCGGATGGGCTGCAGCCCAGATTTCAGCCAACTGAAGCTGGCGCGCAGTCAGCTTGGGGTAGCCTGACAGGATCTCACCATCATCCGCGCCCTGCGCGCGCATGGTGGCGACCAGCCGGACTGGAATGCGCGTGCCTTTGAATACCGGCTCAGCACCCATGACATCACGGGATTTGACGACCATGGCTTCGGCCTCGGCAAGATCCTTCGTGCGCTGGTTGATTTGCTTGCGTGCCTCGGCGACGTCGACAATCACCAGATTGTCTGCCCTGATGGTGCGAGCCGCAGGGTTTTCGCGGATCAGGCCGAAAAGACGCTGGCGGCGCTCCTGCGACAGGATCGGGCCGATCTCGTGCCACAGCTTGAGCTGCAGTACATTCTCGGCAGTCAGCTCGCGCCGCTTGGATGCGCGGACCGGCACCTCGACAATGCGCTTATCGATGGCATTGTTGACAGCCTTGAGCTCCAGTCCGCCAACAACGGCGGCCTCAGCAGGGGTGAATGCTCGCGTTAGCGCATTCATAAATTATCTCCTTCAGGAGAAGATATAATCGATTTCCTTCCAAACGTAAAGAAGCGCTCACCGAGGCAGGCCCAGAGGCGAGGGGGCAGTTTCTCAAAATCGTTTCGGTATCGTATTAACCATTGTTGCTCCAGAGGCACCCTTCCGACGGAAAGAATCTCAACAGGAGCAATGGGTTGGCAAGGCCGAGAAGTGCAGTGAGCCGTTATAAACACCGTAATAATATTGATCGTCTCAAGGTCCGCGAGGCGGTCCTGTATGCACGGGTCTCCACGCCGGAGCAGCAGCGTGAAGGCTATTCGATCCCCGCTCAGGTCAAGCTGCTGGAAGATTATGCGACATTGAACGGCATCGCCGTCGTATCGAGCCATGTCGACGTGGAAACCGCCAGGAAAAGCGGTCGGACCGCCTTCGGCAACATGTTGCGCTATCTGCGCCGGCATCCGGCGGTTCGGATCATTTTGGTCGAGAAGACTGACCGGCTCTACCGCAATCTGAAGGACTGGGCGACGATCGATGACCTCGGCGTCGAGGTCCATTTCGTCAAAGAGAATGTCGTGATGTCTGATGGCTGTCGGTCGTCGGAGAAGTTCGTCCACGGCATCAAGGTGCTGATGGCCAAGGCCTATATCGACAATCTCTCCGAGGAAACACGCAAGGGGATGATCGAGAAGGCGCAGCAGGGTCATTGGCCGAGCTGCGCACCGATCGGCTATTGCAACGTCAGGGACGGGCAGGGGAGGAATGTCATTACCGTTGATCAGGAGGCAGGGCCGATAGTGACGCGCCTGTTCGACTGGTACGCAACGAGCCTGTATTCCTTGAAGGAAGTGACAGTGATGGCCCGGAACGCCGGGATGCGGTATCGCCGAAGCGGCCGACCTGTCGGCGTCAGCACTGTCCACGGCATCCTGCGCAATCGGCTCTACGCGGGCACGTTCGAATGGCGGGGCGAGATTTATGCTGGGGTGCACGAACCCCTTGTGTCAACCGACATCTGGGATGCCGTCCAGCAGACGCTTGACGAGCGGAGTAGCGCGAACATTCGTGCCAAATCACATTTCTTCCCGTTCACCGGCCTCATCAAGTGCGGACATTGCGGTTGCGCGCTTGTCGCCCAGATTCAGAAGGGCAAATATATCTATTATCGTTGCTCTGGATTTCGCGGGCGGTGTCCGGAGCGTTTTGTCCGGCAGGAGGCGCTCGAGGAGCATTTCCTGGGCCTGCTCAGAAAGCTTCGATGCGGGAGAGATCAGTTCGAGGAGATCCGCAGCGCGGTAGAGCTGGCTTGTCCGGAAAATAACGAGGCTGGAACAAATGTGGCCTCCTTGCGCCATCCGAGCGCAATGCTCGGCATGCCTAGGGCCTTGCTTGATGCCGGCTTGGCGCTGTTGGATATGGGGCGAAGCTTGCACCTGCCGCTGCCTGGCCTTCCCGATGAAATGAAGCGGCATATGCTGGGATTGGCTTTTCGCCGATGCTCATGGGCGAATGGTGAACTGACGGGCGCCTTCAATCCGCCTTTTGACATCTTTGCGGACCATTTAGCAGCAGGAGAGAATGCTGCCTCAATCGGGCCGCTGCTTTCGGATTTGTTTCTCCAAGCAATGCCGGACGTTCGACTGCTCATCGCTCGATACAATGCCATGGAACGGGTGCGCATGGCGGGGCGGATGACAATTTGGCGGGATCCCAGCCTGGTGAGGGTTGCCATTCCCTTTCCGCAACGCTGCGGCTGGCGGCCTGATGCCTGCATTCGTCGGCAAATTTGGCGATACAGGTCAGCGGTTCAATTGCTTGGCCCGGCGATCGCTATGCGGCGTAGCGGCCATTGCCCAACCGTCGGGCCATACCGATTCCGGCGAGCGCCTCCAGCACCGGCCGCACCGATGCGGCGCGCTTGCCCCGGAAAGATCGGGCAACGTCCTGCGGGGTGAGCGGTGCAGCGGCGGTGGCCAGAACGGATTGGACTGCGCTGACCTGTTCGGGCAGCGATACGGGCCAGGGGATAACATTGTCGAGGAGGATAACTGGCGCCTCGCCCAGATCGAGTCTCTCCGCGATTGGTACCTGATAATCGGGCGCCTGGAAGGACGGTCGCAGCCAGCGGATGAGACCTCGCGCCTCTTCCGCTGCGCGCGCCGCATTAAGTGCGACCAGACGGAGCAGGATCTCCTCGTCCGCCAGATCGACGGGCCAACCGTAGGCCTCAGCGACCAGCGCATCGATTGTGTCGTGCCGCTCGCGCAGCAGGGTGACGAGTCCGCGATCGTGCAGGTCACGCTCGGGTGCAGTAAGCGTACGGCCGGACCGCAGCGCCTCGAGTACGTTGTAGAGCTTGGTGAGCGTCAGGTCGTCTTGCTCAGTGAGTACACGCTTGCGCAGGGTGTCTAGCGCTTCGGCTTCGATACCAAGGCGATGCCTGAGCGGTTCAGGAACGTCGGCAGGGAAGGGGAAAGGGTCGAAACAGCGGGATTTGACATAAACCGGATCGTCGCCGACTCCGAGCCTGCCCCCGCTAGCAGTTGCCCACGCGACGTGGATGCGGCTCGACAGCACGCCGAGACTATAGGCGTCGTCGAGCGCGATACAGGCCAGCTTGTTGTCCGGCACGATCGTCATGGGCAGGAACTGGAAGACGCGGTGTTTCGCAGTTTCGATCGTCGCGATATAGCGAGTAAGGCCGTTCAGCGCTTTGCGTAATTCCGAGCGTTGCTCACCGAACAGCCACCAATGGTCGCGGTAGCTGGCGCGATTGTTATGATCACGGTGCGGTTTTACTGTCGCGAGAAGGTGCTGGTAGATAGCGGGATGATATTCACGTACTTGGGTCTCGGATAAACCGAACAGATCGATGACGAATGCGCCGCGTGGCCGTGCCGCGAGATCGCGGCCGTTGCGATAGGCGAATATGACCTGCGTCTCGTCCGATCTTCCACTGCGGATCGAAACCTGCTGGCTATTATATAGCGCGGATTCTATGGTGTAATCAAGTGTTTTCAGTGAATTAGGTGAAATTTTTTCAACTTCTGCGGCCGTCAGGATGAAGCCATCGCCATGCAGTTTTACCCCCGGTGAACAGAGGCCGTGGTTTGCCTTGAGCGTCACCGCCGCCGTCACATCCGCTCCGATCCGCAGGTCGCTGCTGATCTGGCCAGCACGCTCGGTAAAAGTGATGTGATCGGGCGCGCCGCGTTCATCGGCGACCGTCCAGTGCTGGCCGGCCAGCTTGCCCGGCGCGGCGACCGTCATCGCGATGCGGACGGCCGCGCCGTCTTTTTCGTCCACCCAAGGGTGATTAGGGATCGCAAAGATCAGGCTCAGCCGGTCCTTGGCGTCCAGATGCTTAGCAATGACGCGGCGGCTGAGCACTTGGGTGATTGAATTGGTAGTGACGAAGCCGAAGCGCCGCGTTGTGCCGCTCCGGACCGCAAAGGCAGCGCGGTCCCACCAATGCATCACGAAATCGGCGCTCTCCGGCACGTCGGTCGTGGCGAACAGAGCTTCGAAATAGCCGTCGCCCAACCGCTCGCGCACGTCCTTGCCGCCGATGAAGGGCGGATTACCGATGATGAAGTCTGCACGCGGCCAGACCGCAGCGCGTACGCCTTCGTAGCGATAGACCGGAACGCGTGCCGTCTCGTCAGGTATCGGGCGGCCGGTGACGGGATGGGGGCGCATCCCCTCACCGTCCCAGCGGGTGATAAACTGGCCGTCCGCGTCAACCTCTGGCACGCGTGCATCCCAGGAGATCAGCGCATCTCGATGCTGGATGGTACGCACGTCGCGTAGGATCGGCTCGGGTGGAGCACGGTCCGCGCCGTTCACACGGAAATGCCATTGCAGATAGCCGATCCACAGCACCAATTGTGCGATCGCGGCCGCGCGTGGATTGATCTCGATACCGAGGAAATTCTCAGGCGTGATGGTGTGGCCGGTGATCTCCGCGACATATTGGTCGTCGCCCAACTCAACCAAGAGGTCGAGAACCTCGCCCTCCAACTCCTTCATCCGTGCCATGGCGACGTAGAGAAAATTGCCCGTGCCGCATGCCGGATCGAGCACTTTCGTTTGCGCGAGGCGCGCGTGGAAGGTTTCGACATGCGTGCGTGCCTCACCGGCCTTGCCGCTTTCGATGAGGGATGCGGCGGCGACCCGCACCCCGTCCCAATCGGCGCGCAGTGGCTCCACGATGGCGGGGCCGATCAACCGTTCGACATAAGCGCGCGGCGTGTAATGCGCGCCGAGCCGTGAACGCTCCTTGGGGTTGAGCGCACGTTCCAGCAGCGTGCCGAAGATCGCCGGTTCGACCGCCGTCCAATCATGCTCGGCTGCCTGGATCAGCACCTCCAGTTCGGGCGCTTCAAGCGGCAGGGCGGTACGTTCCTTGAACAGATAGCCGTTGAACTTCTTCAGTGGCACGCCGAGCGCGGGCGAGAAAGCGCCTTCATCCATCGCCGTCCACAAGGCCGTCAATTGGGGGGCGAGATGCTCGGGATGGGCACGCTGTTGCTTGAGCAGGTTGGTGAAGCTGCCCGCTGGGATCAGGCCGCTATCTTCAGCAAACAGCGTGAAGAGGATGCGCATCAGGAAGCCGCTGGTCGTTTCCGCATCATGGCCGCGCAGTTCGATGCGTTTGGCCACTACTGCCAACAACTCGGCGATGTCGCGGGTCACTCGAGCGGCGCGGGCGGTGGGATCGAGGCTGAGCGGATCGGTCCAGATCGCGTGAAGCCGTTCGCGCACTTCCGGTTGGGCCAGATCCTCCAGCATGATGCGATAGCGCGCACGATCGGGAAATTGGGCGTAGGCTTTCCTGCAAGGGCAGGACATGTTGGCGTCGACGATATTCCTTCGCGTTGGGCCGCGCAGGGGGCAATGCCGCCATGGCTCGGCATTGGCGCGACCGAGGGCTTTTCGGTGCTGGTGTCCTCCCATGCAGTGGAACAGGCCTGTGCCGGTTGTCTGCACCCGGTAGCAGCTGCGCCGATGGGGCCAATCCCGACGGCCGCATTTGTTTCCCTGCTGTCGGGGCTATTGCTGGCCGTCCGATGGCTGCGGACCTTTGGACCAGAAGGTCTTGCGCTTCGCGATCAACAGCAGTTCCTCAATGCACTGCGCCCGGAAGGCTGGAGCTTCGGTGCTATGCCCTTGCTCGGCAATCGGGGGTGCCCTGTCAGATGTGCCCCCTCGCAGATGCGCGGAGCCGCCTGACAGGCGGTAGGATCCACCAGTGCAGGGCCGGGCCGATATATTGGCCCGGCCCTTTTTCATTGTGGCAGGATAATCTGGGTCATCACCGCTGCGATCGGCTGATGGATCCAATATTCGAACCGGCTTTTGCCAGTCGCCTGCTCCAGCGCGCGCGCATAGAGCGCGACCTGGCCAGCAAAGGCCCGTAGCCGCCCCTCATCGAAGCTGATCGTGCCGGGGAAGCTCTTATGGTCGATGATCGCATAGCCATCGCCGAGATCGACCAGGAGGTCGAGCCGGCCGCGGACGATCTGTAGTCCCTGCACGGCGTGAACCGGCCACTCGCTGCGTGTCTGCGCGCCGCTGAATTGTTTGGCGAGAAAGGCGCCCAGCCTGTCGGCGATTTCGACCAGGTCAACGCCCCGGACCTGTGGCACGTCCCAGCGGGTCAGCACCGCATTTGCAAGTGCAGTCCGGGCACCGATATCGCTTACCGGATTGTCAGCGGCGAGAAACCGGTGAATGGCTTCACCAAGGCGCTGAAGATCCGGATCGCCCGCCAGTGCGAAGCGCGCGCCGAGCGTCTGGGTTGCGGCGATCGTAATCTCGCCCTCGGCCAGGTGCTGATCGCTCGGGCGAAGGCGCAAGGGCGGATACGCCTGGGCCGCTGCGGGCACCTGCCAATATAGTTGTTTTGACGCCTCGGCGGAGTCGGCAAGCGCCAGCACCTCGGGCTCGGCCCGGCGCGGGAAACGGGCCGTGCCGACCTGCACATCCGTTCCGGTCATGGCAATCAGCGGTGCGCCGTCATCGCCCGTGAGCTCGTCGAGCCAGGCGAGCGCGCCACCGGTGGTGGCCAGTCCCAAGTGATCGCGTGCGCGGGTCATGCCGACATAGAGCAGCCGGCTGCGCTCAAGGCGTTCCTCCGCCAGCGCGGCGACGCCCTGTTCGGACGCCGGCGCAAGCACGTCGAGCCCGACATCCTTTTGTTGCTCGCCATAGGGCCAGGGCCAGAAGCGCAACACGCGCTGGGCGAGCGGCGTATCCCAGGCCGGCGGTGCTTCGTCCTCGGCGCTGAGCCCGAATGGCGATCCCTTGGCCGGGGCGTCGAGCTCGGTCAGGATCACGATCGGCCATTCCAGCCCCTTGGCGCCGTGGTAGGTCAGGATATTGACGGCGTTGGGATGTCGACTCTCGGGCTGGCGGGCATCCTTGCGGGCGGTGACCCACTCGCAGGCGCCGGCAAGTGTGGCGGCTTGCCGTTCTGCATGTTGTTCGTCCTGATACAGTGCAATCAGGTCGCGCAGCGCTTCGAGATTCTGCAGTCTTTGTTCCGCATCGCCCCAGCGGGTGACGGTTTCCAGCACGGTATCGGCGTGAAGGATCGCGTCGAAGGTTTCGGCGGGCGTCAGTTGGGCGGTGCGGTCGCGGATCGCAGCCAGTGCGGCGGCAAAGGGAAGCCCGGCACGCAGCCGGGCTTCCGCATCGGCCTCAAAAACCGCCGCGAACCAGCTGTCATCGTCGCCGGCGAGGCGAGCCAGTTCGGCCAAAGCGAGCGTGTCGCTGGGATCGGCTACCCAACGCAACGCTGCCAGTACGAACTCGGTTTCGGGTCGGTCGAGCAAGCCGGGGCGCTCCACTGCGACACGAATGCCATAGGCTGCAACCGCTGCGGCAAGATCGGTGACTTGCGCATTCCCTCGGCACAGCACGGCGATATCGCCGCCGCGTGCGTTTCGCAGGCTGCCATCCTTGTTGCTGACCGGCCACGCGCCAGGCTCCGCCAATAAGCCCGCAATGCGGCTGGCCAGCATCGCCGTGCGCTCCTCCTTCTTTTTGCCGGCCATCGTCCAGGACGACAATGCTGGCGGCAGGCCCTCGGCCTCGCTCCGCGCACAGCCGTCAAAGGCGACTTCCTCGATCGTCATACCGGCGCGCAGCATGTTGGGGGTAATCGCGGCGTTGACGAAATCGGCGAGCTGCGGCCGCGTGCGCCAGGATCGGCGCAGATACTCGGTCTTGCCGCCGGTACCTCTGGTGATTGCCTCCGACGCAGCGCTGGTAAGCACCGGATCGGCATCGCGGAAACCGTAAATCGATTGTTTGGGATCCCCGACCCACAAATTGCGTCCGCCGATTTGCGACAGCGCGGTGAAGATTGCAATCTGGATCGGGCTTGAATCCTGAAACTCATCGACAAAGACGGCGCCGATGGTTTCGCGCAGCCGCTCGGCATTGTCCGGCGACTGGATGATCTCCAGCGCGAGCATTTCTTGGTCGACAAAGTCGAGCAGGCCGCGGGCCTTTTTGTAGTCGGAATAGGCAGTCATGCACCGCATCGCGCAATCGAAGACGAGACCGATATAGGTCTTGATATCGGTTTGAAGTCCCGGGTGGCGGGGATGGGCAGCTGCTGCCGCGATCACCCCGGTGAACAAGGATGCATCGGCTTTGGTCGCGCCAAGCTTGGCGAGTCGCGCCCAATCCGGCCATGCGATACGTTCGCCGGCGGCAAGGGTCCGCAGCGCCTTCTCCACGGTGGGCACGTCTTTGTTCAGCGTACCGGCTTTGAGGAGCGCGCGGTTACGGTTCACTTGCACGATGCAGGCCTGCAGCGCGGCAGCAAGTGCATCGTCCAGGCTTTGCGCGGTTTCGCCGGCACCAGCGGCCGGCAGCAATGCTATCAGACTGGTGGCCGAACGCGTTGCGCAATGCGCAAGCTTTTCGGGGGCGATTCCGTTGGAGCGGGCCATATCGACGGCGCGCCGGACCTCGTCCTGCCAGCCCCGCACGCTCCGCCCCGGCAACACATAGCCGCGGGCCTGGATTCCAAAGCGCTCGGCGATCTCCGAGATGGCGGGGCCGCATTGCTCGATCACCGCGCCAACCGCCCGGTCAAATATCGCGGTTTGCCGATCCTCGGCGAGTATTTCACTCACCGGCGGTCGGCCCATTTCAAACGCGAACTCGTTGATGAGCGCGCCGCACACCGAGTTGACCGTGCCGATGCGGGCGGACAGCATGGCGGCGCCAAGGTCCGGTCGTCCGAGCTCGATCAGCTTGGCGCGGATGCGGCCGGCGAGTTCGGCTGCCGCTTTTTTGGTGAACGTCGTTGCCAGGGTTCGGTGGGGCGGCGTGCCCGTCAGCACTTCGTCTGCGATCGCCTCAACAAGACGATAGGTCTTGCCGGTGCCAGCGCTTGCGATGACGGTATCGACCTGATTCTGCACATTCGTCTCCATTATGCCAGACCCCGCACGCGGCAAAGCGTCGCATAGTCGCACCATTCGCAGTGTACCTCGCGGGTGATCGCGAGGTCTGTGGGCACCAGATCGGCGACGCCATCGACGCCGGTTGCGAGGAGTTGCCCGATCTCAGCATGTTGGGACCAGATCTTCCATCCCTCGACTATGGCCTGCCAGGTTGCCGGGAATCCGCGGTCACCCTCGACTTCGCGGCCGATCAGCCCATTACCTGCCAGTGTTGCGAACTGGCGTTGATTGAGGAGAAAATAGCCTGCGCGATACGGTTGATCGGGCGACACCAACGCGCCGTAGGTGGCCAGCTGTACTGCACGGCCGGTGGCCAACTCCTCGATCCGCGACTTTTCGCTGCGCGTCCACTTGAGATCGATGATGACCGCATTGCCGTTGGCATCGCGTGCAACGAGATCGACTGCACCGCGCATCGTGAGTAGCGTTTCAAATTCGCCGCTGACCTGTTGCTCGGTCGCCTCGACCGTCAGCTCATTCTCGGTAAGGCATTGTGCGAGGCTCGCCATCGCAGCAGGCAGGCGTCGCCGGGCGAGATTGAGGGCGTCGGCGAGTTCAGGATGGCGAAGCGGTGCGGCGAGCTGATCGATCCGCGCTTCGAGCAGCGCTTGCGCCTGAGCTGCCGCGGCTTGCGCTTCGGGCGGTGCGCCGGGTTGAAATATCTCGCGGGCAATCGCATGGGCGAGATTGCCAAGCAGCTGGTTGCCGTCCGGGATGGAGCGGACGCGGCCGGGCCGGAGGTTCGCGACGTGCCTTAGCGCCCAGAGCAATTGGCAGGAGAATAGGTTTTCGAGCGAGGTCGCGGATTGGGTGCGCTCTGACAGCTTGGCGGCAAATCCCGGTGGCGTCGTCCAGGTGAATTGCGGCGCGGCGAGGGACCGGGGCAGTGCGGTTTGCCTGACGAGTTCGACACCAGACAGCTGAAGCGCAGGTGCCCGCAAAGCGGCTTCGAGATCGGTGCGAACCGCGAGCCGGTCGAGCGCCGGCTTGAGGCGATGGGCAAGCGGATGCAGGCTGTCCTCGGCATCGCAGTTGAGGCCGCCTGACACCAGAAGGAGGCGCTCGCGCGCATTCAGGATCGCGCGCTCCCAAGCGGCGCTGGCGGCTTGGGCGGCGCGGTTGATGGCATCCGTGGGACACTTGGCGGCGGCGAGTTCGGCGCGCTCCGCATCGCTCCACGGTGCTCGCTCGCTCCCTTCGGTGGTCGCGCTGAAGTTCCACCACACCAGCGTCGATGCAGGTGCCCATACTGATCCGGGATGCTGAACACTGCGCCAGCTGGCGGCTTCGGCGATCGCCCCGGGATTGGCCTGCCCGAGATCTATCGCCTGGTCGATAATGCGTTCAATGAGCAGCCGGGGCAAATCATCGCGGCCAAGCGCGGCCAGGGCGCTGCGCACCTCGCGCGCGAGCGTCGCGGTCGCGGCATAGAGCGGGTCGTCATCGATGCCGTATCGGTTCCCTGCCCATGCATTGACGAGATCGCAGATCTGCAGTGCCTGGGTGATCGGCATTCCTGTTTCCGGATTGGCTGTTTCGGGTTCGGTCCATGCGCGCCAGCGTGTCAGCCGGGGCTCGATCTTGGCGATTTCGTCAACGTCGGTTCCAGCGCGTTCGCGCTCTGCCTCGCCGATTGCCTGCCAGGCAACGATCCATTCCTCGCTTCCAAGGCCAGGGGCGGCTTCGAGCGCTGCTGCCAGCCGCCGCGCAGCGCGTGGCGCAACCGGCGAACTTGGGAAAACCAGGATTTCGAGGATCGCGCGCGGATCGAACGGCGCCCAGTGCGCCTTGAACGCCAGCAGCAGCAATTGAAGCGACCCGCGATGGACCGAAGTCTTGCTCCGACCCGCGCGTGGCTGGCCGGCTGCCCCCAGCCCATGATCGAGCAGGCTGGTGTCGCCGTCTTGCGCGACGAGCGCGATCGCCTCACCCGTGCGACTGGCGAACCAGTCCCCGAGAATTTCGGCGGCGAGCGAAGCACTTGCGCTCGTGGCAAGCGTTACGCTCCCGTCCGCCGCACCTAGTTCCGTGTCCTCGCCGACCATCCAGCGCTGAAGCCGGCCGAGTGCCGTGTCCGTGGCTGCTGCGGGGACTGGCTGGAGATATTCAACCACGGTTCCGAGGTCCGCCAAACGATGGATCAGGCGGCGAATTGCAGCGGGGCAGAGCGCCGGATCGTCGATCATCCGGACTTGGGTGATTGCGGCTGCAGCGCGGGAATTGAGCGCGTCAAGGACAGCGACGATACGGTCGTTCAATCCGGGTGGCAGATCGGCCGCTGCCGCCGAAGCGGCGGCCAGATCCACGAGGCGCGGAGATTGCCAGGGTAAGTCGGCGCGCCAGCCAAGCCCGACCAAATCGTCGCGCCAGGCTAGCAGTGTTCTTGCAGTCGACCAGGAATCTACGGCCAGCGAACGCGACCAGAAATAGCTGCCGGAAAGGCCTTCCAGCCGGGATTGAAAATGGGCGATACGCACGACCTGGGCGGTTGGCGGGCCCCCAAGTCCCAATAGTGTTTCGAGGATGTCGACCAGTCCAATCGGGCCAACAACTGGCTGTCCCAAGGATCCAGATACATCGCCGCCATGATCCGGCCAGGAGCCACCATCGGCCCACAGGCCAAATACTATCTTCATTGTAGTTCCCCCTCCGTGGTCAGCATGCCAGTAATGGGTCGAGTCTCGCAACGCATGTTTCCACCAAATCTGATCTACTGCCCGCCGTTCGAACCTTATCAGGCGATCTTGATCGCTATCATTTCAGTGGCGCGCATGGTGCGCGCATGCGAATAATCGCGATGCTCGCGCCGGACCGGAAAGCTGCGGCAAGTTTTTTGACGACGACTCGCAAGATCGCCTGCGAGGAGAATATGCTAGGTCGCGCTGTCGGTGTCGCCGACTCTGGCAATGACCAGCGGCACCGGATGTTCGAGCGGCAACGGAGCGTCCTCGACCCACATTGCAAACGCCTATTTTCCAGCCTGCTTGAGCGCCAGTCCCAGCTCATCGGCCTTGTTGGCTTCATAGAGTCGCTCGGGCTCTCGGTTCGGCATGTGGCGTGGACGGTGGCCGATCCACCTGTTGAGGATTCGGCGGTCGGCGAACCCAAGTCGATGGTCTCTCGATTGGGGCGCGTATCGCTCGAAGGGGGCATGCGTGCGATTTTTAATCGGCAAGACGTGATCGAAGTCCATTTTGTGCGCGATTTTTCGCTCCAACACATGATTGAAATCGACCGGCCAGCGCGTGGGCGGAAACACCTTCGCTTCGACCAGCCGATGGATGTCAATCGCACCGTCACGCCATGATCGAACGATCCCTTCTTCAAGTCGGTCGAAGCCGGGCGGTTGCAGGCGCTGCAGCGCATGGGGCTCGCCGAGGACTTGGGCGAGGGTCGTTGGCGTCTGGCGGACGGTTTCGATGCGACGTTGCGCCAAATGGGCGAGCGCGGCGATGTCATCCGGTTGACGCAGCGCGAGATGACGCGGGCGCGGTGTGCCGGCAATGGCTGGTCGAGCAGGATCTGGCCGAGATCGGTGTTGGCGGATTTAGGCTGCGGAGAACCGCGCTAGCCGTGCTCCAGCACCGCGAACTTTGCGGGTAGCGGGCGAGCTCTCCGCCAGCTGGACAAGACATTCGTCGAGGCAAAGGCCGGGGGCGTTTCATCCGTCGCATCGATCTGGCGTCCGGTGGGTCCGCCCTGCTCGAAAAGTCGGGCGAATTTACGCTCGTGCCCTGGCGTCCCGGGCTTGAAAAGCAACTTGGTAGAACCGCGAGCGGGATTCTGCGGGACGGGCCGATTAAGTGGCAGTTCGGGCGTGGTCGCAGTGATCATTAAATTGGCTGACGTTATGGCAGGGTGCGGCGCGACGTTGCTCACTCGTTTATTTATCTAAACTGTCGTCGATCTGGACGCATTGCGGCGAGCAACGCGACGGCGTTTCTGTTATTCTTGGATTCGTTCGGGGGATCAGCGATATGACCGCATTGCAGCCGATACGGAAGCTTACGATCGTCGCCAAGGATCCAGGGCTGCGCGTTGGCCCGGACGGCGCTATGGTCTTCGCGCAGGTCGATGTTCCGGCAGAGATTTTGGGACCTGGTCCGACCGGATACCGGATCAAGGTGGTCGACTACAATGCCACCGAGCGACGTGCCTATGCCGCACGCCAGAGCTATCAAGATGGCGACGCGCTGCTCGATCCCTTCGCACCTGTGGACGGCGAGGGGCTGCTTGATCTGAAATATCAGGCCAAGGCTCTCGCAGACCCGAATTTCCATGCGCAGAATTGCTATGCGATCGCGATGCGGACGCTCGGGCTGTTCGAGCGGGGGCTTGGGCGGCGGGTGAATTGGTCGTCCGGCGGGCATCAGCTTCATATTGCGCCGCACGCCTTTGCGCTAGCCAACGCATTCTATTCCGAACCTGACCGCTCGCTGATGTTCGGCTATTTCTTCGATGGTGAAGGCAAGCCCATCTTCACCTCGCTCAGCCATGACATCGTTGCGCATGAAACCACCCATGCCGTGCTCGATGGGCTGCGCACCCGCTACACCGAGCCTTCGGGACCGGATCAGGCCGCGTTCCACGAAGGGTTTGCCGATATCGTCGCGATCCTCTCGATCTTCTCGCTGCCGGAAGTGGTTGTTGCGGGGCTCGGGTTTAGCGGCAAGATGCCAAGTAGTGGCGAGCCGATGGTGCTGATTGCAGCGGACAAGCTCACTATCGAGGCGATCCGTACTTCGATCCTGTTGGGCATTGGCGCGGAGATCGGCATGGCGACCGGCGGTGGGCGGCAATCGCTGCGCCAGTCGGTCGAACTACCGCCGCGTGCCGATATTCTCGACGACCCCGATATGGCCGAGCCTCATAATCGCGGCGAGATTGTCGTAGCTGCAATGACGAGTGCCTTTGTCGAACTATGGACAACGCGGATCGCGCGCCTGGGCACATTCGAGAATGGCGGATATAACCTCTCTGCAGTTGTGGACGAAGGCGCCAAGGCAGCGGCGCAGCTCCTGCAGATGGCGATCCGCGCCATCGATTACTGCCCGCCGACCGATCTGGATTTTGGCCAGTTCCTAGCCGGGCTGCTCACCGCCGATCGCGAGCTGGTCCCCGACGATAGCCGCTTTGGCTATCGCGTCCTGATCCGCAAAACCTTTGCCAGTTATGGCATTGTCTCGCCGCCCAAGGAGACCGATGAGGAAGGATGCTGGCCGCGCTTCGCCGCGGCGGAGACGGTGCAATATTCACGGAGTAACGCGGAAGCGCTGACCCGGGACCGTAACGAGTGCTTCCGGTTCCTCTGGGAAAACCGGGAAGCGCTCGAGCTTACCGAGCGGGGTTATACCGAGGTGATCTCGATCGACTCGTCGCTGCGCATTGACCCTGACGGCATCCCGTTCCGCGAGACGATCTGCCAATATGTCCAGCTTGGCCATTTCTTCGGCGCAGAGCTTATCGGCATATGCAAGATCAAGCCGCTGCCGGACGGGTTCACGACAACTTCAAGTGTCGATCTGCTCGGCGGCGGGGTGGTCGTGTTCGACCAATATGGCCGGGTCAAATATCATATCGCCAATCGCCTGCTCGATGGGGGGCGACAACGCCAACGGCTCGAATATTTGCGCGACACTGGGCAGTTGCGAAGCCGGAGCGACGATGCGCGCAACCGGTTCGCCAATCTCCATCTTGCACGCATGGAAGGGTGAGACGATGCCGGCACCCATCACTGCAGAAATTCGCGCCTATCAAATGGGCTTTGGCGACTGTTTCCTGCTGAGCTTCCGCTACGATCCTTCGGACAATCTGACGGCGCGGCATATCCTGATTGACTTTGGCAGTACTGGCATGCCGGACAAGACCGAGGTGACATTGGACGCGGTCGCTGCCGATATCGCTCAGCAGTGCGGCGGCGCGCTCGACATTGTCGTCGCGACGCACCGGCACAAGGACCATATCAGCGGCTTTGCCACCAAGACAAACGGCAAAGGGTCGGGCGACGTCATTCGTGGCCTGAGCCCCAAGCGCGTCATCCAGCCCTGGACAGAAGCACCCGAAGCGCCCGAGGGGTGGGCCGGGCCGCCGGATGTGAGCACCGCGAAAGCCTTTGCCGACCGGACCCAGTCGCTGGCGGCGATGCAGGCAATTGCGCAATCGGTGGTCGATCGGTTGGACCGCGAAAGCGGTTTCGATCCGCGCTGGCCGCTTGCCGATCGGCTCCGCTTCATCGGGGAGGACAATATTTCCAATGTCTCGGCGGTGAGGAACCTGATGACGATGGCGGGCGAGGACGGAAAGAATAACCTCTACGTCTTCCACGGCTGCGATCTCGACCTTGCCGATATCCTGCCTGGTGTGAAGGTGCATGTGCTGGGGCCGCCGACGCTCAACCAGTCCGCGTCGATCAAGGCCTATGCGAAACGGTCGGACGATTACTGGTTTCAGGCAAGTGGGTTGGCCGCGCTGGCAGCGATCGATGTCGTCGCGGCCGACAAGAAGAGCATGTTGTTTCCCAAGCTGAAGGGCCGTGACACCTTCCGCGCATCACGGTTACCGACCGAAATGCGCTGGGTCGCAGAGCGGGTTAATGCGGCCGAGGCAGATCAGATGCTGGGTATTGTCACCGCGCTGGATTCGGTGATGAACAACACTAGCGTGATCCTGTTGTTCGAGGCGGGCAGCAAAAAGCTGCTATTTCCCGGCGACGCCCAGCTCGAAAATTGGAGCTATGCCCTGCAAAGTGCGATGGCGCCGCTGCTCGATGACGTCGATCTCTACAAGGTTGGCCATCATGGCAGCCTCAATGCAACGCCCAAGCGGATGTGGGAGCGCTTCAAGAAGCGCGGCAAGGCGGACAAGCCGGACCGGCTGCAATCGATCATGTCGACCATGGCCGGCAAGCATGGTGGCAAAAACGGTGCGCCGACGGAAGTGCCGCGCGGGCCGCTCGTTACTGAACTCAAGGCGGAAAGCACGCTGCATGACACGCAGGATTTGAAGCCTGCCGATCTCTGTCAGCTGATCACGATCGATCTGAGGTAGAATGGCACGCAACATCATCGTCTGCTGCGACGGCACGTCGAACCAGCCTTCCAAGGACGCCACCAATGTCGCTAAGCTGACCGAGATGCTCGTCAAGGATCCAGCGCAGCAACTGGTCTATTATCATCCCGGGCTGGGTACTGTGGCAGCGCCGGGGTTTACGACGCGGGTTGGTTCCTGGGGCGCGCGTACCGCCGGGCTAGCGCTGGGCTATGGGTTGAAGAACGATCTTCGCGACGCCTATAGCTACATCATGAACAATTGGCGGCCGGGCGATAGGCTGTTCCTGTTCGGCTTCAGTCGCGGCGCCTATACGGTGCGTGCTCTCGCATCGCTGATCCGGCTCTATGGAATGGCGATGTCGGGCAATGAAGCGCTGGTCCCCTATGCGGTTCGGATGATGTGGCCGGCCAATGATGGGGAAGGCCATTTCGACGAGACCATGCGAAAGGCCGAGCAGTTTAAGGTGAGTCTTACAACCGGGGATTGCCCGATCTATTTCGTTGGAGTCTGGGACACAGTCAGTTCAGTCGGCTGGATTAACAATCCCGTTTCTTTCCCGCACACGCGCGCCAACGATGCGATCGCCAATGTTCGTCACGCAGTCGCGATCGACGAACGCCGGGCATTTTTCCGTACAAATTTATTCGATGCCGCACCCGGCCAGGATCTGCGCCAAGTCTGGTTCCCGGGCGAGCATTGCGATGTCGGCGGTGGTTATCCTGAGGCCGAGAGCGGCATGTCCAAATATCCGCTCGAGTGGATGATCTCGGAAGCGGATGCGAAGGGGCTGTTGCTCGATCCCGTACGCGTGGCGACCATTTTGGGTAAGAATGGCAGCGGCTATTCAAAGGCAAGGCCCGACGCCAAATTGCACGATTCGATGACCGGTTTCTGGCCGGCGCTCGAATATGTCTCCAAGCGGCATTGGAACAAGCAGCTGATGGCCTATGAGCATATTCGCAACCGCGGACGCCGCCGCGATATGGGGCAGGCGCCCATCGTGCATGATGTAGCCTGGCTGATCACAGGCTACGCTGCCCGCTTGCCCGCCGATGCGATCCCGCTGAGCAAGGCGTTCTAAGTAGCCATTGCTATCGGCTTGCCGGTGCAGGAGGCACGCATGGCATCGATCAGGCGTCGAGCGTCATCGGATCGGTTCCGCTGATAGGCCCATGAATTTGCGATTTCCGGATCCGAGCCCGCTGACCTTCTTCGATGCGGCGGAGGTTCGCATGACCCCCGACCAAGCTTCTTATCGGCCAGATGCTGGTGTTCGCCATCATTCTTGCCGGTATTTAGTTCGCCACGTAGTGGGTGGCCGCTGAACTCGCCTAGATTGGATGGAGAGGGCAAAGCTATCGAAATCGGACATCCGGGCACGGAATTTTCAAAAGCGGCACTATAATGCCGCTTTGGCCGCTTCGCGCCTCATTGTGCTAACTTTCGCCGTTTCGGCACTTCAGTGCCCTACCCATTGAGGGGCCTTTCGGCGTCGCTCATATTGCAAAGAACAAAGCCGGTCGAGTCGCGGTCAGTCAGTTGAGACCTTCGCGAAGGGCTTATTAATGCAGGTCCGGGGCGAGGCGGAAAGGCTTGGGTATGACTGTCATGGTTGCTCGAGGATGGGTCGATCAACGTCACAATGCCCGTTATCGCCGCGTGGCGGGGATGGAAGGAGACACCGGATCGGATATGAACAAAAAAAGCCTCAACATTAGAGGGTTACGGCGACGACGTTAGAACGGAAGCTCGCTAATCTTGCGATTTCATACCCTAACCGATTGAAAAACAATCGGATTTTTAGGGCTGGAAAAGTGTGGCTCCCCGAGTAGGATTCGAACCTACGGCCATTCGATTAACAGTCGAATGCTCTACCGCTGAGCTATCGGGGAGCAGCCCGGCTCTCCCGGGCAGGCCGCGCCTATAGCAGTGCTTTTTG
>Ga0172382_10004785_pt1 | contig 20545 bp, 11 predicted proteins | sample Leawel138RmetaG_FD_122245 | JGI IMG/M metagenome (GOLD analysis project Ga0172382, IMG submission 122245) | Leachate microbial communities from a municipal landfill in Southern Ontario, Canada - Leachate well 138R metaG | ecosystem: Engineered > Solid waste > Landfill > Unclassified | place... | reverse complement strand
ATATTTCCGCTACCTGGAGTTAACCATACTTTTGCTATTGACGCTTTACGACGTCCTGTTGCATATATTTTTGCCATCTGGTTTCCTTACTTAGCTAATTGTGCAGTGTGAGGATGTTCAGCACCTGCATAAATTTTTAATTTTTTAATCATTTTAGCACCAAGCTTAGTTTTAGGAAGCATACCACGAGTAGCCAATTTGTAAAGCTTCTCAGGATTTTTTTCTAAAAGTTCAGTCATTTTTGTGCTTTTTACACTACCAAAGTAGCCAGAGTATGAAAAATACTCTTTGTTAGCAATTTTGCCAAGGCCGTTAAATTTTGCTTTAGAAGCATTAACTATAACAACAAAATCACCACAGTCAATATTTGGAGTAAAACACGGCTTGTTTTTACCACGAAGTATAGTTGCTACTTCAGTGATTATACGACCAAAAGTTTTACCTTCAGCATCAATCAAAACCCATTTTTGATCAATTTGTTCAGGAGTTGCAATTTTTGTGAATTTCATTCTTGAACCTTTCAAGTAATTTTCTTAACATCAACATTTAAAAATGCCCATTTAATTGGCGAAAGTATATCTTTTTAACCTTATAAGTAACTTAATTTATGGTTTTTTTAAGGTTCAATGAACCTGCTTGCTTATCTTTATTTTTCTAACTACTGTTAAATTTTAGAAATTTTCAATATTTAAACGATATAATAATTATCGTATTAATAAATTATATCAAAGAGTAAAATAAATGAGTATTAATCCTCTATTTAAAAAGATTTTAACTGTTTTGGCGTTGCTTTTTTTTGTAAATGTACATGCGGCTGAGAATCAAAGGGTTGTAGATGAGTTAAACTCTCCTATGCCAGAGATTCCATTAAAACAATCCCTGGGTGATAGAGTATATAATGACGCTATAACCTCTGGAGAGTATAACTATGTCGGTAACGCTAAGTGTCGCCTGTGCCATAGAAACTTCTTTTTAGGCAGAAAGAAAGATCCGCATGACCATGCGATGGAGAGTCTGGTATTATCTGGAAATGAAAAAAACTCTCATTGTCTCATGTGTCACTCCACAGGACATCTTGTTCCGAGTGGCTTTGTTGATATGGAAAAAACTCCAAGGCTTGCTAATGTTCAATGCGAGGGGTGTCATGGTCCTGGCAATGTTCATATAGCATTGGCAAAAGTTAATGCCAAAAATGAAGTTAAAAAGTTTGCGGGAGGCGGCTTTCTTGCAGGAGTAGATAACCCAAAGATACTTGTAAACATGTGCAAAAGCTGTCATACTCAGCGCTGGGACAGATCATATCATGATTTTGAAAAAGCGTATAATAGCTATAAAAATGCTGCTCCAAATTCAGGGAACTAATGATTTCCTTTATTAAAAAATATACGGTTCCCATAATACTCTTCTCTTTAGTTGTCGGGATAGCTTATCTATCTTATTACAACTATAAGACACAGAAAAATCTTCTGCTTACACAGCTTCACAATAACTCGCTTAATGTTGCTAGTTCAGTCTCCTCGGCAATAGAGCGTTTTCATGATATTAAATCTACCATTAATCTTCAAAAGCTAGTAAATGACGTCTCTTTTGGCTTGGAAATATTTGAGTTTAGATACATTGAGCCAGACGGTACAATCAGAAACTCAATGTTTAAAGATGAGATAGGAAAAATTTTATCATCAGAGAGTTTTATTGATGCAACAAAAGACAATCGCAAGTTAAACACATTCTTTTTTGAAGTTCGTGATTTTGTAAATGTTATGTCAATCTATTATCCCATACACCTAGGCAACAAACTTGTCGGGATTATTGATTTAGCCGTTGATATATCAGAGTATAATCTGCAAAACGGCTCACCTGATAATTTTTCCATTCTCAGAAGAGAGGTTGATGTTCAAAACCTGCTAAAATCTATGGACGGCTCTATAACAAACAGCCTGGCGATACTTACAAAAATAAATATAAATGATTTCTTACATGCTTATATCAAATCAGCAAAAAATATTATACAAATATCTATTATAGATGAACATGACAATGTTTTTGCCAGCAGCGATAGTCGGCTTGTTTCAACAAAGATAAAAGATAGAGATACTTTTGAGTCAAATATGGTAGAGATTGATGGGAAGTTAAGATACCGCACCATGATTGATTCACATATGCATGAAAACAATGAAAAGATGAAACTCTTATTGCTCATTGATGCGACAACCTATATAAGCCATGAAAATAGGCTCTTTACGACGGCTACCGTAACTGCGATAATTGCCCTGCTCTTTGCACTTTTGACTTCAAGACTAATTTACTTCTCGGCGATTGAGCAGTCCAGAACAGAAAAAGAGCGCTTAGAACACCTAGTCAAACAGCGAACAAAAGAGATAGAGCTCTTAAGTAAAATTGATTCTCTAACGGGGCTTTGGAACAGACGTTATCTGGAGGAGAGCCTTGAGACTGAGTTTAAAAGAGCAAAACGATACGATAAAGAACTATCCATTATGATTATAGACCTTGACCACTTCAAACATGTTAACGATACCTACGGACACATGGCTGGAGACGAAGTGCTAAGACAAGTTAGTGCTAGAATTAAAAAGTGCCAAAGGGAGACGGACTTTATTGGGCGTTATGGCGGAGAAGAGATTGTAATTATACTGCCTGAGACTGATTTGCACACAGCAGTAAAAGTTGCTGATTCTGTAAGAAAAAGTATTGAACAAAAACCCATAGAGTTTGAAAAGCAAAATATAAGCCTAACAACAAGTATAGGTGTTAACAGTATGCGCAAAGAGCATGAAAGTTATGCAACAATGTTTTCAGAGGTGGATGAAGCTCTCTATAATGCTAAAAAACTCGGACGAAACAGGGTAGAGGTTTTTTAAGAGGACCTTCTCTAGATTTTGGTAATTTTAATGCCATCTGCCAATAGATAACAGATATAGCCCTCTGCATCATCGCCGGTTATCTCTTTTATTGCCTTAACATATGAGCCTATCTGCTTTAAATGCTCTTGCTGATGGGAGATTGCGCTTTTATAATCAATAATGTTCCATTTTGCAGAATCTATTTTTACTAAAAGGTCAATATATTTAAGATTTTTTTTGTATCTTATCGCTTTTTCTCTATAACACTCTTTACCTATTAAAGAGAGAAACTCCTCATCTTGTAGAAGCATTTTTACTCTGCGAGATATATCTTGTATCTCTTCATCTTCTAATATATGTCCATATTTATTGAGCATCATATCTTTTGCATGTGCGATACTTTGCAAATCAAACTCTTGAAGCATCTCTAACATATAGTGCATTGCAAGTCCAAAATTTATAGCTTTTATATCCTCTTCTTGCGTTTTTTCCAACTCTAATATATCGCTTTGCGTTCCATAGTAAAGCTCTTTGTACTCCAGCGCATGAAACTCTTTTTCATCTGCAGCTTTGTGATGATTTTCACTATATTTTAAACTTCCATGCCTGCTTGGCGACAAATCCAGTATATCAAACATAGAGTCTTTTGATTTTAAAACAATAAACAGGCTCTCTTTGGCTCTCGTAAATGCTACATATAGAGCGTTTAGGCTATCTTCATAAACCAAGGCTTTCTCTTTTAAGAGCGCATTTGCATAGTGCTTATCTATGGCATCTCGCCCTTTTATACGAAGGTAGATATTTTTCAGTGCTATTTCATCATACTCATAGATTATAGCATCACGAGCCGGCGGAGCTTTTTTTAGTCTGTCCATTACTATGACATGCTCATACTCCAAACCTTTTGACTTATGAACGGTAAGTACCCTCACGCCGTTAAGTTCTGAAGCAGCTGCACTAACATCAAGCCTCTCATACTCAAATAAAAGTGCTTCTATATCGCTATATTTTGAGAGTGTGTTTAAAAATCTGATAAGATTAAAGTCATCACTAAAAAGTCCAAACTCTTTTATAACATTTTTAACAATATCCAAGATTTTTACTCTATTAAAATCAACTCTCTTGATGCTTCTAGCTTCTTGTGAAATAAGAGCAAAAAAGTTGTACATGTAGATATCTTCGCCAAAGTATTGATACTTCAAATACTCTAAAATTGCCCTGATGCTCTTTTGGTTGATAAGTTTTGTCGTCGTCTCCGTTACAACCTCTATGTTTTGAGCACGCAGCGCCTGCTCTATCTCTTGTCCATCGCCGTTTGTAGCACAAAGGACAGCTATCTCATTTATATCTGCATCTAAACTTATAAGCCTCTTTACCTGAGTTATGACTTCTTGAAGCGGCTCCTCATTTTGTATAACCTCTACATAACCGCTCTTTGCATCTTCTCTGACTAGCTGAGGCGTATAGTTTTTTATCTTATCTTTAAAGACCTCATTTACAAACTCTACAACCTCTTTTTGTGAGCGATAGTTTGTGAGAAGCTTCTCTACATGTGTGCCGTTTTGCTCTTGAACGCTTCCAAACAGAGCACTTACCCCACCGCGAAATCTGTAGATAGACTGCTTTACATCTCCAACAAAAAAGAAACTTCCATTATCAAAGATGCCTTTGCCTGAGGTTATCTCGTTTATAAGCGGCTTTAGTATCTCATACTGCAAAATGCTCGTATCTTGAAACTCATCAAGCAACATATGCTCTATCTGCGCATCAAGTCTAAAATATAAAAATTCGCTATCATCAAGGAGATTTAAAATCTCATAAACAAGATATGTAACATCACTAAAACTAAGCTCACTATCATCCATATAGAGCGCTTTTTTCGACTTTTTATATATATCGGATAGCTCTTTTAGGGCAAAAAAGAAGTTCTGCTCTTTTGCTCTGTTTTGATTTTTTATCGCCTCTTGAATTTTAGATAGTAACTCATCCATAACAGGCGTAAAACACTTTTTAAATGTACTGTAGTTTAAGCTCTCTCTGCCAATCCAAGCCTTAGCGCTCAACTCCTCAAAACTCTCAGCCTCAACCGCTTTTAAAACGATGGAGGAAGCATCTTTGCATGACTCTACAATCTCTCTTAGCTCCGATATGTAAAGCATCGCTTCATTTTCAAACTCTAAAAAATTCTGCTTTTTAAACTCTATATGTTTAAGCTCTTGAGCTTTGATATAAAACTCATCCAAAAGTCCAAATATATCAGTTAGTCGCTTGTTTGAGTGCAAAGAGAGAGTTACAAGAGTCTCTTTTTTGCCAGCAACGCTTACCTCTTTTAAAAATCGGGAGAGAAGTTTAAGCTCATGTTGAGAAGAAAAAGTAGAAAAATCAGGCATCAATGAGGCGTAAAGAGAGAACTTTCGTAAAACTTGAGTAAAAAAACTATCAATCGTCATGATTTTTGTATGCGAATTTAAAAACTCACCTAAAATTCTTTGACGATTTTCAAGCAAAAACTCACGAGAAAATCCCGTAACCTTTGCTATCTCCTCAAGCTCCCCTCTATAATCAAGCTCTTCAAGCGTAGACACAACTCTCTCTTGCATCTCATTTGCGACTTTGTTTGTAAAAGTAAGCGCCAAAATTTTAGAAGGCGAAGCACCTTTAAAAAGCAGACTAAGATAACGCACCACAAGCATAAAAGTCTTTCCACTTCCAGCGCTAGCCTCGTAAGCTAGATTATTTATAAACATGAAACAGTTTTTTACACGACTGCCATAGTGAAGCTAAGGCTAGGGTCATCAGCGGATACTATGCTGTAGCTAGAGCCCAATGTTAAGTTTGTGATATCTCCACCTTCTGCGCCAGTAATAGTAATTTTGCTTCCTTGTGCATTATTTGCTATATCTAGAGTTAAATTTGAGCCGTCAATCCATGCAGCTAAAACATCCGCACTTAAGTTTACATCGTAACTTCCTGCTTGATCTATATCTAATGTTTCGATATTTGAAAATAGATTACTATCCCCGACATTTGTAAAATCAACATCTCCAGTAAACGCTCTTATGTCAACTCTATCCGCTCCACCTTTACCATCTATACTCAACTTTCCAGCTTCTAAAGCAGTGTAATCAACATAAAAAATATCATCTCCACTGCCACCTATAAAGTTGATGAGTCCATCATCTGCACTAATGTTATCAAAGTCTTTATTATGTGCGTAAAATGACCTTCCGTTATTATTAAGCGCATTAACGTTTAGTGTAGAGTCGGCACCTATATCAAATTTTTCAAAAGTGTTATAGTAGTTATCCGTCATATTTAAAGTCTGATTTGCTCCGAGCTTGAGGGTGTCTGTTCCACTGCTTGCATCAAGGTAAAAAGTGGCATCAGTGCCTAAAGTTGCATTTTCGAAATTATAGATATCATCCCCACCATAACCATAGACATACATATTACCGCTAAATCCACTAAAGTCTATAGTACCAAAGTCCAAATTATCATCGCTTGACGTACCGTAAAGATAAAAATTACCACTTCCTTTTATGGTTTGAAAACTATTTGAACCTAACTGAGATAAATTAAGATAACCGTTGTAAGACTGAAGATCAAGTATTTCAAAATTACTTAGAGTAATATTTCTAAGATTGACATTTTGTGCGAGCTGAAGAGTATCAGCTTCAAGTAAAAGATCAGCACCTGTCCCCCCATCTAAAACTTCGCCGGTAGTATTTCTAGCAATAATGGTGTCACTCCCTGCTCCACCATAAAGTTTGTCCACTCCACTCCAACCATCTAAATACATGCCGGAGTCATTTGCGGTAATAGTATCGGCTCCTCTGCTACCGATAATTTTTGTAAAATTTTTAACTAAATCATCATAAATAGCACCTGTACTAAAATCCACTCTTGAATAATCAGCACCTTCAACTACCATCATATTAAGAACAAAACCATCGTTGGTTGCAGTGTAGTCAAGCGTATTTGTACCCGTTCCGCCATCTATAGTATCGTTATTTGAAGAAGTGGTATATTTGCCATATCCATATACAGTATCATCTCCACTTCCGGCATCTATGATATCATCATCTCTCTCGCCATAGATGATATCATCGCCGTCTCCTCCATAAATAGTGTCGGCTCCATCTCCCCCTCTAATGGTATCTGCTCCGTCAAGACCATAAATTTTATCGTCACCTTGATGACCATTTAGAACATTATCTTGATTGTTTCCGTAAATTACATCAGCTGAAGTTGAACCGCCAAATCCTTCAAACTCATAAGCAAGGTTAATACCTCCGTTTGCGTTATATCCATCAGCCCATGTTCCATCTACGCCATCTGTGCTGTCTGTTGAATATTGAAGTGTGCCCGCTTCACTCAATCTAAGGCGAGAACCTGCTACTAAGCCATCATTATAAAGCTCCAAATAGTCCGTGCCTGCGCCGCCATAACTTATATCTAGTCCGGCTCCAGGTCGTAGATAATCATTTCCGTCTCCGCCATAGAGTATGTCATTACCACCTCTACTCTCCAATCTGTCATCCCCGTCAAGTCCCCAAAAAGTTTCCGCACTGTTGCCGCCATAGATAACGTCATTGCCGTTTGTGGCTCTTATCTGTTCGATATCTTTCACAAGGTCGATAAGTCTTTTTGTAGTTGTTTCTTTAACCATAACAAAATCAGAGCTGTTTAAATCAACAGTTATTCCTTGTATCTCTTCCATAAAGCTTGAGTTTGTTGCAAGGTTTGGATAATCTGCAGGATTGTAGCTAATCCAATCACTTCCCGTACCACCATCTATAAAATCATAGCCGCCGCCAGCAAATATACGGTCATCTCCATCGCCTGCTTCTATAAAATTTGTACTTCCATTTCCATAGATAGTATCCGCATACTCCGAACCTCGGATATCTTCCATGTTAATGATTTTATCTTTTATGACAAAATCGCCCGCAGCATATCCAGCATAGTCAAACTCCTCTGAAAAAGGTCTGTCAAAACGGATAATCATTCCCTGCGTGGCATTTATGTAACTGACTGTATCCGTATCGGCTCCACCATCTATAAAATCTTCTCCACTGCCTGCAAAAAGCGTATCGTAACCATCTCCGCCAAGTAAAGTATTATTGCCGCCTCGACCATCTATTGTATCGCTTCCGTCAAGCCCGGATAAAACATTATCTTTAAGGGCATTTCCATAAATAGTATCGTTATAATTGCTGCCTGTGATATTTTCAATATCTTTAAGAACATCATAACCTATTGCCTGAAGATTTTCTAAACCACTTTGTTCTTGTGCACCCGAAGTCCAATCACTTGAAAATGTACCGCTCCACTCTCCGCCCGCCACTGCATTGCCCTCAGTAACACCCGCAGCAAGATTTGCAAATGCGGCAGCTATATTTGCTGCGCTAAGAGTTGTGCTAGCAGTAAGCGTTAAACCGCCGATACTCACCGACTGCCCTGCAATCAAATCCTTAAAAACTACACTGTGTTTTTCTGTAATCATATCACTGCCTTGAACTGCACTGCTCACGGCATCCGTTGGAGCAGCGACAGCGCTCACTCCGCTAGAAGATATAACAATGTCTGCCACTGGCTCAGTCGGAGTTTGACTTGTAAACGTTACGGTTGCGGTATCGGTAATCGCACCTGAAGACCATGCAGTAGTTTTTGCACCACTCCATGTTCCATTTGCTACAACAGCGCCAGTTGTAGCAGCACTGCTGTCGAGATTTGCAAAACCTGCGGCTACTTCTGCAGCAGTAATATTACCTATTGCAGTAAGCTTTAAGCCATCAACCGTTACTGATTGTCCCGCAATTAGGTCTTGAAATGTAAGCGCATGTTCTTCTGTTTGAGTTCCAGAAACTCCTTGAGTAGATGCTACATCAAGAGCATCCGGTGCGGCAACTTCCAAAACTCCTGCCCAAGAGACAGTGATATCCTCTACGGCTGCATTTGGAGTGACACTTGTGAAAGTGATATTTTCCCCGATTATAGTATCTATAGCACTACCGTTTTCATCGTATGTAAATTTTTCTACCCTGTTTGCAAATTTTGAAATAGCATTGATTTTATCATTTGTATCTATAACCTCATCGCCGTTAACATCAATATTGAGTCCATCTACATGTACGCCATCCAAATCAACATACACCCCTTTGTAAGAGGCTAACATATCTATATCTAGAGAGTTTGCAATAGGGTTGCCATTTTCATCGCTAAGCTCGTATGTTGCACTTAGTTTTTGATTTTCTTCAGCAGATATAAACCCTTCTTGTGCAAGCAGTTTTACCTCGCTTGACCCAAAACTCTGCACATTTTCATAACTAACGGTATCTTCACCTGTATACTCTTTTGCATCAGCTGAATCATTATCTGTATCGCCATAGATGTAGTTTGTACCGCTTCCGCCATATAGCGTGTCATCTCCACCACTGAGATAGACCGTGTCGTCTCCCGCACCGTCATAAACTATATCTTTTACCATGCCACCGTATATAGTGCTATTCCCGCTACCGTCTTTTATGATATTATAGTTTGGCTCTTTTGATAAGATAAATCCCTCATCCTTCGCATTTGCAAAATCGGCTTTGTTGTATGTATAATCATCGGCAACTGTTATATCTTTTAGTGCAAAAGTATATTCATTGGTATAGGACTGTTCAGGTTCTAAATCTGTTGTTTGCAAATAAGCATCATCGAGTTTATAGTTAGAGGTTATGGCTACATTAAAAGGGTCGAGAGTTTGCGTATATTTTATTACAAACTCCACACTCTTAAAGTTTGTAATAAAATCAGGGCTACTATAATCAATCGTATTGCCCAATTCATCTTTAAAAAGCATTTGATCTTTTGTGATGGTAGAACCGCTAATCTCATTCCCGTCTTTATCAAAAAGTATTACTCCCGAAGGAAGACCGTCCAAGATAAAGCTCTCAACATAAAATCCTTCAGGCATCTGCGGCTCAAATCTCAAGACTCTAGAGAGGTAGGTTGTAACAACCTCTTGACTAGAAGTAACCCCAACGTCAGCTGGTGCGTCAACTGTTGAGCCTGTAGAGCTTACGACAATGTCAGCAACATCAGTTGTTGCAGTTTGACTTGTAAAAATAACCTCAGCTCCAGTTGCCACGCCAGAAGCCCAATCAGCAGATAATGCTCCACTCCAATCACCGTTTGCTACAGCATTTCCATTTGCGACACTTGCAGCAAGAGTTGCAAAACCTGCGGCTACTTCTGCAGCCGTTAGAGCACCTGTTGCAGTAAGTTTCAAGCCATCAACAGTTACTGATTGACCAACTATTAAATCTTGAAATGTAAGCGCGTGTGTTTCCGTGCCAGCTCCACCTTGAGTAGCAACAGTGCTAACATCAGTCGGTGCGGCAACTGTTGAGCCTAATGAAGTTGTGACAATATCAGCAACTTCTACATTTGGAGTTACACTTGTAAAAGTAACCTCAGTTCCAGTTGCCGCACCAGAAGCCCAATCAGCAGATAATGCTCCATCCCACGAGCCGTTTGCTACAGCATTTCCGGTAGCCGCACTAGCACTTAAAGAGGCAAAAGCAGTTGCAACATCAGCTGCAGTAATTGCATCGGTTGCAGTTAGTTTTAATCCATCAACAGTAACTGACTGTCCAGCAAGTAGGTCTTTAAAAGTTAGAGTATTTACATCTGTAAAGCTTGGCGGTGTATCGCTAAAGTAGGTAGAGTCTTCTGCTCTTATTACCATATCTTCACTTCTATCACTAATATCTATAGTTTCTGGCTCAAACTGGTTGGTTATAGAATCAAATTTATACCCATTGATACTTCCGCCGCCACCTAAAATTTCAATCTGCCCCTCATCATTTGTCGTCTCACTGTATCTTACTTGATGTGCCGTAGCCTTAAAATAAAAAGCCGGTTTTGCTGCATCAGGTGGTCCATTACCATCACCATTTCCATCGCCGTAATCCGTAAAATCATTTTCTGGAAAGTAGTCTGTAAAATCATTTTCTGGAAAGTAGTCTGTAAAATCATTTTCTGGCATCATCTCCTCATCAGGTTTCGGAATCATCTCAACGTCAGGCTTTGGAATCATCTCAACGTCAGGCTTATACGCATCAAAGTCATTCCGAGGTCTTGGAGGCTGCGTGTATCGACCTAAAAACTGATTGCTAAATTCATTTGGGGTACTACTCTCTACCACGGTTGGAGTTGGTTCTTGAAACGCAAAATCATCTAGTTTAGTTGAGCTATCTTCAAATGCAAACTGTTGATTTTGCACTTGAGCATTCGTGCTCGGTAGCAAGTCATTAAAATTATCTTGCTGCAGTATAGCTTGACTTAATTTTTGCACCTCCTCTTCATACTCTTCTACGATTTTCTTAACTCTATCTTCTTGCTGTATATCCGCTTCAACCGCTATAGAGTCAAAGGGCAAGTCGTTTACCTCTTCAACTTGAGAGAGGACATCACTTAGAGTGAATTTCTGCGCTCCCGTGCCCAAAAAAGAGGGTGGGTTTTCGCCATATCCCATAAGCGCCATGGAGACAAAAGTAAAAACTCCTCCGTTTGGCATAGTTACAACGATATCGCCACCAACAAGACGATACTCCAAAGATTCAACATCAATATCTTCCATCTCATACAAGACATCATCACCAGGCCGAACATATACCGCCACATTTTGACCTTTTAAGGGTGCTTTATTTATAACAACTTTTTTGTCTTGGTACTGCAAAACGCTATTTGTATCAACCGGAACTTCTGCTGTTTGAGCAGTTTGGTTTATGCTTTGATCTGCCATTGTTACACCCCCTAAATATTGTCTTGTTTTTTATAACTCTTCGCTAAAATATAGCATCTTTTTGTCATATCTTTCATTTTATCATATATTTTAAAATATATTACTTTATTTTTTACTTACTCTTTTTAGGAAAGCATCTGCAAAAGGGTAGCCATTTTTTTTTGATTTATCCATCCAAAAAAGTCCTTCTTCTTTGTTTTGCGCAACTCCATATCCCTCATAATAAAAAAGCCCGATATAGTATTGCGCTTTAGCATATCCAGCGGCAGCGGCTTCAAAATACCAAAAAAATGCTTCCTCATAACTCTGCTCAACTAGCTCTGCACTTCTGTAAAAATCTCCAAGCTGTGTTTGCGCAAATATATTTCCTTTTTTCGCAGAAAACTCAAGCCAAAAAATTGTTTTATCATACTCTTTTGAAGTACCCTCTGCGCTGTAATACATCAGAGCTAAATTAAAGGCTGCTACATCATCACCAAGATTTGCCGCTCTCTCATACCACTCAAACGCTTTTTTCAAATCCTTTTGCGTACCGATACCAAAATAATATAACCGCGCCAAATTATTTTGAGCAGGAACAAGTCCATTGTTTGCAGCTTTTTCATACATAGCAAAAGCTTTTTTTAAAGCCTTATCATCAAATTCAAAAGTTTCATAAATCATAGCGAGATTAAACTGGGCAAGAGCATATCCTTGCATTGCCGAGCGCTCATATAGTTCCATAGCCTTTTTTATATTTTTCTCTACACCGATACCGTTTTCATAAAAATATGCCAATGTGTTTTGAGCAATTGCATTATCAGCAGCTGCCGATTTTTTTAGCCAATAAGCACTTTGAGCTAAATTTTTTTCAACTCCCTCGCCAAATCTATACATTAATGCAAGATTATACTGTGCATTTGAGTTGTTTTCATCTGCTACAGCTATAAACAGCTCATGCGCCTTCATAAACTCTCTATTTTTATAAAATTCCATCCCTTTTTCAAAGTCATCACAAAATGCAAAAGATAAAAACAGTGCCTGCAGCAGAATTAATTTAGTGATTTTCATCACAAACTCCAAATGGGTTTTTTACATTATCTTTTACAAGACCATTTTCAAACTCATTTTTTATTTTACATTCGCTCATATCTTTTGTCGGTTCAATAAAGATATTTTTACAATTTTCTTTGCTTGTAAAAAGCTCTATTTTCTCCCAAAATTCATTGTGACGAATTTGCAAATTTTTATGCTCTAAAGAACTATATTTGTTCATTTTTTTTACACCAAAAGAACCATCAAGCATCAAAGTTGCCAAGGTTCCGCATGCGTCCTCTTCAACCTTTAGTACATAATCTTCATGAAACAAAACATGAAAAATCAAATCTATTTTCGTCGCTTCAAGTCGGTCCCTGTAAGAATCCACAATATACTCATGATGCTTATCAGTTAAAAAAGCATATTTACCTGCAAGTAAAATATCATCTTTTGCATAGTTTGGATAGTATTTAGAGACAAGAACTTCTTTATGGCTACAGCCACTAAAGAGTAAAAAAACAACACTTAAACCAACACCAAAAAGAGTCTTTTTCATCTACTTGCCTTAATAATTACTAATAGCGTCTAAGCCCATGCCCTCACATACCTCAATATCTCTTTCGTCTCTTATATTATCGCCGATTATGAGAATTTCATGAGACTGCCCAAGATTTATGACGGTTCTTAGAAAATGTTTTTTATCTCTGTCATTAAATATATTAGTAGTATATTCTTTATTTATTCTTAAATAGTCCAGCTGCAACTCTTCTAACTGCTCTATTGCAAAGTCGTTTATACTAAACCTTTTTAAAATAATTTTTGCCCCAAATCTATGAATCTCTTGTGTGAAATTTTTAAATGTCTCCACGTCCGTAGAAGCATTGTAGGAGGTCATACTAAAAATAATTTTTTTAGAAATATTTTCATTAAATAAAAACAAAGAGTGTAGCCACGTTAAAAATTCATTATCTTTAAGTGAGAGCATTGATAAATTTATAACAATGCTGTATTTAAAATCATTTGTTTTAATGTAATTCACAACCAATTCTATGATTTTTTTATCAAACGAAACTGCAAGTTTAATCTTTTCTGCAGCAGACATAAATACGCCGATAGAAAATTTTTCTCTGTTTTTATCATAAAGCATAGGAATTGCTTCTAGCATAATGATTTTGTTATCTTCCATGCTTCTTGTCTCAAAACCATACTCTATTTCAAAAAAGTTATTTTCTATTATTTCTCTTACATTTTGCTCTATCACACTAAACTTATCTAGAACTTCAGATGGGCTTATCACATAGTAATAATTTTCGCTATTTTTTGCAATGTTATATGCATCACTTAAAGAGTGTAAAATGGAGTCTATTGTTCCGTACTTATCAAAGGGAATAAGTCCAAAATAAGCTGGTTTATTTTCTACTTCATAACGCATACCCATATCTTTGAGCTCTTCTTGAAGATTTTTAGAAAACTCTAAAATTTTCTCTTCATCTTCATTTTTAAGAATCATTGCAAATTCTGAACCAAAAAATCTATAGAGCGTAGCTTCTTGCAAACTAAGTTCATAAAATTTGTTCTGCACGACATTGGCAAACTCTTCTATATAGTGATTTGCCAAAGCCGAACCGAATTTTTTTGTAAACTCTCCTAAAGACTCAAGCTTAATAGTTCCGACAAATCCATCCGAACCGACAATAAACATATTTTTCAAATCCAATTCAAAAACTTTTTGATTTGGAAGTCCCGTTAAATCATCAGTAAAGATTTTTCTCTCTAAAATATTTTTATTTATGTTAAGTTCATTAAGAACTATGATATATTTTTTTGTTATATTACCAAGCAAACGAAAAGCTTCATCTACCTCCTCGCTTATTACCTCTTTTTTATCAATAAATACAAAATTATTTTTAAGCGTCTCAGCCATACTCTCTTTAAAATGTTTTATAGAATTTAAAAGCATTCTTTTTATAAATATAATATAAATTCCTATAAAAATCAGCCCTAGTAGCAATATAGAAAGAAAATAATATATCAAATATGTTCTTAGCAGAGCTGCTGTTTTGTCTTTTAACATGCTTTGATCTATGATATATTCAAGTTCTACAAATGGTTTGTTAAACATAGGAATGCTTTTTTTCTCCCTTAAAAAAGTACCTAGTGTTTTATTTTTATCAAAAGAGTCTGAGTTAAACTCTTTTTTTGAGACCTCATATCCAAAATAAATGTTAGAGATTGCATTAATAAGCATCTCGTTTTTGTACAAAAAAAACTTAAAAACAATCGGCTTCTGTGAGCTAAAATCTTTTGGGCTTAAAAATTCGTACATGTTGTTCTCAAGAGCCGCAACCTGACCATTTTTGGCATCTGTTACTACATCATTAATCTCCCAATCACTATTTTTTGCATAATTAGAGTTGTGAAGAAGTGTCTCTTTTGAAAATAAAAATCTTTTATAAGAGAGCTTAATAGAACTAATCTCGGTTGTTTGTATAGCAGATAAGAGCATGGCACGGATGGCTTCATGGCTGGAACTAAATAAGCCATCTTGCAGCTCCTCAAAAACAACCTCTGTACTATGCCTGATGCTCTCATTAAATTCATTTTTTATTGCTGCTTTATGACTAAAGTAGCTATACACAAAAAGAGTGGTTACCACTAGTAAAAAAAACAAAACGCTTAATGCAAATTTTATACCTATGGTAAATTTTAATTTATTTTTCAATCTTCATTCACTTGCATATTTTTTTGTTTGAGTTGCTCTTTAGTCTCTTCATCTTCTGGCATCTGCCTATACTCAGTTTTGCCAAAAGAGCTTAGTGGCGTACCTAGTTTTAAATGGTTATATTTTTTATACAGCTCTTGCTTGTCCTTAATATTTTCTATAATAGGAAAATAGTTCTCTTTTGTCTTTGCTGATAAGCTAGCCAGACCTGCCTGCGCTTGCTCATACGTTGCAAAAACACCATAAAGAACTTTAATCCACTCTGCATTAGTGCCATATTTAAAGACAAATGCTTTGTTGCTTATCTTTTCTTTATCTAGAAGAATAATGGCATCATCGAGTTTAGTAAAAGTCGCGAGGTTGATAGTAAAGAGACTTTCATCCGCTCGCATAAACTCTTGCTTGAACTCCTCATTTGTAAAATAAGGTTGTGGTTCTTTGGGAACAAGTTTTATTATTTTAGTTTTGATAATCTCTTTTTGTGGCACCGCTTCTTTAGGTTGCAACTCACTTAAAGAGTCTAAAAACTTCTTATAAAGTTCTTTGATTTTAGTTATCGGCACAACTTCATATTTTTTATCTTGTGCTTTTTTTACAGTGCCCAACACCTCGTTTGCATGTTCAAAACTACTATAAATTCCATACGCTATTGCATTTTTGAGCTTATCCCCTTCAATCATATCAACTATAAAGGCATGTTTTGTCGCATTATTTTCCTGCATAAAACTAAAAGTCTCATATACCGATTCAAAACTGCTAATAAAAATAGTAAAATCACTATCATTGGCATCTAAAAACATATCTTTAAACATCAAGATATCTTCGAGGGTATCAATCGTTTGTACCTCTTTTTCTACTGTAATCTGGTCTGCTTCTATGTTTAAAGTCATAAAATCCGTATACTCTTTTGCGAGTTGCGTATCTTTAGAATAGTTGTTGTTATATTTACTTTTTGTAAAATCAATAAAATTTTCTTTTGTCGGATCTAACTCAAAAAATGAAACAAGTTCGCCCGTCTCAAACAAAAGTTTAAAATAATTATTTACTCTATTTTCATAAGACTCTATAAGTGAAACCTGTGCTGCGTTAAGCTGTCTTTGCGCGATTAGAAGAGTTTGTAAATCCTGCTCCCCGTTTTGAAAAGCTTCCCAATATGACTCAACCATAACCTTAGAAGACTCAACCTCTTGCTTTATGCTATTTATAGTTCCATCAAGTGCATTTAATGACTGAAATACATTAGAAATTATCCACTTTACTTTTCTTCTTTCCTCTTCGATTTTGTATTGCAACTCCCTGATTGCGCTATAAGCTGAGATGATGGCATTTGAATCTTTGTCGCCATTATATAGATTGTATTTTACACTTAAAAAGACCTGACTTGTATCCTGCTCATAGAACTCTCTATCAATAGTATCTTTATCAAAAGTCCTCATGTACGTAAAAAAAAGATCCACTTTTGGCTTAAACCCGGATTCATTACCCTTTAGCTTGTACTCTTCAGATTTAACGCTCAATAAGTAACTTACAATATTTAAATTGCCCTCGTTAGCTTTTTTAAGCAGCTCCTCTAAGGAGTCAATTTTTATATCATACTCATATTCATAGGGCAAGGTATATTTAAAGTTTTCTCCGACGATATATTCATAATATTTTAATGCTTCAACAAATTTTGAATTAGTTTGACTTAGTTTTGATTCTGCGTTGGCAACACTCGCTTTGATGGAACTTATGTCCCCAATAGAAGCTGCCCCGAGTTCATATTTTATGGTTACAATTTCGAGTATTTTTCGTAACATCTCCATATTTGTTTTAGTTACAGTAGAAGATTGAAAAGAAAAAACAACACCAAAATATGCCTTGATCGCATTTTGTATCTCTTGGCTTATAGCAAGTTCATAACGACTTTTTGACACCTGCAGGCTCTCTGTAAGAGCTTTGATTTTATACTCAGTTGCGCCTCCCGCATAGATGTTTTGCTTAAGAAGCACCTTTAGATTTTCATCAGCATAGCTATGTGTGCCCGTTTCTTTGCCCTCATCTCCGGGAGTTACTCGATTGCTACCGTAAGTATATTCAAGATCAAGGGTAGGCTTATATCCAGAGTAAGCATCATCCAGACTTATTTTTGTTTGTCTTACTTTTTCTCTTGCAACTTTTATGTTGTAGCTGTTTGAAACAGTTTCTAAAACTACATCTGTTAAAGAGACTTTCTTAAAATTTTGAATTTTTCTCTCTTGTTCTTCATTTATGCCAAACTCTTTTTTAAGATTCTCTTTAGTAGAAGGACTTTTTTGTATGTCGCTTAAACTAGAGTTTGCTAAAGTATCTGCTACAACAAGAGTACAATTTAGTATAAAAATAATAATTAAAATTTCTATTTTTTTATAAAATATCATCGTTTTTTCTCAATCCTGATTATAAGGTATCCATTTTCATTTTGATTTATAATTTTTGTTGCATTCGGAGTAAGTAGATCGATGCGGACATCTTTTATGTCATACCCCATTTGTCTTATCAAGTTTCTCGCATTAAGTGTTCTTGCTAGTGAAATCTGCTTCATAACCGTTGCACTGATTTGATTTGTCGAATCTACTGCACTGATTAGAACTACATGTTTGAAATTTTTTTGCCTGATTTTGTTTATGAATTCTCTTATCTGCAAGATGACTGGGTTATCTAGCTTAATCGCGTTGCTTCCAAAATTTAAGAGCAAGTAGTCCTCTGCTATAACTGTCTCTTGTTTTGTAACTTCATCCTCATATATTCTGCTTAAATCCTTCCCTGCTTTTTCTATTTCACCTAAATGCTCTTTCGTTTGAGTTATTGGAATCTCTCTTTGTTTTACGCTTTGAGAGATATTTTCTTCTTCTTGTATATTCTCTTTTTTAAAAACTTCAAATTTTTTTGTCTCTTTACTTGAAATGACCTCATCTTTAGTTATCGCTCCCGTATAAGAAACTTTATGTTTAAACTGCGCATAATAGACAATATTTACAATAGTGATTAGCAAAAACAGCAACATAACCAAAATGACTGATGAAAAAACATCAACAAATGCGGGCCATGGGTTAAATTCTTGTTCACATCCTTTTGCCATTATGTTAACTTTTCATCGTAGCTTTTGATGCTAAAGCAAAAGTTTGAGTTAGATTTTCCATCGATTCTTGATTTTGTTTTTGAATATCTACCAACTGCTTCATAGTCTTATGCTGGCTCGTTGCTATGTTAGCAAGAGATTGTATCGACTCATCAAGCGTGCTTGAATTTGAAAATTGATTAATATTTAACTCTTTTATGGAATTTACAATACTCTCTAAAAGTGCTATCTGATTTGAGGTTGATTTAGCGGTAGATTCTAGATTTTCTGAGAGCATCTTATATATAATTTCATTGCCCTCAGAGCTTTTCTTTATCTCATCTCTAAGCCCGCTCATAGCTTCTCCAAAAACATCTAAAAATTTGCTCGAAGCCATAGGATCAGAAGAGGCAACCACCTGTTGAACTTCCGTATTTTGACCAAGATTTATGCTACAAAGACCCTCCGCTTCTCGAAACTGCTGGATTGCCTCAGCAGATTGTGAATCAATTATTCTGCCCTTCATCCAATCCTCTATATCTTCTATAAAAGACTCTTGATTTCTGCTGAGAATATAACTCTTAAGACTTAAAATAATAGCCGTGGCAACACCAAACAAAGAGGAACCAAAACCTATCGCCATGCCGCTTAGGGGTCCAGAAAATCCGGAGATTATTTCGGCAATATTGATGTCTCCGCCCAAAGATAAAACAATAGCTCCCATATCGTCAATAGCTTTAAGTAAGCCCGTAAATGTTCCAAAAAGTCCTATCATTAAAGCAGTTGCCGCAAAAAAGTTTATATAAACTTTTTGAGAAGCAAATTTTTCTTCAAGCCAAGTGGTTACTTCTTTTGCTTCTGTTTGAGTAAAATAAAGAGACCCTCCCTTTGCTCTTTTATAGAACATATGAGCAATACTCGCAGGCATAATTCTATCAATACCATGTAGATACTGAGTAAGTTCCTTACCTTGTTTATAAGCCAAGATACCGAATGTTCCAGCTAGCATGGTTAATCTAAAGGCTGAGTGATAGACAATTATCATACCGATTGCAAGAATTGTCAAAACTGCAATATTAAAAGTCAAAGTAGCCATAAAAAAGCTAATAAAAGAATCGAGATTTGAAAAAACTAAAAAAAAGATGAAAAGCCAAAAAATAAAATAAATTTTTAATATTCTAATACGTCTCATGAGCTACCTAAAACAGAAATAAGATAATGGAAATTACTAATCCCAAAGCAACAGTAGTAACTGTATTTGTCATATCACCGGCAATATTAACAAAACCACCACTTGCATCTATACTCTCTCCTGAGACCATCAAACCGATATCTACTCCATTTATATCAGTGATTTTTTTAGCAACTCTAAAATAGTTGCTATCAAGAGCATATCTAAGTTGTTTAATTTTTTCAAAATCTATTTCACTTATAGTTGATGCAAATTTCGTATTATACTCATCTTGTTTTAGGACATAGTTTTCATTGATTTCTTTGTACTTATCTGCTTTTTCTTCAAGAGACAAAGTCGGAAGCATCTTTTTATCAAGTAAAAACAGGTATTGGCTTCCTTCTTTTGTCAGTTGTGTTTTAAAAGCGTGCACGGACTCCTTAATCTCTAAAACACCGTAAACACTTTCATTTTTTCGCAAAGGAACAAAATAAACAAAGAAAACGCCATTATCTAAAACCTCTGCTCCAAAGAGCGATCTTTTGCTGCTTATTATTGTGTTTACTGTATTTCTTAAAGGTTTGTTTTTATTTATTGCACTAACAAAATCTACGCTCAAACCGGTAAATCCATTTTTGAGAAACTCTTCGTTTAAAGATTTTTTAAATTTATCTATAATGGTAGTGTTGTCCACTTCCAAAGCACTTAAAAGCACCTCATCTTGCTGAATCACTGCTGCTATTTTTTTAAACTCTTCGTGCTTGCTTTGTACTTTTGCATCTAATTTTTTCTCATAACTATCAAGCATACTTTTATAGACTTTCTCAGAGACCCTATCTGTCATAGTCATAATAATATACATAGAAACAGAAATTCCAATAATAGATATAATAAACAAGGT
>Ga0172382_10004784_pt1 | contig 20549 bp, 18 predicted proteins | sample Leawel138RmetaG_FD_122245 | JGI IMG/M metagenome (GOLD analysis project Ga0172382, IMG submission 122245) | Leachate microbial communities from a municipal landfill in Southern Ontario, Canada - Leachate well 138R metaG | ecosystem: Engineered > Solid waste > Landfill > Unclassified | place... | reverse complement strand
TTTGGACATCCAAGTTTTCTCCATTGTGCTCAACGTAAAAGAAATAAGTATGAACTATTATTTAAGTACTGTTTTAAAGAACAGAAAGTTTGATGAGGTCATTGACCTGGTAAAATCGGAATTAGGGAAGGAAGGTTTTGGCGTACCCACGGAAGTAGATATGCAAAGCATTTTCAGTGCGAAGTTGGGAGAAGACTTCAGAAGGTATCAGATTTTGGGTGCGTGCAATCCCGGTTATGCCAAAAAAGCGATTGAAAGTGAAAGGAACATAGGAGTTTTGCTACCATGCAGCGTGGTGGTACAGGAGTGCGACAACGGGGATATTGAAGTAGCGGCTGTTGATCCGTTGGCATCGATGACTTCGGTTGGCAATTCTTCTGTGCAGGAAGTTGCCACTGAGATAACCCGCCGGTTGCAACGGGTGATTAAAAACCTGGGGATTTCTGAGTAATTCTTTAACTTTTTCGGCTCATTGCATCAGATAGAGATTTTTCTCTGTCCGCAGCACCATTTTTCCCCGGACAAAAGCCGGAACAGCTTTAACAGTTTCGCCAATACTATTATCTGCCACTTTTTGAAATGTATCACCTGGCTTGATAATCGTACAATCCCCCTTCACATTAAAAAAATAAATATTTCCTCCGGCATAAACGGGTGACGCATTAAAATTGCCATTTAGTTTTTCCTTCCAGATCACTTTTGCGGTCATAGCATCGAGGCAGGTCACCATACCCCGGTCGTGTACCATATACATTTTCCCATCTACGATTACCGGTGTTGGGATTTGGGGCACTTCATCCTCGTACATCCATTTGACATGAGTTTGTGTCACATCGCCCTTACCGGTTGGATCCACGGCATATTGCCTGGTGAAGAAGGGTAAATTATCCAGAAAAATCCAACCCGAGTTGACAAATACGAGGCCATTCCAGTAGAGGGGCTGGCTCACTGTGGAGTCGTATCCGTATTCGATTGTCCAGACGACCTCACCTGTTTTCACATCGTGGGCAAAGCACATGAAGGCGCCATTGCTGATCATCAGTTCCCTTCCATCGACCTCAATAATAATAGGTGTTTGATATGATTTTCGATAAACTGGCTCCAGCGGGTCATAAAATTCTTTAGGCCGCACACTTTTCCAGATGGTTTCCCCTGTCTTTTTATTAAGTGCAACAACATACGGATCATGGGTTCCTTCCAAATGAAGGATCAGCATATCTTTATGCAAAACCGGAGAAGAAGCCGGTCCCTGCATATGTTCACACTTTAAATCCTCCCGTTTCCAGACTACATTAAAATTCCGGGTATTGATACAAGCCGTACCAAATGTACCATAATGCACATAAACAAATCCCTTTTCAATACATGGGGTTGGTGTGGCATAGGAATTGGTGCTGTGTATTCGTTGGGGATTATCGTTTATAAAGACTGTGTTTTCACTTAAAATACGACCCGATTCAAAATCGAAGCACTGTGCATAGAATTCTTTTCCGTCGTCGGTGGCTGACGTCAGCCAAATTTGGTCACCAAAAATTACAGGAGAGGAATATCCTTTCCCCTTTACCCGGGTTTTCCAACGGATATTGGAATTCTCGCTCCAAGCAACCGGCGCAGTTTCCGTAGCAGCATGACCATCCAATTGTGACCCTCTGAAATGAGTCCAGTTTTGGTCTGTTTTTGAACAGGAAAACCAGAACAACGCTGAACTGGCAAGGAGAATAAATGTTAATCTGATATGCATCGGATCTCAGTTTTGGGTTTCTTTTTATAAATTGAACTTAAAAAACTTTGAATGCTAAAAATAAGGTTTATTTTTAAGTCCAAAACAAATGGATTTGAAAAATACAACAATTAAATATTCAGTTGGAGTACTGGCGGTTTTTTACCTGGTTGGGATAGTTGGATTTATTCTTCCTGCAACCCATCAATTATTCATTCGGTTAATCCCGTTGGCTCTTCTGCTCAGCTTAGGTTTTCTGATCTGGTTTCACCGGCCAAAGTTCACAATAAAAGTATTGCTGATTTTCGGCATCATTTTTCTTGTATCTTTTTTTGCTGAGGTTGTTGGAGTAAAAACCGGATTCATTTTTGGCAGTTACCGCTACCATGGCGGACTGGGAATAAAAATACTGGACACGCCCCTGATGATCGGCATGAACTGGCTAATGCTGGTATACTGTTCCAAAATCATTACTGAAAAGTTGTTTACTGACAGCACCACCAGTCTGTTTTTTGCTCCAATCCTGATGGTACTGTATGACCTGGTAATGGAGCAGGCTGCACCGGTTTTAGGGATGTGGAGCTGGAGCGGGGGGAAAATTCCGGTTCAGAATTTTGTTGCCTGGTACTTGTTGGCTTTCCTGTTCCATTTACTGCTCCAAAAAACAAAAACCGTCTTTTCCAACAAAATGGCGGGACCGGTTTTCGTGATTCAATTCTTATTTTTTGTCGTTTTGGTATTGAACTTTTTAACTTCCTCAACATGATCAAACCCCGGCATCACTGGTTCGTATATCCGTTTTTTGAATGGTACGCCTGGAGAAAAATAAAGCGTAATTTTTCAAAAGTAATTTTGTCGGGTGAGGTTGTCGTTACCAACAAACCCATATTCATTGTTGCCAACCATTTTAGCTGGTGGGACGGATTTTTTATTGGATCGCTGAACCGAAAAAAATTCCATAAGAAATTTCATGTAATGATGCTGGAGGAACAGTTAAAGAAAAACTGGTTTCTTCAGTACACCGGAGCATTTTCTATCCAAAAAAGTTCAAAAGGCGTCATCGGGTCGCTACAATATTGTATTGACCTGCTGCAGAATCCAGGCAACCTGGTTACTTTTTTCCCGCAAGGGAGATTTGAATCCGTTTACATTCAGCCCTTACACTTTGAAAAAGGGATGGAATGGTTGCTGAAGAATCTAAAAAATGATGTACAGATGATTTTTGCTGCCAACCAGGTGGACTATTTTGAATCAGTGAAGCCTTATCTTTTCATGCATTTCCAGGAGTACAACTATTCCGGAAAAGCGATTCATACGATCGAAAAGGATTACAATCTGTTCTACCAGAGTTGTGCACTTCGCAACATTACACTTAAAGACGAACCATGCTGACGGGGATTGCATATATTGCCTTTCTGTTTTTGGTTGTAAGGTTTCTGGTATCCTTTATAAACATCCTGTATTCACCGGTTTTGAAACACCAAAAGATGGCAGGTACTCCAAAAGTATCGGTACTGATCCCTGCACGAAATGAAGAAAAAACTATTGTACAACTGTTGAATGACCTCATCCAACAGGACTACCGGAACATGGAAGTAATCGTTTACAATGACCAGTCGACCGATCGTACCGGGGAGATTGCCGAAAGCTTTGTCGCAAATGACAAACGTTTCCGGGTCATTCATTCCGTTGGACTGCCCGAAGGATGGTTAGGGAAGAACCATGCCTGTCACCAACTGGCAGGGGAAGCCAGCGGAGAATACTTTCTCTTTCTTGATGCTGATGTACGGGGAAACCGGAATTTCATAGAAAGTGCGCTGGCTCAAATGGAGAAGCATCAGCTGGCGTTGCTCTCTGTTTTCCCCAGGCAGGAGATGCAAACCCCTGGAGAAAAAATGATTGTTCCGGTCATGAATTCCATTCTACTCTCTCTGCTTCCCATGATACTTACACGTATAAGTCCACGCCCCTCGCTGGCAGCAGCCAACGGACAGTTTATGCTTTTCAGGGCAAAAACCTATCGCAAGGTTTTACCCCACAAAAAAGTAAAAAACCTGTTGGTGGAGGATATCCTCATTTCCAGGCTCTACAAATCAAATCACCTGAGGATACAATGTATGACAGGGAATGAAACCATCCGGTGCCGCATGTACCAGAATCTGAAGGAAGCATTGCACGGGTTATCACGAAGCGTAGCCGAATTTTTCGGAGGAAGCCATTGGGTCGCATTTCTTTACTGGCTGACAGGCACAATTGGAATTTTTGCAATAATTTCCGGACTGTCCGCAATTTTCAGCTATATTGCACTGGCTCTTATGGCAGGCACAATCGTATGTGTTTCTGTTGCCAGCCGGCAGCCCGTATGGCAAAACCTGTTGTATGCCATTCCCAGGCAACTTTTCCTGGGGATCATTATTTTTTTTTCTTACAAGAATAAAAAACTTAAAAGAACACAATGGAAAGGACGAAATATAAACAATTCATCAATTACCTGATAATCATATTTATGCTGACAGGAGGCCATGTTGTTTCGGCAATGAAAAGCCAAACAACCAACGATGCAACTCAATCTCAGACGATGCAGAACAGTTCAGGAACAACCTTCAGGCAACAGATCTATCAGGCATATATTTCCGGGAAGATGAGTTCCTGGAAAACCGTTATTGATGCCATGGAAAAACAAAAAAATTACCAACCGGATTTTTTGACTGACCTGATTAATTATCAATATGGATATGTAGCCTGGTGCCTGGGTAACAATAAAAAAGCAGAAGCAACAGAAATCCTGTCACTGCTGGATGAGAACCTGAGAAATCTCAAAAAGGCAGCAGGTGAAACGGCTGATTACCACGCCTATTCAGCTGCAGCATATGGATTCAAAATAGGCTTAAACCTGTGGAGGGCTCCATTCTTGGGTCCCCGCAGCATGGGGCATGCGGAGAAAGCGTTACGAGCAGATAACCTCAATATCCAGGCCAACATTGAACTGGGAAATATATGGAACTATATGCCAGCCATATTCGGAGGGTCACCGCAAAAAGCGCTGAACTACTTTTTAAAAGCATTGGAGGGTATGGAGAAGGAATCAGCTGAAGTCAGGAAAAATAACTGGATGTACCTGAACCTGCTTACCATGGTGGGACAGAAATATAAAGAATTGGGAGATAAGGATCAGGCCAGGATCTATTTCGAAAAAGCAATCCAGGCGGAGCCTGATTTTATTTGGGTAAAAAAAGGATTGTTACCATCCCTTGAAAAAATAAACTGACAGAGATATGAGCAAAAAAGTAATCATTGTCGGAAGCGGACTCGCAGGACTCGCTGCAGCCCTGCGCTTATCCAGGCGGGGATACCAGGTAGAGCTGGTCGAGAAGAACAGTCGTGCCGGAGGAAGGCTGAACCAGCTGAAAAGTGATGGATTCACCTTTGATGTGGGGCCCAGCTTTTTCAGCATGTCATACGAATTCGATGAATTTGTGCAGGATGCAGGGATTGAAATGCCCTTTACCTTTGTTGAGTTGGATCCGTTATATACGGTAAACTTTCTGGCCACGGGGAAAACCTATACCATGTATAAAGATCTCTCAAAGCTGGCAGAAGAGTTTAAGGAGGTAGAACCCGGCATGGAAGAGAAAATCAGGAAATACCTGCGAACGGGGCAAAGAATCTTTGATGGCACGGTTGATCTGGTGGTTCGCCGCAACTACAATTCTCTGCTACATTATTTCATTACTCTGATGCAAGCTCCACCTTCCCTGATGCCAGTTCTGTTCCGAAGTTTCTGGCAGCAGGTATCCAGGTACTTCGATTCAGAGGAAGTCAGGCAAATCCTGTCCCTGGTAGCTTTTTTTGTTGGCCGCACGCCCTTTGATACTCCTGCTGTTTACTCACTGTTGTCTTATACTGAGTTTATCCATAACGGCTATTTCAATGTGGAAGGAGGCATGTATAAGATTGTGGAAGGATTATGCCGGGAGCTGGCAAAACAAAACATGACCATTCATTACAACACTGAAATTACCGGGTTCACTGAAATCGACGGCAAGTTAAAATCGCTTACCGATGCAGCAGGTCAAAAATGGGAAGCTGATATTTTCCTCATCAATGCTGACGCTGCCTGGTTCAGAGGAAATATTCTGAAACGGCCGGAATACTCGGAGGCCAGGCTGGACAAGCTCCGCTGGACGATGGGAACCCTTACATTTTATCTGGGGATTGATACCAAGATCCCTCATATTCATCATCACAATTATTACCTGGGAAGCAACTTTAAGGAGTATGCTCATAAGGTTTTCACCCATCCCGGGTCTTTCGAAAAACCCTATTACTATGTAAATGTCTTGTCGCGTTCCAATCCCGACTGTGCTCCCCCGGGCTGTGAAAGCCTCTTTTTTGTCTGCCCCGTACCCGATTTACGATACAAATCAAACTGGGACGACCGTGAAGAGATTGTGAACAGCATCATCACCGATTTCAGCCAGCGTGTAGGAATGGACATTCATTCGAAAACAGTGACTAAAACCATTTACACTCCGGAAGAGTGGCGAAACCAGTTCAACCTGCACAAAGGCAGTGCGCTTGGCCTGGCACACGACATGAATCAGATAGGCGGATTCCGCCCAAAAAATGTGGACGAAAAATATAAAAATCTCTTTTATACCGGTGCATCCACCATACCGGGTACCGGTTTGCCTATGGTAATCATCAGCTCAAAACTAGCAGTCGAACGCATCGAAAATTATGAAACTCTACGATAAAAACGCTCTCGATTGCAGTCGGATCACTGCCACCAACTACAGTACGTCGTTTTCACTGGGCATCCGGCTATTCAAAAAAAAATACCGCCCGGCAATTTATGCCATTTACGGGTATGTACGCTTTGCCGATGAAATTGTGGATACCTTCCATGAACAAAACAAAGAGGAACTGCTAAACAAACTGCGTGAAGATACCTGGCAGGCAATTCATGCCGGATTCAGTTACAACCCAATCATTCACAGTTTCCAGAAAGTGGTGAATACTTATAAAATAGACCGGCAATACATCGAAGCCTTTCTGCATAGCATGGAAATGGATCTTCACCAAAAAACGTTTCATCCTGAAGAATTAAAGATATATATTTATGGCTCAGCCGAAGTGATTGGTCTGATGTGCTTAAGGGTTTTTTACAGCAACAGGGAAGAAGAATTTGATGACCTGATCTACCCTGCCAGAAAACTGGGAGAGGCATTTCAAAAAGTGAACTTCCTGCGTGACATCCGCGCTGACTACCACGACAAAGGAAGGATTTATTTCCCGGGGATTAACCTGGAGAATTTCTCGGAAGAGCAGAAGAAAAAAATTGAAAAAGATATAGCATTCGATTTTTCCGAAGCAAAAACAGGCATCAGCAAACTGAACCCGGATGTACGTTTAGGCGTTTACCTTGCTTATACATACTACCTGAAGCTGTTAGAGAAAATCCGGAAAACCACTCCCCGGGAAATTCTGCACAAACGTTACAGGGTGTCGTCTACAACCAAAATTATCTTGCTGTTTAAAGCCTGGAGCAGGTATATTCTGAAAAAAATTTAATTATTTTACGCGAAGTTTTACTAATTTTTATAATACGATGAGAACAAGTTTAACGGTTACATTTTCGTTGTTGATGTTCATCTCTATGGCTCAATCTTTTCCAAAAACAGATGAAACCTTCCGTCTGCAACAGCTTGAGCCACCCACGGGGAAGGTACGTATGGTGCTTGACACCGACACTTACAATGAAGTAGACGATCAGTTTGCGCTGGCTTATGCTCTTTTATCGAAAGAGAAAATCAAGTTAGAAGCTGTTTATGCAGCGCCCTATCACAATAATAGGTCTGATGGACCAGCAGATGGGATGGAGAAAAGCTACCAGGAGATTCTTCGGTTGCTTCGGATGTTAGGCCAGTCGCCTGAGGGATTTGCTTTTCGCGGTTCCGACAGGTATCTGGAGAATAGTTCGAAGCCTGTTCGCAGTGAAGCAGCGCTCGATTTGGTAAAAAGAGCCATGGCCAGCAGTCCGGAAGATCCGCTTTATGTTGTACCCGTTGGCTGCATTACCAACATCGCGTCTGCCATTTTAATTGAACCCAGGATCATCAGGAACATTGTAGTGGTATGGCTGGGTGGCAACGGACTGAACTGGCCGCACCAAAAAGAGTTTAATCTGAAGCAGGACGTATCAGCCGCCCAGGTGGTCTTCAACTCAGGAGTGCCTTTTGTTGTCATGCCCTGCCAACAGGTAGTTTCACATTTTCATACCTCATTACCCGAATTAAAACATCACCTGGAAGGTAAAAACGAGCTTTCGGATTATCTGTACAATATTGTTGTGGAATACAGTGGAGGCAGGGATGTCTACTCCAAGGTGATCTGGGATGTTACTGCAGTGGCCTGGCTGGTTAACCCCAACTGGATAAAAACAGACCTGATCCATAGCCCTGTTCTCACCGATCAGGTAACCTATAGCGTTGACCATTCGCGCCATTTCATCCGCATGGCTATCAGTTTAAACCGGGATGCTATATTCGGGGATTTATTCAGGAAACTCACAACAAACTAATTGCGAATCAACACCTTTCCATTTTATGATTTAGAGATTAAAGCCACCCATTCGAGTGTTCCGGGGGCAGAAAGGGTAACCACTTCTCCTCCTTTCAGCTCCACTTCAGCAGCAAGTTTTCCCTTTCGCACATCGAACCATTTAATTTTAAACCTGGCCTTCGTGTCGCATAAATTGAGGCCAACCTCTCCCCCATCTGAAAAGAACAGAACATATGTTTCCCCTGGGATAGCAGTCAGGAAAGCCTCATTTTCCTCCCGTTCTGAGAGCAGATCATTTCCGGGCATTAATTCCCAAAAATTCACTTCCTTCTCTATTTCTCTTGCAATTTTCACTGAATTCATTGACAATTCTGACAATCCCAGTCCGGAAGGCGGCCGGTGGAACCTTGCTGAGGCGACCCCTCCGAGCAGATGCCTCCACCATCGTTCCAGTCCATCTTTGGTACTTCCGTGAGTTCCTCCGTCGGCGCCATAGGTTTTTACTGTATTCAATGGTCGTGGTTGCTGAGCGACATAACTTCTCACCCATTGAAAATTGTCCCAGTGAATCTGTCCTTTTTTCTGATTATTCTGGGAAACATCGCAAAATGCATATCGCTCGGGATGATCGAAGGTTCGTTTATGGTGTGCAGTAGTTAAATCCCAGTTATCCCACATTTCCGTGACAAAAATCTCCCTGCCTGCTTCCTGAGCACGGGTCAGTATAAATTCGGCCCAGTAGACTGCCCACTCCTCTTCCGCGGAAGTCTCGTTGTCCATACAGTAAAGTATATGATCATATTGCAATGTATAGGAAAGCATCTTTTCAACAAATTTTTCCTGATATTTCAGCACCACTTCATTATTTTGCTGACGGGGAGTGGTAAAGAAAAAGGGTTGTTCGTTACGGGACGGATGATTCGGATAAAGAGAATCCAGTTTCGACTCACCAGAGGTATAGTTAACATTATTCCAGGGATGATAAGGATGCCCGGGCCAGTGATCGCGGGAATAATCAAAACGATCCCACACTTCAATCTGTACAATGATATCATGCTTGCCTGTTTCGGTCAGAAAAAAATCGAACCGGCTCCAATACTCCTCATTCCACTGGTTCAGATCATATTTTCCGTTTTCCAGCATTTTAAACGGATAGAGTTCAAACCCCTGGTCTTTACGATCGCTCATGGTATTGCGCACATAATTTGCCCCTGTCTGTTTCATCTGATCGAGGTGAGGCACCAGTGTCTGAGCCGGCCACTGAAACAGGTTATCGTCATTGCTGGCTCCCAGCAGCAAAACCGGTTTTCCTTTATACTCCCAAAACCAGGGGTTTTCAGACCAGGGTTGCACCGGAGTATCCGCTGTTTTCTCCATCGTACAACGCAAAAAAAATAAAGAACAAAAAACAGTTAACAATAGCATAAGCTTCATCCATTTATTCATAATCAGTTCATTTATCTGTTGTTCCATTTACAAAATTACAATTTTTACGGTTTACCCATTACCCAGGCAACCAAATGATCCTTCTGATCATTCATTTTTTGCCGGATAAACGGCTCCACCACAGCTATCACGCCGGGCACCGGTAACTGAAGCCAGGCAATTATCTTCTTCCAGCAGGCGCAGGATTCCGAGAAAAGCGAAAATCAACGCTTCTTTAAACAGGATCAGCTGGTCAGATGGAATGAAAATTTCGCCTCTTGTTTTTTCACGGATTCTCTCTATCAGGAAATCATTCCATGCGCCGCCACCGGTCACGAGTATTTTCCCAGGCTCACTTACCGATGCAGCTATTTGGATGGCAATATGTTCATATACTGTTCGAAGCTTATCCCGCAATGAGCAGGAGGAGGCCTCCATAACAGGCAGGAAGTATATATCCACCCATTCTCTGGCCAGCGATTTAGGAGGCATCAACCGATAGTAATCAAGCTGATTCAATTGTTCCAGCAACGCTTCATTCACCTTGCCTTTCCGGCCGATGTTTCCTTGGCTATCAAAAGGTTTACCGAGTACTTTTGCGAGATGGTTTAACATGAAGTTTACCGGACAAATATCAAATGCAACCCGTTGCCGGTTTTTTTCGAAGGAGATATTGGCGAATCCACCCAGGTTGAGGCAATAGGTATAGTGTGGAAAAAGCAATTGGTCACCCACAGGGACCAGAGGTGCTCCCTGTCCGCCCAGTGCCACATCACCCACACGGAAATCAGCTACGGTAGTTATTCCGGTTTCTGCCGCAATGGACGCGCCATTTCCGATCTGAAAGGTTATTCCTTTGCCGGGTTGGTGAAAAACAGTATGCCCGTGCGAGGCTATCAGGTCGGGAGAAAGTTGATGAGAAAAAAGAAAGTGATGAGCTTCCTGACCAATATACCTGCCATACTCATGATGTAACCCGATGAGTTCCTCACCGGAAAGATTATGGGCATTTCTCAACTTCTCCTGCCAGCCAGAGGAATAAGCCACAGTCTCAGCCTCAACAAGAAAGAAGTTCCATCGGTTATACCGATATGAAAACTCCACAGCTGCCAGGTCCAGGCCATCGAGAGATGTACCCGACATGATTCCCAGAACCAGGTATTTATTTCCAGAAAGAGGCTTCATACAAGCTTGCATTACCTTGGTTATCCGTTATTGTTACGTGTAAACTATGTCTTTTCCCAAATGTAAACCGTTCGCTATCAAAGTAGTGAACCAAAACCCCTGTTTTGGCATCATATTCAAACAGTGCCCATTCTCCATCTATTATTCCTGTAAAATCTTTGATTCCTGACAGATCGTCAGCAATTTGAAACCGGATACGCGATGATTCGGTCAAAGCAGATTTATCTTTTATGCTCAGTGGCAGGATGCGTGGCGGAATGGAGTCAACAGCCACGGAATAATTTCCGAAACTGCGGATTTGACCTGTTACCCACCCATTGGCATAACTGCCACCCATTCCGGTGATCTTTCCTGTAAGGGTATCTACACGAACCAGCAAAACCTTATCGTGCAGTCGTTTTTCCACATTCGCGGTTTGAATGGACAAACGCGCACTGTGGTGCAGGGGAACAGTATTTTTATGAACCACATGTACGTCAGATAAGAATTTCTCCGATGATGGCAGAAATCTCCACACAAAAGGCACATCGGAATAAAAACAATTCTCCGGGAAATCGATCCGTATATTCTCCGCTATAAAAGAACCGGGAGCATTGTATTTCAGCAATTTATTGTATGGCTTAATTTTTCTTTCCACCTGGCTGACTTTGCTTACTACCTGAAAATCGAGTGTTGAAGTATTCCCTGCAAGGTCGGCGATCACGAAACGTACATGATGAATATTTCCATCCGTCACTCTCACTATTCCGTTGTTGCGCACATAATCATAAATACCCAGCCGGTTGCCGGGGTCGATCCAGGCTTTATGAAACCTGCTTTGTGACTGCATGTATTCTTCAAAATCGATATGACTGTTGATATAACGACTCTCATCAAATGAAAATCTGTCCATCCGAAATGAATAATACAGCTCTCCATCCCAGAACATTCTGATGGAATATACGCCACATCGGTTGTTTGAGCCATCAAAAAAGTCGTTGGTGGAAATCGCGAAACCGGTCATACCATATACAGGAATGAGAGAATCATTTTTCAGAACATATTTCCCGTTGTTCTCCACCACGGGGAGGGCTATTTTTTCAGGTTGGTAATTCACGTGGGCATATTCATGAAGTGGAACGATCATCACCGAATACAACCGGGGAGGTGTTTTATCCACCACAGGAAATGAATAATGCAGGGGATTCACAGGTTCTTCTGTTTGGGTATCACGGAGTTCAAAATGCAGGTGAGGTCCGCCTGAGCTCCCACTGTTTCCGCTTTTAGCGATGAGTTCACCCTTTTTAAGCGGAAACAGATCATCAGGAATAGGTACATCCAGACTGAAAGATTTCCGGTTGTATTGCAATGATTTGATATACCTCCCGATATCTTCCCGAAAGTTATCCAGATGTCCGTAAACAGAAGTAGTCCCTTGGGGATGATCGACATACAAAGCTAGCCCGAACCCGGTGGGAGAAACTACGATCCGTGAAATATGCCCGTCGGCCACAGCATAAACAGGCAGTCCGGTAACGCCTCCGGTTTTTATATCCATTCCCGAATGAAAATGGTTACTTCGTAATTCAGCAAAACTTCCGCTCAAAAACAGAGGGATCTTCACTGGACTGGTATAGGCTGAATCCTGTGCATATCCTATGCACGAACAAAAAAACAGAATGAAAAGGAGAAGATACACCATAAGTTTTCAAACTTTAGCTGACAAATTTATAAAACTATATGAATTAAAAGGATTAAAATGGTGAAGGGGGATATGGATAAAATGGATAAAAATTTGTTCATTATGATACAAATACTTTTCCAATCGTTTTAAAATATTAACTTTGTACTTGAATTGCGTGAAGAATGACTGAAGAAGACCGTTTGCTTCTGAATGATTTGAATGCCCATGTCAAGAGGCTGTTTCAGGAATATGAAAACCTGAAAAATAAGAACAAATTGCTTTTGGATAAACTGGACATTTTAACAGGAGAGATTGCGCGGATAGAACAAGAGAAAGAGAAATTAAAAGAAAAAATTGAAAATTTGAACATAGCTAACCGTCTCCTTGCCGGGAACGACAAGGATGGTGAAGTAAAAAAAAGAATAAATACATTCATACGGGAAATTGATAGATGTATCGCATTACTTAATAAGTAATGGATGGGAAATAAAGAACAACTTAAAATAAATATCAGGATTGAAGGGCGGAGTTATCCGCTCTATATTGAGCGAAAAAACGAAGAGAGACACAGAATTGCTGCAGGAATAGTGAACGACATGGTGAATAAATTCAAAGAGTTATATCAGCACACCGATATACAAGATTTACTGGCTATGGCAGCATTTCAGATCGCGTTGAACTTCACGGAATTAACTCAAAATAAAGAAAAGTCTCTTTTACTGGACGAGATAAAAAACATAAAAGATGACATTTCAGATTTTCTGAAAGAGGAAATAAAGGCATAGAAATATTAGGTTGAACCGATTTATCTTGAACCCGTATTGAATTACATTGTTTATACAACGTAATTTTTTACGGGTTTTTTATTTAGAATAATTAAAATAATTACAATGAGTTGGATACAAATACTTATAGGAGTTGCTGCCGGATTTTTTGGAGGTGGAACTTTGGCTTATTACCTTTGGGATAAGGCCTTAAAAAAGAAAAAGCAAAAAATAATTGCTGAAGCGGTAAATGAAGGGGAGGTCATTAAGAAGGACAAAATATTGCAGGCCAAAGAAAAATATCTGCAGTTAAAAGCGGAGCATGAAAAGTTCGTTCAGGAGAGAAGTTCTAAGGTTAGTCAGTTGGAGGGCAAATTAACTCAACGTGAGAACACAATAAACCAGCGTCGTGAGGAACTTCAGAAAAACATCCGTGAATTTGAAATTACGCGGAAAGAAGTAGATGTTATACGTGAGAACCTGAACTCACAGCTGCAGCGGGTGGAAAACAAAAATGAAGAGCTGGAGAAGCTGCATCGTCAGAGCCTGAAAAAGCTGGAGCAGCTTTCCGGGTTATCGGCTGAAGAGGCTAAATCACAGCTGGTGGAGTCTCTGAAGGATGAGGCAAAATCGGAGGCTGTGGCCTATATCAATGAAATCATGGAGGAGGCTCGTCAAACGGCCAATAAAGAAGCCAAAAAGATTGTTGTTAAGTCCATTCAGCGGGTTGCAACGGAAACAGCTATAGAAAATGCAGTAACCATTTTTCACATAGAAAGTGATGAAATAAAAGGTCGTATTATTGGTCGTGAAGGACGAAACATTCGAGCATTGGAGGCTGCAACAGGAGTAGAGATTGTTGTTGACGACACCCCTGAAGCCATTGTCCTTTCAGCATTTGATCCGGTTCGGCGTGAAATCGCCAGGCTTGCGCTACATCAGCTTGTAACCGATGGAAGAATCCATCCTGCCCGCATCGAGGAGGTTGTGGAAAAAGTAAAAAAACAGGTAGAGGAAGAGGTGATCGAAACCGGTAAGCGAACAACAATAGATTTGGGTATTCATGGATTACACCCCGAACTGGTACGTCTGATAGGTAAGATGAAATACCGCTCATCCTATGGACAAAACCTGTTGCAGCATTCACGAGAAGTGGCTAATCTTTGTGCCATCATGGCTGCTGAGTTAGGGTTGAATCCCAAAAAAGCCAAACGGGCCGGGCTTTTACACGATATCGGAAAGGTTCCGGATGATGAACCAGAATTGCCACATGCTGTTTATGGGATGAAGCTGGCAGAAAAGTACAAGGAGAAACCAGAGATCATCAATGCCATTGGTTCGCATCATGATGAAGTAGAAATGGATACTCTGCTGGCGCCCATAGTGCAGGTTTGTGATGCCATTTCAGGAGCGCGTCCGGGAGCGCGGAGGGAAGTGGTAGAATCGTATATAAAACGATTGAAAGACCTGGAAGATTTAGCCCTATCCTACCCCGGAGTAACAAAAACTTATGCTATACAGGCTGGACGCGAGCTACGTGTAATAGTCGGTTCCGATAAAATGAGCGACCAGGATACAGAACAGCTCTCGTATGATATCTCAAAAAGAATACAGGATGAGATGACTTACCCGGGACAAATAAAAATAACGGTTATTCGTGAAACGCGGGTAGTGAGTTACGCCAAGTAAGAAAAAAGGATATTGGATAAAAAGTCTTCTGAAAAGAAGGCTTTTTTTATTTTAAAAAGTCATTCAAAGCATTATAGGTTCCGCCCGTTCGTTCCCGTTCCTGCTTGTCGTGCTGCTCTTTTTTCCACTGGTCGGCCAGCATCTTCAAGGTAGGATCGGCATGAGCGAAAAACATCTGGTACGACTTGCAAAACCTGGGTTTTCGATTGTCGTTCGGATCTTTAATGCGATCTTTGGTACATCCTCCGTAGCATTTTGTCAACCAGGGACAACGACGACATTCTCCCGGCAATGCAGCCTTAGCTGCGCCAAAAACCTGTTGTTTTTTCGAATTGAGCATGTTGATGATTCGCTGCTCCATGATATGGCCCAGTTTCCATTTGGGCTCCACAAAGTAGTCGCAACTGTACACATTACCGTTATGCTCAACGACCACATAAACACCGCATTGCTTCATCATGGTGCATTCGGGGGCCGGCAATCCCACATAGGGATAAAAAACCGAATCGAAATGCCTGATCTGGGTAGTAGGTTTTCCCTGTTGAAAATCGGCCAGCCACAAGTCAAAGGTACGACACAGAAATTCTCCATATTGCTGAGCAGAAACAGAGAAGGAAGCAGCTCTGGTAGGATCCATCGGATCGGTTTCCACTATGGGGATGAACTGCATCCAGGTTAATCCGAGCGATTTAAAATAGTTATAAATCTCGTCTGGAAACTGTACGGAATAGTCGTTCAGGGTTGCCAACACATTCACGGCAACCTGATTTTCAAGCAACATCCGGATATTATCTTCTACTTTCCGGTGGGTTCCCTGCCCTGTCTTGTCTCTCCGGTAGTGATTGTGAATAAACTCCGGCCCGTCGAGCGACACTCCCACCAGCCAGTCATATTCTTTTAAAAATTCAGCCCATTCCGGAGTCAGAAGCGTCCCATTTGTCTGAAGTCCGTTACCCACCGATTGTCCATGGCCATATTTCTTTTCCAGTTCAATGGCCCGCTTATAAAAACCAAGCCCCATGATTGTCGGTTCACCTCCCTGCCAGGCAAAGGATACAGAGTCACCCGACTGCTGCATCACCTGGCGGATCATCTCTTCCTGCACTTCATCGCTCATCCGGTGACGGACCGATTCAGAAAAGAGATCAGCTTTCTTCAGATAAAAACAATAGGTGCAATTTAAATTGCAATCGGGACCAGCCGGCTTTACCAAAACAGATGTTAACGGTCGGTTTATTTTTATCATGCACTACCTCCAAACTTTTATGATCTGCAAACTTAAAAAAAACAAGAAGCAAATCAGAAAGCAGCAGGCAAGTTTTCCTCCTTTTAAAAAATATTTTGTACATTCGAATGTGCAAAAAAATAACTATTTATTCTATTTTTATTTACCACAAATTCAACAATTTAATTTTCCCTCCCATGAAGTTACTCGGAAATATCATCTGGCTTATTTTTGGCGGAATTGCCATTTTTTTAGAATACATCTTAGCAGGGTTGGCACTTTGTGTCACTATCGTGGGAATTCCATTTGGAATACAAGCGTTTAAGCTGGGTATGCTGGCATTATGGCCATTTGGTCAGCGGATTGAGTACATGGACAATGCGCCTGGCTGTCTTTCTACGGTCATGAATATTCTCTGGCTGATCATTGGTGGTATTTGGATTGCCCTGACTCATCTTTTGTTTGGGCTTCTCCTGTTCATAACCATTGTAGGCATTCCCTGGGGAAAACAACATTTTAAGATGGTTTCGTTGGCTCTTACCCCTTTTGGCAGAAGGATTGTATAAGAAGCGCATGCCATCCGTTGTCCTGTTCTGCTTCAGGTATGGGAAGAAGCATTATCTGCTTTGGTATAGAGTCGCCGCTGTTCCTGGTTTGTTACAGCGCACTATTTTTCGGGAATTGAACTCCGGCAGGATTTCACATAATCAGCAATCAGGGTATCGTATTTCTTTCGCAGTCCTTGCACAACTTCATGCTGAGGATTCAGTTTCCAGCGATCAAATTGAGCTACTGGCAAAACTTTTGGTGAAGTACCTGTAATACATGCCGAATCAATAGTTTGCATATCTTCCAGGCTGACCACTTGCTCATGAACAGTGAGACCGGCCTCCTGGGCCAGTCTGATCACTTTCTGCCGTGTAATGCCCAGCAGAACATTTTCAGCCGGAGGGGTAATCAGAATATCCTTTTTGACAAAAAAAACATTACTGCGACTTCCTTCTGTTATTCTGTTTTGGAAATCAATAAGGATCACCTCATAATATCCATGTATGGCAATCATTTCATCGGCCATTTGCCTGACACTTGTCCGGAACACCTTGGCATTGGGATTTTCCCGCTCAGCATGCAACAGGCCGCAGGTTATGCCAGAGAGGTAATACTTCTCATCGGGATACTTATGCGGAATAAAAAATGCCTTCAGGTTTATTTTCATCGAAATCAGCACATTTCCCTCACTGACAAGGTTCAGGGATATAAGATCCGCAATAAATCCGGCAATCTGTTTTTTTGTAAACTGTATCCTTGTACCGGCAAGGGTCGCTGATATAAAAAAACGTTCCAGGTGTTCCTCCAGAAACAGAGGAATACCTGAGAAAACGCGAATCACTTCATAAACACCACCTGCATTTTCAGAAATTCTGAATTCAGTATTTGGTTTTATTTCACCGTTATAGATAAAATAGTGATAAAGAGGAAAATCATTCATTTGCTGATGGTCTGTATTTCGTTTAACTACTCCATCCGGAGTATTATCACCCATCATTTAGCCGGGTGATGCCCTGGTCGGTTCCGGATAAACGCTAACTCAACAGATTAATCTATTTAAATTGCAGTCAAAAGTAGAGAAATTTAAAATACCAACCTTCATCTATTCAGGGTTAATCTATGTAATCTGTGGTGACAACCTCTTAATGATTAAAAACCAGCATATCATTTTTCACATCAATGATTATAGGTTTGTCAGGATTCACCTGGTTTGCGAGTATTTTACGAGACAATTCATTCAGCACATATTTTTGCAGCACCCGTTTTACCGGGCGGGCGCCATACTGTGTATCAAAACTCAAGGCTGCAAGCCAGCTGACAGCTGCATCGGTGAGGTTCAGTTTTATATGGCTTTCTGCCATCCGTTTGACGATCTGGTTGAATTGTATCATCACGATTTGATGGATATTGGCTTTAGAGAGCGGGGTAAAAATGATTGTTTCGTCTATCCGGTTTAAGAATTCCGGACGGATTGTTTTTCGCAGCAGAGTCATCAGTTGACTTCGTGTTTCATCTCTGATCATCGGAATATCTTCATCCGCCTGGTTTTCATAACTTTCCCGGATCAGGTGAGATCCCAGGTTTGATGTCATGATAATGATGGTATTTTTGAAGTTAACAGTTCTGCCTTTATTATCAGTAAGTCTGCCATCGTCGAGTACCTGAAGCAGGATGTTAAACACATCGGGGTGAGCTTTTTCAATTTCATCGAACAGCACGACGGAGTATGGTTTATGTCTGACAGCTTCGGTCAGTTGTCCTCCTTCGTCGTATCCTACATATCCCGGAGGGCTTCCGATGAGCCGTGTAACGGAGAATTTCTCCTGGTATTCTGACATGTCGATCCGAGTGATCATATTATCGTCGTTAAACAGGTATTCAGCCAGCGTTTTAGCGAGTTCTGTTTTCCCCACCCCTGTTGATCCGAGGAATATGAATGATCCGATAGGTCGTTTTTCGTCCTGCAAGCCGGCACGGCTTCGGCGCACGGCATCTGACACGGCAGCAATAGCCTCCTGTTGTCCAACCACCCGTTTATGCAGTTCCTCTTCCATGTGCAGCAACTTCTCCCGCTCACTCCGGAGCATTTTTGACACAGGGATGCCGGTCCATCGCGCCACAACTTCCGCAATATCTTCTGCATCGACCTCCTCTTTGATCAGGCTTTCCCCTTCCTTCAGTTGTTGAAGTTCTCTCTTCAGTTTTTCAATCTCATTTTCAGCATCTTTCATTTTACCATACCTCAGTTCGGCAACCCTGTCGTAGTGCCCCTGTCTTTCTGCTTCGTCGGCTTCAAACCGGAAGTTCTCGATCGATTCTTTTTTTGTTTGTATGGCATCGATGATCTGTTTTTCACTTTGCCATTTTGCACGCAAGAACGATTGTTTTTCTTTTAAGTTTGAGATCTCTTCTCCCAGTGTGGATAGTTTTTGTTGATCCTTTTCCCGTTTAATAGCTTCTCTTTCGATTTCCAGTTGTTTGATGCGGCGTTCTATTTCATCGAGTTCTTCAGGTACAGAATCCATTTCGAGTCGCAATTTTGCTGCAGCCTCATCCATCAGGTCGATTGCCTTATCGGGTAGAAAGCGGTCGGATATATATCGTTGTGAAAGTTCCACTGCTGCGATAATGGCGTCGTCTTTGATTCTTACTTTATGGTGACTTTCGTAGCGTTCTTTGATTCCTCTCAAGATAGAAATGGCGCTAAGTGTATCCGGCTCATCGACGTGGACAACCTGGAATCGTCGTTCGAGGGCTTTATCTTTTTCAAAATATTTTTGATATTCGCTGAATGTTGTTGCACCAATCGCGCGCAGTTCTCCCCGTGCCAGTGCCGGTTTCAGAATATTGGCAGCATCCATGGCTCCCTCACTTTTCCCAGCGCCCACCAGGGTATGGATTTCATCAATAAAAAGGATCACCTCTTCATTGGAATGCACCACTTCGTGAACCACAGCTTTCAAGCGTTCTTCAAATTCCCCTTTATACTTAGCTCCGGCAATCAGCGCTCCCATGTCGAGCGAAAACACCTGTTTGGATTTCAAGTTTTCCGGCACATCGCCACGCACTATGCGGTGAGCCAGTCCTTCGGCGATGGCTGTTTTTCCTGTTCCCGGTTCACCAATTAGTATAGGATTGTTTTTTGTCCGACGGGAAAGAATTTGCAGAATCCGGCGAATCTCTTCATCCCGGCCAATAACCGGGTCCAGTTTCCCCGAACGGGCTCTTTCATTCAGATTCAGTGCAAAACGGTTGAGTGAATTGAAACGGTCTTCAGCAGATTGACTATCGACCTTCGAACCTTTCCTCAATTCTTCGACAGCTTTCTTTAAATCCTTCTGAGTCATGCCGTTATCCTTCATCAACCGACTCACCGAATCTCCTGCGTCAAGCAGTGCCATCAGGATATGCTCTACCGAAACATACTGGTCACCCATCTCCTGAGCCAGCGCCAATGCTTTTTGCAAAACACGGTTTGCCGTATTTGAAATATAGGGTTCACCCCCGGTAACACGAGGATAAGATTCAATGATCCTGTCGGCAGCCTGCTGAAAAACAGCCGTGTTCACCCCCAGCTTTTTCAACAAAAAATCGACAACATTCCCGGCAGCATGCATTAATCCTTTCAGGATATGTGCAGGTTCAATACTTTGTTGGTTATTCCCCTGGGCAATCAAAAAAGCTTGTTGTACAGCTTCCTGTGACTTTATGGTAAAATTATTCAGGTTCATCCTATAAAATTTAAAAATTTCGCATTACAGGAAC
>Ga0172382_10004783_pt1 | contig 20551 bp, 17 predicted proteins | sample Leawel138RmetaG_FD_122245 | JGI IMG/M metagenome (GOLD analysis project Ga0172382, IMG submission 122245) | Leachate microbial communities from a municipal landfill in Southern Ontario, Canada - Leachate well 138R metaG | ecosystem: Engineered > Solid waste > Landfill > Unclassified | place... | reverse complement strand
GTCCGGGGCCGCGAGCTCATCGAGACCTGCGACGTGCTGGTCTACGACTACCTGGCCAACGCCGAGTTCCTGGACTACGCCAAGCCCGGCGCCGAGATCGTCTATGTGGGCAAGAAGGGTGGCGACCACACCCTGCCCCAGGACAAGATCAACGAGCTGCTGGTGGCCAAGGCCCGTGAGGGCAAGACCATCGCGCGGCTCAAGGGCGGCGACCCCTACGTCTTCGGGCGCGGCGGCGAGGAGGCCGAGGAGCTTGTGGCCGCCGGGCTGACCTTCGAGGTCGTGCCCGGGGTCACGGCGGGCGTCGCGGCGGCGGCCTACGCGGGCATCCCCGTGACCCACCGCGACCACACCACCAGCGTGTGCTTCATCACCGGCCATGAGGACCCCACCAAGGAGGCCAGCGGCCACAACTGGGAGGTCTACGCCCGGAGCACCTCGACCCTGGTCTTCTATATGGGCGTGGGCAACCTGCCCATGATCGCCGAGCGCCTCATCGCCGGCGGGCGCGACCCCAAGACCCCGGCCGCCCTGGTCCGCTGGGGCACGCGCTGCAACCAGCGCTCCCTGGTCGCGTCCCTGGACACCGTGGCCGACGAGGCCGCTCGCCAGGGCTTCAAGGCCCCGAGCATCATTATCGTCGGCGGCGTCTGCGGCCTGCGCGACACCCTGGGCTGGTTCGAGAAGCGCCCGCTGCTGGGCAGGGGCGTGGTGGTCACCCGCGCGCGTGAGCAGGCCAGCGACTTCGCCGCGCTCCTGCGCGACATGGGCGCCTGCGTGCACCAGTTCCCGACCATCCGCATCGACCCGCTGCCGGACTATGCCCCGGTGCGCGAGGCCGTGGCCGGGCTGGCGGACTGGGACTGGCTGGTCTTCACCTCCGTCAACGGGGTGCGCTGGTTCTGGAAGATCCTCGAGGAGCAGGGCCGGGACGCCCGGGCCCTGGGCGGGCGCAAGGTCGCGGCCATCGGCCCCGCCACGGCGCAGGCCCTGCGCGAGCGCGGCGTCGTGGCCGACTTCGTGCCCGAGAAGTATGTGGCCGAAAGCGTCGTGGACGGGCTGAAGGCCCTGGGCGTGGGCGCGGGCACGCGGGTGCTCGTCCCGCGCGCCGAGGTCGCCCGCGAGGTGCTGCCCGAGGAACTGGCCCGCGCCGGGGCCCAGGTCCGGGTGCTGCCCGTGTACCGCACCGGGCTGAACGAGGACGGCCCCGAAGAGCTGAAGGCCCGCCTGGACGCCGGGGACATCCACTGCGTGACCTTCACCAGCTCCTCCACGGTGGAGAATTTCTTCACCCTGATTGCGCCCGATGATTTCCGCAGCTACCTTCCCGGGGTGAAGCTGGCCTCCATCGGTCCCGTGACCTCGCGGACCCTGGCCCGCTTCGGCTTCACGGCGGACATCGAGCCCGCCGACTACACCATCCCGGCGCTGGCGGCGGCGCTGGCCAAGGCCCTGTAGCCGGGGCGGGAGCGCGACGTGGCCCTCAAGCTGGCGGTGCTCGTTTCGGGCGGAGGATCCAACCTCCAGGCCATCATCGACAAGAGCGAAGCCGGGGTGCTGGACGCCCGGGTGGAGCTCGTTCTGTCCAACAGGCCCGGGGCGGGCGGCCTGGAGCGCGCCCGCAGGCACGGCATCCCCCACGCCGTTGTCGACCACACGGAGTTCCCCGCGCGCGAGGCATTCGACGCCGCCGTGGTGGCGCGCATCCGCGAGAGCGGGGCGGAGCTCGTGGTCCTGGCGGGCTTCATGCGCATGCTGACCCCCGTGTTCCTGGACGCGTTTGCCGGGCGCATCGTGAACATCCATCCCGCGCTGCTGCCGAGCTTTCCGGGCTGCCACGCCCAGCGCGACGCCGCGGACTACGGCGTGAAGCTCGCGGGCTGCACCGTGCACTTCGTGGACGAGATCATGGACCACGGGCAGGTCATCATCCAGGCGGCGGTGCCCGCCCTGCCCGGCGAGGGCGCCGACGCCCTGGGCGCGCGCATCCTGGAGATGGAGCACCGCATCTACCCCCAGGCCATCCAGTGGCTGGCCGAGGGCCGGGTGCGCGTGGAGGGCCGCCATGTGCTGGTGGCCGACGCGGGCAGGCCCCTGGCGGTTCTGGACCGGCCCGCCCTGGTCAATCCGCCCCTGGAGCGCGGCTTCTAGGGCCGTTGCCTGACCCCGGCGCCGGGGCGACCCCGGGCGCGCCGACCAGGGCGCCCGGGAGTCCCCGCGTTGCGCGCGCATGCGCTCCCCGGGGCGGGCGGCCCGCGCGGGCGCAGGTGAACAGGGCAGGAATCCGTCGCCCCCTCCCGCGGGCCCGACCCGTTCCGCCGGGCGGCCTTCGCCGCAGCTCCGGGCCGCGTGCCGGGGGCGTCCGGGGGCGTCCGGGGGCTTCGGGGGGGGCAGGGAGCGTCAGGCGAACGCGCCATGCCCTGCCGCGTCCAGAGCCGGGGCTTCCGGGGGGCAGGGGCGTCCGGGGAATCCCGGGGGGCGCCGCTCTCGCGCCGTCCTCGCGCCGCCACCACGGCGCAGCCCCAGGCCCCCAGGCCCAGGGCTCGCTCCACCCTCGCGCCGCCTTGCGGTCCGGCTTTCCTTTGCCCCGCGTTTCCCGTATCCTCGAATACCAAGGCATTGTTTCGGAACCGCCGCGCGCCCTCCCGGGCCGTGCGGCGGCCCGTCTTCCTGCCCGGCGCGCCGGCCCGCGCCGGGCGCCGCCCCGCCCCGGCGGCAGCTGGCCGCAAGGAGGCATCCATGTCCGGGAATCCCGAAACCCCCGGCCCGCCCGACCCGGGGCCGCGCTTCAGCATTTCCCCCCAGGAGCGGGACGCCCTGCGCGTTCTGGCCCGGCTGGCCATTGCCAACCGGCTGTTTCCCGAACAGGCCGTGCCCCTGCCCGGGCCGCCCCAGGGGCTCCTGGCCCGGCCCTGCGGCGCCTTCGTGACCCTCAAGGCCGGGGGGCACCTGCGCGGGTGCATCGGCAACGTCGTGGGCGACGGGCCGCTGTGGGACACCGTGGCGGCAATGGCCCAGGCCGCCGCCTTCCAGGATCCGCGCTTCCCCCCGGTGGCTTCCGGGGAGTTCGAGACCCTGGACCTGGAAATCTCCGTGTTGTCGCCTCTTTTGCCCTGCCCGGACCCCGCCCTGGTCGAGGTGGGCCGTCACGGGCTGCTCATCCGCCACGCGGGGCGCTCGGGCCTGCTGCTGCCCCAGGTGCCCGTGGAATGGGGCTGGGACCGGGAAACCTTCCTGGCCCAGACCTGCCGCAAGGCGGGGCTGCCCGCCGACGCCTGGCGCGAGCCCGGGGCCGCGCTGTTCTGGTTCGAGGCCGAGGTCTTCTAGTCCCGAATCCGCGCGGCCCGGCCGCGTCGGCCCGCCGGATGAGCCCTTGGGATCAAAGGCTTCCCTGCCTTGCTCCCCTGGGCCTGCTCCAGGGGCGAGCCCGGGGCGCGGAACTTCCGGGCCTGCGTCCACGGCAAACCAGGCCGGGCCTCGCTTGGCGGGGAAGCCGACCGGGAACGGACTGCGGCCGGGCATCCGGCCCGGGCCCCCGCCCTGGGAGTGCGGACCCCCGGCCTGGGGGTGCGGAAGCCCGGCCCCGGGGCGGGCGCGCATCGACCCAGGGGCCGGACGCGCCTCCACCGGGAACCGGACGTGCATCCAACCCGGGGGCGGGCGCGCCTCCGCGGCAGCGTCGGGTGCGCGCCTGCCCGGTTCCCGTTCCCCAGGGCGCCTGGCCTGCGCGGGGCCCGGCTCCCTGCCAAAGGGGCAAATGTCCTGGCTGGGGAAGCGGAGCCAGCCTTGGGCCGAGGTTGTGCGGGCCGGGGAGGGCGGAGCGGCCCTGCGTTGCCCCGACCCCGGCACGCGGGGTTTCCGGCTTCCCGGCCTTTGCCCCGCCGCCATCCTGGCTCCCATTCTCTTCTTCCCCTCCTCCTGCCCGTCCTTTGGCGCCCTTTTTCCCGGCATCCGTTCACTCCGGGCGGCATGGGCGGGGTCGGCGCGTGGTCGGATTCGTCCTGGCGGAGCCCGGGGTGCCCGAATCCGGGGCGGCGGGGGCGGACGCCGGAGGTGTGCAGAAATTGGGAGGAGGGCGGCGGGGGCGCCCGGCGGCAGCGGGACCGCGCGTGTCGCAGCGGGGCGGAAGGGGAGGGCTGTTGGGGGCCGGAGGGGAACGGGGCGTTTCCTTCCTGGCGTTGGTCTCAGCGTCAGGATGTCGCTGTTGTGAACATGTGCAAAAATATTTTGCTATTTTTCTTTTTCCACACCAGGGCAGTGGGGTAGCGGGGCTTCCTGTTCCAGCCAGCAAGGCTTGCCGGAGCTTGCCGTGTTTCAACAGGTTTGCGGCGGCGCTGACGGCGCGAAAATGCTGCCCAAAATCGGGGTGGCGGCGCGGGGGCGCCGCGCGGGCGGAACCGGGGGCCTGCCGGGGGCGGGGCGGCCCGCGCCGGGGCGCGGGCCGCAAGTCCTGTGAATAAGCGGGAAGGGCCGTGGGCCGGGGTTTGACAAGCCTTCCGGTCCTGAGCATAGGGTGACCAGGATCGCTGGACGTGACGCCTCGCGGGTCCGCGCCCGCGAGAGCCATCAGGCAACTTCAACCGCCCGAGGAGGGAACCGCATGTTCACCAAAGCCCAGTTCATCGAAGCGCTGAAGGACGAGCTGCCCGAAATCTTCGCCACCAAGGCGGCGGCCGAGAAGGCTTTCGACACCTTCTGCGCCATCATCGCCACCAAGCTCAACGACGGCGAGCGGCTGCGCCTGCCCGGCGTCGGCTCCTTCACCGTTTCCGAGCGCGCCGCCCGCACCGGCCGCAACCCCCAGACCGGCGCGGCCATCAAGATCCCGGCGCGCAAGGTCGTCAAATTCTCCGTGTCCAAGGGCCTCAAGGGAGAGCTCTAGGATACCCGGGGTTCTCCGAGGGCGGCCGCCGGATGCCCGGCGGCCCCTTCGGCCCGGTCAGCCCCCGCTTTTCCCGCTCCCGCCGGTCCCGTCCGGCCCGGGTTCCCGGCCCGGGTCGTTCCCGGGCCACAGCAGGCCCGCCCGGCCCGCCACCCAGCGCACCTGGCGACACACGCCCATCAACATGTTGAATTCCGCACGGCGCAAGGGCGTACGCTGCACGAAGCGGCGCACGGGCAGCATCCAGTAGTCGGTGTTCTGGTCCTTGAGCACGCCGATGGCCAGGAGCGCCTCGCGCATGGCCGCGAAGAGCAGTTCCTGCTCGGCGTGGGTGGCGAGGTTGTGCGCGGCCGGTTCGCGCGGGGCGCCCCGGGGGACCTCCTGGGCCGCCAGGAAGCACTCGTAGAGCAGCAGCAGCACGGCCTGGGCCAGGTTGAGGGAGCTGGCCTCGGCCGTGGGGATGGTCACAAGCTGCCCGCAGACTTCAGTTTCCGCGTTGGTCAGGCCCCGGTCTTCAGGGCCGAAGAGCAGGGCGACCCGCGCGCCCTCGCGGCATTGCCCGGCCACGCGTTCCGCCGCGGCGCGCGGCGTCAGCAGGCCGGTCCGCCAGCCGCCGGTGCGCGCCGTGGTGCCGTAGACGTGGGCGCAGCCCGCCAGGGCCTGCTCCAGCTCGTCCACCACCCGCGCCGCGCGCAGCACCGGTTCGCCCTTGGGCGTGGCCAGGGGCAGGGCGCGTTCCAGGTCCCAGTCGCGCGGGGCCACAAGCACCAGCTCGCCGCAGCCCATGTTGGCGCAGGCCCGGGCCGCGGCGCCCACGTTCTGGGCGAACTTGGGCTGGAACAGGACCACCCGCAGGCCGTCGATCACCGCACTCCCCCGGACCTAGACGTTGAAGCGGAATTCCACGATATCGCCGTCCTTGACCACATAGGTCTTGCCTTCCAGGCGGTGCAGGCCCATTTCCTTGGCCCGCTTGAAATCCCCGGCCTTCAGGAAGTCCTCCCAGCCCAGGACCTCGGCACGGATGAAGCCCTTTTGGATGTCCGAGTGGATGGCCCCGGCGGCCTCGGGCGCGGTGCTGCCGCCGCGTATGGCCCAGGCGCGGACCTCCTTGTCGCCGGCGGTGAGGAAGGTGATCAGCCCCAGCAGGCGGTAGGTTCCGGCGATGACGCGGTCCAGGGCCGAGTCCGCGATGCCCAGGTCGTCCAGGAACATGCGTTTCTCCTCGGGGTCGGCGATTTCCGCCAGCTCGGCCTCCAGCCGGGCCGACACCGCCACATGCACCACCCCGGGCCCGTCGGCGGGCGGGGTGAAGCCCGCCAGCTCCGATTCGGGCAGGTTCCAGGCATAGACCACGGGCTTGGCCGTGAGGAATTTGTAGCCGCGCAGTTCCGGCGCCGCGGCCACCTCGGCGTCCTCGCGCAGGGGCCGCTCGGCCTCCAGGAGCGCCTGCGCCCGCAGCAGCATGGCCTCCTCCTTGGCGTCCACAAGATCCTTGTTCTTGCGCTTGTCCTGGGCCATGCGCTCCAGACGCTTTTCGATCACCGCCAGGTCCGAAACCAGGAAGTCGGCCTCGATGCCGCCCAGCTGGTGCCGGGGGTCCGCCAGGCCCGAAAAGGCGTCCAGCACGGCCAGTACGCAGTCGCAGGGCCGGATCTCCGACAGCACGCGCTCGCCCAGGCCGTCGCCCTTGCCCCCGCCGCCGGGAACATCCACATATTCGATCTCGCTCAAGGTCGTCTTGCGCGGGTTGAACAGCTGCACCAGCGGCTCCAGCCGGGGCTCCGGCACCTTGACCATCGCCCGCGCGTTGCCCACAGCCCCCGGCCCGGCCAGGGCCCCGAACAGGCTGGTCTTCCCCGACCCCGCAAAACCGAATATCGCCGTTTTCATCGCTTGTACTCCTTGCTCGTTTCGTTGGCGCCCCAATACCCTGTTTCCCGCCGCCTGCCAACCAGCCAGGGGCGGGCGGCGGAGGCCCGGGGACGGTGCGCGTATCCTCCGGGTTGATGAGCCTCCGGCGGCTCAATGGACACGTCCCTTGGGAATCCCGCATTGGGTGGGCGTGGCGGCGCGCCGCCACGCCCACCCCGAATGGGATTCTTAAGGGCCCACGGCCCTTAAGCCGCCGGAGGCTTATCCGTCCCCGGGAGTACGCACCGTCCCCGGGCTTCCGCCCCCCCCACCGGGCTGGCGGGGGCGGGGGGTGGTGTGGTAGGGGGCTGATTGGAGGCGCGCATGACAGGCAGCACATTCGGGACGGTATTCCGGTTGACGACGTTTGGGGAGTCGCACGGCGCGGGCCTGGGCGGCGTGGTGGACGGCTGCCCGGCGGGGGTGGCCCTGACCTCGGAGATGATCCAGCGCGAGGTGGATCTGCGCCGTCCGGGCCAGGGCGCGGCCTCCACGGCGCGGCGCGAGGCCGACCGGGTGGAGCTGTTGTCTGGGGTCTTCGAGGGCCGGACCACGGGCACGCCCATCGGCTTTGTGGTCCGCAACGAGGACCAGCGCTCGCGGGATTATTCGCAGATCGGCCATGTGTACCGGCCGGGGCATGCCGACGTGACCTACGACGCCAAGTACGGGCTGCGGGATTACCGGGGCGGCGGGCGCAGCTCGGGCCGCGAGACGGTGAGCCGGGTTGCGGGCGGGGCGGTGGCCGGGGCGCTGCTGTCCGGGCTGGGGGTCGCGGTGGCGGCGTACACGGTGGAGCTGGGGGGCGTGCGGGCCGAGGCGCGTGACCCGTGGGGCGCGTGGGAGCGCGAGTTCGGCGCGCCGTGCGACGAGGTCGTGCCGCTGTGGGCCGAGCGGGTGCGCGCGGCGCGCGAGGCGGGCGACAGCATCGGCGGCGTGGTCGAGCTTGTGGCCCGGGGGGTGCCTGCGGGCCTGGGCGAGCCGGTGTTCGACAAGCTGGACGCGCGCCTGGCGTACGCGCTCATGGGCGTGGGCGCGGTGAAGGCGGTGGAGGTCGGCGCGGGCTGCGCGGCGGCCCGCGCCCAGGGCAGCGCCAATAACGACCCCCTGGTGCCGGGCGGCTTCGCGTCCAACAACGCCGGGGGCATCCTGGGCGGCATTTCCAGCGGCCAGGACATCGTGCTGCGCGCGCATGTGAAGCCCATCCCGTCCATTGCCCGCGAGCAGGACACGCTGACCGACCAGGGGCTGCCCACGCGGCTGCGCGTGGGCGGGCGGCACGACGTGGCGGCCATTGCGCGCATCAACCCGGTGTTGCGGGCCATGGTCCTGCTGACCCTGGCGGACATGTGGCTGCTGCAAAAGCGCATGGGTTGAGTTTCACGCTATTTCGGTAAAGTGACGAGTGCGGCGGGGCCGGGCGGGGGCCGCAAGACGAACGGGCAGGCACGGTTTCGTGCCTGCCCGTTCGTCTTGCGGCCCGGCAGGGGCGGGTTGGCGCGCCGGGAGGGATCAGGCGCGGCGCTGGCCGCCGCCGTTGCGGCGGGGATGGATGAGTACGCGCTTGAGGGGGCCGTCGCCCTTGGAGGAGGTGACGATGCCCTCGTCGTGTTGCAGGGCCAGGTGCACCAGCCTGCGGTGGTAGGATGACAGGGGCTTGGTGCTCTGGGTGCGGTTCTGGTTCTTGGCCTTGTCGGCGAGGTACATGGCCATACGCTGGAGGTTGTCGTCCTGGCGCTGGCGGTAGTCGCCCGCGTCGAGGTGCACGCGGGCGGTGGTGGGCAGCCTGCGGGCCACGATGCGGTTGACGATGTATTGCAGGGCGGCGATGGTCTGGCCCTCGCGGCCGATGATCAGCCCGGAGTTCTCCTCGTCGCGGATGAGCACCTTCACGCGCCCGGGCTCGGCCTCGACCTCCAGCTGGGTGGGGCCGATGATGGGCGTGAGCACGTTGTGGACCACCTCGCGGACCACGGCGGCCAGGGTCGCGGTGTCCGGCTCGTCGGCGCCAGCCGCGCGCGGGGCGTCCTCGGGGGCCTCGTCGAGGTCGTCCTCGTCGCCGTGGTCGTCGAAGGCTGCGGCGGGCTCGCCGGGGGCCGGGGCGGGCGCCTGGGCGCGCGGCGCCTCGGGAGCCGCGGGGGCCTCGGGCTGCGCGGCCCCGGGCCGGGGCGCGCGGGCCCCGGGCCGGGGCGCGGCGGCCTGCACGGTTCCGGGTTCGGCGGCCCCGGACGTGAGGGCCTCGGGCGCGGCGGCTCCGGATTCGGCAGCCTCGGGCTTGGCGGCTCCGGATTCGGCGGCCCCGGCCTGGGGGGGCTCCTGGGTCCGGTTTCCGGGGGCCGGGCCGGGGCCCAGTGGCGCGTCGGCCAGCCGGGGGCGCAGCCGGGCCTTGACCACGGCCTTTTTGCTCATCAGCCCGAAGATGCCGTTGGAGCCTCCCGAGACGATTTCGATCTCCAGCTTTTCGCGCGGCACGCCGAAGGCGCCCAGGGCGTTCTCTATGGCTTCATCCAGGGTTTTCCCTGTGAACTCCGTGAAGCGGGTCATTGATACTCCTTATGGATGCCGGGCGCGGGGAGCGTGCCGCGCGGCCGGTGCGGGCCGGGCTAGGCCTTGCGCAGCAGCCACCATTGCTGGGCGATGGACAGGACGTTGTTGACCAGCCAGTAGACCACCAGTCCCGAAGGGAAGTTCAGGAACATGAAGGTGAAGATGACCGGCATGAAGAGCATGATTTTGGCCTGGGTCGGGTCGCCCGGGGCCGGGGTCATCTTCTGTTGCAGGAACATGGTGGCGCCCATGACCAGCGGAGTGATGTAGAACGGATCCTTGGCCGACAGGTCGGCCAGCCAGACCAGATCGGTGAAGGGCAGGTGCGGGATGAAGGCCGCGTGGCGCAGCTCCACGGCGCCCAGGAGCGCCTGGTACAGCGCCAGGAAAACGGGGATCTGCAGCAGCATGGGCAGGCAGCCGCCCGCCGGGTTGACCTTGTAGGTCTTGTACAGCCGCATCATCTCCTCGTTCATCTTCTGGCGGTCGTCCTTGTACTGCTCGCGGACCTTGGCCATCAGCGGCTGGATCTTCTTCATCTTGTTCATGGACTGGTAGCTTTTTTGCGACAGCGGCCAGAACGCGAGCTTGATGATGATGGTCAGGATGATGATGGCCACGCCCCAGTTGCCCACCACGGAGTGGATGTAGAGCAGGCCCTTCATGAGCGGGACGGAGATGATGTCGAAGAAGCCGTAGGTTACCAGGGAGTCCAGGCCGTGGGGCGCCTGGCTCAGGTACTTGGACATGACCGGGCCCAGGTAGTAGCTGGCCTTCACTTCGCGGCTGGTGCCCGGGGCGATGCTCACGCCGTCCTTGTCCACCACCATGCGGAACAGGTCGCCGGTGAACTTGCTCTTGAGGGTCAGGTCGCCGTCTTCGGGGGCCAGGGCCACGGTGAAGTAGTTGCTCTGGATGGCGCCCCACTTCACGCCGTCGGCCCGGCGCAGCCCGGCGGCCAGGTCCTCGCGGTCGGACTCGTCATCCACGCCCTTGGCGTCGAGGAAGGAGACGCGGGTGGGGTTGTAGTTGTCGTCCTTGGCGGTGAGCGGCGCCACGCCGATGTTGAAGCCCAGGCGGCCGTCGATGGGCGCGCCCGTGGTGTTGGCCAGGGTGACGACCTCCTCGATGAGGTAGGTGTCGGGGGCGAAGCGCAGGTGGCGGGTGATGGCCAGGCCGCCGAAGGAGCCCTGGAAGGTCAGCTCGGCGCCCTGGTCGCCCACGTTCAGCGCCTCGGTGGCGGGCGCGGCCCACTGGCTGGACTCGGCGCGCCAGGTGCCCTGGTCCTGCCAGAGCAGCCCCAGGGGGCCGACGCCCACGGCCTGGGGCGCGATGAGGTTCACGGGCCGCGCGTCGGCGGCGATGGAATCGGTGTGCTGCTTCAGCTCGAAGGAAGTCAGGATGCCGCCCGCGGAGTTGAAGACCGCGCGGTAGAGCGGGGTGTCGACCACCACGTCGCGCCCGGCGCTGGGGGCGAAGGCCGGGGCCGGGGCCACGGGTGCGGGCTCGCCGGGGATGGCGGCGTCCACCTGGGCCGAGGGGCTGGGCTGGGCCGTGGCGGCCTGCTCCTGGGCGGGCTGGGGCTGCGGCTGCGGCTGGAAGAAGTAGCCCCAGGCCACGATCACTATGGTGGAGAGGACGACGGCCAGGAGCGTGCGTTTGGTGTTGTCGTTATCCATGATGGCTTCCTGTCGCGAGGGGCGAGCGGCGTTGTTCGGGCTTGCGGCCCGGTGATTTCGGGGGGACGGGGTCGAGCCCGCCCCGGCACAGCGGGTGGCAGCGCAGGATGCGCCGCAGGGCCAGCAGGGAGCCCTTCAGGGCGCCATGCACGGCGACGGCTTCGGCGGCGTAGGCCGAGCAGGTGGGCAGGAACCGGCACGAGGGCGGGAACAGGGGCGAGACGGCGCGCTGGTAGAGGCGGATGAGGGCGATGAGTATGGTGCGCATGGTCTTGGCCTCATCTGTCGGGCTGGGCGGGCTGGGCGTCCCGGCCGCACCGGGGCGCCGCCCCGGGGGCCGGGGCCTGACGGACTTTGGCCACCAGGTCGGCGAGCTCGCGTTCCACGTCGGCGAGGCCCAGTGTTCCGGCGTCCACATGACGCTTGGGGACGACGACGAAGTCCACGCCTGCGGGCAGGCTCAGCTGGTGCAGGCGGAAGAATTCGCGCAGCAGCCTCTTGATGCGGTTGCGCGACACCGCCGGGCCCAGCTTCCGGCTTACGGCCACGCCCAGGCGCCAGTGGGCGCCGGGCGTGGCGTCGTGAAGCGCGAAAAGAATGAAGCGCCTGGAGAAATACTTCCTGCCCCGGTCATAGCACGCAAGGAACTGGGAGCGGTGCAGCAGGCGGTGTCGGCGCGGAAAGGCTAGACCGCTAATCTCTTGCGTCCCTTGGCGCGACGGCGGCGCAGCACGGCGCGGCCGTTCTTGGTGCGGGAACGGACCAGGAAGCCGTGGGTCCTTTTGCGGCGCAGCTTGCTGGGCTGGTATGTTCTCTTGCTCATGGCTGTATTCTCCTTGGGGTGGTCGTAAACGCGAGTAATTAACCCCTCGCCCCGGGCCTGTCAAGATGTCAGGTCCGCAGGCAGGGCGTCCGGGCGGGCTCGCGCGGCCCCGCGCCGCCGCGCCGGGAAACGCGCGGGGCGCACCTCGGCGCGCCCCGGACGGTTCCCTCGCGGGCGGACTAACTGCCCCAGGTGGCGAGGGAAGTCAAGCCCCCCGAGCCGGGCGCGGGCGCGGACGCGGGGGGCGGGCGGCCCTGGCCGCGGAAGGGCCTGCCCCGCGCCCGGGCGCGTCTCGTAGCTGGTCGCGCCTCTGTCTCTCTGCTTGGCGGTCTGCGTCCGGGCATCCCCCCGGGGGAAACGGGCCGCGGGCGCGCGCCCCGGCCGACCTGCTCCCGCGCCCGGGCGCGCGCCCCGGCGCTTCGCGGCGCCTTGACCGCGGCGGCCCGGTTTGGCAGTGCTGGAGGCGAGGCCCCGCCCCGACCCCCAGCCCCGGAGGACCCATGGACAATCCCCTGGCCGCCTACCGCGAAGGACGCCTGCAACAGGCCAAGAAGGCCCTGGCGCGCAACGGTTTCGACGCCTACCTGGTGTCCGGGGCCGCAGCGGCCCGGGCCCTGGTGGAAAAGGATATCCTGGTGCGGCTCATGGACGAGGAGAACTGCCGCAGCGTGGGCTTTGGCGGTTCCATGACCCTCATGGAGACGGGCATCTACGACGCCGTCAAGGCCACCCCGGGGCTGACGGCCCTGGATCCCTTCGACCCGGGGCTGGCGCGCTTCGAGTCCTTGCGCGTGCGCCGCGAGGCGCTCACCGCCGACATCTTTTTCACCGGCGCCAACGCCATCACCGCCGACGGCAGGCTGGTGAACCTCGACGCCACGGGCAACCGCGTGGCGGCCCTGGCCTTCGGCCCGCGTTTCGTGGTGGTGGTGGCCGGGCGCAACAAGGTGGGCGGCATCCTGGAGGAGGCCATGCGCCGCGTCAAGGAGCTGGCCGCCCCGGTCAACGCCATGCGCCTGGGCCGCAAGACGCCGTGTACCCGCAGCCTGCGCTGCGAGGACTGCGCAAGTCCCGAGCGCATCTGCAACACCTGGTCCATTACCGAGCGCTCCTGGCCCAGGAACCGCGTCAAGGTCGTGCTGGTGGACCAGGAGCTGGGTTTCTAGGGCCGTGCCCGGCCCGGGTCAGCGCCGGGTCCAGACCTCGACGCCCGGGCTGGCCCCGGGCTGCGCGCGCGAGATCCACTGGCCGCGCAGGGTCGAGCCCTGCACGCGCAGCAGGGTCACGCCCAGGCCCCCGGGGCCGCCGCCGTCCAGGAAGGACAGAGCCAGCACCCCGGTCTCGGGGTCGTGCAGGCCCAGGCCGGAGAAGCTCTCCCCGCCGATTTCCGCCTCGAACAGGTAGGCCGCGCCCTGGCGCGTCAGCTCCGCGCTGCCGTGGTAGGCCGCGCCGCCGTCGGGGTCGGTCCCGGTGATGGCGTAGCCGCCGGCGAGGTCCGGACCCTGGGCCCGGGCCGGGGCCGGGAGCCAGGCCAGGGCCGCGGCGAGCAGCAGGGCCGCCAGGGCGGTCTGGCCGGGGATGCGTGCGATCATCGGCTGTCCTCCTTCAGTCGGCGCCGGGGTCGGCTTCGCCCAGGCGCATCAGCGAGTAGAAGAAACTCTGCACGAACTTGCCCGAGACCACCTCGGGCAGGGTGAAGATCATGGGCGGCCCCTTGGGGAACTGCGAGGTGTAGGCGAAGAACAGGTTGGCGCTGATGCTCTTCATGGCCCCGGGCAGGTGCACGGACACGGCCTGGTGGGCGCGGTCCCGGGGGGCGAGGTCCGCCAGGCGGCAGGCCAGGGGCCGGCTGTCGAAGATCAGGCATTCGCCCATTTCGGACAGCGGGCAGAGCACCCCGGCCTCGCGGGCGGCCTCCGCCAGCGCGGGGGTTCGCGTGGCGGGGTCCTGGGGGTCGTAACCCAGGCGGCGCAGGGCGCGCAGGGCTTCCACCGCGCGCAGGATCACGCCCTCGCGGTCGGCCCGCGACAGGGTCATGGCCACGGCGTGGTTCAGGTACACGGCCTCGATGAGCGGCATGGTCACAAGGTCGCGGCAGCAGCGGTCGTGGTCGCGCCCGCACAGGGCCGAGGGCCGCGCCCCGTCGCCCAGGAGCACGTCCACGTCTTCCACGGCGCGCTCGTAGTCGGCGAAAAAGGGGTACAGGTCCACCAGGTTGCGCGACTCCAGGCTGGGTTCGCGCACGGACAGCCGCCCGGCCTGCTTGCCGTAGCGGCGCACGAAGCGCCACTGGGAGAAGTTCTGCGGCTTGGCCCGCAGGGGCCGCAGGGTGCGCCCGGCCAGCTTGTGCCCCAGGCCCTTGCGCAGCAGGTAGGCGTTGAGCACCGTGCCCGTGCGGCCGATGCCGTGACGGCAGTGGATGAGCACACGCTTGCCCAGGTAGATGGCCTCGTCCAGCCAGTCCAGGGCCTTTTCCAGCTCGGCCAGGTCCGGCGCCTGCTCGTCGGGGATGGGCAGGTAGTAGACCTCGAAGCCCTGGTCGGCCTCGATCCAGTGCAGGTCGCAGAACTCGTCGCACAGGTTCAGGATGCAGTCCACCCCCTGGGCGCGCAGGGCGGCCAGGGCCTCGTAGGACATGGGCGCCCCGCCCACGGCGAGGCCCTCGGTGACCCAGTCGACGGCGTAGCCGGACGCGAAGGACATGGCGGCCTACAGGGACTCCAGGAATTGTTCCACCAGCTCCTGGACCTGCTCGTCGCCGGTGAGGGCCATGTCCATGAGCCGGGTGCGCCCGAGCAGGGTGCCGACCATGGTCAGGGTCAGCTCGATCTTGGGCGCCGGGGCGCGGTCCAGGCGCGCGTCGAGCATGTCGCCGGTGACCTTGACCCGGAAGCCCGCGCTGGCCAGGACCTTCTTCACGAAGTCCAGGCGCAGCAGCCGCTGGCCCACGCCCGCCCCCCCGCCCTTGAAGCGGAAGTTCACATAGTTGCCCTCGGGGTGCTCGCCGCACACCGAGTCGACCACCGCGAAGTGGTAGCCAAAGCGCATGAGCAGATGCAGATACTCGCGGGCAACCACCACATAGCTGGACAGGATCTTGGATTTGAGGCTGAACACGCCGCCCGACATCTGGTCGAAGCGCTCCCAGTCGAAGGACAGCAGGCTGCCGTCCCATTGCACGTCGGGATGGTTCAGCCCCTCCCACAGGGCGATGAGCCCGCCGCTGGCGAAGTGGCAGGGGTCGACGGTCTTCTCCTCCGCCGCCGCCGGGGTCAGGCCGCCGCCCAGGTCGAGGATGTGCAGCACCACGGGCAGCGGCGTTTCCAGCAGCTTGGCCTGGGCCAGGCCGCGCCCGCCCTTGCCCACCAGGGAGAACATCTCGCCCACGCCGCGCTCGTGGCAGAAGCGCACGATGTCGTGGATGGTCCGGCAGCCGCTGGGGGCGAAGCTCTCGTCGCCGGGGTCGGTCAGGTTCAGGGGCGCGATGTGGCGCATGACCTCGGCCATGCTCCGGCGAAAGGGCGTGTCGCGCTGGGGCCGGGGCCGCCCGGCGCGGTCCTTGAGGGCCGCCACGGCGCCGGCGTAGACCAGCCCGTGGGTCGCGTCCACGGTGACCACCCCGCCCTCGGGCAGGGAGCGGGTGGCGAACTTGGCGTCGACGACCACGGGCAGCCCGAACTCGCGGGCCACGGAGGCGAAGTGGCTGGCCTTGGAGCCGGTGTCCGTGATGACCGCGGCCAGGCGCTCCAGAACGCTCACATAGGCCGGGGAGAGGGTTTCGGCCACCAGCACGCAGCCGTTGGCCACCTCGTCCAGGTCCGTGACGCGGTGCGGCTTGCACACCGGGCCCATGCCCACCCCCGGGCTGGCCGGGAGGCCGCGCAGCAGCGGCTCGTCGGGAATCGGGCCCTGGGGGGCGGCGTCCTGGGCGTCCGGCTCCTCCAGGCCCAGGGGCCGGGCCTGGAGGATGTACAGCGTGCCGCTGTGGTCCATGCACCATTCGATGTCCTGCGGGGCGCCGAACAGCCGCTCCAGGCGCAGGCCCACCCGCGCCAGGGACAGGGCGTGGGCCTCGGGCAGGCAGGGGCCGCCCTCGGGCGTGTCGCCGCAGACCACCTGCGGCGCGCCGCCGCCCCGGGCATGGCCCACGACCTCGGGGCTTTCCCCGCGCGAAACGGTGACCACCTCCGGCGAGGCGCTGCCGTCCACCAGGGCGCGGCCCATGCCGGGCACGGCGTACACGGCCAGGGTGTCGCCGCCGTGGTCGGCGGGGTCGCGGGTGTAGACCACGCCGCTGGCCGCGGGGTCGATCATCTCCGTGACCAGCACGGCCATGGGCGTCTGCGAGTCGGGCAGGCCGTAGCGGATGCGGTAGGTCACGGCCTTGGCGCTGTATTTGCTGGCCAGGACCTTCTTGTAGGCCGGGGTGATGTCCGAGAGGGAAACCCCGAGCACGGACTCGTACTGCCCGGCGAAAGATGCCTCGGAGTCCTCGCCGCGCGCGCTGGAGCGCAGGGCCAGGCGGACCCGCCCCCCGCGCGCCCCGGCCAGCAGCATGGCCCGGTGGCGGTATTCCTGCTCCACCGCCGGGGGCACCTCGCCAGCCAGGACCAAACGCTGGATCTCCTCGCAGATGTCGCCCACAAAGCCCGGGGCGTCGAGGTTGACCTTGGCCAGCAGGGTGTCGATGCGCGGGCGCAGCTCGTTGTATTCGATGAAGTAATGGAAGGCCCGGCAGGTGATGACGAAGCCCTCGGGCACGGGCAGCTCGGCCAGGGCCGCGACCTGGGCCAGGTTGTGGGCCTTGCCCCCGGCGCAGGCCGGGCGCCCCAGCGACTCCTCGTAGCTCATGGCGAAGGGCGGGGCGAACTCGAACTCCTGCGGCTCGGAGGCCATGGTCAGGTAGAAGGCGATCTTGTTGCGGTAGTCGGGCAGGTCCAGGTAGTTGCCCGGGCTCATGGCCAGCAGCTCGCGCACCAGGAAGTCGGACTGCGAGAGCAGCTCGCGCACGAGCTGGTTGACGCGGGCCCAGTCCACGGGCGAGCCGCCGTAGTGGAGGTCCTCCAGCTCGGCGATGCGCTCCAGGCAGGCGCGGTCGATCTCAAGCAGGTTCTTGAACGACTCGTACTTGCGCCGCAGGACGGTGCCCGGCGCGAAGACCTGATAGGTCCAGTGCTTGAACAGCTCCTTGAAGTCCATGTGGCGCGGGGCTCCTTGCCGGGGGTGCTAGCTGTTGAGAACCTTCTCCACCTTGTCTTCCAGCTCGTCCTTGTCGATGGGCTTGACGCAGTAGTCCGTGGCGCCCAGGCGCTGGCACTGGCGGGCCGTCTCGATGGTCGGGTAGCCGGTGAGCATGATCACCCGCGTGCCGGGGGAGACCTTCTTCAGCTCCTCGAGCACCTCCACGCCGGTCATCTTCTTCAGCTTGATGTCCAGGATGGCCAGGTCCGGGGCGTGGGCCTTGGCGTGGGCCAGGGCCTCCTCCTCCTCGGTGAAGGCGTCCACGCTGTGGCCCTTGCGTTCCAGGATGCGTTTGATGAGCGCCCCGGCGTCCATCACGTCGTCGAGCACTATGATCGCGGCCATGTCAGTCTCCTTGGGCTCCTTGCGGTTCTCGAACCTCCGGGGACGGCGCCGCCGTGGGCAGCTCGCCCCGGATCACGGCGACCTCGGGGCATTCCTCGTCGGGCAGGCCCTCCTTGGTCAGGGGCAGCTCGACAAAAAATACCGTACCGGGTCCGGGAGGTTTTGTCTCGTTCTTGTCGCCGCCCGTGTCCAGATACTCCACGGGCGCCGGGCTGGTCACCGAAATCTTCCCGCCGTGGTCGGCCACGATGCCGAAGGACACGGACAGCCCGAGCCCCGTGCCCTCGCCCACGGGCTTGGTGGTGAAAAAGGGGTCGAAGACCTGGGGCAGGTCGCCCCCGGCGATGCCCGCGCCGGTGTCGGCCACGGAGACCACCACCCGGCGGCGGTGGCTGCACAGCTTGGTGCCCACCTGGATGTGCCCGTCGGAGCCGATGGCGTCGAAGGCGTTGGAGAGCAGGTTCATCCAGACCTGCTTGAGCCGCGCGGCGTCGCCCACAATGGGCGGCACGGTGGGGTCGAAGTCCGTCTCCACGACCACGCGCTCCTGGCGGAAGATCTGGGCCACCAGGTCCACCACCTCCTGGATGGAGGTGTTCAGGTCCATGGGCTCCATGGCGCTCTGGGCGCTGCGCGAGAAGCCGAGCAGGTCGGCCACGATGCGGCGGCAGACCTTGGTCTGGCGCTCGATGGTCTTCAGGTCCTTGTGCAGCTGGCCGTCGGGGGCGGCGTCCTCGAGCAGGAGCTGGGCGTAGCCCAGGATGATGCCCAGGGGGGTGTTGATCTCGTGGGCCACGCCGCCGGCCATCTTGCCCAGGTCGTGCATCTTCTGGGAGTGGATGAGCCGTTCCTGGTACTGCTTGATGACGGTGATGTCGCGGGCGGTGAGCAGCAGGCCGATGATCCGTTCGCCGCTGCGCACGGGCACCTTGAGGATGTGGAACCAGCGCTTGTCGCCCTTGCGCCCGGTGAGGATCTGCTTGGACAGCGGCACCCCGCTCATGAGGATCTGGCGGTCCTCGTGATAGTTGGCGTCGGCCTGGCCCTCGCCGAACAGGTCGAAGTCCGTGCGCCCGAGGATGTCCTTCTCGTTGCGGTGGAAATAGGTGCAAAATGCCTTGTTCACGGCGATGTAGCGCAGCTCGGCGTCCTGGAGGGATACCAGGTCGGGGGTCACGTCGAGGATGGTCTGCATGAGCTGGCGCTGGCGTTCGAGGTCGCTGTGGGTCTGCTTGAGCTCGTCGATGTAGGCGTTGAGCGTCAGGGCCATGATGTCGAAGGTCTCGGCCAGGGCCTGGATCTCGTCGCCCTGGTTCTCCATGAAAACCTTGCAGGACCGGCAGGTCCTGAGTTTTTCGGGCAGGGCCACGTCGGCGCAGTGCGGGCACAGGGTGCCCGCCAGGAACCAGCAGCGGTGGCGGTCGTCGCGGTAGGCCGGGCAGTCCTGGTTGGAGCAGTTCATGACCTCCCAGCAGTCGCGCGACAGGGGCGGGGCGGTCTGCACGTCGAGGTTGCCGCGCACCACCTCCTCGGCGCTCTCGCGCAGGATGTCCAGGCGGCGGGTGATGCCCCGGGCGAAGAGGGTCGACAGCAGGATGGCCGCCACGGCCACGGCGGCGGTGATGCCGAAGATGGTGACCATGATCTGGCTCTTGGCGCTTTGCACGCGCACCTGGCTGATGCCCAGGCGCACGGTGCCGAAGCTGTCGGTGCCGATGATCACCGGGGCGGCGAAGTCGTAGATGCGCATGGACCCCGCGTCGAGCAGCTGTACGCGCACCTCGCGCCCGCGCGCGGCGTTGGCCTCGCGCAGCTCCACGGGAAAATCGGTCTTGAAGGAGTGGACCACCACGTCGCCCTGGCGGTCCTGCACAAAGGCGTAGGCGATGTAGGGCGACAGCCCCGCCACCTCGTCCACCAGGGTCTTCAGGCGCAGGAAGTCCTGGCCGAGCATGGGGTCCAGGGCGCGCAGGGCCAGGTTCTTGGCCATGCTCGTGCCGCGGTCGCGGTTCTCCTCGATGATGGCGTCCACGCTGACGCGCGACACGCCGATGGACACCAGCACGCCGAAGAAGATGACGATGATCGCCGTACCCAGGTTGATCTTGTCCTGGAATTTCAGGCGGTCGAGAAGGCGGGGGGGCCGGGTCACCGCAGCAGCTCCTCGCCCACGGTCTCGGCCAGGCGGCGCACGGGGTCGAAGTCGCCGTCCTGGGAGGGGATGATGGCCGTGAGCCCGGCGTTCTCCAGGATGGGCCGGTGAGAGGGCTGGCTGATGTCCAGGGCGATCATGGCGTCGCGGATCTTGCGCACGATGTCGGGCTCCAGGCCCTTGCGCGCGGCGTAGACCCAGCCCGGATACCAGCGCGACACGTCCAGCACGCGGATCTGCGACAGGTCGATGGTGTTGGCCACGATGTCCAGGGTGCCCTCGCGGATGGAGCCCACGCCGTACTTGCCGGAATAGACGCCCAGCACGACCTTCTCCTGCTTGCCGCCGGGGCCGGGGGCGAAGGCGATTTCCGCGAAGTCCTCCTTGTGGATGCCGTTTTCGATGAAGTGGCCCAGGGGGTAGAGGTAGCCCCCGGCGCTGGACGGGTCCACGGCCAGCCAGCGCTCGCCGCGCACGTCCTGGAGGCTTTTGATCCTCGGGTTGTCGGCGCGGGTGATGATCTGGCCGCGGAAGTTGCGGCCCCCGGGCTCCACGGCGCGGGCGAAGGCCCAGGCGCCCTGGCGCTCGGCCATCTTGATGTAGATGAACGGGTTGGAGAAGGAGATGTCGATGAGCCCCTGCTCGACCATGTTCATGTGCTCCCCGAAGGTGTCGGGGAAGACCTGGCGCATCCTGAGCCCCGTTACCTCGGCCAGGTATTCCACCAGCAGGTGGTGGCGCTGGTAGGAGGTGGCGTGGGAGTACTGCGGGGCGTAGGCGTAGGTGACCTCCTCCTGGCGCTGGTGGAAGGTGATGGGCTCGCGCTTGGTCAGGTCCACATGACGCACGGGCTCGTTGTCGCCGCAGCTCATGAGCGGCACGGCCAGCAGCAGGGCCAGCAGCACCACGGCCAAAAGGCCCGGCAGATCCCTGGGGAGCCTGTGCAGCAGCGTGGTTTTGCGGGGGGG